>WPCK01125930.1_pt1 | contig 363042 bp, 315 predicted proteins | sample 5399851 | NCBI WGS metagenome assembly WPCK01 (sample SAMN12869471, study PRJNA574797) | sludge metagenome | isolation source: wastewater treatment of pH11 | place: China:Beijing | collected 2019-05-20
AGACCGTTGCGGCCCAGGCGGCTGGCGGTGGGCCCGAGGCCGGTACGGCGGACTGGGCCAGCGTCTCTGCGGGCGGCGGCTACACGTGCGGCATCCGCACTACCGGCCGCCTCTACTGCTGGGGCACCGACTACGGCAGCTTCGGCTTCCTCGGCACCGGGGTCGCCCCGGACAGCCGGACCACGCCCACCGAGGTTGTTGGCGGGTTCACCGACTGGACCGCCGTGGCTGCCGGCAGCACCCACACGTGCGCGGCGCTCGACGACTTCACCCTCAAGTGCTGGGGCTCGGACAACGGCGGTCAGTTGGGCGACGGTGGCGCGATCCCCGGCACCGACCTGGGCGCCCCGCCCGTCACCCCGGTTGATCTGGGGGCGGGCCGCACCGTGGCCGGCGCCATCGCGTCGTTGACGGTGGCGAAGTCGGCCGATGAGACCACGGTGGTGGCCGGCTCGGTCATCCACTACCACGTGACGGTCACCAACACCGGCAACACGGCGTTGACGGGGGTGGCGGTGAGCGACGCCAACGCGCCGGCGTGCGCGGCCCCGATGGCGCCAATCGCGGTGGGCGCGTCGCGGACGCTGGACTGCGCCTACACGACGACGTCGTCGGATGTCGGGACCTACCCGAACACCGTCACGGTCGACACCGACCAGACGCCGGCGGTGACGTCGAACACCGTGAACGTCACGGTGACCGCGCCGGTGACGGGGGTGGAGGGCACGGTGACCGAGACGCCGTCGGGTGACCTCGTGGAAGGTGTGTGGGTGGTGGGGGTGTCGACCGCGGGGCAGATGACCGCGGCGACGATGACCGACGCGTCGGGCAGGTACTCGCTGGGGTTGGCGGTGGGGACCTACAAGGTCGAGTTCGTGGACCCGACGGGCCGCCACGTGGGGGAGTGGTACGACAACGCGCCGTTGGGTGATTTCGGGGCGGCGCAGGCGGTGACGGTGAACGGTCCCACCCCCGTGCGGGTCGACGCGGAGCTCGCGGCGTCGGGGGCGTCGGGCGCGATCGCCGGGACGGTCACCGAGACCGGTGAGTCGACCCCGATCGGCGGGGTGTGGGTGGTGGCGGTCCGGTCGTACGACGGGCGGATCGTGGCAGGGGTGCTGTCACAGCCCGACGGCACGTTCCGCGTGGGGGGCCTCACCGAAGGGGCGTACCGGTTGGCGGTGATCGACCCGACCATGGCCCATGCCTATGACCTGTTCTACGACGACAAGAGCGACTTCGCCACCGGTGACGACATCGCCGTCACCGCGGGGGAGGCCACGAAGGTGAACCCGGACCTGGACCCGGCGAGACCAGCCGAACCGGACGCGACCATCGAGGGCGGATCGGCCGTCTCCGTGCCCGGTTACACGACCCTGAACCTCGCGGCGCTCACCCGCGATCCCGCTCTCGACCAGCAGTGGCAGGATCTGGCGGTGCCGTGGGAGCCGGAGCAGGGCTACAACCTGCGGGCTTCCAGTCCCACCCGCGGCAGTCTGCGCCAGTCGCAGGTCGCCTACGATCCGGCGACCGACACGTTCACAGACGTGGAAACCGGTGCTGTTTACAAAGCCAATCCGGATGTCGGTCTCTACACGACCGATCAGTTCAACCCCGACGCGGGGCAGACCCGCGCCAACGAAGGCCAGTTCCTCACCCCAGGCTGGCCGGTGACGGTGGGTCTGGACAACTACGCGCGGGTGCTCACCGACCCCGGCGTGCGGGCCAACTTCCTGCCGATCCTGATCTGGTCGTTCGTCTTCGCGATCGGCACCGTGATCATGCAGTTCGGAATGGGCCTGCTGCTGGCCATGGTGATGCAGAACGAGCGCATGCGCGGTCAGAAGTTCTACCGGCTCGCGCTGATCCTGCCCTACGTGCTGCCGATCTTCATGACCGCACTGGTGTGGCGGGGCATGCTGAACACCGACTTCGGCATCATCAACCAGATCCTCGGGGTGAGGATCAACTGGTTGGGGGACGGCACGCTGGCGAAGATCTGCGTACTCGTGGTGAATCTCTGGATCGGCTACGCCTACATGCTGCTGGTCGTCACCGGTGCATTGACCGCGATCCCAGGTGATCTCAAGGAAGCTGCCTTCGTCGACGGCGCCAGTGGCTTGCGTGCCTTCCGCACCGTGATCCTGCCGCTGCTGATGGTCAGCGTGTCACCGCTGCTGATCGCATCGTTCTCGTTCAACTTCAACAACTTCACGCTGATCCAGTTGCTGACCGGGGGTGGGCCCTTCGCCGGGTCGCCGATCCAGGGGGGCCAGACCGACCTACTGATCAACTACACCTATCGATTGGCATTCGGAACCAACGAACAACTTCTCGGTTTCGCGGCTGCGATCTCGATGATCATCTTCGTCATCGTCGCAGCAGTCTCGGCCTACAGCTTCAGGCTCACGAAGCGCTTGGAGGAGATCAAGCAATGAGCACCGACCAGCAGGAGTTGCGCGCGGCTCCGCGGATGAGTTTCGGGCGGTGGGCCCGCACCCTGGGATGGCGGCACGCCATCGTGATCCTCGCTGTGCTATTCGCGCTGTTGCCGATCACCTACATCATCGGGGTGGCGCTCAATCCCGTCGGCTCGCTGTCCTCGTCGTGTCCGCCGAGCAAGACCGGGCTGGCCGCCCTTTCCTGCCTGATCATCCCTTCGACGGTCAGTTTCGACAATTTCGCGGCCATCTTCAGCGACCCGCGGCTGCCCTACGGCATCTGGTACCGCAACTCGGTGGTGATCGCCTTCCTGGGGGCGTTCCTCTCGACGGCGATGTCAGCTTCGGCTGCCTTTGCCTTCAGCCGCATGCGTTTCGCCGGACGCCGGCCGGGCCTGCTGGCCCTGGTGCTGCTGCAGATGTTCCCGCAGGTGCTGGCGATCACCGCCATCTTCATCCTGATGACTCAGGTGGGCCGGGTATTCCCAGGAATGGGCATCGGAACGGCGGCGGGCCTGCTGCTGATCTACCTGGGTGGCTCCCTGGGGGTCAACACCTACCTGGTGAAGGGCTTCTTCGACACCGTTCCGGTGGAGATCGACGAGTCAGCCAAGATCGACGGTGCCAGCCACGTCCGGATCTTCTTCACATTGATCCTGCGCCTGTCCGCGCCCATCCTGGTGGTCACGTTCTTCGTCACCTTCACGTTCATCTTCAACGAGCTGGCGATCGCCGGCACCCTGTTGCCCACGACCTCCAACACAACTCTCGCGGTCGGCATGCAGAGTTATGTGTCCGGCAACCTGCAGGAGTGGGGCAAGTTCGCGGCGGGTGCCCTGACGGCCGCGATTCCGATGATCGTGGTGTTCGCCGTGGCCCAGAAGCACCTGGTCACGGGCATGACGGCAGGTGCGGTGAAGGGATGACCCGCACGAGCAGCGCTACGTTGAGCGCATCGATGACCACGGGCAGTAGCGAGCGGAGGGCGTAATGGCAAAGGTCGCATTCGAACATGTGGAGAAGAAGTACCCCAACGGGTTCCACGCCGTGCACGACCTCAACCTCGATATCGAGGACGGAGAGTTCCTGGTCCTGGTCGGGCCGTCCGGCTGCGGCAAGTCGACCGCGCTGCGCATGATCGCCGGACTCGAGGACGTGTCCAGCGGCAAGTTGCTCATCGGCGACCGGGTCGTCAACGACCTTCCGCCGCAGGACCGTGACATCGCGATGGTCTTCCAGTCCTACGCGTTGTACCCGCACCTGTCGGTGGCCGACAACATCGCTTACGGCTTGAAGATTAGCAAGATGCCCAAGGGTGAGATCGCCGAGCGGATCCAGCGGGCTGCTGACATGCTCGAACTCGGGCCGTTCCTCGAGCGCAAGCCAGCGCAGTTGTCCGGTGGGCAGCGTCAGCGGGTGGCGATGGGGCGTGCCATCGTGCGGGACCCGGCCGTGTTCCTCATGGACGAACCGCTGTCCAACCTCGACGCGAAACTGCGTGTGCAGATGCGTGCTGAGATCTCCTCGGTGGTGCACAACCTCGGGACGACGACCGTCTACGTCACCCACGACCAGATCGAGGCCATGACCCTGGCCGACCGGATCGTTGCCATGCATGGCGGCGTTGTGCAGCAGGTCGGGACACCGCTCGATCTTTACGACCGGCCGGCCAACCTCTTCGTCGCCGGCTTCATCGGGTCGCCGGGCATGAATTTTCTCGAAGGCCGGTACCATACCGGCAGTGGCGGTGCGGAGTTCCGCCTTGCCGATGGAACAGCCATTCCCCTGTCCCCGCGCGGCGGTCTGGCGGATGGCGCCCCGGCGACGCTTGGCATCCGGCCCGAGCATGTCAGCCTCTCTGACGAGGGGCGCTGGGAGGCCGGTGTCGATCTGGTGGAACCCACGGGCTTCGGCATCATCCTGCATCTGGCCTTGCATGGCCAGGCGTTCAAGGCCTTCACCCTGGACCGCTCCGTCCTCACACCTGCAGCAGGCCTGCGGGTCAGCTTTCCGGCCGAACATCTGCATCTGTTCGACGAAGACGGCAACCGCGTCTGAAGGCGCCAGGGCGTCATCAGGCTGTTGCCGTCTGCCGCCAGCGCCGCCACGGACTGCGCTGCAGAGAGGTTGGTGTCCGGGCGGGCTGAAGGAAAGGGCTTCGTCCTCCTTTACGCCATCACCCGAAAATTGCCGCCAGGATCTGCGCCTCGATCCGGGCAGCTTCGGTGCTGGCCTTGGGGCGCGGGTGGGGGAGGGGGACGGGGAATTCGGCCTTGATGCGGCCTTCGTCGAGCACGATCACCCGGTCGGCGAGGGCCACGGCTTCGGCCACGTCATGGGTGACGAGGATGGCGGTGAAGCCGGTCTGCTGTTTCACCTTGAGGATCAGCTCCTGCATCACCAGCCGTGTCAGCGCATCGAGGGCGCCCAGGGGCTCGTCGAAGGCGAGCAGGCGCGGGTGGCTGACGAGGGCACGGGCCAGGGCTGCACGCTGCTTCTGGCCGCCGGACAGGGTGGAAGGCCAGACATGGGCCTTGTCCGAAAGCTGGACAGCCTCCAGCGCTTCGGCCACGGGCTGAGACAGGGCGGCGGTGCGCGTTGCGGCTGCGCCTGTCGCGGCGGACTGGCCGGTGCTTCCGGTCTCAAGGCCGTGCCTGAGGCCGATGGCGACGTTTCCGGCCACCTTCTCCCACGGCAGGAGGCGCGGCTCCTGGAACATGAGGCGGATGTCGTCTGAGCCTTTCTGCGGGGACTTGCCGTCAATGGTGATGCTGCCGCCGGTGGCGGTGTCGAGGCCGGTCAGAAGCCGCAGCAGGGTGCTCTTGCCGCAGCCGCTCTTGCCGACAATGGCGAGGAATTCGCCGGGGGCAACGTCCAGATCCAGCCTGTCGAGCACCGTCAGCCCGCCGAAGCGTTTGGAGACACCGCGCACGCGGATGGCGGCGCCGCCTGCGGGCCGGCTTTCGTCCTGTCTCTCTGTGCGGTTCCCGGTCTTGTGGTTCAGTTGCGCACGGTCTTCATCCTGCGCCCTGTGGCCTGAGAGGTGCAGGTAGCCTTCGGGAAGGGCGGCAGCGGCGAGTGCAGCTGCCGGGTGGCCGTCGAGGAAGGCCGGGAAATGTCCATCAGGATGCGGCATAGGCGGGGCTCCAGGCAAGGGCGCGGCGTTCCAGCGCACGGGTGATGACATCGGCAAGCTTGCCGAGCAGGGCATAGAGGATGATCGACAGAACCACGGTTTCGAGGATCATGAATTCGCGCGCCTTCATGGCCATGTAGCCAAGGCCGGATGAGGCGGAGAGCGTTTCGGCGACGATCAGCGTCAGCCACATGATGCCGAGCGCATAGCGCAGGCCGACAAAGACGGAAGGCAATGCGCCGGGCAGCAGGATCTTGCGGAACAGCTCCGTCCGCTTCATGCCATAGGCACTGCCCATTTCGATAAGCTGCGGGTCGACGTTGCGGATGCCGTGCAGCGTGTTGAGATAGACGGGGAAGAACACGCCGATGGCCACGAGGAACAGCTTTGCCCCTTCGCCAATGCCGAACCAGACGATGACCAGAGGCAGCAGGGCGAGATTGGGGATGTTGCGGATCATCTGCAAGGTGGTGTCCGTCGCCTCGCGGAACAGCGGGCTCACCCCGTTGGCAAGGCCGAGCAGGAAGCCGATGCTGCCGCCGATGGCAAGGCCGGACAGGGCGCGCAGGGCCGAGACGCCGAGATGGGTGAAAAGCTCACCGCTGATGAGGGTTTCCCAGGCCGAGACGGCAACGGCGCTGGGGCGCGGCATCAAGGTGTCCGGCAGCAGCCCGGCGGCGGCAGCTGCTTCCCACAGCAGCAGTACCCCCACGGGGAAGATATAGGGCACAAGGGCGGCCAGCGGGCGCTTCAGGGTTTTGAGGCTTTGCCACAAGGCGCCGGGCCGCAGCTGCGGGCGGGAGGGCAGATCCCCGGCGTAGATGAGATCACTGGTGCTCATGAGACGATGTCCTTTTCTCTGTCCGGCGGTTGCTTCACTCACGTCTGAGGGGCTTCGGGCGTGTGGTCCTGGCCTCTCTCTGCCCCTTGAGGAAGGAGCGGGGCGCGGCGGTGGGGCGGGAGGAGAACCGTCCCGCCGCGCCCCGGATCCGGCTCAGATGAACCGGTGTGGCCAATGGGCCTCAGTGTCAGCTTGCGCTGGCCACCTTCGGGCGGAATTCCGGCCGGGCCGTCTCCGTGCCGCCGCGCTGCGGGCTGATGTTTTCAAAGCGCGAGGCGTGCTGCTGCGGCTTGGCCGTGCCCTTGAGGACGGGGAAGAGCAGCTCCGCCACCCGGTAGGCCTCTTCCAGATGCGGATAGCCGGAGCCGACGATCGTATTGATGCCAAGCGCCTGATACTCGCGGATGCGCTCCGCCACCGTTTCCGGCGAGCCGACAAGGGCAGTGCCTGCACCGCCGCGCACAAGGCCGACACCGGCCCACAGGTTGGGCGAGACTTCCAGCCGGTCCCGCCGCCCGCCATGCAGGGCGGTCATGCGCTGCTGGCCGACGCTGTCCGACTGGCTGTTCAGCCAGGCCTGCGCCTTGGCAATGTCCTCGTCCGTCAGCTTCGAAATCAGCCGGTCTGCGGCTGCCCAGGCTTCCTCATCGGTTTCCCGGACGATGAAATGCAGGCGGATGCCGAAGGAGACTTCGCGGCCCTTGCGGGCGGCGGCTTCCCGCACCCGGTCCAGCTTTTCGGCCACCTGAGCGGGCGGCTCGCCCCAGGTCAGGTACTTGTCCACCCGTCCGGATGCGAACTCGATTGCCGCATCCGAGGACCCGCCGAAATAGAGCGGCGGGCGCGGGCTCTGCACCGGGCGGAAGGGCAGGCGGGCGTTGAGGGCGCGCACATGCTTGCCATCCAGATGCGCTTCACCCTTGGCCAGAAGACCCTCCCACACGGTGAAGAACTCTTCGGCAAAGTCATAGCGCTCGTCATGGGCCTGGAAAATGCCGTCACCGGCCAGTTCCGCCGGGTTGCCGCCAACCACGATGTTCAGCAGCAGGCGGCCGTTCGACACCCGGTCGAGCGCCGTGGACAGGCGCGCATAATAGGCCGGCGACGCGGTGCCGGGGCGGATGGCGACGAGGAAGCGCAGCTTTTCCGTATGGGCGGCGAGATCGGCAGCCGTGATGAAGCTTTCCTCGCAGAAGATGCCGGTGGGCAGCAGCACACCGTCATAGCCCAGCGTATCGGCTGCCTGCGCCACCTGCCGCAGATACTGCGGCTCCGGCGGGCGGTGGCCTTCGGACGAGCCGAGATAGGGCCCGTCGCCGGAGGTGGGAATGAACCAGAGGAAGTCGAGTTTGTCCTGTGACATGGATCAGGCTCCTGAAAGCGTGTTGCGCCGGATCAGGCGGATTTCGGCGTCCAGACGGCCGAGCGGATGTCGAGCTTGCGCGGGATGATGCCGAGGGCGTGGAAGTCGTCGGCGAGCGCCTGCTCGTAGACGATGTGCTTTTCCTCGACGAAGCCGATGGCGCCGTAGTTCTGGCCCTTGCGGGTGGCCACGGTGGTCAGCACGTCTTCCGGCAGGCCCGTGGCGGCGGCAAAGGCCTTGACGGTGCCGGGCAGGTCGTTCTGTGCCGCCTCGCCAACTTCGCGCAGGGCGAGGATCAGCTCAGCCAGCAGCTCACCGTTCTGTTCGGCGAACTTGCCGTTGGCGGAGAGGAAGCCATAGGCCGGGATAACGCCGTCAGCGGTGGCCAGCACCTGCGTCTCCGGCGATTTTTCGGCGCTGGCGGTGTAGGGGTCCCAGATCGACCAGGCGTCGATGGAGCCATTGGCGAAGGCGGGGGCAGCGTCCGGCGGGGAAAGGTCCACCTGCTCCACGTCATCCAGCGAAAGGCCGGCGGTGCGCAGCAGCTGCAGGGCGACGTTATGAGCGCTGGAGCCGCGCTTGAAGGCGAGCTTGCGCCCCTTCAGATCTTTGAGCGAAGTGATGCCGGAGTTCTTGCGCACCAGAATGGCCGAGCCGGTGTCCGATCCGGTATAGGCGCCGGCAAAGACCAGATTGCCACGGGCCGCATGGGCAAACAGCGGCGGCACATCGCCTGTGGTGCCGAAGTCGAGGGCACCCGCGCTCAGCGCTTCCAGCAGCGGCGGGCCGGAGGTGAACTCCGCCCAGGAGACGGTTATGCCGCGCGGGGCAAGGCGCTCTTCCAGCAACCCGCGCCCCTTGAGCAGCGCCACGACGCCGCCCTTCTGCCAGCCGATGCGCACTTCCTTGACGGTTTGTGCGCGGACATTGAACGAGGGGCCGAAAAGGCCGAGGGCGGAGGCGCCGAAGCCGAGAAGCAGGGCGTTGCGGCGGTCGAGTGTCAAGGTCATGGATTTCGCTCCATTTCATCTGGGAAAGACCGGAGAACCGCTCCGGCGGGCGGATGGGGCTGAGCCTAGTGGCCCACGGCGGCGGCGTTGAGCTGCGGGCGGCCAAGGAAGGGGGCAAGCTCCCCGGCGGCCTGGTCAAGGCGGGCAAGCACCGCCTCGTTGACAAGGCGCCCGTCGAGATAGTCCCGCTCGCTGGCATAGACGCCGGTGCCCAGCGTCTGCGCGCTGAAGAAGGAGAACAGCGGGCGCAGCTGATGCTCGATGACCAGCGCATGCCTGTCACCGCCGCCAGTGGCGGTCAGCAGCACCGGCTTTCCGGCGAAGAAGTCCACCGGCAGCAGGTCGATGAGGTGCTTGAAGAGGCCCGGATAGCTGCCCTTGTAGACCGGCACGGCGATGATCACCGCCTCTGCGGCCTTCAGGCTGGCAAGAGCCGTCTGGGCATCGGGGCCAAGATCTTCGGCGCGCTGGGCGTTGCCGAGGAAGGGCTGGAAATCCGAGATGTCATATACCCGGGTGGTGCGGCCGAAACGTTCGGCGGCAAGGCGGGCGGCGGTGGCGGCGAGGACCCGGGTCTTGGACCCGGATCCCGAACTGCCGGAGAGGCTGACGATGGACGGCTGTGTCATGAGGCATGTCCGCTATTTGTCTATAATGTAGATAGACTAAGTAACTTTCATGCCTCCGGTCCATTCCATAGTCAGAGCCGCAAAGAGAAGAACTCCGTTCTCCCTCACACCGGCGGCAGCAGAAGCTTTCCCCTTGCCGGGGCTGCTGCCGTCTGGCCGCTTGCCAGCGGCTGGCTGAGGCGCCGGGCCAGGAGAGCCGCCTGTTCGCGGATCTCCGGAATTGCCGTGATCTCCCAGAAGGCGGCGCGTGTCACCGGACCGATGCCGAACAGGCGGGGATGCGGCTGGCCGCTGGCGGTGAGCAGGCGGGACTCGCTGTCGAAATCAAGGCCGAGGCCAAGCGGATCGATGCGGCCTGTCCCATTCTCCAGGATGTCCTGCAACAGCGGCGTGGAAGGTGTTTCCGGCGAGCGGCGGATGCCCCGGCAGTCGAGGGCTGCGGCGGCCGCCAGGATTTGCGGCTCCCGCACCACGCCGCTGCGCGGCTGATAGGACACCTCGACCGTGCCGTCTGCGGCTCTTCGGGCCGAGAGATAACGGCCCTTGACCACCTTCAGCTGGCCGCTGGCAAGGGCCTGCGCAATCCTTGCGGCAGACTGGGGCGGCATGCGGTGGCGGTGCACCTCCCAAAAGGACGCCAGATGGCGCAGGAAGATCTTGCGGTTTTCCGCCGTCAGATGGTGCCAGAGCGTGCGGATATGCGGGCGGATGCCGTCCAGCACCTCGCGCCAGTCGCCGCCCCGCGCCTGATGCTCAGCGGCAAGCTTGCGCAGCCAGCGGGTGAGAAACTGCGTGCTTGTGCCAAGCGGAATATCGGCCGCCGACAGCCGTAGTGGATGGGCGCTGCTGTGGGCCTGCGGCAGAAGGCCATGGCGGGACAGGGCGGTCATTGGCCCCGTGTGGCCCCGGTCGAGCAGGGAAAGCGCCCAGTCCACCATGGTCAGCCCGCTGCCGATGAAGATCACCGGGGCATCGGGGGCAATATCCGGCAGAGCATGCCAGGGGTTGGACAGGGCAGAGCCCGCAGGTGCGCCCGAGGGATGGCCGGTGGCCAGCACGGCGGCATGGGCCATGACGGTGGAGCCATCGTCGAGGGTCAGGGCAACGCTGCGGGCCAGGGTTTCGATGGCGGTGCAGGAGGCCGCATGCAGGCGGATGCTGCCGCGTTCCTGTCCGGGGCGCAGCTGCGCCTCCAGATAGTCGCCGTAGATGGCGCGGGTGACGAAGCAGGCCGGCGTTGCATCCCCGGGCCGGGTGGCCAGCCATTCACCGAAATGATCCGGCGCGTCGGCATAGGCGCTCATGTTGCGCACGCGGGTGTTGAGAAGATGGCCCCGGTCAACGGGCGCATAGGCGATGCCGCGGGCGATGCGGTCTGCCTGTTCGATCAGCGAGATGCGGATGCGGCCCGCGGTCAGTCTGTCCAGATTGGCTGCCAGCAGCGTTCCACTGGCACCAGCCCCGATGATGGCGATGTGATGCGTCATGCTGCGTTCTCCCGGTTTCTGGCGGCCGGGGCGCGGCATGTGCCTCGCATCAGGACACGTGGAGGGCTGCGATCTTCTCGCTCTCCTCGGCCTCGGCCATCTGTCGCATGGATGCGATGGATCTGGTGTCCAGAACCGAGGCGATTGCCTCGCGGACATCCAGCATGGTCAGCCGCACGGAACAGGCGTTCTCGTCCGGGCAGTCGTGACAGCGGTGATAGGCGGTGCGGCTGGCGCAGTGGATGGGGGCGAGCGGTCCGTCGAGGACGCGCAGCACATGCCCCACCATGATGTCTTCCGCCGGGCGTGTCAGGCAGTAGCCGCCGCCGCGCCCCTTGCGGGCATGAACGAAGCCTGCGTGGCGCAGGTCCGCCAGAATGGCATCGAGAAACTTCTTGGAAATCGAATTGGCGTCGGCAATTTCCGACGACTGGACAACCTGTCCCTCGGGCAGGCCTGCCAGATGGCACATGGCCTTCAACCCGTATTTGCCTTTCATGGACAGCATGGAAACCGGACTCCGCAGGACAATGGACCCTATTCATCCATTTTATTGATCGTCCATATAGACCGGTTTGTTCTTTCTGGCCAGAACCAAAGGCTTTCCGCCACGGCGGAAGGCTGCGCGGCCGGGGAACCGGCGGCGCGGGGGGGAATAGCACTACCCGGTGAGGTTCAGTACCGGGGGCCATGGGCGGAACCAGCGGCAAAACCGGCCAGCGCCAGTGTGCGCGGCAGGTTGCCATCTGTCCGGGTGGCGGCTGTCTGCGCGGGAACGCTGGCTGGGGCTGTCTGCACCCCGCTGCTGCTGCCCGCCATGGCCCCGCGCGGGGAGGCGAGCACGGCAACGACAAGTGCATAGGCCGCAACGAAGGCAATCCAGGCGGCGAGGCGCATGATGTCCTTGCGCGTTGTGGTGTTGCTGGCCGGGCCGGCGGCCGTGATGCGTCGTCCGGTCATGTTCCGTGCCTCCTCTCATGGGTTGTGACGGTGCGTCCGTCATCTGTGCTGCGGCGCGGGCTTGCGCTGCGGCCGCCGGGATAGCGGGGGATCAGCGACAGGTCGGTCAGCAGCGTCTTGCCAACCGGCCACGGGCCGAAACCGGCGTCCGGATTGATATGGCCGGAAGCCCCGAGATCGATCAGCCGTGCGCCCCAGTCATCGGCGAGCCGGCCGGCCCGGTCGAAGGTCATCCAGGGATCGTTGCGGCTTGCCACAACGGCGGCATTGAACTCGAACCGCTCGCGCGGCAGCGGGCCGAAATGGCCGAGGCGCTGGGCGCCGATGCCGCGTTCCACATCAGCAGGGGCGACCAGCAGGGCGGTGCCGATTTCCACCGAAGGCCAGCGCGCCGCCACGCGGGCAATGGCCGTGGCACCAAGGCTGTGCGCCACGATATTGGCGCCGGGATGCTCGCGCAGATGCCGCACGATGGTCACGTCCCATTGATAGGGATCAGCCGCGCTCCAGTCGTCCTGGCCCACCCAGATGGCCGACGGGTCCGTCTTCAGCCACCAGGTCTGCCAGTGATTGCTGCAGGAGCCGCCAAGGCCCGGAATGATCAGGGTGACAGTCATTGCCATCTCCATATGGCTGCTGTTGACACTGTGTTGATCATCTACTGGTTCGCTGTACTTTTGAATTCCAAAGGCAGGGCTCCGAAGAGCATGGATGTTCTCTGCCGGTCCCGTCCGGCGGGCAAACTCATCTCCGCGACACGTCGACCGGATAGGCCGTGGTGGCCTTGATCCGCTCCATCGCAAAACGGGAGGTGACATTCTTCAGCGGCACGCTTTCCGTCAGCCGCTTGTAGAAGGCGTCGAAGGCGGCCATGTCTTCCACGGCGACCCTGAGCAGATAGTCGGCGTCCCCCGCCATGCGGTGGATCTCCATGACTTCGGGCATGGCGCCGGTGATGCGGGCAAAGCTGTCGCGCCATTCCGGCGTGTGGTCCGCTGCTTCGATCTCGACGAAGACGGTGAGACCCAGCCCGATCCGCTCCGGCGCGACGAGCGCGACGCGCCCAAGGATGATGCCGGTCTGCTCCAGCTTCTGGATGCGCTTCCAGCAAGGCGTGGGGGAGAGGCCTGCCCGGTCGGCGAGCTGGGCAATCGACAAGGTGGCATCCGCCTGCAATGCGGCGATGATCTTGCGGTCGATGAGGTCCAGAGACATGCCTTCTCCAATATGTATATCGAATTAGTAGATATATTTCGCCGGGAAGCTGCTCCTGTCAAGCTGGCTCCGTTCTGCGCGCTTGCGCTGCGGAGCATTGCAAATTCCCCGAAAGGGCTGTGCGGGAGAAAAGTGTTCCTGTTTCCCTCCGCAGCCGGATGCCCTACAATGCGGGCAGCCCCTTCGTGGTTCCCGCCGGATGGTCCGGCGGCCGGTTGCCTTGCAGCCCTGACCGGGGAACAGAGACGCACGTGTTATCTCTCAAGGCACAATATGCATTGAAGGCCGTCATCGCGCTCGCCCGCAACGGGACGGACGAGGTGCAGCTGACGGCGGATATTGCCGAAACCCAGGCGATTCCGAAGAAATTCCTTGAGCAGATCCTGCTGGATCTCAAGCACAACGGGGTGGTCGTCAGCCGGCGCGGCAAGGCGGGCGGCTATATGCTGCGCAAGTCGCCCGACCTCATCACCTTCGGCGAAATCCTGCGCATCGTGGAGGGGCCGCTGGCGCCGCTTCTCTGCCTCAGCCGCACGGCCTACCGGCGCTGCGACACCTGCCGGGACGAGGCGTCCTGCGAGATCCGCCGGGTCTTTGCAAAGGTTGCCGAAGCCAACCGCGCCATCCTCGATAACACCACGATTGCCGACTGCCTGAAGGGTCAGGGGCTGCCGGAATCCAATCCAGCCCGTCTTGTTGGATAAATTTTCTACGATTTCGGCTTTATTGCAGTGGCGGTTTGTTTTTAAATTCGACAAAATCGATAGAGATTAGGTGTGTTGATAGCAGGGAGGTTCCCCCATGACATCCATCAAGACACGCATCAGGTTTCTGAAATCCGCCGCCGCCGTTGCCCTCGCGCTCGCCTTTGCAGCGCCGGCCTTTGCCGCAGACGTGACGCTGCTGAATGTCAGCTACGATCCGACCCGCGAGCTCTACAAGGAATTCAACCCCGCCTTCGCCGCCTTCTGGAAGGAGAAGACCGGAGACAACGTGACCGTGCAGATGTCGCATGGCGGCTCGGGCAAGCAGGCCCGCTCGGTCATCGACGGGCTGGAAGCCGATGTGGTGACGCTGGCGCTTGAGGCCGACATCAACGAGATCGCCTCGGCCACCGGCAAGATCCCCGAAAACTGGCGCAGCCTGCTGCCGAACAACAGCGCGCCTTACGTTTCCACGATCGTCTTCCTTGTCCGCAAGGGCAACCCGAAGGAGATCAAGGACTGGCCGGATCTGGTCCGCGATGGCATCCAAGTGATCACCCCGAACCCGAAGACCTCCGGTGGTGCGCGCTGGAACTTCCTGGCCGCCTGGGGCTGGGCGCAGAAGACCTATGGCGGCGATGAAGCCAAGACGCGCGACTATGTGACCGAGCTGCTGCGCCATGTGCCGGTGCTTGACACCGGGGCCCGCGGCTCCACCACCACCTTCGTTCAGCGCGGGATTGGCGACGTGCTTCTGGCCTGGGAGAACGAGGCTTTCCTGGCTCTGGCAGAGCTGGGTCCGGATCAGTTCGAGATCATCGTTCCGTCCATCTCGATCAAGGCGGAGCCGCCGGTGGCGCTGGTTGAAGGCAATGCCAAGGCAAAGGGCACGGAAGAGGTGGCCAAGGCCTATCTCGACTATCTCTATTCCCCGGCGGGGCAGGCCCTTGCAGCCAAGCATTACTACCGCCCGGCGAGCCCTGAGCTGGCCGATCCGGAGGATCTGAAGCGTTTCCCCGAAGTCGAACTCGTCACCATCGAGGATTTCGGCGGCTGGGCCAAGGTGCAGCCCGAATTCTTCGGTGACGGCGGCATCTTCGACCAGATCTACAAGCCGGCGCAGTAAGAACAGATGGCAGCCATCACTCCACAGGCGCGGTGGCGGTTCCGTCAGCCGAGCGTGCTTCCCGGTTTCGGGCTCACGCTCGGCTACACGGTGACCTACCTGACGCTGATCATCCTCATTCCACTTGCGGCGCTTGCATGGCGCGCCGCCGGGCTGGGGCTTGACGAATTCATCCGCATCGCCACCGACCGGCGCACGGTCGGGGCCTTGCGGGTCAGCTTCGAGGCGGCTTTCATCGCTGCCCTGATCAATCTGGTCTTCGGTCTGATCACCGCCTGGGTGCTGGTGCGCTACCGCTTTCCGGGACGCGGTGTGATCGACGCGATCGTCGATCTGCCCTTCGCCCTGCCGACGGCTGTGGCGGGCATCGCGCTGACGGCCATCTATGCCCCCAACGGCCCCATTGGCGCGCTGCTGGCGCCCTATGGCATCAAGATCGCCTATGCCTTCCCGGGTGTTGTCATTGCTCTGGTCTTCATCGGGCTGCCGTTCGTGGTGCGCACGGTGCAGCCGGTGCTGGAGGATCTGGACCGGGAAGTTGAGGAGGCGGCGGCGACCCTTGGGGCAGGCCGGTTCAAGACGATCTTCCGCGTGCTGCTGCCCGCTTTGCTGCCAGCCAGCCTCACCGGCTTCGCGCTCGCCTTTGCCCGCGGGGCAGGGGAATACGGCTCGGTGATCTTCATCGCGGGCAACATTCCCTATGTCACGGAAATCGCGCCGCTGCTGATCGTGATCCGGCTTGAGGAATTCAACTATGGCGCAGCGACGGCCATTGGCGCGCTGATGCTGATCATCTCCTTCGTCATGCTGCTGGTGATCAACCTGACGCAGGCCTGGAGCCGCCGGAGATATGGCCATGGCTGATCTTGCCTTTCTGACCCGCTCCTCACCCATCAGCGAAAGCCCCCTGGCCAAGCTGCTGCTGGTGCTTCTGTCCCTGCTGTTCCTGACGGTGTTTCTGGCTCTGCCGGTGCTTGCGGTCTTCAGCGAAGCCTTCCGCAACGGGCCGGGCGCCTGGGTGTCTGCCCTGCAGGATCCGGATGCTCTGTCCGCCATCCGCCTGACCCTGCTGGTTGCGGCCATTGCCGTGCCGCTCAATCTGGTCTTCGGCGTCGCGGCGGCCTGGGCCATCGCCAAGTTCGAGTTCAAGGGCAAGGCATTCCTGATCACGCTGATCGATCTGCCGTTCTCCGTGTCTCCGGTCATCTCGGGGCTGGTTTACGTGCTGCTGTTCGGCTCCGGCAGCGTGCTCGGGCCCTGGCTGAAGGGCTATGGCATCGAGATCCTCTTTGCCGTGCCGGGCATCGTGCTGGCGACGGTCTTCGTCACCTTTCCCTTCGTGGCGCGGGAGCTGATCCCGCTGATGCAGGAGCAGGGCACGGGCGATGAGGAAGCTGCGCTCAGCCTCGGGGCCAGCGGCTGGCAGACCTTCTGGCGGGTGACGCTGCCGAACATCCGCTGGGGCCTGCTCTACGGCGTGCTGCTGTGTAATGCCCGTGCCATGGGCGAGTTCGGCGCCGTGTCGGTGGTCTCCGGCCACATTCGCGGCGTGACGAACACCATGCCGCTGCACATCGAGATCCTCTACAACGAATACAATTTTGCCGCTGCCTTTGCCGTTGCCTCGCTGCTGGCCGGTCTGGCGCTGCTGACCCTCATCCTCAAGACCGCAATCGAGCTGCGCTATGCCGGACAGTTGTCCGCCTCGCGCGGCCATTGATGGAGCCTGACCCATGGAGCTTTCCATCCGCAACATCCGCAAGGATTTCGGTGCCGCCAATGCGCTGGAGGATGTGTCTCTGGACATTCATTCCGGCGAACTCATCGCCCTTCTGGGGCCATCCGGCTCCGGCAAGACCACGCTGCTGCGGCTGATTGCCGGGCTTGAAGCACCCAGCAGCGGCCAGATCTTCTTCGGCAAGGAGGACGCCTCGCGCCGCAGCGTGCAGGAGCGGCAGATCGGCTTCGTCTTCCAGCATTATGCCCTGTTCCGGCACATGACCGTGCTGGAGAACATCGGCTTCGGCCTCTCCGTCCGCCCGCGCGCCTTCCGCCCGCTGAAGGAGGATATCCGCAGGCGGGCGCTGGAGCTTCTGGATCTGGTGCAGCTCTCCGGCCTTGAGAAGCGCTATCCGGCGCAGCTTTCCGGCGGCCAGCGCCAGCGTGTGGCTCTTGCAAGGGCGCTCGCCATCGAGCCGCGCGTGCTGCTGCTGGACGAGCCTTTCGGCGCGCTGGATGCGCAGGTGCGCAAGGATCTGCGCCGCTGGCTGCGCGAGATCCACGACACCACCGGCCACACCACGGTCTTCGTCACCCATGATCAGGAAGAGGCGCTGGAGCTGGCCGACCGGGTCGTGGTGATGAGCCGGGGCCGGATCGAGCAGGTGGGCTCTGCCGATGATGTCTATGACAATCCCGGCTCGCCCTTCGTGCACCGCTTCATCGGCGAAGCGTCGGAAGTGCCGGTGCGGATCGAGGGCGGGCAGGTGTGGCTCGACGACCGGCCCACCGGCCTTGGTGCACAGGGCGCTGCTGAAGGGGATGGCACGCTGTTCTTCCGCCCGGATCAGGTGGACATCACGCAGGGCTGCGGCGGCTGCTTTGCCGGCACGGTTTCCGCCAGCCGCCGCCATGCCGGCTCCCGGCGTCTCGAACTGGAACTCGGCGGCTCGCGCCACAAGGTGGAGATCGACGTTCCCGTCGGCCATCCGGCCTCGCTGCGCAGCCAGATTTCCTTCCGTCCGCTTGCCTGGAAGGTGTTTCCGTCCAATGGCGGGGCCGCCGTCTCCGGTGCGGCCGGTGAGGAAGCTGGTTCCCCCGCATCCGCCCGGGCCGCATCACGCTGAGGTCTGGTTGCCGGGTTCTTTCGCCAGTCCTTTTCGTCAGTTCCTTTCGCCGGGCTTGGGCTTTCGCCCTGGCCCGGCTAGAGTTGCGGCAGTGGAACAGCCGGACAGGATGGCGGCAGGGGCGGCGTGACGTTTGATCAGGGACTTCTTCTGGCGCTTCTCGGCGGCATGCTGGCCGTGTTCGTGCTCGACCGCTGGCGCATCGAAACCGTTGCGCTGGCCGGGCTTGGCCTTGCCTGTGTGTCTGGCCTTGTTCCCGCCAGCGCTGCCTTTGCCGGTTTTGCCCATCCGGCGGTCATCACCGTCATCGCGGTGCTGCTGATCGTCGAGGCCCTGCACGGCAGCCAGATCATCATCCGCTTCGGACAGTGGCTGTCCGGGCTGGGCCTGCGCCCCGCCGGGCTTCTGGCCTGCCTGTGCATCACGGGCGCGGTGCTCTCCACCGTCATGAACAACATCGGCGCCATGGCCCTGCTGCTGCCATTGGTGTTCTCCCTGTCGCAGACCGGCGGATACGACAGCCGCGCCATGCTGATGCCGCTGGCTTTCGCAACGCTGCTCGGCGGTGTCTGCACGCTCATCGGCACGCCCGCCAACCTCATCGTCAGCAACACGCTGAAAGCGGCGACGGGGCAGGGGCTACCGTTCCTCTCGCTGTTTCCCGCCGGCGCCGTGATTGCTGCAGCCGGATTGGCCGTCCTCCTCTTCTGGTGCCCGCGTATCTTTCCGCTGGTTCCCGCTGGTGCTGCCGGTGACGGTCCGGAAGACGATCTGTTCGACGTGCGTGAGCTTGCCGTGACGCAAGGCGGGGAAACGGTTGAGGGTCTTGCCGCACGGCTGCAGGGCCGCATCATCTCCGTCATCCGGCAGGAGGCGCATGTGTTTCCGCTGCGCCCGCAGACGGAGCTTCTGCCCGGTGATCTCGTCTTTGCCGAAGCCCGGGCCCGGCTGTTCACGCCGCTCATCGCGGAAGGCCGCCTTGCGCCCGCGGTCAAGCCCGAGCCCGGTGAAGCCCTGACACGGCTTGCGGTGATGCCGCACAGCAGCCTTGCCGGATCGCGCATCGCGGCCATTGCAGACCTGGAGGAGCTGGACCTGCGCCCTGCTGCCGTCACCACCCACGGGCGGCGGCACGAAGGGCGGCTGGCGGACCTGCAGCTTCTGACCGGCGATGTGCTGACGCTCTGCGGTGCAGCTGGCGCCGCACGGCAGCTGGCGGAGGATCACGGCCTGATCGTGGTGGAGGCCGCATCCGCTACCACTCCGGAGTCCGTGCCGCAGGCCTCGCCGGTGCCGCTGGTGCTGTTCGTGGCCGGGCTTGTGGTGGCCGCCACCGGCTATGTGACACCGGAGGCAGCCCTTGGCGGCACGGTGCTGGTGTTGGCACTGCTCGGCCATCTCGATCTTCGGGTGGCGCTGAAATCTCTCAACTGGCCCATCATTCTGCTGCTGGCCGCCATGCTGCCGCTTGGTGATGCCATGGAGACGACGGGAACGGCTGCCATGCTGGCCGAAGCGCTGGCCGTGCATCTGGTGCCGGGCCAGTTGCTGCCCGCTGCCGTCGCCATGCTGGTGATTGCCCTCGTCATGACGCCGCTCGTCAACAATGCCGCGACGGCGGCGATCCTTGCCCCCGTTGCCCTGCAGACGGCAGCAAGCCTTGGCCTGCCGCCTGCGCCGCTGCTGGCGGCCGTTGCCTTCGGCGCTTCGCTCGACTTCCTCACTCCCGTTGGCCACCACAACAACACGCTGGCCTATGGGCTCGGCGGTTACCGCTTTGCCGATTTCCTCAAGGCAGGCTGGCCGGTGACGCTCGCCGCCTGTGCCGGTGCCATTGCCGGGCTTGCCCTGTTCTGGACCTGAGGCTTTTAGGCTGTGGGGAAGGCCGCGCGCCGCTGTTGCAGCTGACGCTTCCTGTCTAGATTGGGTCTGACAGGCACAGGAGACGAGACGGTGAAAGTTGCGATTGTTGGGGCGGGTATTGGCGGGTTGCCGGCAGCATGGGCCTTGCGCAAGGCCGGTGTGGCGGTGACGGTTTTTGATCAGGGCCCTATCCCCAATCCGCTGGCCACCTCTCACGACGAGCACCGCATCACCCGCCACATCTATCCCGGCCTCGATGGCTACGGCCAGCTGATGCCACAGGCCTTCCGCGCCTATGACGCGCTCTGGCAGGATCTGGGGCAGCGCCATTTCGAGCCGCGCCCCATGGTGCATGTCTCGCGCGGGGAGGTGAGCTATTTCCCTGCCGCAGAAGCAGAAATGAACGCGCTGGGCATCCCCATCCGCCGCCTGCCGCTGGACGGGCTTGCGGCCATGATCCCTGTGCTGGAAACCTCCGGCATCCGCGAGGCCTTCGAGGTGGGCGGAACCGGCGTGCTCTTCGCTGCCCGCACGATCACCGCCCTTGCCGCCTGGCTGGCGGAAAACGGCGCGGATCTGAGGCCCCACTCCCGCGTGACGGATGTGGACCCGGACAGCGCCACGGTGACGGTGGACGGCAACCGTGAGAGCTTCGATGCAGTCATTGTGGCCGCCGGTGCCTGGGTGAGTGATCTGGTGCCCCAGGCCGCTCAGCGCCTCGTTCCGTCCCGCCAGCTGGTGCTCTATCTGGAGCCGCCGCAGGATATGGCTTCCGCATGGGCGCAGGCTCCTATCATCATCGACATGGGCAGCGGCAGCTATGGCGCCTATGTCCTGCCACCCTGCAACGGCACCCGGCTGAAGATCGGCGATCACCGTTTCACCCGCATCGGCCACGGCAGCGATGACCGCACGCCCACGGCAGCCGACATCGCCCCCGTGCGAGAGGCCCTGACCGGCACGCTGCGCGGCTCTGAGCGCTACCGGATCATCGAGGAAAAGATCTGCTACTACACGGTTTCGGCAGACGAGCGTTTCGTCAGCGAGCCGCTGGGCAAGTCCGGCTGGCTGCTCAGCGCCTGCTCCGGCCACGGCTTCAAGCTGGGTCCGCTCATGGGCCTCGGCGTGGCCGATGCCCTCACCGGCAAACGCACTGCGGCGGACGTCTCCCGCTGGGCTGCTGGATTAGGCGGGGTGTGAGGGGAGGGGCTGCAACATCCCTGTCCGCCGCCCACATCCCCCCATCCCCATCATCCGTCATGCCATGGCTCGACCATGGCATCCACCCCGATGCGTCCCGGCACATTGTGCGCGGGATTGGGCCCCTGTGACGATGAGACCCTTCGAGGTGCTGCCCGTGCGGATGGGAAACGGCATGGGTGCCATGGTCAAGCCATGGCATGACGGAGTGTTTGGGTGGCCCGGAGTGTCAGAACCGGCGCTGCGGCCTTACGCCGTCCTGCCGTCTTGCGCCGTCCTGCCGCCTTGCCAATGACCACGCCACCATCACGCGAAAACCCCTCCACTTTCGTCATGCCATGGCTTGACCATGGCATCCACCCCGATGCGTCCCGGCACGTTGTGCGCGGGATTGGGCCCCTGTGACGATGAGACCCTTCGAGGTGCTGGCCGTGCGGATGGGGAACGGCATGGGTGCCATGGTCGAGCCATGGCATGACGGAGAGAGGGGAGGGGCGGGGCGTCAGAACCGGCACTGTGCTCAATTCATTCGCCGCAACCTCCCAAAAAAAAACAGCGCCCCGTTCCATCGCTGGAAAGGGGCGCTGCCGTTTGCTTCGGTCAAAGTTCCGGGCTGATTACCAGCCGGCGAGAACCGCGCCGTGGAACGTGTCTTCGACGAACTTGCGCACTTCGTCGGAATTGTAGGTTTCCACGAGGGTCTTCACCCAGGCGGCGTCCTTGTCCTGCGTGCGCACGGCGATGAGGTTCACGTAAGGGCCCTTCGGGCTTTCGCGCAGGATCGGGTCCTTGACCGGATCAAGACCGGCTTCCTTGGCATAGTTGGTGTTGATGCCGGCGGCATCCACATCCGGCAGCGAGCGCGGCAGCTGGGCGGCGTCGATCTCGACGATCTTCAGCTTCTTCGGGTTCTCGACGATGTCGGCGATGGAGGCCTTGACGCCTGCATCTTCACGCAGCTTCAGCACGCCCGCGTCATCCAGCAGCAGCAGCACGCGGCCGCCGTTGGTCGGATCGTTCGGGATGGCGACCGTCGCGCCTTCCGGCAGGTCGGTGATCGCCTTGTGCTTCTGCGAATAGACGCCGATGGGGAAGTTGACCGTGAAGGCCACATCCGTCAGCTGATAGCCGCGGTCGGCCACCTGGTTGTCGAGATAAGGCTTGTGCTGGAAGGAGTTGGCCTGCAGATCACCGGCGTTCAGCGCCTCGTTCGGCACCACATAGTCGGAGAATTCGAGGATCTCGATGTCGAGGCCCTTGGGCGCGGCAAGGCGCTTCACTTCTTCCATGATCTGGGCATGGGGGCCGGGGGTGACGCCGACCTTGATCGTCTCGGCAAAAGCCGGGGCGGCAGCGAAGAGGGTGAGGGCAGCAACGGCGCCGGTCAGGGACGCGGCAATGGACTTGAAGAGCATGTGAGCACTCCGGTTCTGGGAAAGGACAAGCGGAAACTTCAATGCCGGGCGCGCTTGTCGAAGCGCCGGGCAAGGCTGTCGCCAAGGCTTTGCATGCCTTGTACGAGAAGGATGAGCACCAGCACGACCGCCAGCATCACGTCGGGCATGAAGCGCTGGTAGCCGAAGCGGATGCCGAGATCACCCAGGCCGCCGCCACCAACGGCGCCGACCATGGCCGAATAGCCGATGAGGCTGACGGCGGTGAAGGTGAGGGCATGGGTGATGGCAGGCAGCGCTTCGGGCAGCAGCACCTTGCGCACGATCTGCAGTGGCGTTGCCCCCATGGCGCGGGCCGCCTCGATCAGGCCCTGATCCACGCCCCGGATGGCGCCTTCGATGACGCGGGCAACGAAGGGCGTCGCGCCGATCGTCAGCGGCACGATGGCCGCCGTGGTTCCGATGGAGGTGCCCGCGATCAGCCGGGTCAGCGGCACGATGGCCACCACCAGAATGATGAAGGGTGTGGAGCGCGCCGCATTGACGATGAGGCCCAGCACCGCATTGAGGGCAGGGGCGGCGAACAGCTCGCCCTTGCGGCTGGTGGCCAGAAACACGCCCAGCGGCAGGCCGATGGCCGTTGCCAGAAGGCCGGAAACGGCAACCATGTGAAGGGTTTGCAGCAGGCTGTCAAAAATCAGCTTGAGAATGTGCGGGGGCAGGAAATCAGGCAACATAGCCAAGCACCTCGCTGGTCAGGCCGTGGGAACGGGCACCCGCCTCAACGGCGGCAAGGGTTTCAGGTGCGGCATCGACGCTGACGACCAGCTGGCCATAGGTTTGGCCTGCGATCTGGTCGATCTTGCCCTGCACGATGGACAGGTCGAGCCCCAGCGTGCGCGAGAAGTGGCTGATGAACGGGCTCTGGCTGCCTTCACCCTTGAAAATGAGGCGCACCAGCGCCTGCCCGCCGGGCTGAGGCGCGCTCTGCAGCCTTGCGCGCAGATGTTCCGGCAGCACGGCGCCGGTCACGGCGGAGACGAAGCTGCGGGTGGTGGGGTGCTGCGGTTCGGTAAAGACATCGAAGGTGCGGCCATGTTCAACGATCTGGCCGCCGTCGATCACCGCGACTTCATCGGTGATGGCGTTGATCACGCTCATCTCGTGGGTGATGAGCAGGATGGTGAGACCCAGCTCCCGGTTCACCTGGCGCAGCAGGTCAAGGATCTGGTCCGTCGTCTCCGGGTCCAGCGCCGAGGTCGCCTCGTCGGAGAGCAGCACCTTGGGACCGGTGGCGAGAGCCCGGGCGATGCCGACGCGCTGCTTCTGGCCGCCGGAGAGTTCGCCCGGATACCGGTCTGCCTTGCCGTCGAGGCCGACAAGATCCAGCAGCGGGCGCACCCGCCGTTCGATCTCGGACCGGCTGGCGCCGATGATTTCCAGCGGCAGGGCGGCGTTGTCGAACACGGTGCGCCGGGCCAGCAGGTTGAAGTGCTGGAAGATCATGCCGATGGAGCGGCGCTCGGCGCGCAGCGCGGCTTCGCTCAGCTGCGTCAGATCGGTGCCATCGACGATCACCGCGCCCCGGCTGGGACGCTCCAGCCCGTTGACGAGGCGGATCAGGGTGGATTTGCCGGCGCCCGAACGCCCGATGACGCCCAGAATGCGCCCGCGCCCGACGGACAGGTCAATGTCCTTCAGCGCCTCGACGGCAGCATGGCCACTGCGGGCCGGATAGATCTTTGCCACACCCTTGATCTGCACCAGAGGCGCCGGGCTGCCATCCGCCGGCGCGGAGGCAAGACTGTGCGGATCGGGCGGATTGGATTGCATGTTCACGGGGTCAGAACCTGTTGGGAGGGCCGCCCGCAACGCCTTGGGAGGGGCGTGAGGACGGATTGTGACGCTAATATCCCAGAGCCGGGCCAGCAGCGCGAGGGACCGGGTCATCTATATCGCCTCAATTCCGGATCGGCTTGGCCCAATTTGGAAAATACGGGGAAAAAATTTTCAGAACGGTCCCGGGGGCTTCGTTCAGGCACGGGGGAAACTCCTCCGGGGCGCGGCCGGGTGTTCCGAGGTGTATGATATGCCGCACTCCCGGCAGAAGCGGTGGTGGGATTCATGCATGAAGATTTATATGATTAATTCTCTGGTTTCGGCGCGCCGGCAGCTGCAATCCTGCCCCGTCTGTGGCATGCAGTCGCGGAGCGGTTTATTTTCCCAAGCGAAATAATTCTGATTAATTTTTTTAATCTGTACACTTCTTGATTTTTCCGACGTATTTCAATTTATGAAAATTTTTTCCTTGTATATGTAGCGTTGTGGATTTCAAGTAATTGGCTTTTATTCGCGTTATTTTGATTTTTTATTTGAGTTGATGCTTGTTGCGATTTAAATATCGATATTGATTGTTCAAAAAATCCTGATATTTGTGTCTCTATTCCGTTGGGGGAGAAGAGATAACCGTGAACAGTGCCGTAAGATCTATTGCCGGCAGGATCATGCGATTACGAGGTGATCGCAGAGGGAATGTCGTCGTCATATTCGCCTTGCTTGCATTGCCCTTGATTGCTGCCATCGGTGTTGCTGTTGATTATGGCTATGCTGTCACGGTGCGGACGCAGTTGCAGGCTGCGGCAGATGCGGCTGTGATGGCGGTGGCAAGGGAAGTTTCGCAGACCAGGGATCAGTCCAAGGCAGCGGAGCTGGGGGCCACGGTGCTTCAGGCCAATCAGGAGAATTGGCTCATCAGCAGCGATGCTGCCGTTCATGCGGTGCACTTCGAGCCCGGCTCTGTCCAGGTAACCGTCACCGCTCGTGTCGAGACCCATTTTTTGCGCGTTCTCGGGCGCAACACTCTGGAAGTGAGTGTGCTTGCCGAAGCGGGGCTGGGTGGCGCCAACCCCTGTATCATCGTCAAGTCTCCGTCCGCTTCCCAAGCCTTCGTTGTCAATGGGGGCGTGAATATTGCGGCAAAAGAATGCGAGATACACGTCTGGTCTACTGCGTCTCCCGCCGCCATTCTCAATGGCGGGTCAAGCATAAACGCCGCGCGGATCTGTCTGCGCGGGGACCGGATCATTCATAATGGCGGGACTTACAGCAATCTCGAGCGGAACTGTTCCCCTCTTGCCGATCCTTATGAGGGCCGGATCAGCGCTCCGGCCAGCACGCAATGCACGCAGTGGCACGGCAACTTCAATGGCCCCAGTGTCAGCCTGTCGCCCGGTGTCTATTGCGGCTGGTTCAACTTCAATGGCTCGCCTTCGGTGACCTTTCAGCCGGGCCTCTACGTCATCAAGGACGGAGGATGGAACGTCAATGGCGGCGTCTGGCGGGGGGATGGTGTCACCTTCTATTTTGCCGACACATCGAAAATTCAGTTCAACTCCGGCATGGATATCGTCCTGAGCGCGCCGAAGAGCGGGCCTTACGCCGATATTCTGTTCAGCGAGAAGCCGGGCCTGTCATCCTCGCAGTTCATATTCAACTCGACCGTCAGAGAAAACTTCAAGGGCGTGATCCACCTGCCCAGCCGGGATGTCACCTTCAATGCCAGTTCAGATGTGCAGGGCGAACAGTTCCTGCTGGTCGCCAACACGCTGGTGCTGAACTCGATCAACTGGGTGCTGAAGCCCCTTCAGTCAGGCGGTGGCGGCAGCGGCGGATACATAAGCCGGTAATGCCTGCTCCCGGTGAGACCCGCACCGGGAGCAGCTCCAGCCCGCGCAAACGCCTGAGCCTTATCCTCATTTTGCCCTCAGCCGGGGATGATCGTGCTGGAAGGGCTTGATTCCCTGCCGCCGGACCGACAGCCTGCATCTGTTGATTGACGGGGCACTGCGGGGCGCGGGATGCAGGCAGATCTTCACCTTCTGGCGAGCCGGTTCTGGGCCAAGACTTTTGCGGCGGACTTGATGGCTGGTGCCGCCTACAAGCCGGTGCTGCATCACCTGCTGGATGTGGCGGCGGCGGCACAATGCCTGTTGCAGGCGAGGCCAGGCCTGCTGCGCCGTCTGGCTGCCCGGCATGGCGTGCCGGAGGAGCAGCTGCTGCCGGTGCTCGTCTTTCTTGCCGCCCTGCATGACCTTGGCAAGATCTCCCGCACTTTCCAGATCAAGTGGCCCGAAATCTGGCCCGAAGCAGCGCTGGGGCCATTGCGGCCGGTGGCGGGCCGTTCGCACTGGCGCAACACGGCGTATCTGCTGAATGCTCATGCCATCAGGGAACGGCTCGTCAGCCTGTTTCCCTCTCTGCCCAGGCTCGGGGTCCAGACCCGGATAGCGCCGCTGATTGCGGCCATTGCCGGGCATCACGGTGTGCCGCCGTCTGCGGACGAGACAAATGCAAAGGAGACATGCGCCGGAACGGATCCGGACCTTGGCCCGCAGCTTGTGGCCATTGCCGCCCATGTGGCGGGGGAACTGGCCCGCATTCTGAAGCCGCAGCCGCTGGTGGCATTGCGTGACACAGGCGCATTCAAGGCCTTGTCCTGGCCGCTGGCCGGACTGATCACGCTGGCCGACTGGGTGGGCTCGGATGCAACTTTCTTCGGGCGGCAGGATCCGGAGATGGAGGCGGAGGACTATTGGCCTCTGGCGCTGGCGGCGGCGGAACGGGCCGTGCGGGAGAAGGGCCTGTGCCCGCCTTCTGCCTTTGCCGCGCCGGATCTTGCCCGCGTGGCCCCGGCTGCCGCCGCCGCACCCCGGCCCCTGCAGCAGGCAGCGGCAGAGCTGCCGCTGTCCGGCAGTCCGGCGCTGGTGATCCTTGAGGATACGGCGGGCGCCGGCAAGACGGAGGCAGCTCTTGTGCTGGCCGCACGCATGATGGCGGCGGGCATGGGGGAGGGCATCTTCATGGCCCTGCCCACCATGGCGACCGCCAATGCCATGTATGGCCGGCTGGGGCCGGTTTACCGGCAGCTGTTTGACGGCGGCAGCACCCCCTCGCTGGTTCTGGCCCATGGGCAGGCCCGCCTGTCGCAGGCGTTCCGGGCCAGCACGGGGGCAGCCGCTCCCGCGCAATATGAACCCGGCGGAGAGGAACAGCCCGTCTCCGCATTCTGCGCCAGCTGGCTGGCGGACAGCCGCCGCAAGGCGCTGCTTGCTGATGTGGGGGCCGCGACCATCGACCAGGCCTTTCTCGCCGTTCTGCGCAAGAAGCATCTGGCGCTGCGTCAGGCGGGCCTTGCCAGCCGGGTGCTGATTGTCGACGAGGCGCATTGCTTTGATGCCTATATGGGCAAGGAACTGGAGCGCCTGCTGGAACTGCATGCCATGCTGGGTGGCTCCGCCATCGTGCTGTCGGCAACGCTGGCGGAGGGGCAGAAACGGCAGATGCTGAAGGCCTTTGCCAAAGGGCTGGGGGCGGGCACCCCGCAGGGGCTGGATGCGGGGATGGACCCGGCTGAGGTTTCCTATCCGTTGATCACCCGGCTGGATGCGGGCACCGTCACGCAAACGGCGCCGGGCTCGGACCCGCGCCTCAACCGTGAGGTCACGCTGCGCCGGGCCGCCAGCCGGGAAGCGGTGATGCAGGAGGCGCTGGAAGCAGCCCGGCAGGGCGCTGCCGTTGCCATCATCTGCAATGCGGTGGACCCGGCCATCCGCATGTTCGAAGCCCTGAGCGCTGCCGGAGAGGTGCCGGTGGATCTGTTCCACGCCCGCATGGCCCAGGTGGACCGGCAGGCGATTGAGGCGGATGTCCTGTTCCGCTTCGGCAAGGAGGCGCCGCAGGACAGGCGCGCCGGACGCATTCTGGTCGCCACGCAGGTGATCGAGCAGTCACTGGACCTCGATTTTGACCTCATTCTCACCGACCTTGCGCCGGTGGATCTGCTGATCCAGCGTGCCGGGCGGCTGTGGCGGCACATGCCGCAGCGCCCCGTTGAAACCCGGCCCTTTCCCGTTCCCAACCTTGTGGTGCTCTCGGCCGATCCGGACGAGGTGGCAGACGCGAACTGGGGCGTGGATATCTTGCAGCAGGCGGCCTTCACCTATCAGCGGCCCGCCGTGTTGTGGCGCACGGCCCGCCATATCTTTGACAGGGGCCGCATCGTCAGCCCCGCGGACATGCGCCCGCTGATCGAGGCAGTCTACGGCCCTAAGGACTGGGAGGATGTGCCGGAGCCCCTGCATCAGGCTCAGCAGAGGGCGGAAGGCAAAGAGCAGGGCAACCGGCAGCTTGCAAAGTTCAATCTGGCGGAGCCCGCCGATGGCTACACCGGGCTTCAGGATCAGCTGTCCTCAGATGAGGAAATCGGCACCAGGCTGGGCGAGGCAACCCTGACCCTGCGTATCGCCCGGATGCAGGGCGGCACACTGATGCCATTGGCCGAACCCGGCGGCGCCGGTCCTGATGCCATGGCAGAGGCCTGGGCCCTGTCCGCCCTCAGCTGCCGCAAGGCGATCCTCACCCGGCAGGGCAGGGACGCGCCCCCGGCACCGGATGCGGCAGAAGAAAAGCGCCGCGCCGCCGCCCGCGAAACCCTGCGCCGCAGCTGGCCGGAGTTCGAGGCCTCCATCGTCATCGCCATTCTGGGGGAGGACGGCCATCTGGACGCGGGCCCGGACTACAGCCGCACGCTCTTCTACTGCCGCAGGCGCGGCCTGACGAACGGTGCCGCGCGGGAATGATCCCGCACTGCCGGGGCTGCAATCAAGACGGGTTTTTCTTGCCTGCCGCAGCCCCTTGCGCCACTCTCCAATCCGCCCTCCGAAAGCCCCCGAATTTCCGGTAGCTTTCCGCTCTTTGAAATTCTACTGTCAGATCAATGCTCTCCAGCAAGAGTGTTCCCCGCACACGCGGGGATGAACCGTCGATATCGCGCATCAGCTTGGGCTGCAGTCTGTGTTCCCCGCACACGCGGGGATGAACCGGAGAACAGCCAGCTGATGCTGGGTGAGGCCCAGTGTTCCCCGCACACGCGGGGATGAACCGACCCTCGACAGACGAGGCAGGCCACTTCTGACGTGTTCCCCGCACACGCGGGGATGAACCGGCGGAAGCACCAAGCGCGTCTCAACTGGCACGGCGTGTTCCCCGCACACGCGGGGATGAACCGCCAGAGCCGCGAGACCGGTATTTGCGGGATCAGTGTTCCCCGCACACGCGGGGATGAACCGATCATCATCACCCCGGCCACGATAGAGCCCACGTGTTCCCCGCACACGCGGGGATGAACCGCCTTATGGACCATCAGAAACGAGCCGAGGCCCGTGTTCCCCGCACACGCGGGGATGAACCGGTCATCGGTGGTTTGTTTGGCGGTGGCGGCGGGTGTTCCCCGCACACGCGGGGATGAACCGGGCGGGCGGGAAATCATCGAATGGCTGATGGAGTGTTCCCCGCACACGCGGGGATGAACCGGCCGCCCGCAGGGGGAATGCCTCTGCGGGGCGTGTTCCCCGCACACGCGGGGATGAACCGGACACCATTCGCCAGATCCTCACAGGCCGCAGGTGTTCCCCGCACACGCGGGGATGAACCGGGAAAATCTCAATGAAAAATCAGCTTACCGGCGTGTTCCCCGCACACGCGGGGATGAACCGCGGCGGGGGTAACCCCGCCAACCTCCGAACCTGTGTTCCCCGCACACGCGGGGATGAACCGGAAGCGGACATCTGAGGCAGCAGGAAAACGCCGTGTTCCCCGCACACGCGGGGATGAACCGCCAGCCACGCGGGTGGGCCGGCATATGGTGGCGTGTTCCCCGCACACGCGGGGATGAACCGTTCTATGAACTTTATTATTGAACAGATTACCAGTGTTCCCCGCACACGCGGGGATGAACCGAGCCCCATCAATCCGGACCTCGAACACGCTCTGTGTTCCCCGCACCCGCGGGGATGAACCGGTGGCGGACGGGCCGCGCTTTCCGGCCATCTGGTGTTCCCCGCACACGCGGGGATGAACCAGTGACGTTGAAACTCCAAACGCTCCAATCGTTGTGTTCCCCGCACACGCGGGGATGAACCGTTACCTCGGCCTGCGCGGCAGAACACCTCATAGTGTTCCCCGCACACGCGGGGATGAACCGGCCCCGTGGCTAACGACCGATCCGACCGACCGGTGTTCCCCGCACACGCGGGGATGAACCGCCGTCCGAAACTGTCTATGCCGTCTGGGCCATGTGTTCCCCGCACACGCGGGGATGAACCGTTTGCGCCTCAGATTTGCTGCCTAGGCAGGCCGTGTTCCCCGCACACGCGGGGATGAACCGGCCCCGTGGCTAACGACCGATCCGACCGACCGGTGTTCCCCGCACACGCGGGGATGAACCGGCCAACGATCCTGATGGCGTCCTCACGGAACTGTGTTCCCCGCACACGCGGGGATGAACCGCCGTCCGAAACTGTCTATGCCGTCTGGGCCATGTGTTCCCCGCACACGCGGGGATGAACCGGGCCGTGAGCGGGTTAATGCCAGCACGCTGGCGTGTTCCCCGCACACGCGGGGATGAACCGGAGCTGGTGCGGCACGCGTCCGAGATCCTGGAGTGTTCCCCGCACACGCGGGGATGAACCGATTGAAATTGGTTCAAGCATCGGATCAGCGGTGTGTTCCCCGCACACGCGGGGATGAACCGAACTTGGCCTTTATCACGCCCGCAGCGCAAAGGTGTTCCTCGCACACGCGGGGATGAACCGGATCATACCACGGTTCTAATTGTGGAAGGAGCGTGTTCCCCGCACACGCGGGGATGAACCGCAGGCGGTTGAGGCCGTCAAAGTCCTGAAGCGGTGTTCCCCGCACACGCGGGGATGAACCGACGGCCGGGTGGAAAGCGTTTTGCGATCTATCGTGTTCCCCGCACACGCGGGGATGAACCGCGGATCAGCCTGCACCGGGTGACGCTGCAGGAGTGTTCCCCGCACACGCGGGGATGAACCGTTCAGATCAACCATTGATCCGGGAACGAAAGGGTGTTCCCCGCACACGCGGGGATGAACCGACCTTGTTCGGATCATGAATGAGCAGAAAAAGGTGTTCCCCGCACCCGCGGGGATGAACCGCCCGCACTGCCTGCGTGCATCCCGGCAGAGCTGTGTTCCCCGCACCCGCGGGGATGAACCGATCGACGGGATCGTCGCCGCGGTGATGGGCGTGTGTTCCCCGCACCCGCGGGGATGAACCGTAGATAGCCATGCTGAGAGTCGCCGTCACGGCGTGTTCCCCGCACCCGCGGGGATGAACCTGAGACCGAGAGCAGGTGGCCGCTCGTCTTCAGGTGTTCCCCGCACCCGCGGGGATGAACCGGCGGCGGAGGCCCAGCGCGCCGAAGCGCAGGCGTGTTCCCCGCACCCGCGGGGATGAACCGCGGTTGAACGCGGACTGGACGGGCGCCCACTGGTGTTCCCCGCACCCGCGGGGATGAACCGCATCTCCTTTCCGGACTTTCCCGGCTGCATCAGCGCGGGCGATACAATGGATGAGGTGTTGCGCAGGGGGGCGGAGGCCTTGGCCTTCCACGTGGAAGGCATGAAGGAGCACGGCGAGCCAATCCCCGCACCACGCGAACTTCCGGCCATTCTGGCGGATGACACATTGGCGGAATGGCGCAGCGGGGCAACCTTTACCTCCGTGCCACTCGTTCCGGAATCCTGACGTGCTGCGCCGCATTCCGCAATCGAAGATTGATCTTCCGTTACGTTTATCATAGGGTTGAATCTGGCGAGTGTTTGCATCCTTGAGTGGGGGAGGTGCGGCATGGGCAGGCTGGTTTGGTGGCTGGGTGTTCCCGTCGTTTTCGGTGCGGGCGTCTTTGCAGGCGTGCTGTTTTCGCCGCCACTGGGCACAGCGCTGCTTGAGGCGGCCGGGCTTGATGGCGCTGGCCGGAAGTCATTGCTTGACCAGACAACGACAGTTGCCGTTGAGTCTTTTCCGAAAGGGGGCGGGCGTGCGCCTGCCAGCGATGAATCTGTCACTATTGCCCAACTGATGGCGGGCATTTCGGAAAACGCATCAGGCTTTTTTCAGCAACAGCACGCTTACATCCTGTCGCCGGATGCCATCGCTTCCGGCGGGAACATTGTCCGTACGGTGGATCTCACCTCTCTCAGCCTGATGGAACTGGGCAAGCGGCATGCGCAGGCCGATGCAGCCGGGCGGGCGGCCATTCTCAAGGAGGTCGAACGGCGGGAACTGCGGGCCACTGAAGTCAGCGGCGAGTTCTTTCCCGACATGGTGCTGGATTCACCGCACAATGCCTTCATCTATGTCAGCCGGGGCAAAAAGGGCGATGCTGTTGCGGCAACCGGCCCAGCGGCGGCCATGAGTATCAGTGCCACAATGGAGCCCGTAACGCTGGTGCCGGTGCAGACGGAAACGTCATCCACCATCGGGGCGCGATTGCATGGCGCCGGGTTCGATATCGAGCCGAAGGAGATGATCTGGCGGCAGGTGCCCGACGGGCAGGAGGAAACCTTCCTCTGGGTGGTGACGCCCCGCAAGGAGGGGCAGCTTCAGCTGACGATCGATCTGCGGCAGAAACTGATCTTTGGCGGAGAGACCATCGAAAGACCAGTCCGCAGCTTCCCCAAGACCATTGCCGTCTCGGCTGACCTCTTCACACGGATCGGCCGGGCGGTTGGCGGTGTCAGCGTTGCGCTCGACACGGCCAACAAGATCGGCGTCGCCATCGCCACCCTTCTTGGCATTGCAGGCATCGGAGGCCTTGGCGGCCTGATCCAGTACCTCTACCGCCGCCTCCGCCCAGCCCGCGCTGCGGGTGCGTGATGGGCAACTGTGGGGCGGTTGACATGTTGGGGAATATGAGGTTTTTCCAACGTGTTCCCCGCGTGTGCGGGGATGAGCCAGTGCTCTGTGAAGTAACTGTCCTGTTCCCCGTAATCGCGGGGTTGCCCTTTGCCTAAATCGCCATTCTGGAAATATCGGCTGCCAAAAAACGTAAGGTGCTATGAGACGTATCGGTATCCTCTTGACGGATGCCGATGAGCGTGATCTATTAATCAACAACCTCAGACCTTGTAGGTCTGAGGTTGGGTTCTGGGTCGGGATGAAGTGTCTTGATTGGCGTCAGCCTTCACCCCTTAGCAAAATGGAGGTGCAAGTCATGGCTATCATAATAGCTGTTGCAGTCTTTGATTGACTGAGAGGTTGGTGTTTCTCAGTTGAGATCAATCAAAGACTGCCAACCCATAGCACAGTTGAGCGTGTCTGGCTAGCACCTGCTGGGCGCGCTTGATTTTTTAATTCTTGCGTGCATTTCTGCTTATGGCTCTCTGGGGTGGAGTTTTCATCTCCTAGCTTGTCTGTGAAATGCACAAGGCCTGTGCCGGGGGAGTGGGATGGGGTTCAATGTTCTGACGGACCGGTGTTTTCCCGTGGTCATGCGATCCGGGGAGCGGCGGTGGGTGGACTTTGCCGGGCTGGCCTGCGGCTTTCCGGGGTCTGATGAGCCTGAGGCCGGGGTGGACGATGCTGCGGACTATGCTGTGGCCTTTGACTGGCCGCGGCCGGACCTCGACATGGCCTGCCATGAATTGTGCGTCGGTGTGTTGCAGCTTTGCCTTGATGTGTTCAAGGATGACCGCTGGGAGGAACTCTGGTTTTCCTCTGTCGGCCGGGAGGACCTGGCGGAGCGGATTGCCCCCTTTACCCATGCCTTTGAACTGCTGGGCGGGGGCGCGCGTTTCCTGCAGGACCGGGAGGCCTTCGAGGCGGACCTGAAGCCTGCGGCTCTTTCGCCGGTGGAAGGGCTGTTCATCGACACGCCGGGCCAGAATGGCCAGAAGAAGAATGCGGATGTGCTGACGCACCGGGGCCGCTACCCAGCGCTGGGCCTGCCTGCGGCTGCGATGACGCTTTATGCCTTGCAGGCCTTTGCCCCGGCGGGCGGGGCGGGCAACCGCACGTCCATGCGCGGCGGCGGGCCGCTGTCGGTTCTGGTGCTTCCTGTGGCGGAGTTGGGGCGGGCGCCGGTTTCGCTCTGGCACCGGCTCCTGGCCAATGTGACGAAGCTTGCCGTCGGCGATGCTGCAGCGCAGCTTCACACCATCCTGCCCTGGTTGGCACAAACCCTGACCTCTGACAAAGGCCGCGTCATTCACCCTGATGACGAAGGCGATGCCCATCCGCTGCAGGCCTTTTTCGGCATGCCCCGGCGGCTGCGGCTGGTGGCGGATGCGCAGCCGGGCATCTGTGCGCTTACGGGGCTGGAAGGCCCGGTGGTGACCCACTTCGCCCAGCGGCCTTACGGCATGAACTATGGCATCTGGCAGCATCCGCTGACGCCTTACCGTCAGCTCAAGGAGACTGAGCCGCCCTATTCGGTGAAGCCCAAGACCGCCCGTTTCGGCTACCGCGACTGGGTGGCCGTTGCCGTGGGGGAGGGGGCGGAAAGCCTGTCGCGTCTGCCGGGGAATATCTCCGCCGCGCGTCAGGACCGGGTGGAGCCGCTGACCGGCTATGGCCACGATCCCGTTCTGCGCGTTGGCGGCTGGGCCATGAACAACATGGAGGCCATGGCCTATCTGCTGGCCGAACAGCCGATGCATCTCGCCAGGGACAGGGATGTGGCGCAGATGCTGGACGGTCTGGTCCGCAGCTTTTCCGAAGCGGGCAGCGTGGCGCTCTCGGCCCTGCGTGACGCCTTGCGCAGGGCGCTGTTCTCCGGTCAGACACCGGATGCGGAAAAAGGCGCGCTGGGCAATGCGCAGGCGGCCTTCTTCGAGGCAACAGAGCCGCAGTTCCACAGGCTGGCCGCCGCTTTTCTGAATGGCGGCAAGGACGAAAGCCTTGAAGCCCGGGCGGAACGGCAGCGGCAGACCTGGCGGCGGCAACTGGAAGAAACCGTGCTGTCCCTCTTCGATCAGTTTGCAAGCGTCGAGGACGTGCCGCCCGAGCGCGCGCAGCCGGTTGTCGAGGCCTACGCCGCCTTGCAGCGCAGCTGCCGGGGCTATGGGCCGGGCGGAAAGCGGTTCTTTGAAGCTCTGCGTCTGCCACTGCCAGTCCCTGACAAGGAAAAGGGCAAGGAAAAGGGCAAAGGCGCACCAAAGGCAAAATCCCGCTCCGGGAGGGACGAATGACCATGAAACTGAACAAGCCGACGGTTGAGGCGGCCAGGGACTGGTGGCAGCGGCTGCATCCCAATCCGGTCACGGGGCGCGGCGGCGACAGGGCAGGTCGGGCGCGGCTGCGCCGGGCCTCCGGGCCGCTGGAAGCCCTGCTGGAGCCGCAGACGCAGGCCCTCATCGAGACCGTCCGCCAGGCATCCGGCAAGGCCTGGGCCTTGCAGGTCCAGTATGAGGATGAGGAAACCCTGCTGCTGCGTTTCGGGGTGCTGGCCATCCTGCTGGCGGAGACGGATGTTCATTTCGAGGAAAGGCAGCGCGGCTTTGCCGTGCTTCTGGGACAGACGCCGGACGGTTTGTTGACGTCCGAGAATAAAGACCGCCGCTGGTCCGTGTCCCGCTTCGGCGCGATGATGCGGGCGTGGAAGGAGCCGGATGACTTCTGCCGCCACGTCCGCCGGGCGCTGCCGGTGCTGAAGCGCGAGCCCTTTGATGTGGCGGCCTTCATCCGTGATGTCATCGGCTTTGACGGCGCCGTGCAGCGCAAATGGACCTTCGATTATTACGGCCGGCCGCAGCTTGCGGCGGGCGATGGCAAGGCCGGGGCGCAGGAGAGCCCCGCCGCCGGACATGATTCCCCTGAGGAGAACTGATATGGCCCGCTTTCTGCAACTTCACATTCTGACCCCTTATCCGGCCTCCAACCCCAACCGGGATGATCTGGGCCGCCCGAAGAGCATGATCCTGGGCGGTGTGCCGCGCATGCGCATGTCCAGCCAGGCCATCAAGCGCTCCATCCGCACCCATGAAGCCTTCACCCAGCCGCTGACCGGCAATCTGGGTGAGCGCACCCAACGCATGGGGCAAGTGCTGAGGCAGGCGCTTCTGGACAAGGGCGCGGACGAGGACAAGGCCGTTGAGATCGCCCGTGAGGTTGCGGGCGTCTTCGGCAAGCTGAAGGGGGAGAAGGACGCCAACCCCACCTACACCGAGCAGCTGGCCTTCATTTCTCCGCAGGAGCGGCAGATCGCAACGGACATTGCGCTGCGCAAGCTCGCCGGAGAAAAGCTGCCGAAGGAAAAGGAGCTGGCGAAGACGGTCTTCCTCAAGGCCGATGGTGCGGTTGATATCGCCATGTTCGGCCGCATGCTGGCCGATAATCCGGATTTCAACCGCGATGCGGCGGTGCAGGTGGCCCATGCCTTCACCACCTCCCGCGCCGAGGTGGAGGACGATTTCTACACCGCCGTCGATGACCTGAAGCTGCCGAGCGAAGATGCCGGCGCTGGGTTTGTCGGCGAAGCCGGGTTCGGTGCCGGCATCTTCTATCTCTACATCTGCGCCGATCTGGAGCTTCTGGCGGGAAATCTCGGCGGTGACCGGGAGCTGGCAGCCCGTGCTGTCGAGGCGCTGGTGCGCACCGTTTCCATGGCCTCGCCCTCCGGCAAGAAGAACAGCTTTGCCAACCATGTGAAGGCCGAATTCATTCTGGCAGAGCTGGGCGATGCCCAGCCGCGCACGCTGGCAGGCGCCTTCACCCGTCCCGTCGAAGGCCGCGACCACACGGCTGAATCCGCCAGGGCGCTGCTGGCCAAGCGCGAGGCCTTTGCCAAGGCCTATGGCCGGGACTGGGCGTCCGAATGCTGCCTTCAGGTGGGCGATGCAGACAGCGCCACGCTGGACGAACTGGCGGCCTTTGCTGCAAGCGGAGTGACGGAAGGTGCAGAGGCCGGGGCAGCATGACGGACCGCTGGCTCGTCATCACGCTGGAAGCGCCGCTGGCCAGTTTCGGCGAGGCGGCGGGTAACGCGCAGCGCGGCACGGCGGAGCGGCCTTCCCGCTCGGCGCTGCTGGGCCTTGCTGGCGCCGCCCTTGGCCTGCGCCGGGAGGATGCGGCTGGCCAGTCGCGCCTGTTTGCAGGGCTGCGCACGGCCAGCCTCAGCCAGCGCAGCGGCAAGCTGCTGACCGATTTCCACACCTACCAGTCCTTGCCGTCGCCCGCAGGGGCACCGCGCAGCCGTGCGGCAGCCCTCGCGCAGCGTGAAGACCTTTCCACCTCCATCACCCGGCGCGAATACCGCATGGATGTGCGCTATCTGGCGGGATTCACCGCTGCGGACGGCGTGGCGGAGGGGGAGGGCATTGATCTGGCGGCGCTGGCGGAGGCTTTCCGCCGCCCGCGCTTTGCGCTGTGGCTGGGGCGCAAGTCTTGCCCGCTGTCGCGTCCGCTCAATCCGCAGGTGGTCCCGGCAACGGATGCCGCAGGCGCCTTTCTCGCCTATCTTGAGGCGGATCCGGCGCTTCTGGGCACTGTGCCGCGTGAGGCAGAGCTTGCGGTGGAGACCCAGGGGGATCTGCCGCCCGGTGCGGCCATTTCCCGCCAGCACACCCGGCGTGATGATCCGCAAAGCCGCAGCAGCTGGCAGTTTGCCAGCCGCAGCGAATTTGTGACGGGCCTCAGCCTGCCTGCAAGGCCGGAACGGGAGGCTGCACGATGAGCGGGCTTTATCTTTCGCGGCTGGATCTGCGCCGTTCTTCGCGCAATGTGGCCCCGCTCATCGGCCTGCTCAACCCCACCGGCAGCGCTGCGCAGATGAACACCGGCCACCGTCTGCTGTGGACGGCCATGCCTGCGCATCTGCAGGGACGTGCAGCGGATGGCAGGGCCGGGGAGAGTTGGGCCGGGGAGAGTTGGACCGGTGAGAGTTGGGCCGGTGAGGGCGCGCCCTTCCTGTGGCGGCGCGACCCGCGCGAGGACCGCTACTACGTTCTGGGGCCGGAACTGGGGCAGGAGGAATCGCCGTTCTTCGAGATTTCCTCCCGCCCCTTCGAGCCGCAGCTGGCACCTGGCGACTTGCTGGCCTTCGAGCTGAGCGTCAATGCAACCGTCGACCGCAAGATTGGCACGGATGGCAGCGGCAGGCCGCTGCGCAAACGTTCCGATGTGGTGATGGACCTGATCCACCGCCGCGAGGCGGAAGCGGGCGGCGCCGTGCAGCGGGGCACCTTGCGCGAGGCGGCGGCCCATGATGCGGCGGTGGACTGGCTGAAAGGGCAGGGGGAACGCTCCGGCTTTGCCCTCAAGGGTCTGCGTGTGGAGGCCTATCGCGTCGAGCAGGTGCCGCGCAGCAAGGGCAAGCCCGCCCGCTTCGGCGTGCTGGATCTTGCCGGTCTCATCGAGGTAGAGGACCCGGCGGCCTTTCTGGTGCGTCTTGGCCGCGGCTTTGGCCGGGCCAAGGCCTTCGGCTGCGGCCTGATGATGATCCGGAGGGCCTGAACCATGGGCGGCGGGGGCTCGGCATCCGGTTCCACCATGCCCGGCGCCCCGCCGCCGCGCCCCATTCCACTGAAGGACCGCTCGTCCATCATCTTCGTGGAAAAGGGCCAGCTGGATGTCATTGACGGTGCCTTCGTGCTGGTCGATGCCAATGGCATCCGCATGCATATCCCGGTCGGCGGGCTGGCGGCGATCATGCTGGAGCCGGGGGTGCGCACCAGCCATGCGGCGGTGTCGCTGGCTGCCCGTGCCGGTACGCTGCTGGTCTGGGTCGGGGAAGCGGGCGTGCGCGTCTATGCCACCGGACAGCCGGGCGGGGCGCGGTCTGACCGGCTGCTGTGGCAATGCCGTCTCGCCATGGACGAGGCGGCGCGCCTGCGCATCGTGCGCAAGATGTTCGAAATGCGCTTCGGCGAGGCCGCGCCTGAAAAGCGCTCGGTCGATCAGCTGCGCGGCATCGAAGGGGCGCGGGTCAGAACGCTTTACGATGGCTTTGCCCGCCAGTTCGGCGTCACCTGGACGCGGCGCAACTACAATCCGGACAACTGGGACATTTCGGATGTGCCGAACCGCGCCCTGTCTGCCGCCACGGCCTGCCTCTATGGCCTGACGGAGGCGGCCGTTCTGGCGGCAGGCTACGCGCCCGCCGTGGGCTTCCTGCACACGGGCAAGCCGCTGTCCTTCGTCTATGACATTGCCGACCTCTTCAAGTTCGAAACCGTGGTGCCGGAGGCCTTCCGCATTGCCGGGCAGCAGGCTAAGGGCAAGCTGACAGGTCCGGTGGACCGGGAGGTGCGCCTTGCCTGCCGCGATGCCTTCCGCCGCACCAACCTGCTGGGGCGGCTGATCCCCGCCATCGAGGAGGTGCTGCTGGCAGGCGAGCTGCCGCCGCCGGAAGATCCGGACTATGCCATCGATCCGGCCTTCAAGGATCCCTCTCCCTCCGGCGATGCGGGGCACAGGTCATGATGATGGTCGTCACCACCAATGCTCCGCCCCGGCTGCGCGGGCGTCTTGCCGTCTGGCTGCTGGAGGTGCGGGCAGGCGTCTACATCGGCACTTATTCGGCCCGCACGCGCGAGATGATCGCCAGTCAGGTGGCGGCAATGATCGAGGATGGCGACGCCGTGATCGCCTGGACGGCCCCCACCGACGCGGGCTTCGACTTCCAGACCTATGGCCGCAACCGCCGCATGCCCGTCGATTTCGACGGCCTGCGCCTCGTCGCCTTCCATCCGCCGGAGGCCGGAAATCCGGGGGCGGGCGGGCCCGGATCAGGCTGAAACAGGCCGGCCGGACCCGTCATTCTGTCCGTCTCCGGAAGCCCTCAAAACCGCCCCAAAAACCGGTAGCTTCCCGCTCTTTGAAATTCTACAATGAGATCAAGGCTCTCCAGCAAGAGCGTTCCCCGCACACGCGGGGATGAACCGCATTTCCGTCTCTCCTTTTCGCGTCGGCTTCAGCGTTCCCCGCACACGCGGGGATGAACCGACCCGCCGTCAGCGGATCCAGGGGGATTTCAGGCGTTCCCCGCACACGCGGGGATGAACCGGCGCCTGTGAGGCCAGCGGGCAGGCCGAGGCGGCGTTCCCCGCACACGCGGGGATGAACCGGTCAAGCTCGTCCTGCTCCCGCTCGCTGCGGGGCGTTCCCCGCACACGCGGGGATGAACCGAAAACGGCGGCGTTCGCCCGTCTCCGCGAACAGCGTTCCCCGCACACGCGGGGATGAACCGGACCGGTTCTCGGTCAACCGGGTGAAGGGCGTGCGTTCCCCGCACACGCGGGGATGAACCGCCGTTTGCCGACCAGTCTCAAGACCCGTTCGAGCGTTCCCCGCACACGCGGGGATGAACCGGTTCGTGCGGCTGCCAATTTTCGTCCAGTGATGCGTTCCCCGCACACGCGGGGATGAACCGCCGCTTGAGGAGGTGTCGCGGGCGGACGCAGTGCGTTCCCCGCACACGCGGGGATGAACCGATCATTGCCGATGACTTGATCCCGTCCTCTCCGCGTTCCCCGCACACGCGGGGATGAACCGATGACCCGCTAGCCTATCGCCCGACCCTATACGCGTTCCCCGCACACGCGGGGATGAACCGGCGGTTCCATGGGTCTGAGGTTGGCGCGCATGGCGTTCCCCGCACACGCGGGGATGAACCGCAAGAATTTTGACGTTCTGTCACATTGGCGAAGCGTTCCCCGCACACGCGGGGATGAACCGACATTACCGGACACCAGCGGACACCAGTGGCAGCGTTCCCCGCACACGCGGGGATGAACCGACGCATCAGTGCCAGGTTACGGCTGAATTCCCGCGTTCCCCGCACACGCGGGGATGAACCGCTGGCCGCTGTGTCGGTCACCCTGTCGGGCGAGCGTTCCCCGCACACGCGGGGATGAACCGGCGCTCCTCGCCGTGGCTCCGGATGCCAGTCAGCGTTCCCCGCACACGCGGGGATGAACCGGCTCCGGTGACGGCACTGGCGAGGACTCAGGCGCGTTCCCCGCACACGCGGGGATGAACCGCGATCGACAGCTATGCAGCGCTGGGCGCCATCGCGTTCCCCGCACACGCGGGGATGAACCGCGCCCCACGCACCAGCGTATTCGTTGCCCCCAGTGTTCCCCGCACACGCGGGGATGAACCGACAGCTGGTCGCCCGTTCCGGCAGTGACAGCCGTGTTCCCCGCACACGCGGGGATGAACCGTCGGAATTTCTGGCCAGCCTGGGCGTCCTGTTGCGTTCCCCGCACACGCGGGGATGAACCGCGGGAAGCGGCAGACCCGAAAAAGGCCGAGGCGCGTTCCCCGCACACGCGGGGATGAACCGACCATCACCAATCAGCGCACGACTGCGGTGCTGCGTTCCCCGCACACGCGGGGATGAACCGGGTACCCCCCCCCGCCACGTCGCAAGCGACTCCGCGTTCCCCGCACAGGCGGGGATGAACCGATGCGGCCCTGGTTGCGCCAGAGCAGCCAGAGGCGTTCCCCGCACACGCGGGGATGAACCTGATGCAGGCGGTGATTGCCGCGCTGCGGGTGGGCGTTCCCCGCACACGCGGGGATGAACCGGGGCAGGACCTGCGCCACGCCGATGGCCGCTGGTGTTCCCCGCACGCGCGGGGATGAACCGGCCAGGGGTGTCGCCACCGACCGGGTCAACAAGCGTTCCCCGCACACGCGGGGATGAATCTCTCGCGGGAGAGCGTGTCCGGTGAGTTGAACAGACTGTTGTTTGAGCTTGAGTAACCACAAGAACCGCGAGGTTTGGTTGTCGCTTGACAACCTGGCCATGATGTCCATTTATGGGAGGAGAGATATTGCGCAGAGTGCATCCGGACAGGGAAATCGAAGCGGCGTTAAGGCATGCTGAAGAGAAGGGCTGGCGCATCAGGCTGGGGGGCAGCCATGCATGGGGCAAGATGTATTGCCCTTACAATGATGATAGCTGCCGCTGTGGCGAGTTTTGTGTGACGAGCATATGGAGCACGCCAAAAAATGCCGGATCACACGCAAAGGCACTGCGGCGCGTCGTGGATAAATGCTCCATGAAGACTGGAGGGAAAACCGCTCAAGGCAGAGGGGAGTGACCATGATGAAGGAATACAGCTTTACATTGAAATACCGCCTGTCTGCAGAGGATGCCGGTCATGACGCTATCGTGGAACGGCTTGGAGAGGCCGGCTGCACGGATGCTCTGGTTGGGACCGGGGTGGCCGGGCGGCTGGCTCTGCAATTCGACAGGGAAGCCGGAACGGCACATGACGCCCTGCTGTCAGCGCTTCAGGATGTGAAGGCCGCAGTGCCCGCAGCCGAGTTCGTCGAGGCAGGGCCGGATCTTGTCAGTGCCAGCGACATTGCTGATCTTGTTGGCAAAAGCCGCCAGAATATCCGCAAGTTCATGATCTTGAACGGGGACTTTCCGCGCCCTGTGCATGAAGGGCCGTCGGTCACCCTGTGGCATCTTTCGGATGTGCTGGAATGGCTTGAAGCCCGCAAGGAATACAAGCTTGATGCGGGCCTCCATGATGTTGCAAGGGCTGCGCGGGAGGTGAATGTTACGAAAGCAGTTCTTTGGCTCCCGGCGCTCAAGCCGGATTTGGAGGCGCTTGTGGCTTGAAGCCTTCATGGCCGCGCCAGCGCGTGTTTCCAGCTTGAATGTGATTCAGGGCAGCTGTAATCTTCAAAACAGGAATGGCCAACTTAGCTCCACGGGCGGGTGCATTTATCATGTGTCTGCTCAGTCCTGCTGGAATTGGCCCAGGTGGATGAGAGCCAGAGGGCCATTCCGTTCTTCTCTCCCAAAACTTGCATTGCCCGAGGTTCGCCGCTGTGGCGTTCTGGTCTGTTCCTGTGACCGGGGCTGAGCGCTTGTTTCCGGCAAGTGCGGGGAGCCTTGCTGCGGGCTGAAGCTGGAAGCCAGGTTTTCTGGCCGCGCATCTGCCTGTTCCACTGCCAAACTGCGCTCCTCAGCCGGGGATGGGGCGTAATCCGGGCTCGACAGGGCGGGTGCGGCGCGGCAATGTCTGGCGCATGTGCCGGCGGGGTGATGCCTGATGCGGCGGTGGTGACGTTGTTCCGGCGGAAAGTCCTGACTTGATTGCTCTGCGCCCTATCCTGAGTGTTCTCGGCTTTCTCTACGCCGCTCTTGCGACGGCCATGCTGGTGCCGGCCATGGTGGATGTGGCCAGCAAGAATGCCGACTGGCAGGCCTTCGTCTTTTCGGCCTTTCTGACCAGCCTTGCCGGCACCTTGCTGGCCCTTGCCATGCGCGGCACGCTGCGGCGGGGGCTGAACATGCGGCAGACCTTCGTGCTGACGGTGATGGCCTGGGTGACGCTGCCCGCCTTCGGTTCGCTGCCGTTCCTGTGGCTCGGTATCGGCTATGCCGATGCCATGTTCGAGGCGGTGTCCGGCTTCACCACCACCGGGGCGACCGTGCTGGAGGGGCTTGATTCCCTTCCGCCGGGGCTGCTCGTCTGGCGCTCCATGCTGCAATGGATGGGCGGCGCCGGGATTGCCATCATGGCCGTTGTGCTGCTGCCTTTCCTGAGGGTCGGCGGCATGCAGCTGTTCCAGACGGAAGTGGCGGACCGCACCGAAAAGATCGTGGCGCGCTCGGTGCAGCATATCCGGTTGATCGCCGGCTGCTATCTGCTGCTCACCTTTGCCTGCGCGCTCGCCTATGCGGCGGCCGGCATGGAGGCCTTCGATGCGGTGAACCATGCCATGGCCACGGTGGCGACGGGGGGCTTCTCAACACGCGATGCCTCCTTTGCCGCCTTTGCAGACATGCCGGCGGTGGTCTGGACGTCGGTCTTCTTCATGATCCTTGGCGCGCTGCCCTTCGTGCTGATCGTCCAGGCGCTGCGCGGGCGGCCGCTGCGGCTCTGGACCGATCCGCAGGTGCGTGCCTTCCTGCTGTTCATGGCCGTGGTGACGCTGGGCCTGACCGTGCATCTGGGCGGCACGCAGGATCTGGTGTTCCACGAAGCCTTCAGAAAAGCGGCCTTCACGGTGGTGTCGATCACCTCCACCACCGGCTTTGTGCTGACCGATTATCAGGCCTGGGGCAGCGCGGTGGCCGGTCTCGTCTTGATGCTGTGCTTTGTCGGCGGCTGTACGGGCTCGACCTGCGGCAGCATCAAGATCTTCCGCTATCAGGTGTTCTTCGGCACGGTGCGCTCGCATTTGCGCAAGATGGTGAGGCCCAACCGGGTGACGCCGGAATATTTCGGCCGCACCCGGCTGACGCCCGAGCTCTCCTTCTCGGTTCTGTCCTATCTCATCGTCTATATTGGCGCAGTCGGCGCGGTCACTCTGGCGCTGTCCGTGTTTGATCTGGGCGCCATGACGTCCTTCTCCGCAGCGGCCAGTGCGATTGCCAATATTGGCCCGGGGCTCGGCCCGGTTGTCGGACCCGGCGGCAGCTATGCGTCGGTGCCGGACGGGGCCAAATGGGTGCTGAGCGTTGCCATGCTGCTGGGGCGTCTGGAGCTTCTCACGGTCCTGGTGCTGCTCGACCGCGATTTCTGGGCAAACTGAAAGGCAGAAAATGGACTTCGAAAAGCCACTCGTTCGCGGGCGTCTGGTCAAGCGCTACAAGCGGTTTCTGGCGGATGTGGTGCTGGACAGCGGCGAGGAGATCACCGCCCATTGCGCCAATCCCGGCTCCATGCTCGGCCTCAATGCGCCGGGCTCGCTGGTCTATCTGTCCCGCTCGGACAATCCGGCCCGCAAGCTCGCCTGGTCCTGGGAGATCATCGAGGCGGACGGAGCGCTCGTCGGCATCAGCACGGCCCATCCCAACCGGCTGGTGGAAGAGGCGCTGCTGGCCGGGCTCATCCCGGAGCTTGCGGGCTTTGCCGGCCTGCGGCGGGAGGTCAAATACGGCAAGAGTTCGCGCATCGACATTCTGCTGGAAGGGGCGGACGGCGGGCTCACCTATGTGGAGGTGAAGAACGTCCATCTGATGCGCCAGGCCGGGCTTGCCGAATTCCCGGATTCGGTCACCGCACGCGGGGCCAAGCATCTGGTGGAACTGGAGGATATGGTGCGCGCCGGGCACCGGGCGGTGATGGTCTATCTGGTGCAGCGGCCCGATTGCAGCGAGCTGGACTTTGCCGCCGACATCGATCCGGCCTATGCGGCGGCCCTCAGACAGGCCATGGCAGGCGGTGTCGAGGCCCATGCCATCGGCTGCGAGGTGACGCCGGAATTCATCCGCGCCACCCGCAAGGTCGTACTCCGTGCCTGAGACCAACTCCCGATGAGCCCGGCTCATCGGGAGTTGGTCAAGCCCGTGCGGCGCTTGCGCATCCTCAAGGCGTGATGCGTCAGCATCTCAGAGCCTTGGTATGACGAAGCGGACCGGGGCAAATGGCGTCAGCTCGGCAGGGCGAAGTCCTGCTGCGCGCCGCCGGCGACCGGGGCATTGGCAGGGGCCTGCAGCACAACGATCTTCGTGCCGTTGGGCACGCGGTTGTACAGGTCGATCACATCCTGATTGATCATGCGCACGCAGCCGGAGGAAACGGCGGTGCCGATCGTCCAGTATTCTGCCGTGCCGTGGATGCGGTAGAGCGTGTCGCGGCCGCCTTCGAAGATGTAGAGCGCGCGGGCGCCCAGCGGATTGTCAAGGCCCGGCGCCATGCCGTTGCGGAACTCTTCCAGTTCCGGCTGACGGGCGATCATTTCGGCCGGCGGCGTCCAGCGCGGCCATTCGCGCTTGTAGGCAATGCGGGCCGAACCGCCCCAGGTGAAGCCGGCGCGGCCGATGCCGACGCCATAACGCATGGCCTGTCCGCCTTCCATGGTCAGATAGAGGTAGCGGTTGGGCGTGTCCACAATGATGGTGCCGGTCGGCTCAGGGCTCTGATAGGGCACGATCTGACGGAAGTACTGCGGCTTGACGCGGCGCAGATCCGCCGCCGGGATCGGGAACTGCTCGTTCGGCATCGGGCCGTACATCTGCAGATATTCCGGCGGAATGTGGCTGTAGGAGGGAGCTGCGCCCTCGTAGCCATCACGGGCGAGGCCGGGCGAGGGGACCGGCTGGACATAACGGGTGTTACAGCCGGCAAGAAGTGTTGCCGAGGCGGCAACCAGAAACCGGCGACGGGAAAGCAGCATTTAAAACCTCAATTCTGATCTGGAGCCGGCGGCATTGTGCTGCACGGGCGCGGCTCCTGGCGACAAGCTCCCCGATTCAACTTTCCGGGGGCTTAATCCGTTCCATTTTCACGAAAAGTTTGATGAACGGGGTTTGGGGGGCGGGTCGTCCTGGCGGGCGGGAGGATCGCCATAAGGCTCCGGCGCTCCCAGAAACAGCGTTCCGGCGGGCACGCTCACCCGTTGCGGCTGCTCCTGCAGGGGAAAGCCCATGATGCCGGTGCACAGCATGATCTTGCAGGGCGCGCCCTGACCGGGCAGAACCGGCGCCCCGTCGTCCGGGGTGCTGGCCTTGGGGGTGATGCTGGCGATGACCCTGTAGGGCGCAGGCTGGAGAGCCTCAAGACTCACCAGTCCCGCCCTCACAAAGGCGGAATGGGCTTGCGCCGGGCGCATTACGGCAAGTGCCAGCACCAGCATCACAAGTGCCGGAGCGAGCGCCAGAATCGCCAGATTTCCTCTCAGGGCCGTCATCATGGTCCCCTCATTAAGGGGGAATGTGGCAGCGAGGGGGCGGGTGAAGCCAAATCACCGTGACCGGCGGAGGAGGCGCAGCACGATCGCATCACTGTGGCAAAAAAGGCGCAGATAGACTTGGGGCGCAGACACGTGCCTGCGCACCCATGCTTTCAACTGGCGGCCGGTCAGCCGGCAGTCGTCTTGGCCAGCGGCGGCTGGAACTGCCAGCCCATGTCCCAGGGGAAATAGATCCAGGTGTCCTGCGACACTTCCGTCACGAAGGTGTCGACCAGCGGGCGGCCCATTGGCTTGGCATAGACGGTGGCAAAATGCGCCTTCGGCAGCATTTCGCGCACGACGCGGGCGGTCTTGCCGGTGTCGACCAGATCGTCGATCACTAGCACGCCGCTGCCTTCACCCTCATCAAGGCCGATGACGCGCGGGTCGATCGGCTTGATCACCTGCAGCGAGCCCTGGTTTTCGTAGTCGTGATAGCTGGCGACACACACCGTTTCGATGGTGCGGATGCCGAGCTCACGGGCCACGATGGCGGCCGGAACAAGGCCGCCGCGGGTGATGCAGACAATGGCCTTCCATTCGCCCTGACCGGACAGGCGCCAGGCAAGGGCGCGGGCGTCGCGGTGGAACTGGTCCCATGAGACGGGGAAGGCTTTCGGCTGGTCCGGGTTTTCCATGGAGGTCTTTTCCTGTTCAGGCATTGCTGAGGGCGGCAGCGACGGCAGCTTCCACTGCCTCGGTTGCGCGGTTCAAGGGGTCTTCATCACGGGCGCGGATCACGAGCTGGGTCGAGTAGCGGCCGTCCTGATTGCGGGGATAGGAGCCGATCACCGTTTCGGGATGCTCCTTCTGGATCTGGCGCAGGGCATCGGCGATGCGGCTTTCGGGCAGAGGGGCATCGACACTGCGCGACAGGATCTTGCGGCCGGTGCGCAGGGTGGGCACCACCGCGTCCAGCATGGCCTGCATGATGTTGGGCACGCCGGCCATCACATGCACATTGCCGATGCGGAAGCCGGGGGCCTTGGACACCGGGTTTTCGATGAGGTCTGCGCCGGCCGGGATGCGGGCCATGCGCTTGCGGGCATCGGTAAACTGGCCTGGCGCGTAATGGGCCTCGAGAATGGCCATGGCGCGCGGATCGTAGTCAATGCTGACGCCGAAGGCCTTGGCGATGGAATCGGCCGTGATGTCGTCGTGGGTCGGGCCGATGCCGCCGGAGGTGAAGACGTAGTCGTAGCGGCTGCGCAGGGCATTGACCGCCTCGACGATCCGCTCCTCGTCGTCCGGCACGACGCGCACTTCGCGCAGATCGATGCCGGTCATGGTCAGCACATCCGCCACATGGCCGATGTTCTTGTCCTTGGTCCGCCCGGAGAGGATCTCGTCGCCAATAACGAGAAAGGCGGCGGTCACGATGTCATTGGGCTTGTCGCTCTGCATGGCCTGTTGCCTTTCCGGGCCGTTTACCTTCAGGGATTGCCCGGCTGCTGGCAGCATCCATGCCGGGAAAAACGCTTTATCTCAGGTTTACGGCGCGCTCAAGCATGTGCAGGCGGGCGCCAGCCATAGATCCAGTCCATCCGCTGCAGCAGCGACTGCGGGGAGGACAGGCGCAGCACCGTGTCGCGGGCCAGCGCGGCGGGCAGACCAAGGTGGTAGATGGTGGAATTGGTGGCCGCCGTCTGCTGCACCTTGGCCGAGCGGGGCTGGCGCTCGCGCACATAGGCCTGAAGCGCGGCGGCGGGCTGATCCGGCCGGACGGCCAGATGCTGCGCGAGAACGATGCCATCCTCGATGGCCATGGCCGCGCCCTGCGCCGCGAAGGGCAGCATGGCATGGCAGGCATCCCCCAGCAGGGCGATGCGGCCTTTCTGCCAGATGCCGCCTGCATCGACGGCCCGCAGCGCCCAGCGGAGCCATTCATCCGGCAGCCGCAGCAGGTTCTGGGCCGGTTCAGGCCATCCGGCAAAGCGCTGCAGCAGGTTTTCCTTGCTGGCCGGTTCCGACCAGCCCGGTGCATCCCAGTCTTCTTCCACCAGCGCGACCAGATTGAACTCCCGTCCCTGCCGCAGCGGATAATGAACAAGATGCGCCTTCCGGCCGAACCAGATGCCGGATCCGGCCAGAAACTGCGGCGGGATCAGGCTGGCCGGCACGGTTGCCCGGTAGGCGGTGCGGCCGGAGAAGACGGGGGATGGGCCGTTGAGGATCGTCTGGCGCATTGCCGAGCGCACGCCATCGGCGCCGATCAGGGTGTGGGCTTCCAGCGTTTCGGGGGGAGTAGCCCCCTGTGCCAGCGTCACCTGCAGCTTGCCGCCTTCTTCGGACACCGAGGACACGCGGGTGCCCAGACGCAGGGAAATGGCCGGCATGGCATGGACCGCGTCCAGCAAGGCACGCTGGATATCGGCGCGGTGGATCAGCAGATAGGGCGCGCCGTAGCGGTCAGCGGCGGTGGCGCCAAGCGGCACATGGGCAAGAGTGCCGCCGTGCCTTGCGCTGCGGATCGTCAGTTCCTGCGGTTCGAAGGCATGGCTGCGCACCGCATCCAGCACGCCAAGGGCGGCGAGCACATGCGTGGCATTGGGAGAAAGCTGGATGCCGGCGCCCACTTCCTCGAGCCAGGCGGCCTTTTCGGCCAGGATGACGGAAAAACCTTTTTGTGCCAGCGCGAGGGCGGCGGTCAGCCCGCCGATGCCCGCTCCGGCTATGATGACGGGATGCGTCATGGCCGCTCCTGACCCGAAAGGGGATGCCGGATCAGCGGCGCCCGCCGGGCGCCGCCGCAAGATACATCAGCCGGTCAGGCTTCAGGCGGCTGCCGGAACCCAGACGCAATCCGCCGGATTGGCTTCGGCGGGCTTCAGGGCCGGGTTGAACTTGTAGAGCGTCGAGCAATAGGGGCAGACGATCTGGTCTTCATCGCCCATGTCGAGGAACACATGCGGGTGATCGAACGGCGGATTTGCGCCGATGCACATGAATTCATGCGCGCCGATCTCAACGCTTTCGTGGCCGCTGCTGTTCTGGAAATGCGGGACTACGTGATCCGCCATGGCACCTGTCCAAGATTACTGTCCGGGTCAAAAGATGCGCGAACATACCGCCCCCGCGCCGGAAAGTGTAGGGGGCTTGGCGGATTTCCCGTGCGCAGCGGCGGCCTGCAGGTTCCCTGTCCCTGCATAAGGCAGATCAGCCATTCCGGGGGACTTCCAAGCGGCGGATCTTGCGCCTAAGGTATCGGACAAATTGTCTCTGCCTTTAACGTAAACGTCAGGTCCCGCATGCCCGTCTTCAAATCCGATATCGCCGACATTGCCTACATTGATGAGGGGGAGGGCGAGCCGATCCTGCTGATCCACGGCTTTGCCTCGAACAAGTCCGTCAACTGGGTCAATCCGGGCTGGGTGGATCTTCTGGTCAAGGATGGCCGCCGGGTGATCGCCCTCGACAACCGTGGCCACGGCGAAAGCGGCAAGTTCTATGATCCGGCAGACTATGGCGCGCCGATGATGGCTGAGGATGCCCGGCGGCTGCTGGATCATCTCGGCCTCTCCAGTGTTGATGTGATGGGCTATTCCATGGGCGCCCGCATCACCGCCTTTCTGGCGCTCAATCATCCGGACCGGGTGCGCCGGGCAATCTTCGGCGGCATGGGCTATGGCATGATCACCGGCATCGGGGATGGCGAGCCGATTGCCCGGGCGCTGGAAGCCGAAAGCCTGCAGGACATTCCCGATCGCACGGGCCGGGCCTTCCGCGCCTTTGCCGAACAGACCGGCGCCGACAAGCGGGCGCTGGCGGCCTGCATCCGCTCGTCCCGGCAGAAGATTTCCGAAGAGGATGTCGCCCGCATCGCCCGCCCGGTGCTGGTGGCCGTCGGCACGAAAGACGACATTGCCGGATCGCCGCAGGCGCTGGCGGACCTCATTCCGGGCGCAAGGGTGCTGGAGATCCCCAACCGCGATCACATGGTCGCCGTGGGCGACAAGGTCTACAAGCAGGGCGTCCTCGACTTCCTGGCGCAGACCGCATGAGCGCCCCCGCCGCCACCAGCTTTACCGGTGCCGAGGGCAACCGGCTTGCGGCTGACCGTTTCGGCAGCGGGACAGGCCAGCCGGTGCTGCTGCTGCATGGCGGCGGGCAGACGCGCCACGCCTGGGCGGGGGCGGGTGTCCGCCTCGCCAACGCGGGCTTCACCGCCTACGCCATGGACCAGCGCGGCCATGGGGACAGCGAGTGGGTGGCCTCCGGCGCTTATGATTTTGCCGATTTCGGCCGGGATCTCTCCGCCGTGGCAGCTCAGGTGACGGAGAGCCATGGCCGCCGGCCGGTGCTGGTCGGTGCGTCGCTCGGCGGGCTGGCCGGACTGCTGTCTGAGGGCGCGCAGACGCCGGGGCGGCTCGAAGCCATGGTGCTGGTCGATATCACCCCGCGCGTCGATGCGGGCGGCGTTTCGCGCATTCTCGACTTCATGGCCGAGAAGGTGGACGAGGGCTTTGCCACGGTGGAGGACGCGGCGGATGCCATTGCCGCCTATCTGCCGCACCGGCCGCGCCCGCGCTCGATGGACGGGCTTGCGAAGAACTTGCGCCTTCATCCCGATGGCCGCTACCGCTGGCACTGGGACCCGGCCTTCATCGCTGCACGCCATGCAGGGGGCGAAGATCTGCGGGCAAAGGTGGAAGCCGAACTCGTCGCCGCTGCCGCCCGCCTGACCCTGCCGGTGCTGCTGGTGCGCGGCGGCCAGTCGGAACTGGTCAGCCAGGAGCACCTCGACGAATTCCGCCAGCTCGTGCCCCATGCCCGGCTGGCCGATGTGGCCGGGGCCGGGCACATGGTGGCCGGAGACCGCAATGATGTCTTCACCGGCGCGCTGCTGGAATTCCTTCAGGATCTGAGAGTGGAGGCCAAAGCCTGAGTCGGATCAGGAGTTTGAGCCGTTTGGCTGAAGTTCTGATTCTGATTCAACTGCGGCCCGAAAGCTGAGTCGTTTCAGGTCTCTGGCCCGTCCGGTTGAGGCGCTTCTCACACGCCTTTGAAATCCGGAGTCCGCTTTTCGAGGAAGGCGGTTCTTCCCTCTGCGAAATCCGCGCTGTCAAAACAGGCGATGGCAGCGGCTTCCGCCTTATTATGATCGGGTGCTGATTGGCCTGCCGGGATGGTCAGTGCCGCCTTGGTGGCGGCATGGGTTAGCGGTGCGTTTTGCGCAATCGTGGCCGCCAGTTTCCGTGCCTCGGCCTCCAGTGCATTGTCTTCCAGAAGCTGATTGAGAAAGCCCCAGTGCAGGGCCTCGCCGGCTTCGATGAGCCGGGCGGTGAAGATCAGTTCCCGTGTCCGCGCCGGGCCGATGAGTGCGGCCACATCCACCAGCGCCGCCGGGGGATAGGCGATGCCGAGCCGGGCGGCGGGGATGCCGAAGCTGCTGCCGTGGCTGGCAAGGCGCAGGTCGCAAGACGCGGCAAGACCGAAGCCGCCGCCGAGACAATGGCCGCGGATCATGGCAATCACCGGCTTGCGGCAGGCCTTCAGCGCCTCGAAGGCGGCGAGGTTGATGTCCTCATAGGCGCGGGCGGCCTTCGCGTTCTTGCGGGTTTCCTCGAACTCGGAAATGTCCGCTCCGGCGCAGAAGGTTTCGCTGCCCGCACCGCGCAGGATGATGGCGCGCACATCGCGCTCGGCTTCAAGCGCGGACACGGCAGCGGGCAGGGCGCGCCACATCTCCAGCGTCATGGCGTTGCGGCGCTTTTCATTGGCGATCACCAGCCAGCCGGTGCTGCCTTCAATCCGGATCTCAAGTTCCGGCGGGGGAGTGTGCGATTGTCCCGTCACGTGATATCTTCCCTGTCTGGCGCCTTGAGGGGATGGCGTCCGGTGATGAGTTCTTTTCCTTTTGGCCGGGCTTTGTTATGGCTCGCTCCGGCCTATATGAGGACGGCATGACAGGTCCGGCGCGGCAGAGGCTGCGCACAGGGCCTGCGACAGGAGACGCGCCATGGTGAACACCACTTTCAAGACGGCCAAGCCAACCGTGAGCTTGCATGATCCCGTATGGCATCAGCTTCGGGAAGAGGCCGAAAAGATGGTCATCGGCGAACCGGCCCTGTCGTCCTTCGTCTATGAGACCATTCTCAACCACGGGCGCCTTGAGGACGCGGTGATCCACCGGCTTGGCGACAGGCTGGGCCGCGACGTGGTGTCTGCCTCCCTCATCCGCCAGACCTACTCCGAAGCCCTCAGCGACGAGCCGGAACTGGGCGAGATCTTCCGCGTCGACATGATGGCCGTGTTCGACCGCGATCCGGCCTGCGAACGGCTGCTGGAGCCGCTGCTCTATTTCAAGGGCTTCCATGCCCTGCAAACGCACCGCCTTGCTCACTGGCTGTGGCGGCGCGGGCGCTCCGACTTTGCGCTGTATCTGCAGAGCCGGTCCTCCGAGATCTTCCAGGTGGATATCCATCCGGCGGTTCCTGTCGGCCGGGGCATCTTCATGGATCACGCCACGGGGCTTGTCGTTGGCTCCACGGCCGTCATCGAGGATGATGTCTCGATCCTGCAGGGCGTGACGCTGGGCGGCACCGGCAAGGAGCAGGGCGACCGGCATCCGAAGATCCGCAAGGGCGTGCTCATCGGCGCGGGCGCCAAGATCCTCGGCAATCTTGAGATTGGCCGCTGCTCGCGCATTGCTGCAGGCTCGGTTGTGCTTCAGGACGTGCCTTGCAACACCACCGTCGCCGGGGTTCCGGCGCGGGTCGTGGGGCAGGCGGGATGCGCAGAACCGGCCCGGTCCATGGACCAGCTGCTGGCGGATAAACAGCCTGACGCGTGATCCCCCTGTGGGAAAGCCCATGATTCCGGGGAAAGACGGTTCCGGCGGTTGGCTCACGGCGCTGTTCGTGTAGGTTCCGCACCCGTGAAATACGGGGACCCGAAAGGAGCGAAAGACGTGAAAGCCGACGAAATCAAGAAGCTGGAAGCCTATCTGCAGCGCAAGTTCAACCTGCCGTCCATGAAGGTGAAGGCCCGTCCGAAGAAGGACGATTCCGCCGAGGTTTACATCGGCGACGAGTTCATCGGCGTTGTCTTCCGTGATGACGAGGACGAGGACCTGAGCTGGAGCTTCCAGATGGCCATCCTGGAGATGGACCTCGAGGAAGACGACGAGGATTGATCCGGCAAGCCGCCGCTGGAGCCATGGGCAAGCGGCGCCGGCTGCCGGAACTGATCTGAAAGGGACGTGCCCTGCGCAAAGCTGCAAGGCGCGTCCCTTCTGTTTTCCGGTTCGGCGCAACCGGTTCGGGGCCGCCCAGCTATCAATGCGGCAGGAAACTCTCGAAAAGGGCGCCCATCTGCCGGTCCAGCCGGCCCCAGCTGCTGAGCAGCTTCATGTCGAAGCGGTAGCTGGCCACGAGATCCGGGGCGAGGCGCATGTCGCGCAGGCAGCTTGCCGGAGCATCTTTCGGCAGTCTGCAGCGGGCGGCAAATCCGGTTTCAAGCCCTGTGCCGTCATCCTCGTAGAACAGGACGTCTTCGCTGGCGCCCGCCTTGCCGGACATGTCGAGCATGTAGAGGCCCGCCTGTCCCACCTGCGGCTTTCCGGCAGCAAGGCGCCGCAGCGTGGTGTCCATCCGCTCCATGACCGTCTCGACCTTGCGGGATGCCATCAGTTCCACGGTGACCGGCAGTTCCGCAGCAGCCCGGTTGCCCCTGTTTCCGTTGGTGCCGGCATAGCCGGTCATGGAGGGCCAGTTCACTTCCAGGGTCAGCCGCTCGTGGAACGAGCCTTCCTTGCGCTGCTCCGGCTTGGGCAGCATGTTCATGGGAACCGTTACCCTGCGGTCGCCAAGCCAGAGCGTGACAAGGCGGGCCTCGGCCGTGCGCAGCTCCGCCTGAGTGGCGGCCTGTTCAATCCAGCCGCCAATCATCTTTGCAATATAGGCAAGGGTCAGCAGCACCAGCAGCGTCAGAATCAGGGCGGAATGGAACGGCCGGTAACCTGTTGCCTTGGGGAGGGTGACCGGCATCATGGCCGCCACCTTTCGGCTCTGCGCGCAAAGCAGCCGTCAGCATTTCCGTGCCAAAGCAGGACAGATGTTCCAGAACGGTATGGGCAGACCTGTGATGGTTGCTGCATTCGCTTGGTTTCTGTTCCGTTCGTGACCGCCGGAAACCGGCATGCGGTTTGCACTTCCCCTCCTGTCTCCGTGAGGACAGACTCACGCCCTGATGGTTAACAAGAGGTTAATGCCGTGCTTCTTGAACTGCTGCTTGCCGTTTACATGGGCTGCGCCGGCTTCGTTGCAGCGGGCCTGGTTGGAAGCGCTTATCAACTTGTTACCGACTCGCCACCCAGTTTCCAGATCCCGGCGCATAGTATCGCAGGAATTCTGGGGGTTGTTCTGGTCTGTGTCTTCGCCGGACCCTTCATCATCATGCGCAATGCCATCCGTGGACGGCGGCTGGAAGGGCGCCCGGTCGGCTGGCTGGTGGCCTCCTCCACCATTGCAGGCATGTGGAGCCTGTGCTCTGGTGTCCTCGTAATGCATTTTGCGCTGGGGCTTGCCAACTCGTGGTCGTGATCCCGGTGTGACAGACCGGGAGGAAAACATGACGCTCTACCGCCTTGAAGACCGGACGCCGGAACTTGCTGCTGACGGAGCCTGCTGGGTGGCGCCAACAGCAGTGCTGATCGGGTCGGTGCGGCTGGAAGAGGGGGCAAGCGTCTGGTTCGGCGCCGTGCTGCGCGGCGACAACGAGCTGATCCTCGTGGGGAAGAACAGCAATGTCCAGGACGGCTGCGTGCTGCACACGGACATGGGCTATCCTCTGACCATCGGCGAGGGCTGTACCATCGGCCACAAGGCCATCCTGCACGGCTGCACCATCGGCAGCAATTCCCTTATCGGTATGGGCGCGACGGTGCTGAACGGCGCGAAGATCGGCCGCAACTGCATCGTGGGCGCCAATGCGCTGATCCCTGAGGGCAAGGAAATCCCGGACAATTCGCTGGTGGTGGGCATGCCGGGCCGTGTTGCGCGGACGCTGGATGCCGCGGCCGAAGAAGGCCTGCGCAAATCGGCCGCAGGCTACGTGCGCAACTGGCAGAGGTTCAAGGCCGGGCTGGTGCCCCTTTGAACTCACGACTGAATGATGATGGTCCGCCGCAATACGCCCGAAAAGGCGGGAGCCGGTCTCGCGGGGGCGGACCGGCTCCCTGAACCCGGCCGTGGTTGGGATGGGGAGGGTGGGGACGCGGCCGGGCTGTTCTGTCGGGCTCCGGGACGTCCCGGAACGCTTCCGTATGCGGGTCTCAGTTTCCGATGCTGGCCACGGTGGTGACGCGGGTATCGGAAATGCTGGTCCAGGCGGCTGCCGATGTCGTGGCCTGCCGCTTCACGTAGCGGTAGGGCGTCGAGTACCAGGGCAGCACGGCCTCGATCTGGTTGTCGAGGATCAGGTCGCCCTGATCCGTGCGGACCGTCAGGACCGCATGGCCTTCGTTGTTGATGTCCTTCACCACCGTGATCAGCAGCGCGCTTGCGGGCCAGCCGGCCTTCAGCAGACGGCGCTGCTTCTCGATCACATATTCCTCGCAGTCGCCGACGCCATTGTCCGGAAAGGTCCAGTACTCGGGCACGCCGAACTGTTCCATGTCCGTCACGGGACGGATTTCCCGGTTGACGGTGGCATTGACCGAAAGCAGTTCCTCGAAGCGCTCTTCCGAGAGTTTCACGACAACTGGCTTGTCGGTGCGGGCCGCGCAGGCCGCCGGATGTTCCTTGCAGAAGACGAGATGTCCCTGCGGCGCTGCCGCAGCTCCGGCCATGGCCATATAGCGGCCGGGATTGGCGCTTGCTGCTGTGGCATACATGGCTACCGCAAAGGCAGCACATGCGATGATTGGCTTCCAGATCTTTATCTTCATGTCGTCGCCCTCCCCAAGGCTGACGACACCATTGCATCTGCAATTTTATTTGCGTCTAAGTCAGGTCATCGCTTTTTCCATGATGTTTATCTGAATTTTACTTGAGTTTTTTCTTTATTTTATTTGATTTTGAATTGAGTTTTATCTTGATTTGAATAAAGTTTTACGGATCTTGCGCAAGTCAATGATTTCAAAATGGATTTTCAGAAATCGGGCGGCCGGGGTTGAAGGCTGGCTCACCGGGCACCTGTCCGGTAGCCGTTTCCGCCTCGCGCGGGCGAGGAAAGGAAGCCGAAACCATACGGGGATTTTCTGTGTTGCCAGGCGTATTTGCCCTGCCGAATTCCTTCCCCGGGAGGCGGCCTCACTCTGCGGCAAGGCGGGGGCATGAGCCTTGAGAGGAAGGATTGGTTGGGAGGCCTTCCGCACAAAAAAAATCCCGGCTTTGGGCCGGGATCTCTTTGCGGTGTCATTCTGAAAGGCAATGCCGGTTTCCGGTGACTGCACCGGAAGGGCGATAGGGGCCACGCTGGCGCTATGCCGGCGGCGTGCTGCCATCCTGCGGATCATCCGGCACCATATGCTGTTCGAGCAGGGCCTGATTCTGGATCACGGCGAATTCCAGGGCGATGCCTTCTTCCAGATGGCGGACAACACGCGCCCGCATCCGGCCGAGGGCGATCTCGGTGCCGATCGGCGGACGTGCCGGGCAGGAGAGCGCAGCGCCGGACAGTGATACGTCGATGATGCGGCAGGTATAGGCGGTGCCATCGGGCAGAACGATCCGGGTGATCGGGTTCTTCGGCACGAAACGCTCGTGGCGCCGGTCTTCCGGCAGGTTCAGCTCGTTGCGGTTGGCCAGCCAGGTCAGCACGCTGGCGATCTTGTCACGCTTGCGCAGCGTGTTGGCAAGCGCCACGGCAAAGCCGCCGTCGATCTCGCGTGTGATCGTTCCTTCCACCCGGCCGATATGGTCCAGATAGGCCACCACCTTTTCGCCCACACGTCCTGCCACAGGCGCAATGAGTGCCATGCCGCCGGGCGACATGTTGACGACCTGACAGGGATATTCCTGCCGGTTTTCCAGCATGAAGCGGCCGAGGACGTTCACCTTCACGCGCTGGTGACGGCGCCGGTCCGTGCCCTTGGCGGGCAGACCGGGCGCGGGCCTGGCAGCTTCTGCTGCTGTCATGGATCTTGTTTCCCTATCTTATGCGGGAGGAATCTTGTTCTCCACGGACACGATAGGCGGGGACTATTAACATTGCGTAAGATCAGCCCAAGACTTTTCAGATCTTGCCGCCGTCATAGACAGTCAGATGCCCGACCCGTCTCGTCCCTTCCATCGACGGGGCGGCAAGATGGGCCTGTCCGCCATTGATGATCTGCGGAACAGCCGTGCGGCGCGGGGCAGGGGTGCCTGTCAGGAAGGACGGGCGCTCATCAGGCCAGATCAGCCGCAGGCTGGAGATGGACTGGTTCAAAATGGGATGCAGGCCCAGCCAGTAGGGACGCTCGAAGCTGGCGCTGGCGCCAAGGATGCGGCTGCGGCCTTCGCCCGGCATGTGCAGGGGAAGCAGCAGCATTTCCATCTTCAGAACCTGATTGCGCTCGGTGTGCCCGTCGACGCCGATAACCGCCGCCGCAGCATCTTCAGTGATGGCGGCCATGACGGAGGCGAGGGCTTCCCGGTCCTCATTTCCCCAGCCGCGCAGGAAATTGCGGCCTTTCAGCTCGCGGCAATGGGTGGAGCAAAGACGGGTTCCTGCGAGGCGGTAGCGGTAGGTGTCCTGATCGACAGCTTCCAGGATGAAGGTGTCGCCGAGCAGGCCGCGAATCCGGCCCGGGTCGATCTCCGACCGGTTCGGGGCGGTGCGGGTGCCGCGCAGTTCGTCCCAATACTGATAAAGGGTACGGTTGACGCCATGCTTCATTTTGACCGGTCCTTCTGCCACTTGTGCGCCGCTGCGGCATGCGTGTCCTTATCTGGGACATTTCTCCGCGCCTGCGCTGGTTCTGCCGGTTACAGAGCATTTACTATGCCAAATGCGCCGGTGGGTGAAAAAATCACCGGCTTTCCTAAAGTTTGAACGGATTTTTAAGGTTACTCCAAGCTTGCGCTTGCTCCGGAAATTGCTTTGGCACAGGCTGATTGCAGCCAGGTGCAAGAGATCCGGACGGCCGGACCGGTCACACTGCGGCGCATTTATCCGGGCCTTGCGGCAGGTGCGGGGTCCGGAACAGATTATGAGGCGCCCGTTGCCGGCAAGGCGGCGGGCGCCTTGTCTTTGTCTTGTCTTTCCGGGGCAGATCCTTAAGTGTCTGGACATGAACCGGGCATCCTCAATGTCCGCAAGTGAAACAGATGTCAGGATTGAACCGGTCAAAATGAACCAGCCCCAGCCGATCGGCCCGTCCAGTGGCCTGCCGCCGCAAGGCCCGCTCCCGCCAAGCCAGAAGGCCTTCAACATTCCTGCCGTGGTGGCCGTTCTGGCCGGTCTCATGCTGGTGGTCCACCTGATCCGCACGGAGTTTCTGAGCGCGGATGCCAATTACGAGATTCTGGTGCTGTTCGGCTTCTGGCCTGCCCGTTACAGCGCGGAGCTTTTCGGCGCCGGGCTCGTGCCGGGCGGCTATGCGGCGGACGTCTGGTCGTTTCTGACCTATGCCTTCCTCCATGGCAGCTGGGCGCATGTGGGCATGAACATGGCCTGGATGATTGCCTTTGCGCCGCCTTTGGCGGTCCGTCTTGGCACCGTCCGCTTTCTCGCCCTGAGTGCGGTGGCGGCCATCGCCGGCGTGCTGGTGCATCTGGCGCTGCATTTCGGCGAGGCTGTGCCGGTGATCGGGGCTTCTGCCGCCGTGTCCGGGCAAATGGCGGCGGTGTTCCGTTTCGCCTTTCAGCCGGGCGGGCCGATGGCCGGCGGAAACCGCAATGATCCGCGGGCCTATGAGCTGCCGGTTGCGCCCTTGCGCGATGCCCTGCTGAATGCCCGCGTCCGCAATCTCCTGATCCTGTGGTTCGGCATCAACCTGCTGTTCGGCGTGGCGGGCGGGGAGCTTCTCGGTGCCTCCGGGGATATCGCCTGGGAAGCGCATGTGGGCGGCTTTCTGGCCGGGTTTCTCCTGTTTCCCTATTTCGACCCTGTCCGGCGGTTTCGATAATGTGACGTAAAGTGACGCTCTCCGCCCAATGCAGGATTTGCATCTGCTGCGCTTTTAGGGGCATGATGAACGTCAGGTTACCGCCGGGAGGAACTGGGAGGTAGCCGGTGCCACGTCAGCTATCGGGAGAGCAGCATGACAGTAGCTTCGATTCTCAATACCAAAGGCCGTGACGTGATCACGGCAAGTTCGTCGGCCACGGCCGGCGACATCTGCAAGCTTCTTGCGGAAAAGCGGATTGGCGCGGTGGTGATCACTGATGCGAAGCGGCACATCGAAGGCATCGTTTCGGAACGTGATATCGTGCGTGTCATCGGGGCGGAGGGGCCGGAAGCCCTGAACAAGCCGGTGACCGCCGTCATGACCCGCACCGTGATCAGCGCTTCGGAAGGCGATACGCTCAACAGCATCATGTCCCGGATGACATCCGGCCGCTTCCGCCACATGCCTGTGGTGTCCGGCGGCAAGCTGACCGGCCTCATCTCCATCGGCGACGTGGTCAAGCACCGCATCGCACAGGTGGAAGAGGAAGCCGAGCAGATGCGCAATTACATCGCCATGGCGTAAAGGCCTTGCGTGGCCCCGGCAGGCCTGCCGGGGCTGCGAGTGCTGGCCGGCTGTTTATCTGCCTGCAGGAAACAGGCGCGGATACTCGATCTTGGGGCAGCGGTTCATGATCACCGTCAGCCCGGCCGCTTCCGCCTTGGCGGCTGCTTCCGCGTGCTCGACGCCGATCTGCATCCAGATCACCTTCGGAAGGCTGGCCAGCGCCAGCGCCTCGGTGACAATGCCAGGCACCGCGTCTGACGCGCGGAAAATATCCACCATGTCCACCGGCACGGGAATGTCCGTGAGGCTGGCATAGACCGTGCGGCCCAGCAGCTCCTTGCCGGCAAGCCCCGGATTGACCGGATAGACCTCGTAGCCCTGATCAATCAGGAATTCCATCACGTGATGCACCGGCCGGTCCGCATTGGCGCTGGCGCCGATGATGGCGATGGTCTTCGTCTCTTCAAGGATCTGCCGGATCAGGCTGTCGGGATAGGCGGGCGTCATGGTCATTCTCCGGTCCATTCGGGTTTGCGCTTCTGCAGGAAGGCATTGATGCCTTCTTCCGCGTCGCGGGCCATCATGTTCTCCACCATCACCGACGCGGCATAGTCATAGGCCTCGCCCAGCGGCATTTCGAGCTGGCGGTAGAAGGCCTCCTTGCCAATCTTCAGCGTCAGCGGCGACTTGGAGGCGATGACCTCGGCATATTTCTGCACGACCTGTTCCAGATAGTCGCCGGGAACTATGCGGTTAATGAGGCCGAAGGATTTGGCGGTGGAGGCATCGATGCTTTCCCCCGTCAGCAGCATCTCCATCGCCTGCTTGGGGCTGGCATTGCGGCTCACCGCCACCATGGGCGTGGAGCAGAACAGGCCGATGTTGACGCCCGGCGTGCAGAAGGTGGCCGTGTCCGTGGCCATCGCCAGATCGCAGGAGGCGACAAGCTGGCAGCCGGCCGCCGTTGCAACACCCGTCACCACCGCAATCACCGGCTTGGGCAGGCGCACGATCTGCTGCATCAGGTCCGAGCACTGGCGCATGATGGCTTCATAGGTGGCGCGGCCGCCGTCTGCCTCGGCGCGGGCCGCCGTCAGCTCTTTCAGGTCATGCCCGGCGCAGAACACCTTGCCCTCGGCCCCCAGCAGGATGACGCGCACCGCCGGGTCAATGGCCGCTAGCTCCAGCTCGGCGGACAGCGCGGTCATCATCGCCCGCGACAGGGCATTCATCTTCTCCGGCTGCTGCAGCACAAGGCGCAGCACGCCATTGTGCAGCAGCTTGCCGATCAGCGGGCGGGTTTCGGCTGCGGCGGTGTCTTCTGTCTTCTGCATTCTGCTTTCCCGGCATGGTCACGATGTGGCCGGAGCATACAGCAGCCGGGCCAGCGGGGAAGCAGGCAAAAGGGGCGGCGGCTGGGGAACAATCAGGGATGGGGCAGGGGGAAGCCGTAGCGGGCGCTGAGGGCTTTCAGGATTTCATCCTTGTCATTGATGAACTGCCGCGCGCCGCTTGGGTCCACCGGTTCGCTCGTCAGAACCAGCACCGGCAGGCTCTGGTTTTCAGCGCCGATCAGCTCCGCAACGTCTGCCCGCGGGCGCGGCCAGGCGATGCGGCGCACATCGAGCTTCCGGGCCAGATCCGGGAAGGAAGCGAGGATGCCCTCCATCAGGGCGCAGTGCCAGCAGTAGAACACGTCACCCGGATAGGCCGGGTCCGTGAAGCCGGGACGCAGCAGGAAAAGAATGTCCTTCATCAAAGCTCCTGTGCCTTGCCCGCCGCGGCAGGCGCGGGCCTCCGTCATTTGGCCGATGCCCCTCCCGGTTGGCAAGGGCCGCGTTTCCGGCAAGAGTGACCTTGCAAGGAGAAGGGGGATGTCATGCAGCCGGTGATGAGCGTGGACGAGGTGGAGGCGTTTCTGCGGGCCGAGTTTCCGCAGGTCTATCTGGACGGGCCGCTCACCCGGGTGGAGGAGATCGCGCCGGGGCTCGCTGCCCTGCGCTTTACCGCCAGTGAGCGGCACCTGCGACCCGGCGGCACGGTGTCCGGCCCCGCGATGATGGCGCTGGCTGATCTTGCCGCCTATGTGGTGATCCTTGCCCATATTGGCCCGGTGGCGCTGGCGGTGACGACGAATCTCAACATCAACTTCCTGCGCAAGCCCGCGCCGGGCGATCTCATCGCCACCTGCCGGATTCTCAAGCTCGGCCAGCGGCTCGCCGTGGTGGATTGCACCATTTGCGGGGACGGGGAGGGCGAAATGGCCGCTCACGCCACCGCCACCTACTCGATTCCGCCGCGCCGGCAGGGCTGAAATGGCAAGATTTATACGGTATTCAGTTACCGTTTTTGCAAGTCGTTGATTTATATATCTAATTCACGTCGTGGTGCAAATGTTTCGCCTTGACGGTTTGCTGGCGAACGCGTATCACCCTGCCCGAACACACGGTGTGCCGTGCGGGATCTCTGTCCTGCCAAGCCGCCGTTCTGGTTTCACCGACGATTCACGGATCAGACACATGAAGACCTTCTCTGCCAAGCCGGCTGAGGTCGAGAAAAAGTGGATCTTGATCGACGCTGAAGGCATGGTCGTAGGCCGTCTGGCTGCCTACATCGCCAGCCATCTGCGTGGCAAGCATCTGCCGACCTTTACTCCGCACGTTGACTGTGGCGACAACATCATTGTCGTCAACGCTGACAAGGTGGTGCTGACGGGCCGCAAGTACGAAAACAAGAAGTACTACTGGCACACCGGCCACCCGGGCGGCATCAAGGAGCGTACTGCACGCGCCATCATCGAAGGCCGTTTCCCCGAGCGCGTGCTCGAGAAGGCTGTCGAGCGCATGATGCCGGGCGGCCCGCTGTCCCGCCGCCAGCTCAAGAACCTCAAGGTTTACGCTGGCCCGACCCACCCGCATGAAGCTCAGACGCCGGTCACCGTCGACGTCAAGAGCCTCAACGAAAAGAACGCGAAGAGGGCTTGAGCATGGCTGAGCTGCAATCCCTGGACCAGCTGAAGGGCGCCGTTTCGGCAGCCGTCGAAGCTCCGGTTCATGTCCAGAAGCTGGACGCCCATGGCCGCGCCTATGCCACCGGCAAGCGCAAGGACGCGATTGCCCGCGTCTGGGTCAAGCCGGGCACCGGCAAGATCACCGTCAACGGCAAGGACTACACGGCATACTTTGCCCGTCCGGTCCTGCAGATGATCCTGCGTCAGCCGATCCTGCTGACCAACCGCGATGGCCAGTATGACATCGTTGCCACCGTCACCGGTGGCGGCCTGTCCGGCCAGGCCGGCGCTCTGCGTCATGGCATCTCCAAGGCCCTGACCCACTACGAGCCGGAACTGCGCGGCATCCTCAAGAAGGAAGGCTTCATCACCCGCGACAGCCGCGTGGTCGAGCGCAAGAAGTACGGCCGCGCCAAGGCCCGCCGTTCCTTCCAGTTCTCCAAGCGCTGATCCTTCAGCTGCTTGTCAGACACAAAAAGAACCCGCTGGTGCGAACCGGCGGGTTTTTTGTTGTGGGGGTGGGACAGGTTTTTTTCAGAAGGCGGCCATAGTGCTGTTGCCTGAAAATAATTCTTGCAGCACTTTTTTGAACGAGTTTTCATGGAGCATGATGTTCGCCATTCCTGCGCGTAAAAAGCAGGCCTGCGGGTGCAGGAAAAATTGCCTCTGAGCGTTGCACTTACCGAAAAACGCGGGGTTCCAAGGGAAGCCAGCTTGGCCTCCTGCGAGGCTGCGGACAGGAGACATCAGCGTGAAAAGCCTTTTTGCCAGCTGGCCGTTCTGGGCGCTGCTTTCGGCCGGATTTGCTGCCTTGACGGCGGTTTTCGCCAAGGTTGGCGTGGAGAATGTCAATTCCGACTTCGCCACCTTCATCCGCACCATCATCATCCTGATGGCGGCGGGGCTGATGATCTACATCACGGGCAACTGGCAGGCACCTTCCACGGTGTCTGCCCGCACCTGGCTTTTCCTCGTTCTGTCAGGGCTTGCCACCGGCGCCTCCTGGATCTGCTATTTCCGCGCCCTGAAGCTGGGCGATGCGGCAAGGGTTGCTCCCATCGACAAGCTGTCTGTCGTGTTTGTCTCTGTCTTCGCCGTGCTTTTCCTTGGCGAAAAACTGTCCTTCCCCAACTGGCTCGGCGTCGCCATGATTGCAGGCGGTGCTGTGCTGGTGGCTTACGGGGGGTGAGGGGCGGTGCCTTTGTACCCCTTACAGCTTTTCCTGAAGCCCGGCGCCTGCAGGCTTCTGCCGCCTGTGCTGGTGGAACGTGACGGGAGCCGGGCGGAAAGGCTCAGGAAACGGACCAGACCCCGGCACAAGGCCGGAGCGGCGCGGAGTGTGTGGCGGGCCCGTTATTATTAAAACTTCTTTTTAAGCATCTATTGGGTGCAATATATGTAAGAGGGAGCTAAACGTGTGCAAAGTCGTATAAGGTAGAGGATCTATTATTCAAATTTATAAAAACCCTTCTAGATTGTGGGAATATTATTAGTTCCAGATTGAATAAATATAATATGGGATTGAAACGAAAAATGACGCTACCGCGAGCGGAGCCCTAAGAACGTACTTCTTAACTTGCGCTGTGCCGATAAGTAAACTGGAGAACAATCTGGTGCTTATGGCGAATAGTGCGATGACTGTGTAGAGTGCACATGTTGGTAGAAGGCTTGTAATCAGTAATGTGTTATATGGAACTATCCTATTTTCCACGTTTCGTCCCGCTATGCTTAAATTTCGAGTCAGAAGATATTCCCATATATAATCTATGGTGATGTAATTTGTGCAATTTTCTAGCGTGTGAATATTTTTCTTGTTGATTGCAAAGCTAAACCAAGTTCCATTATCTGGCAGGCAAATTGCTATAGGCGTCGCTTCATAGCGGCTTGCAACCGTATCAGCTATAAAATCATCAAGATAAATAACACCAAGGTCCGCAATCAAAGTCATTGGGAAGCCATCTTCTAATGCATCTGACTGCCTGTATGCTTCACTGTACGCAATATCGAAATCTCTAGAATTCAAAATCCTGCGATTGACACTAATCACTATTTCTTCGATTGGAGGTGAGTTTTCATCTTTTATATTTTCCTCGCCCCTTTTAAATATGTCACGAGTGATCTTGATAGATTTTTCATCAATAACTTGCTGGAAATCGCCTTTAACAGAGATGTTCAATGGAGTAGATGTTGCCATTATGATTTTCTCAAAGTCAAAATCTTCGGGATGCATAGTCGTCTCAAATCTCATAAATATTTTTACTGACTCTGTGGAGTCATCTTTTGCCTCTAGCATCCCACTAAAATTCGTTCTGTACCTAAGTCGAGCAAAGGCGTTCCCATCGTCGATTACGGTTAAGTAATCTGGTACATTTTCAATAAATCTAACATCTGCTTTTTCTTGTTTATACCTGTAGTATATTATGTCTTCCGTTGGCCAAGTAAAGAATTGAACAACGGTCAAAATTATCAAGGCGTAGAATATTATGAATGTATTCATTGTTACAATCAAATCTGAAAATATAAGAACTGCTGACTTTATTATGCTTCTTGTATTTATTGCGGCCTCAACAAATATCTTTGTTTGAATTATTGTGAAGTAATCAAAAACAAAGTTAGATAAAACAAAGAAAGAAATCAAAGAAATTTGCATGGGGTCGAAATTTACATCTTTTATGCTATCGTGGTAAAAATAAAGCTGTGTGGCTACAATGCACGAGAATGAGGTTATTGATAGAGTTAATGCTGATTTAAAAAATCGTCGTGATGTATATCTTCCTGAAAAAAATCGATCAAATACAATTGAGTGAGATATCTGTAGGAATCTAATAAATCTATCTCGTGTATTTTCTGATCTATTTGCGTATAATAAGTATTTTTCGATCTTCTCACGCTCTTCTGGTCCGATAAATACCTTATCTAGGAAGGCTCCAAATGTGACGAAGAGTGCAATGTCAGTTAATAAACTATAAATCATGATTTGACCAAATAAAATTCTGCTGGATAGGGCCAAGCTGTTGTCTAAGGTACAAATACCTCAGCTACTTTTGTTAATCCGACTTGGTTGGATAATCAATGGTGGTGAGGCTCTGAAGCGTAGAAACTATGCTAACTTGTCGATGATTTCCGTCTCAGGACAATAAATCGGCCCACCGCTCCCCCTCCCCCTTCATCCCCACCCCCGCCACATAAGTCTCCACCACCGCCCGGTCATCACCCAGCGTCTGCAGGATGAAGAGTTCATCCGCCAGGGAGCGGGCGGTTTCGGCGCGCAGGGCCATTTCGGGGGTGGCGGCGGGGTTGAGGATGATGATGTCGGCTTCCGTGCCGGGCTCCAGCGTGCCGATCCTGTCTGCGAGGGACAGGCTTTCGGCGTTGCCGCGGGTGGCCCAGTAGAAGGTCTCGAAAGGGTGGAGGCGCTGGCGCTGGAGTTGCAGCACCTTGTAGCCTTCGTCCAGCGTGCGCAGCATGGAATAGGACGTGCCGCCGCCGATATCCGTGGCAATGGCGCTGCGCACGCCCGCGCTGTCCATGCGTGCCTTGTCGAACAGGCCGCTGCCGAGGAAGAGGTTTGACGTGGGGCAGAACACGGCGACCGAACCCGTCTCCCGCATCACGGAAAGCTCCCGGCCGTTCATGTGGATGCAGTGGCCGAGCAGGGTCTTGCGGCCCAGAAGGCCATAGCGCTCATAGATGGCGAGATAATCCGCATCCTGCGGGTAGAGCTCCAGCGTGTAGCTGATTTCGTTGAGGTTTTCGTTGATGTGGGTCTGCAGGTGGCAGTCCGGAAATTCGCGCAGGAGCGTGCCGGCCGCCTCCAGCTGCTCCGGCGTGGAGGTGATGGCAAAGCGCGGGGTGATGACGTAAAGCGCGCGGCCCCGCCCGTGCCATTTTTCCAGCAGGGCACGGCTGTCGTCATAGGCGCTTTGGGCCGTGTCGCACAGGGCAGCGGGGGCGTTGCGGTCCATCATCGTCTTGCCGCCCAGCATGCGCATGCCGCGCCGCTCCGCCTCCTCGAAATAGGCCTCGACCGAATTGGGATGGCTGGAGCAATAGGCCACCGCCGTGGTGGTGCCGTGGGCGATCAGCGTGTCGTAGAAGGTGCTGGCGATGCGCGCGCCATGGGCCTTGTCCGCAAAGCGCTGTTCGGCGGGGAAAGTGTGGTCGTTCAGCCAGTCCAGCAGCTGGTCCGCCCAGGAGGCGATCACCTGCGCCTGCGGGAAATGCAGATGCGTGTCGATGAAACCCGGCAGGATCAGGTGCGGGCGATGGTCGGTGACGGGCGTCCCCTCCGGCGCCTTGGCGGCAACCTCTGCGTAGTCGCCTGCGGCGGTGATCAGCCCGTTCTCGATCAGGAGCCCGCCATCCTCATGCACCTCCAGCGCCCCCTCATCGCCCGCGCCCATGGGACGGCGCAGAAACGAAACGGTGCGGCCGCGCAGCAGCTTTGTGGGGGCGTGAGGCAAGGGTCTGATCTCCTGTGTGCGGGCGGTGTGGCCGGGGCATTTGGAATTGGGCAGCCAGCCGCCAAACCCTTCCCTTTTAATGAGGGGGAGGGGGCGGCACAAGGGTGGGGGATTGCTTTGCTGTCGTTTAAAGACTACATTTCATTATGCTTGTCCTGAAGCAAACCGAGACATTTCGCAAATGGTGGTCACGGCTGAAGGATGAGCATGCCCGAGGTGTAATAGCCTCCCGGCTGGACCGGCTTTCGTTCGGGCATGCCGGTGATGTGCGTGCCGTGGGCGATGGCATCAGCGAGCTGCGCATTCATCATGGCCCCGGTTACAGGATCTACTTCATCCGCAATGGCGATGAGTTCATTCTTCTGATTTGCGGCGGCGACAAGGGATCCCAGGACCGGGACATCAAGGCAGCCAAACGGCTGCTTGCAGAGTGGAAGGCTGGAGATGGTTCACCCGATCAGCACATTTGATCCAGCAAAAGCCCTTGGCTCCGGCGAGGCGATTGCTGCTTTCATGGCAGAAGCCTTCGCATCGGAAGATCCCGCCTATATCGCTCATGCGCTGGGTGTCGTGGCGCGGGCCAAGGGCATGAGCCAGATTGCGGCGGAGACTGGCCTTTCCCGGCAGCAGCTCTACCGGTCGTTCAGTGCCAGCGGCAATCCGACATTGCGGACAACTCTGGCGGTGATGAAGGCGCTCGGCGTGCGGCTGACAGCCGAACCCCAGGATCCGGCGGAACGCCAGAGCGCGTGAAAGCCGGCTGACGCACGAAGATGTCTTGATGTTCCGGCAAGGCCTCTTGTTTTCCCGGATGGCTGGGCTAGGGTCGCGGCGCGGGGCAGGCGGCCCCGTGCGTCTGACTTTTCCGGAGTTCCCATGTCTTTCAAGCGTCCCCGTCCGACCGATAATGCGGTGTTCGGCAACAGCGTGACCGGCGGCTCGCATGAGCCCACGTATGGCGGCGTGCTGTCCTTCATGCGCCGGCGTTACAGCCGCGATCTCACGGGCGTGGATGCGGCGGTGCTGGGCATTCCCTTTGATGCCTCGGTGTCCAACCGTCCCGGCGCCCGCTTTGGCCCGCAGGGCGTGCGCCGGGCTTCGGCGATCTTTGACGGCGACCCGCAATATCCGTTCCATGCCGATCCGTTCGAGGGGCTGGCCGTGGTGGATTACGGCGACTGCGCGTTCGATTATGGCCGCAACGCCGAAATCCCGGGCTGCATCGAGGCGCAGGCGCGCGAGATCCTGGATCAGGACGTGCATCTCTTCTCCATCGGCGGCGACCACTTCGTCACGCTGCCGCTGCTGCGGGCGCATGTGGCCAAACACGGGCCTCTGGCGCTGGTGCAGTTCGATGCCCATCAGGACACCTGGCCGGATGACGGCGGGCGCATCGACCATGGCACGATTACGGGCCGCGCCGTGCGCGAAGGGCTGATCGATCCGGACAAGTCGATCCAGATCGGCATCCGCACCCATGCGCCGGAGACCTGCGGCCTTGAAATTCTCTATGGCGAGGAGGTCGAGCTGCTCGGCGTCAATGGCGTGGTGGAGATGATCCGCGACCGGGTGGGCGATGCCAAGGCCTACATGACCTTTGACATCGACTGCCTGGACCCCGCCTTTGCGCCCGGCACGGGCACGCCTGTGGCAGGCGGGCTCACCTCGCGCGAGGCCCTGATGATCCTGCGCCGCCTCGGGCCGCTGAATTTCGTTGGCGGCGACGTGGTGGAAGTGGCGCCTGCCTATGACCACGCCGACATCACCTCCATCGCCGGCGCCAGCGTGGCCCAGCATTACCTCGGGCTGCTGGCCGAGAAGAAGCGGCAGGGGTGAGGGGAGGCCATGGCCTGGCGGCGGTTCACGCCGGGACGGGGCGGAGAATGCAGCTGCGCAGATGGAAGCACCAGCGTGCCGCATATCCGGCGTCGCCCCGGGCGGAGCGAAGCGCAGACCCGGGACCACTCGTTTGCAGAGTGGTGAGGTGAGCCGCAGCAGGCAGCACGGGCACATGAGATCTGCTAAGACCAGCTCTCGATGAGTTTGCCTCAGCGGGAGTTGGTCAAGCCCGTGCGGCGCCTGCGCAATTTCAAGCCGTGATGAGGCAGCGTCTCGGCGCCTTGGTATGAGCGTCAGCTCCCGAGGGGGTGGCATCTCTCTGCGAGCGAGTAGGCCCCGGCTCAAAAGGCCGGGGCGACGCTGCGGTGAGGGGCAATGCCGTGCGGAAAGCCCCTGATCGCGCAGCTCTTATCCGTGCTTGCGGTTGAACAGGCCGGAGGGGCTGCTGTTGTCGTTTTGCGGGGTCAGGGACCAGGCCTTGTAGAGCGGGTGGCTGTCCTTCATCCGTGCGTAGAGCTTCGTCATCTGATGCAGGAAGGCCATCTTGCCGGCATAGGTGAGGGCAGCGCCGCCAAGCGTCAGAGCCAGCATGTTTTCCGCAGCGCCCCACAGCGCCAGAATGAAACCGGCGCCGGCCAGCAGAGACAGGGCGAGCGCGGTGCGGGACATTTCCTGCGGGATCGGCACGAACATGCGGTTCAACCAGATCCGCTCGCCAAAGGTGGCGCGCACGTGCCAGCGGTCCGTCCGGCGCGGCGGTGGAAACAGGCGCGGATTGAGCCAGAGCCAGATCAGCACGAGGCCGGTGGCCGCCAGTGCGCCGGGCAGGCCGATCATGCTGTGGCTCCACACGGCCAGCAGCAGCACCGGCAGGGTGGCAAAGCGGGTCCACACGCTCCAGCCGCTGGCGTGGCGCTGCCAGACCTTCGCATTCATGCCGAGCCAGCGGATCTGTCCGGCCGGCATGACGGCGGGACGGATGCGGGTGTTCCCCGCCTGCGGCCTCAATTGCCTTGCGTTTTCCATCGTCTTGACGGCGTGCCCCGAAACCGCTCCCTGAGCATCTGCCGCGCCCATTGCGCGGCAGCAATCCGATCCTCCGGATCAGGCCTTTATCTTAACGTAAGTTCCCGGTGCGTCACCCAGGATTTTCACCCGGTGCGCGCCCGGCTTGCGGGCCTTCACCGTGCTGCCGTCCTGCTGGCGCAGCCAGGCATCCCAATGCGGCCACCAGGAGCCGGGGTGTTCCACCGCCGTCTTCAGCCAGTCCTCGTAGGCGCCTTCCGGCTTGCCGCCGGTCCAGTATTGGTACTTGCCGCGTGCGGGCGGATTGACCACACCGGCGATGTGCCCGGAGCCGGAGAGGATATAGTCCACCGGCCCGCCGAAGCAGGACGAGCCCTTGAACACCGAATGCGGCGGGGCGATGTGGTCTTCCTTCGTCGCCAGATTATAGACCGGAATGGTGACCTTCTTCAGGTCCAGCTTCTGGCCGCCGATCTCCATCTTGCCCTTGGAGAGGTTGTTCTCCAGATAGCAGTTGCGCAGGTAGAAGGAGTGGTTCGCCGCCGGCATGCGGGTGGAATCGGAGTTCCAGAACAACAGGTCGAAGGGGAAGGGCTCCTTGCCGCGCAGGTAGTTGTTGACCACGTAGGGCCAGATCAGATCGTTGGAGCGCAGCATGTTGAAGGCGGATGCCATCTTGGAGCCGTCCAGATAGCCGCGTTCGGCCATCCGCTTTTCCAGAATGGCGATCTGCTCCTCGTCCACGAAGACCTTCAGGTCGCCGGCATAGGTGAAATCCACCTGCGTGGTGAAGAAGGTGGCCGAAGCGATACGGTCATCACCGGTGGCGGCCATATAGGCCAGCGTCACGGCCAGCAGCGTGCCGCCGACGCAATAGCCGATGGCGTTGACCTTGGTTTCCTTCGTGGTCTTGGCGATCACGTCCAGCGTGCTCAGAATGCCTTCGCGCATGTAATGCTCGAAGCTCTTCTGCGCCTGATGCTCATCCGGGTTGATCCAGGAGATGACAAAGACCGTGTGGCCCTGATCCACCGCCCATTTGATGTAGGACTTCTCCGGCGTCAGATCGAGAATGTAGAACTTGTTGATCCAGGGCGGCACGATCAGCAGAGGGCGCTTCAGCACGGTTTCCGTGGCTGGATCGTACTGGATCACCTCGCACACATCATTGCGGGCGATGACCTTGCCCGGCGTGAGGGCAAGGTTCTTGCCAAGGGCAAACTTGCTGGCATCGGTCTGGCGGATCTTGATGTCGCCGTGCCCGGCCTTGATGTCTTCGGCCAGAAATTCCATGCCGCGGGCGAGGTTCTCGCCGTTGGAGGCCAGTGTTTCCTTCAGCAGCGCCGGGTTGGTCAGCACGAAATTGGACGGGGACAGCGCATTTGACAGCTGCTGGACGTAGAAATCGGCCTTGTGCTTCGTGTGCTCGTCCAGCCCCTCGGCCTCGCTCACCATGGACTGGGCCCAGTTGCTGGTGATCAGATAGAGCTGCTTGAGGAAATCGAAGAACTGGTTCTCGTTCCAGTCCGGGTCCTCGAAGCGCTTGTCGCGCGGCGGGGGCGTGACGGCGGGCTGCGAAGGCTCGCCCATCATGCGCTTGAGGGAGGAGTTCCACAGATTGATGTAGCCGCCCCACAGCCGCGACTGGGCGTCGATGGCGCGCTGCGGATCGGACATCCAGTATTCGCCGACCTGTGCCAGCGTCTTGACGACGGAGGTCAGCTCGTCCGGGGTCTGGGACGAGGCTTCCCCCTTCTCGCGGGGCTCCAGATAGGCGGCCAAAGCCTTGCCGCCGTTCTCCATCATCTTCGCCAGATTCTGCGCAAAGGCTTCCGGATTGTTGACGATGTACTGCATGACCGGATTGTTCTGTTCGTCTGCGTTCCGGCGGTCATCTGCCATGTCAGGGTTCCCCTCCCTATCGGACTGCTTTTTCTCTGCGCTGCCGGCCTTGCGGCTTTTTGGGCTGCTTTGCTGCGTTCATTATCAATCTTGCCGTTCCGATTTATGACACGGAATGGATCAAGGGCGAACGCTGATTTCTAGCATAATCAACTGATGCTGGCGGGAAATCCGAAAAACACCGGATTGGCGAGTGACCGCAGGCCGTTCGCGGGGTTATAAGCGGCCAGATGTTTTGCGCGCTGGCCCTGGTGCCGTGCGCCTTCCGGAGGTTTGAGACGGTGAGAGCGATTGCGGCTTTGGGTGTGGTGGTGCTGTTGGGCGGCTGCGCAAGCGAGCCGGATACGTCCGTTTTCAGCATGGTGAGCGCGCCCGTTACCGGAGCGCGCCCGCAGAATTCCCTGCCGCCTCTGCCGCCGACGATTGCGCAGGACGGGGAAGACGTCTCCGGCGTGCTGGACAGCGAGGCGCGTGAGGCGAATCTGGAACGGCTGAAGAAACTGTCCGAGGCACGGGCCGCCGCGGCGGGACGCAATGGCACGTCAGCGTCCGCGGCCGAGCTGGCGCGCCTGCGCGATGCCCATGGCAAGGCGGCGCTTCAGGAAATTGAAGGGCAGTAAGTCAAGAAGGCGCCAGGGTGCTGACGCCTCACGCCTTGAAGAGGTTCAGGCGCCATTCGGGCTTGGCCGGGTTCCGGTGAGGCCTGCGCATGGCGGGCTGTTGAGGGAACACTGTCATAAGCCACCAAAAAAACACGGCGCAGGCCCTTGAAGGTGCGTGCGCAAGTGAAGTGGTGCTGATAAGAAGAGCGCCACACAGCAACTGGCCGCATGCGCCTCTTGCTGCGTCTGACCAGGTGGTCAGCGAATCTGGCGGGAAACAGCCGCCGGATGTGTTCGGCTAGCAGCAGAGGAACGCGAGGCCCGCGCCATGGAAGAGTTTCACAAGACCCGCAGACTGCCCCCTTACGTCTTCGAGCAGGTCAACAAGCTCAAGGCGGCGGCACGAGCGCAGGGCGCGGACATCATCGACCTTGGCATGGGCAACCCGGATCTGCCGACGCCCCCGCATATCGTCGAGAAGCTGACCGAAGTGGTGCAGGACCCGCGCACCCACCGTTATTCCGCCTCCAAGGGCATCACCGGCCTGCGCAAGGCCCAGGCAGCCTACTATGAGCGCCGATTCGGCGTGAAGCTGAACCCGAACACCCAGGTGGTGGCGACGCTCGGCTCCAAGGAAGGCTTTGCCAACATGGCCCAGGCGATCACCGCGCCGGGCGATGTGGTGCTGAGCCCCAACCCCAGCTACCCGATCCATACCTTCGGCTTCCTGATGGCCGGCGCCGCGATCCGCGCGATTCCTGCCGAGCCTGGACCGGAAGTGTTCCACGCGCTGGAGCGTGCGGTCATCCACTCGGTGCCCAAGCCGATTGCCGTGATCATGTGCTATCCGGCGAACCCGACCGCCTATGTGGCGGATCTGGAGTTCTACAAGGATGTGGTGGCCTTTGCGCGCAAGCACGACATCTTCATCCTGTCGGATCTGGCTTATTCCGAGATCTATTTCGGTGACACGCCGCCGCCGTCCATGCTGCAGGTGCCGGGCGCCATCGAGGTGACGGCGGAGTTCACCTCCCTGTCCAAGACCTTCTCCATGCCGGGCTGGCGTGTCGGCTTTGCCGTCGGCAACGAGCGGCTTCTGGCGGCGCTTGCCCGCGTCAAATCCTACCTCGATTACGGCGCCTTCACGCCGATCCAGGTGGCGGCAACGGCTGCGCTCAACGGGCCGGAAGACTGCATCGTGGAGATGCGCAACACCTACAAGCGCCGCCGCGATGTGCTGGTGGAAAGCTTCGGCCGCGCCGGCTGGGATATTCCGGCTCCGGAAGCCAGCATGTTCGCCTGGGCGCCGATCCCGGAGAAGTTCCGCGCGCTCGGCAGCCTCGAATTCTCCAAGCTGCTGCTGGAGAAGGCGGAGATCGCCGTCGCACCGGGCATCGGCTTCGGTGAATATGGCGATGACTATGTGCGCATCGGCCTCGTCGAAAACGAGAAGCGCCTGCGTCAGGCTGCACGCAACCTGCGCCGTTTCCTTGAAACGGCGGATGAAACGTTGCACAACGTCGTGCCGGTCAGCGCGGCGCGCTGACCTTCTCACAGGCCGGGGTTGCCCGGCACCCGGACTAAACCGGCTGGCGCCCCGCGGCGGGCGCTGGCCCTCATCAACCGGAACATATCGTCAATGGCTTCAGCTTTGAGACTTGGTGTCGCGGGATTGGGAACGGTCGGAGCTTCGCTCATCCGTCTCCTGTCCAAGAATGGGGATGCATTGGCCCGCAAGTGCGGGCGTCCCGTTGTCCTGACTGCGGTGACCGCAAGGGACAAGACCCGTGACCGCGGCCTTGATCTCACTGGTGTCACATGGTTCGACGATGCGGCCGAAATGGCGCGCTCTGCCGATGTGGATGTTGTGGTGGAACTGATCGGCGGCGCCTCTGGTGCGGCCGAAGCCTGCGTTCGTGCCGCGCTCACCTCCGGCAAGCACGTGATCACCGCCAACAAGGCGCTGCTGGCCGCCCATGGCGTGGAACTGGCCGGGATCGCCGAAAAGGCCGGTGTCTCGCTCAACTATGAAGCGGCGGTTGCGGGCGGCATTCCCATCGTCAAGACCCTGCGCGAGGCGATGGCGGGCAATTCCGTCACCCGCGTCTATGGCATTCTCAACGGCACCTGCAATTACATCCTGACCCGGATGGAGCGCGAGGGCCTGTCCTTTGCCGAGTGCCTCGCCGATGCGCAGCGCCTTGGCTATGCGGAAGCGGATCCCACCTTCGACATTGAGGGCAACGACACGGCGCATAAGCTGGCGCTGCTGACGAGCCTCGCCTTCGGCTGCAAGATCAGCGCCGACGACATTTATCTGGAAGGCATCAGCTCCATCACCACCGCCGACATCAAGGCGGCCGACGAGCTCGGTTACCGGATCAAGCTTCTGGGCGTCGCCCAGGTGACCGAAAGCGGCATCGAGCAGCGCGTGCACCCGACCATGGTGCCGAAGACCTCGGCCATTGCCCGCATCGACGGTGTGCTGAATGCCGTCGCGGTGGATGGCGACTTTGTCGGCGGCGTCGTGCTGGTCGGTCCCGGTGCGGGCGGCAATGCCACGGCATCCTCCGTTGCCTCGGATATTGCCGACATCGCCCGCGGTGACATTGCCCCGGCGCTGGGTGCGCCGAGCAACGTGCTGACGGATTACAAGCGTGCGGGCATGCGCCTGCATGAGGGCGGCTACTACATCCGCCTGTCCGTGTTTGACCGTCCGGGCGCCTTTGCCACCATCGCGCGCTGCATGGCGGATGCGGATATCTCGCTGGAATCCATCGTTCAGCGCCGCCGCCGTGCGCCGGGCAGCCTTAATGGTGCCGAAACTGAGGTGCATGAGGCTCAGCCTGTCATACTGATCACGTATGAGACATCCGAAACGGCGGTCCGTCAGGCGCTGGAGGCCATCGAGGCCAAGGGTGTCGTGGCCGACCGGCCGCAGATGATCCGGATCGAGAAACTGTCTTAAGACCATCCATTGCGGATGATCCCATTCATGTGTTCAGGGGATTGCAATGCCGAAGAAAGAAGCCGCCGCCGCATCGAGCTCGCTTGATCGCATTCTGACGCTGGAGCTGGCCCGCGTGACCGAGCGTGCCGCTGTCGCCGCCGCCCGTCTGCGTGGCCATGGCGACGAAATGGCTGCCGACCAGGCCGCCGTGGACGCCATGCGCCGCGAGTTGAACAACCTGCCGATCGATGGCACGGTGGTGATCGGCGAGGGCGAGCGCGACGAGGCGCCGATGCTCTACATCGGCGAGGAAGTGGGCACCAAGCAGGGCCCGAAGGTGGATATCGCCCTCGACCCGCTGGAAGGCACCACCATCTGCGCCAAGAACCTGCCGAACTCGCTGGCCGTGATCGCGCTGGCCCCGGCAGGCGGTCTGCTGAATGCGCCGGACAGCTACATGGAGAAGCTGGCCATCGGACCCGGCTATCCGGCCGGCATCATCGACCTTGACGCGCCGATTGCCGAGAATATCGCCAATGTGGCCAAGGCCAAGGGCGTGAAGATCTCCGAAATCACCGCCTGCGTGCTCGACCGTCCGCGTCATGCCCGCCTGATCGAGGACATTCGCGCCACCGGCGCTGCCATCCGCCTGATCGGCGACGGTGACGTGGCCGGCGTGATCCACACCACCGATCCGGAAGAGACCGGTATCGACATCTACGCCGGTATCGGCGGCGCGCCGGAAGGTGTGCTGGCGGCTGCGGCGCTGCGCTGCATCGGCGGCCAGATGCAGGGCCGTCTCGTCATCACCCGCGACGAGCAGGTGGAACGCGCCCACCGCATGGGCATTTCCGACATCAAGCGCAAGTATCAGCTTGAGGAAATGGCTTGCGGCGACGTGCTGTTTGCCGCCACCGGCGTGACCGATGGCAACTTCCTGCAGGGCGTGCGCTTCGGCCGCGACCGCATCACCACCCACACCGTGGTCATGCGTTCTTCGACGGGCACCGTGCGTTACATCAAGGCCCAGCATACCCAGGTCGAAAAGTTCCATCTGGACTGAGCTGGAGGGCAGGGCGTGACAGGTGCCGGACCTATTGCAGGTGCCGCTTCGGAGACCGGGCGCACCGTGCTGGGCGTGACACGTTCTGCAAACGGACAGATCTGGCGTGAGCGGCTGACACAGGCGCAGTCGCTCACCGCCCTTGCCATGGCGCAGCGCTTCGGCCTTGCCGATGTGATAGCCCGCGTCATGGCCGCCCGCGATGTGGCGCTGGAGGAGGCGGAAGCCTTTCTGGACCCGACGCTGAAGGGGCTGATGCCGGACCCTTCCAGCCTTGTTCACATGGATGAGGCGGTGGCGCGGGTGGCTGATGCCGTCCAGTCCGGCACCCGCATTGCCATCTTCGGCGATTATGACGTGGATGGTGCCACGTCTTCCGCGCTGCTCTCCCGCTATCTGGCCGAGGTGGGGCAGGAAGCGGTGATCCATATTCCCGACCGCATCATCGAGGGCTACGGCCCCAATGGTCCGGCCATCGAGGCACTGCACCATGATGGGGCGCGGCTGCTGGTGACCGTCGATTGCGGCAGCACCTCCTTCGAGGCATTCGAGACGGCGGCGAGGCTGGGGCTGGATGTGGTGGTGATCGACCATCACCAGTGCGGCGTGGAACTGCCGCAGGTGCGCGCGCTGGTCAATCCGAACCGGCAGGACGACCTGTCGGGGCAGGGGCATCTGGCGGCCGTTGGCGTCACCTTCCTGTTTCTCGTCGGTCTCAACCGCGAACTGCGGCGGCGCGGTGCCTTTGCCGGACGCCGGGAGCCGGATCTGCTGGCGCTGCTCGATCTTGTTGCGCTTGGCACGGTCTGCGATGTGGTGCCGCTCAAGGGGCTGAACCGGGCCTATGTCACCAAGGGCCTCATTTCCATGCATGCCCGCTCCAACCCCGGTCTCGCGGCGCTGGCGGATGTGGCGCGGGTGGGCGGCAAGCCATCTTCCTATCATCTGGGCTTCCTGCTGGGGCCGCGCATCAACGCGGGCGGACGCATCGGCGATGCGGCCCTCGGCGCGCGGCTTCTGACCACCCGTGACAGCGCGCAGGCCCGTGCTATTGCCGAACAACTGGACCGGCTGAATGCCGAGCGGCAGGCGATGGAAGCGGTGATGCTGGAAGAAGGCGATGCACAGGCCGTCATCCGCATTCAGTCGGAAGATCCTGCGGTGCTGCTGACCGGCTCGGACGGCTGGCATCCGGGTATTGTCGGGCTGATCGCCTCACGCCTCAAGGAAAGCCACCGCCGCCCGGCCTTTGCCATCGCCTATGACGCCAGCGGCAAGGGCACCGGCTCCGGCCGCTCTATCCCCGGTGTCGATCTTGGCCGGGCCGTGCGCAAGGCGGTGGAAGAGGGGCTGCTCGAAAAGGGCGGTGGCCATGCCATGGCAGCGGGCCTGACCGTGCGGCGCGAGCGGGAAGGGGAGCTGACCGCCTTCTTCAACGAGATGCTGCGCGAGGACGTGGAAACCGCAAGTGCTAGCCGCGAGATGAAGGTGGATGCGGCGCTGACGGCCGGCGGGGCAACAATCGAGCTGCTGAACAAGCTGGAACTGGCCGGGCCGTTTGGCGCTGGCCATCCGGAGCCGGTCTTTGCCTTCCCCGCGCACCGCATTTCCTATGCGGATGTGGTCGGCAACGGCCATGTGCGGGCAACGCTGGCCGGTGCCGATGGCCAGACACTGAAGGGCATTGCCTTCAAGGCGGCGGAAAAGCCCTTTGGCGAGGCGCTGCTGGCCGGGCGGGGCAAGACGCTGCATGTGGCGGGCAGCCTGTCCATCGACACCTGGCAGGGCGCGCAGCGGGTGCAGCTGCGCATTCTGGACGTGGCGGACCCGCAGGTGAACCGGCTGTGAGGGACCTGCGGGCAGCATAGGGCGCGCGAGGGCAGGTTTTGCGTTTTTCTGCCCTATTCGCATTGCATTAACCATGCCGTAAGGGGCACGCGGTAGAGTCATCTGGCTGAAGGATACAGCGCGGGGATCTGATGAAGAGCCAGGACGAACTCAGAGCGGTTTTTGCGGAACTTGACCGTTCTGCCGATCGGGCGCTCGCTGGCCTTGCCAAGGTCCGCGCTAGAGTGGATGCCGATCCTGCGCCGCTGCCTGCCACCTTCATCCCCGTGCCCCTGCAGGAATGCCTGGCAGTGGCTGCCTTGCTCAGCCTGTTCAAGCTGGGCATCCCGGGCTGAGCGCCCGCAGATCACCTTTCCGTCTCTTTACCAGCGCTCTTAAATCGGTCATGCAGAAGGGGTAAGTTTGCCCCGCAACAGCATATGGACCGGCCATGACTGACTTTCCGATTGCCCTCTGCGCCTTCAATCTCGGCTTCGCACCGGCCTCTCCGGCGGAGTATGTGGCCGCCATTGAAGCCCGCATGCAGCGGGCAAAGGAGGGCGGTGCACGGCTTCTGATGCTGCCGGAATATGCCATCGAGGCCTGCCTCTCCTTCAAGCCGGAAGGACTGGTGCCCACGTCTGAACTGCCGTTCCTGGCCGGGATTGCGCAGGAGATCGCCCCGCAACTGGCGGATCTGCCGCGCAAATACGGCCTGTCGCTTCTGGCCGGTTCAACGCCCTGGCCTGCGGAAGACGGTGGCTTCACCAACCGGGCCTGGCTTTACACTCCGGAAGGAGAGGCCCATTCCCACGACAAGCTGGCGCTGACGCCCTTCGAGAAGGATCCGGAGAGCTGGACGCTCAAGCCCGGCAAGCGGCTGAGGGTGTTCGAGCTGGAGGGCGTGCGCATGGCCATGCTCATCTGCCTCGATGTGGAAATGCCCGCATTGTCCTGCCTGCTGGCGCCTGAAAAGATCGACCTGCTGCTGGTGCCCTCCATGACATCGCAGCTGTCGGGTTATCACCGGGTGTTCGATTGTGCCAAGGCGCGGGCGGTGGAACTGATGACCTGTGTTGCCGTCTGCGGCGTGACGGGCGCTTCCACCGGCACGACGCAGAATGACACCAATATCTCCGGTGCGACGCTGTTCACCCCTTGCGAGGCGGAGCTGGGTTTCACCGGCATTGCTGCGACCCTCGCGCCCACGGGGGGCACTGCCGGAGAAGAGCCCTTCCTGATCGTCCATCCGCCGCTTGATGCCGTACGCCAGCTGCGTGCCGGCGGGGCCGAGGTCTGGCCGGGCAGCTGGAGCGCGGAGGGAATCACCGTGGAACGCGAGGATCTGAACGTCTGACGCCAGGGCACCGGAGAGGCAGAAAACCGGGTCTGCCGTGAGCTGGAACGGAGCTTTTTGCAACTTAGCCGGCAAATTTTTCGGATTATCGAAGGTGACTTAACGGAATGTCGCATTATGGACGTCATTCTGTCTGAGGATGCCTTGACTTGCCGGTTCGAATGAACATTTCATAAAGGCGAGCGTTTTCATTTGAGCCTTTAAGGGTGGTGTTTCGTCCCTGTCAGGCCTCCTCTTTCACACGGTTGAGGGAAAGGACGTCCGATGGTGGACAGTGCGACCTCATATCTGGACCCGGCAGTGACGTCCCAGTCTACCACACAGCGTCTGTGGGGCCTTTTGCGCGGCCTCTTCCTGCGCCCGGCACGGCTGCAGATCGCGGCCCTGTGCCATCGTGTGCGCAACGGCCAGCTGGAAGTTCTGCTGGTCGCCTCACGCGGCACCAAGCGCTGGATCCTGCCGAAAGGCTGGCCGGAGCTGGACCACAGATCACACCGCACGGCCATGATCGAGGCCTTTGAAGAGGCGGGCGTGACCGGAAAGGTGTCGCAGGAGCCCTATGGCCGTTTCCGCTCCACCAAGGGCCTCGACAGCGGCCTGCGCGTGGACACGGATGTGCTTGTCTTTCTGATCGAGGCGCAGGCACAGGCTGAGGACTACCCCGAGGCAGGCGAGCGGGAATGCCGCTGGCTGCCGGTTGCCGAGGCAATCAAGCTGGCCAGCGAACCCGGTCTGGTGGATATTCTGAAGCGGCTTCAGCGCGACCGGGTTACAGCTGCCTGAAAATCTGCAATAACGGCGCCAATTCATGAAAAACCTGTCGCGGGTGCTCTTTTGCGCCCGCTTGTAGGACGTCACTGGGGACGCCAAGAGGCGCTGCACATTGAAGAAACCGGAAACTCAATCTGCCCTCGACAAGGATCTGGACCGGATCGGTTATATCGAGGATGCAGCCGGAACGGCTGCGCGCCGTCTCGTTGCGCCCGGCCTCTCCTTTGTCTTCATCATGGTTTGTGCGCTCGCCGCCTGGCAATTTGTCGGCGGCGGCGTGTCCGGTTCCATGCTGATCGCCGCTGCCGCGCTCGGCGCCTATATGGCGCTGAACATCGGTGCCAATGATGTCGCCAACAACATGGGACCGGCGGTTGGTGCGCGCGCCCTGTCGCTGGGGGCGGCTCTCGCCATCGCGGCGGTCTGTGAAACGCTGGGCGCTCTGCTGGCGGGGCGTGAGGTGGTGAACACCATCTCCAGCGGCATCATTCATCCGCAGGATCTCGCCAATCCTCAGGCTTTCATGCTGGTCATGCTCTCGGCGCTGGTCGCTGCCGGTGTCTGGGTCAATCTGGCCACCTGGATTGGCGCGCCCGTCTCCACCACGCAGGCCATTGTCGGCGCCGTGGCCGGGGCTGGCGCGGCAGCTGCCGGCATTGCGGCGGTCAACTGGACGACGCTGGGCGGCATCGCCATCAGCTGGGTTACGTCCCCGGTGCTTGGCGGCATTCTGGCCGCTGCCTTTCTTGCCTTTGTCCGTAATGTCACGGTCTACCAGCCGGACAAGATTGCGGCTTCCCGCTTCTGGGTGCCCATTCTCATCGCCGCGATGACAGGTGTTTTCAGCACCTATATCGTGATGAAAGCCTTTCCTGCCGCTGGTCTCAAGCTGCCTGGAGCCATGCTTGCCGGACTTGCGGTCGCCGTTGTGTCCTGGCTGCTGGCCCGGCCCTATGTGCGCCGGCAGGCGCGGGGCATGGAGAACCGCAACCAGTCTGTCCGCCGCCTGTTTTCCCTGCCGCTTGTCTGCGCGGCTGCACTCATGTCCTTTGCCCATGGTGCCAATGATGTGGCCAATGCGGTGGGCCCGGTGGCTGCCATCGCCGGGGTTATCCGCTCCGGCCATATGGTGAGCCAGGTGGAAATCCCGCTCTGGGTGATGATCATCGGTGCCATTGGCATCTCGCTGGGGCTTGTGCTGTTCGGCCCGCGCCTCATCCACCTTGTCGGCCAGCAGATCACCAAGCTCAACCCGATCCGGGCCTATTGCGTGGCTCTGGCAACGGCCGTGACGGTGATCCTTGCCTCCGCTCTGGGCCTTCCTGTCAGCACCACTCATGTGGCTGTTGGCGGCGTTTTCGGCGTCGGTTTCTTCCGTGAATGGGAAACCCAGCGTGTCGGCACCCGTTTGAGCGTCATGGCCGATGGTGCGGGCAAGGGCAAGCGTCTGCGTCCGATCAGGAACCGCGAAGAGCAGAAGCGCCGCTTCCTCGTCCGCCGCGCCCATTTCATGACGATTCTGGCGGCATGGGTCGTGACAGTTCCCGCTGCTGCGCTGCTCGGCGCCGGCGTGCTTGTGGCTCTCTCCTTCCTGCTCGGCTGAAGGCTCTCCGCATCATGACAAAAGCCCGGAAGCGGTGGCGCTTCCGGGCTTTTGTGTTTCTGCATCAGGCGGGCGTTGCGCGTTCTTTCAGACAGCAGCCTTCGCCCCCAGTTCCAGTGCTGCATCTTCCATGTGTTCCAGCACGTAAGGCAGGAAGCTGCGCCAGGATTCGAGCACGAAACTGTCTTCGGCAATCCGCCACAGCACCACTTCCGCCTTGTGGCAGAGGGTGCGGGTGACCATGCCCACCGGGAAGGCGGCGAGGCTGAGATCCAGAAAGACGCCGGTGTTGAGCAGCCAGACGGCCTTTTCGCCCGAAACAAGCACCGCGTCCTGCCGGTGCGAGATATCCGTGACCGACGCTGCGAGGCCCGAGACGGCACTATCGGCTGCGGCCTGAAAGGTGTCGAGTTCTGCTTCAGGGGCCAGCAGCAGCCATTCATCGGGTCCGAGCCACAGGGCCGCCTTGCTGCCGGATACGGCTGCCGTCAGCGGTGTCTGGGGCAGGGCGGTGCCAAGAGCCGCAGCGATGGCCTCCTGCGCCGGGGCGCGGCCCCGGAAGGAGAGCCGGGCCAGCGGCGCGCAGCGCGAAACGCTCAGGCCTTCGTAACGCAGAACCGGGGTTTCGCCTGCGGCAGGGGTATAGATCTCAGCCATCGAGACGGGTTCCTTCCGGGTCATACATCACAGGGTCTACGATCTTCACGGCAATGGCACCCGAGGGCATCGGCACCTGCAGGACTTCGCCCATGCGGCTGCGGCCATCCTTGACGACACCAAGGCCAATGGTGCGGCCCAGTGCCTCGCTCCAGTAAGCCGAGGTCACATGGCCCAATGCAGGCGTGCCCTTGGCCGGGTTCGCCTCGGCGGTGATCTGCGCGCCTTCTTCCAGCATCCGCTTGGGATCGACCGGCTGCAGGCCAACGACCTGCTTGCGGCCCGTGGCCACAAGATCCGGCCGTGCCAGCGAGCGCTTGCCGACGAAGTCGAACTTCTTCTTGCCGATGGCCCACTCAAGGCCTGCATCGGCGGGCGTCACGGTGCCGTCGGTTTCCTGACCGACGATGATGTAGCCCTTTTCCGCGCGCAGCACGTGCATGGTTTCGGTGCCATAGACACAGCCGCCGTGCTTTTCGGTTTCGGCCCAGATCATCTCCCACACCTTGGCGCCATGGCGGGCGGGGACATTCACTTCAAAGCCGAGTTCGCCTGTGAAACTCACGCGGAACAGGCGGCAGGGCAGCCCGGCAAAGCGGCAGGTGGCAACGCTCATGTGCGGGAAGGCTTCAGCCGAAAGATCCAGGCCCTCGACAAAGGGCGCGATGATCTCGCGCGCCTTCGGTCCCTGCACGGCGATGACGGCAAACTGTTCGGTGGTGGAGGTGATCCACACGTCGAGGTCCGGCCATTCCGTCTGGAGGAAGTCCTCCATCATGGCAAAGACGCGTGCCGCACCGCCCGTGGTGGTGGTGACGTGGAACCTGTCCTCCGAAAGCCTGCCCACCACGCCATCATCGATGATGAAACCGGCTTCGTTGAGCAGAACCGCATAGCGGCAGCGGCCCGGCTTCAGTCCCTTCCACGGGTTGGTGTAGAAGCGCTCCAGAAACTCCGCCGCGTCCTTGCCCACCACCTCGATCTTGCCGAGGGTTGAGGCATCGAACTGGCCGGCCGTCTGCCGTGCCGTGCGGCACTCGCGGGCGACGGCGGCATGCATGTCCTCGCCTGCCTTGGGGAAATACCAGGTGCGCTTCCATTGGCCCACGTCCTCAAAGACGCCGCCCTGCTTCACCACCCAGTCATGGGAGGGCGTGCGGCGGACGGGATCGAAGGCATCTCCGCGCGAAGACCCGGCAAAGGTGCCGAAACTCGTCGGTGTATAGGGCAGGCGGAAGGTGGTGAGGCCCACCTGCGGCAGGGCCGTGCCAAGCGCGCCGGAGGCAATCGCCAGCGCGTTGAGGTTGGACAGGCGGCCCTGATCCGTTGCCATGCCGGTGGTGGTGTAGCGCTTGATGTGCTCGATGGAATGCATGCCCTCACGCACGGCCAGCTCCACGTCCTTGGCCGTCACATCGTTCTGGAAATCGACGAAGGCCTTCACGCGGGAAGCATCACGGTCATGCGGCAGAGCGCCAAGGAAGCCGCCGGTGGCAGCTTCCGCCCCATCGGCGCGGATGCTGCGGGCCTTCAGCGGCGCACCCACGGCCTTGTTCGCCGCCTGCTCACCGGCGGCATAGCCATCATTGAGGACAGCGGCAAGGCCGTTCACGCCCCGGCAGCTGCCGGCGGACCGCTCGTTCTGGACGCTGACACCGGGCAGGAAGGCCTGCATCTCGTCATTCCAGACCACCTTGCCACGGGACTGGGAATAGAGGCTGACCGCAGGCGTCCAGCCGCCAGACATGAGAATGGCGTCACAGCTGATGTCACCGGCGGCCGCCACGCTGCCATCCTCGCGCAACCGGCCCAGCAGCGCCTTGCTGACGCGCAGGTGTCCGGAGGTGCCGGTGACGGTGCAGCCCGTCTCCACCCGGATGCCGAGCCTTGCAGCTTCCGCGACCAGATGCTCCGGCGGCGTGCGGCGCAGGTCGGCGATGGCGGCGATATCCACGCCGGAGGCGGCGAGATCGAAGGCTGCCGTCCAGGCGCTGTCACAGGCCGCAGCCACCAGCACGTTGCGGCCAACCTTGGCGCCATAACGGTTGAGATAGGTCCGCCCTGCGCCCGCCAGCAGGATGCCGGGCCGGTCGTTTTCCGGGAAGACGAGCGGGCGCTCATGCGCGCCAGCGGCGATGACGACTTCCTTCGCGCGCACCTGCCACATCCGCTCACGCGGCAGGGCCGGGTCGGGCTGCGCGATATGGTCGGTCACCCGCTCGGCGAGGGCGACGAAGTTCTGCACGAAATAGCCGAAAGCCGTGGTGCGCGGCAGCAGGGTGACGTTGTCCCGGGCGGCAAGGATGGCCAGCGTAGCCGCCGCCCAGTCCGCCGCCGCATGGCCTTCGATGGTGGCGCCAGATTCTGCCAGCAGCGAGCCGCCCATTTCCGCCTGTTCGTCGCACAGGATCACCCGCGCGCCGCTTTCACTGGCCGCAAGAGCGGCGGCAAGGCCTGCGGGGCCAGCACCAATCACCAGCACATCGCAGTGCGCATAAGTGTTGGCGTAGCGGTCGGGGTCGGCCAGCTTCGGCGGCTTGCCGAGACCGGCGGCGGCGCGGATCACCGGCTCATACACCCGGTCCCAGAACGCCTTCGGCCACATGAAGGTCTTGTAGTAGAAGCCCGCCGGGAACAGCGGCGACAGCACATTGTTGACCGCCCCCACGTCAAATTCCAGCGAGGGGAAACGGTTCTGGCTGACGGCTGTGAGGCCCTCGTACAGCTCCACTTGCGGGGCGCGCAGGTTCGGCGTCTGGTCGCCGTGCCGGTAGACGCCCACCAGCGCGTTGGGCTCTTCCGAACCTGCCGTGACGATGCCGCGCGGGCGGTGATACTTGAAGGAGCGGCCGGTCAGATGCACCCCGTTGGCGATGAGGGCCGAAGCCAGTGTATCGCCCGCAAGGCCCGTCATTTCCTTTCCATCGAAAGTGAAGCTGAGGTGGCGGGACCGGTCCACCCGTCCGCCGTTGCCGGTGCGCATGTGGCCGCCGCGCGTGCTGTGGCTGGTCATTTCGCGGCCTCCCGGGCAAGGGCTTCAAGATCAGGCTTCGGTTCCCCGGCCTTGTAGGTGCAGATGAACTTGTCGCTCACCGTGTCGCGCACGGCATTGAAGAAGCGCCCGCAGCCATGGGCGTGGCGCCAGCGCTCGGCATAGAGCCCACGCGTGTTGGAGCGCATGTAGAGAAACTGTGCCCATTCCTCGTCATTGAGGGCGGAGGGGTCAGCCGGGCGGGCGATATGGGCCTCGCCGCCGTAGCGGAATTCGGTCTCGGGCCGTTCGACGCCGCAACAGGGGCAGAAAATCAGCAGCATGGAGAAAGCCTCAGTGAGCCACGGCGGCAGCAGCCGCCTCGTCGATCAGGCGTCCGGTGCGGAACCTGTCCAGGGAGAAGGGGGCGTTGATGGGGTGCGGCGCGCCGGTCGCAATGGTGTGGGCAAACACATGGCCCGAGCCCGGCGTCGCCTTGAAGCCGCCCGTACCCCAGCCGCAGTTGACATAAAGCCCCGGCACCGGCGTCAGCCCGATGATCGGCGAACGGTCTGGCGTGTTGTCAACGATGCCGCCCCAGTTGCGCAGCATGCGCATGCGCCGGAACATGGGGAACAGCTCGCAGATGGCATCGAGCGTGTGCGTGGTGATGTGCAGCCCGCCCGCCTGCGAATAGGAGACGAACTGGTCCGTGCCCGCACCGATCACCAACTCGCCCTTGTCGGACTGGGAAATATAGGCGTGGATGGTGTTGGACATGACCACGCAAGGGAAGGCGGGCTTCACCGGTTCGGACACCAGCGCCTGCAGCGGATTGGATTCCAGCGGCAGCTTCAACCCGGCCATGGCCATGACGACGGAGGTGTTGCCAGCCGCAACGCAGCCGATCTTCTTTGCGCCGATGAAGCCGCGTGAGGTCTCAACGCCCGTGATCTCGCCGGAAGGCGCACGGCGTATGCCGGTGACGGCGCAGTTCTGGATGATGTCGACACCCATGGCGCTGGCCGCGCGGGCATAGCCCCAGGCCACCGCATCGTGCCGGGCCGTGCCGCCCACCCGCTGCAGGGCCGCGCCCATCACCGGATAGCGGATGTTCTTCTCGATGTTGAGCGGCGGGCAGAATTCCTTCGCCTCTTCCGGCGTCATCCACTCGTTCTCGACCCCGGCCAGCCGGTTGGCGTGGATGTGGCGCTTGAACACCTGCACGTCATGCACCGTATGGGCCAGCATCATCACGCCGCGCTTGGAATACATGACGTTGTAATTCAGGTCTTGCGACAGGCCGTCCCACAGATTCAGCGCATGCTGGTAGAGGGCGGCGCTTTCCTCCCACAGATAGTTGGAGCGCACGATGGTGGTGTTGCGGCCCGTGTTGCCGCCGCCGAGCCAGCCCTTGTCCAGCACGGCCACATTGGTGATGCCGTGCACCTTGGCCAGATAATAGGCGGTGGCCAGCCCATGGCCGCCCGCGCCGATGATGATGACGTCATAGGCGGCCTTGGGCTCCGGAGAGCGCCACTGGTGGCCCCAGTTCTTGTGCGCGCTGAAGGCGTTTTTCGCCAGTTCGAGAAGGGAATAGCGCGTCATGGCCGCCGGCAGGCTCCTTGTCATGGTGGGCCGCTGCGCCGCCGCCGGGCAGGGCTTGTTGTCTCAGTGTGACTGACGCGGGCGGCTGGACACAAGGGGGCCTCCCGTCAGAACAGGTCTCTCACTTTTGCCAGCAGCAGCGCAACATCCTAACCTCAGACAGTCCTGCAATGGTCAGAATCCGACATGTCCGCCGCACCGGCCGCAGAGACCGGAAAATTCTGATGGAACAGGGCTCTCTGTGTGACTGGCTGGACAATTTGTGTCGCGTTTCGTGACAGGCTCCGCCGCTCGATCTGTTACCGGGGGTGGCTGACATGAACGTCACTGCTTATAACACGGCGATCATCATTGATGACTTGCCCATTGAAGGAGGGGAGATCCCATGGAAGTTCGCGCCGCAGTCGCCGTTCAGGCCGGCAAGCCGCTGGAAGTCATGACCGTCAATCTGGAAGGCCCGCGTGCCTTCGAGGTTCTGGTGGAAGTCAAGGCCACCGGCATCTGCCACACCGATGATTTCACCCTGTCGGGCGCCGACCCGGAAGGCATCTTCCCGGCGATCCTGGGCCATGAGGGCGCGGGCGTCGTGGTGGAAGTGGGCAAGGGCGTCACCAGCCTGAAGCCGGGCGACCATGTGATTCCGCTCTACACGCCCGAGTGCCGCGAGTGCCCGTCCTGCCTGTCGCGCAAGACCAACCTGTGCACCGCCATCCGCGCCACGCAAGGCCAGGGCCTGATGCCGGACGGCACCTCGCGCTTCTCCATCGGCAAGGACAAGATCCATCACTATATGGGGTGCTCCACCTTCGCCAATTACACGGTTCTGCCGGAGATCGCGCTCGCCAAGGTCAACCCGGACGCGCCCTTCGACAAGATCTGCTACATCGGCTGCGGTGTCACCACCGGCATCGGTGCGGTGATCCACACCGCCAAGGTGGAGATCGGCGCCACAGCGGTCGTCTTCGGTCTCGGCGGCATCGGCCTCAACGTCATTCAGGGCCTGCGCCTTGCCGGTGCGGACATGATCATCGGCGTCGATATCAACAACTCCAAGAAGGAATGGGGCGAGCGCTTCGGCATGACCCATTTCGTCAACCCGCTGGAAATCGGCGAGGACATCGTTCCCTATATCGTCAACCTGACGAAGCGCGGTGCCGACACCATCGGCGGGGCGGACTACACCTTCGACTGCACGGGCAACACCAAGGTGATGCGGCAGGCGCTGGAATGCTCGCACCGCGGCTGGGGCAAGTCGGTCGTTATCGGTGTGGCCGGTGCGGGGCAGGAAATCTCCACCCGCCCGTTCCAGCTCGTCACGGGCCGCACCTGGATGGGCACCGCCTTTGGCGGCGCGCGCGGCCGCACGGACGTGCCGAAGATCGTTGACTGGTACATGGACGGCAAGATCGAGATCGACCCAATGATCACCCATCTGCTGCCGCTGGAAGACATCAACAAGGGCTTCGACATGATGCACTCGGGCGAGTCCATCCGCTCCGTCGTGGTCTATTGAGAGGCGGGCGATGAAGACCGTTTCCGAAAGCCGCATGTATGGCGGCGTGCAGGGCGTCTATACCCATGACAGCAATGTCTGCGGCGTGCCGATGACCTTCGCCGTCTACCTGCCGCCGCAGGCCAAGGCAGGGCGCGTGCCCTGCCTGTGGTATCTGTCGGGCCTGACCTGCACCCATGAAAACGCCATGACCAAGGCCGGGCTGCAGGCCCATGCGGCCGAGTTCGGTCTGGCCATCGTCTTCCCCGACACCAGTCCGCGCGGCGAGGGTGTTGCCAATGACGAGGCCTATGATCTGGGGCAGGGCGCGGGCTTTTATGTCAACGCCACGCAGGACCCGTGGGCACCGCATTTCCGCATGGAAGACTATGTGGTGCGCGAGCTGCGCGATCTCCTGGCTGCGTCCTTCCCCGTGACGGACAGCCACGGCATCACCGGCCATTCCATGGGCGGCCACGGTGCGCTGACGCTCGCCATGCGCCACCCCGGCCACTATGCCTCGCTCTCGGCCTTCGCGCCGATTGCCCACCCGTCCGCCTCGGACTGGGGCCGCAAGCAGCTGGGGGCATATCTCGGCCCGGACGAAAGCCTGTGGCGCGGTCATGATGCGGTGCATCTGCTGGCGGACAAGGGCTGGTCTTCGGACCTGCTGGTCGATCAGGGCCTGTCCGACCAGTTTCTTGACCTGCTGAAGCCCGAAGCCCTCGCGGAAGCGCTGGGCCGCATCCGCACGCCCTCCACCGTGCGTCTGCAGGCGGGCTATGACCATTCCTACAACTTCGTCGCCACCTTTGGCCGCGATCACGTGGAATGGCATGCCGCACGGCTGAAGTAACGCTGCAGGGCTTTATGCGATGAGCAAAGGGCGGGGCCGGGTACGGCTCCGCCCTTTGCCGTTGGTGCCCCCGCTCCCCCAATCCGCCGCAACCCGGAAAGCGAGCGGAGGGCAAAAATATTCCTGTCCGGACAAGGGCTTGCCGGTCTGGTTTCGGGTCGTCCGGGCTTCTCCTGCCGCCTAGCTTGCCGGTGTTTTCAACCGGAGAGCAGATCCATGCAACTGAAAGACAAGGTCATCGTCATCACCGGCGCCAGCAGCGGCATTGGCGAAGCGGCAGCGCGGATGTTTGCGGCACGCGGCGCAAGGCTCGTCATTGGCGCCAGACGCAAGGACAGGCTGGAGGCGCTGGCAGCGGAACTTAATTCGGACGGCGGCGCAGCTGTCCCTGTCTCAGGGGATGTGGCTGAGGCGGAACATGCGCAGGCGCTGGTGGATGCCGCGCTCGGCCAGTTCGGCCGCCTCGACGGGGCCTTCAACAATGCCGGCATGGTGGGGGACATGGTGCCGCTGCCGCAGATGAGCCCGGCCAACTGGCACCGGGTGCTGGAGGTGAACCTCACCAGCGCCTTCCATCTGGCGCGGGCGCAGATCCCGGCCATGCTGGCAGAGGGAGGGCAGGGCGCCATCGTCTTCACCTCCACCTTCGTCGGCCATGCGGCGGGCCTGCCGGGCATGGCGGCTTATGCCGCCGCAAAGGCGGGGCTCATTGGCCTGACGCAGGTTCTGGCGGCAGAGCACGGGGCGGCGGGGCTCCGGGTCAATGCCCTGCTGCCGGGCGGCACCCGCACGGACATGGCGCCGCAGGATCAGGCCTCGCTGGACTGGGTGGCCGGGCTGCATGCCCTGAAGCGCCTTGCCCGGCCGGAAGAGATCGCCGCCGCTGCCGCCTTCCTCCTCAGCGACGATGCCTCCTTCGTCACCGGCACGGCACTGACCGCCGATGGCGGCAATTCCATCTCCAAGACCTGAGGCAAGCTCCCGGTGTGCCAAACGCACCGGGAGGCTGATCTTCAGCGCGGCCGCACGAAGGCCGCGCTGAGCAGCACGGCGAGCCAGCCGCAGATCATCAGTGAGCCACCCGTGGGCGCGGACATGGCAAACAGCCGTTCAGCCGTGAGCGCCCGGCTGACCAGATCGCCGCTGAACAGCGCAACGCCTGCCAGCAGCAGCACGAAGGCCACGGGCAGCAGCGGCACCCGCCGCAGCTGCGCCAGCGCGCCAAGGCCCAGAAACGCCGGGGCGTGGAACAGCAGCATGTTGGAGGCCACGCTCATCAGCCCGGTTGCATCCATATGCGTGCCAAGCGCCGCCAGCGCCACCCCTGCCGCCCCGCAAAGCCCAGCCGCCACCATCCCCGCCCGGAACAGCGGATGCGCGGCCTGTGACACCGCATTGTCAGAGGGAGAGCCTTGAAAAGAAACCTGCATCCTGAACCGCCATCAGCCAAACCCGGCACCACACGGCGCCCTCGGGGGAGTATCTGTCCGGGCAAATCTACCGGCGGCAGGGGGCGGTGTCGATGTGCGGGGGAATGGCAAAGGGACGCAGCCGTATCAAATTAAGCAGTCAATCATATATATAAAATATCAGTCATGGTTCGTAGCATTAGCGGCAATTTATATTTTCTAAAAGTCACAATATTTCTATCTTACTCTAAGTATAATGAAATTCCTTCGATTGCCTTAATTAATACATCCTGTGGAATGCATGTAATCATGCCGTTGGAGAAAATTGATTCCCTGTCAATGTAATAATCCCAGGACTTGCTTCTGTCTTGAAGGAAAATTACTGAATCAATGAGGCGAGTGTCCAATTTGTGTTCGGACATATAGTTCTTGATATCTGGATTTTCATAAAAATCCTTCATTCTACTGTTAAATGCGCGCGGGTTGATGCCGAGTTGTCCTCGATAGTAATGAAGGTATCGCCAAATTGCCACGATTGGGTCCATTTTATCCAGTGCACGGAAAAGCGGAAAAACGCCCTCAGATGGACGTGCAAAAATATCCATCGTTGCTTTTAATGCTTGTCTATGTTTGTCGCTTAAAAACATCCAAATCAAATTGTTCGCAATTTTCTCGCGATGATCTGGTGGAACGCTCCTTAATCTCTCCTCCGCATAAACTCCAATCATTCGACGAGTACTTCTTGTTAAGCTAGTATAGGAAGGAATATCGCCCAAGATAACTTCATTCAGTTCGTGATATGCAATACAAAGTGCCAGATCGCGAATGTCCCCCGGACTGAGTTTGTGGTCAATGTTTGGTAGTATACAATCTGCCAAATGAGCTAAAGAAAGTATATGATCGTATATCGAACGGGGTTTAAGTTGCGGTTTAAAGCCATCGAGGCGGACCCTTTTGCCGGATCGAGGAACTTTTTTTAGAGTCTTTACGATCTTTAATCCGGGCCGAAACGGTAGAGAAATACTTTCCCCTTCCAGATCTGCCAGTATTTCTCGGACGCTGTTTAGTATTCCGTCTCTTTCTTCTAGGGTTATTCGATTGACATGATTCTCAGTGGATCGGAGTTTAGATAAAAAACTTAGAAGGGTAGCAAGTGAATCATCGAATTCGCCTCTTTTTCTGAAGTCTACATACTTTTTGTCGCGTAAAAATGCTGGAATCTTGCAGTCACTTAATAATATTGGAATTACTCCAATTTTCTCTGAGTTGATATTCTCAAAGAATTTAGCCTGCCATTCATTTTCAACCCATTTGGATGATATTGAGAAATCGCTTAAGAATAGAAGTATTATATTTGATCTCTCAATTCCCTTCTGGATCTCAGACGATATTGATTTGCCGAATGGAATATCGTTCTCATCTAGCCAAGTGCCAAATCCTGCAGACTTGAGCTGCTTATCTATCCGGCGCACAATCTCCTTGTCTCGGCTAGAATGGCTCAAGAAGACAACAAACTTGCTCATATGCCCCCCTAAAAAAGAAAGCCCACATTATTATAACTGCAGGTTGCCATATTTTTGTGAGCAGATGCAATGAGGTAGGGCGTGTAGGTGAAGGGGGCTTAACGAGCTTCAGCAAGCGGTCAGCATATCTGTGTTTCGGAGGTTGTGCTGCTTCTGATTTAAATAGGGATAGCTTGTTTGTTGTATATGTCCATGGACAAACTCCCGAAGAAATGGATCTCGAACATCCCCCCCAGCCCGGTTCCCCGGGCCGGGGCATCACTTCCCTCTAAACTCTCACTCCCTCACGCCGCCTTCAGTCCCCGTTTCTCCAGCAGTGCATCAATATCCGGCCCGCGGCCGCGGAAGGATTTGTAGGCTTCTTCGGGGTCCTGGCGGCCGCCGGCGGAGTAGATGAAGTCGTGGAGGCGGGTGGCGGTGGCGGGGTCGAAGATGTTGCCGGTTTCCTCGAAGGCGCCGAAGGCGTCCGCGTCCATCACCTCTGACCACATGTAGCTGTAATAGCCGGAGGAATAGCCTTCGCCCGAGAAAGCGTGGGAGAAATGCGGGATGCGGTGGCGCATGATGATTTCATCCGGCATGCCGATTTCCGCCAGTGCCGTCTTTTCATAGGCTGTGACATCAATGCCCGCCGGGTCCGCGATCTCGTGGAGATTGAGGTCGAGGAGGGCGCAGGCGGTGTATTCCACCGTGGCAAAGCCCTGATTGAAGTTGCGTGCGCCCAGCACCTTGTCGAGCAGCGCCTTGGGCATGGGCTCGCCGGTCTTGTAATGCACGGCAAAGCGGGACAGCACCTCCGGCTGGCTCAGCCAGTGCTCGTAAAGCTGTGAGGGCAGCTCCACGAAGTCCCGCGCCACCGACGTGCCGGAAATGGACGGGTAGGTGACATTGGACAGCAGGCCATGCAGCCCGTGGCCGAATTCGTGGAAGAGGGTGCGGGCATCGTCAAAGGTCAGCAGGGCAGCCTCGCCATCAGCGCCCTTCGAGAAGTTCATGACATTGACAATGATAGGAGTGACCTCGCCCTTCGCCCGGTGCTGCGAGCGGAAGGCGCTCATCCAGGCGCCGGAGCGCTTGGAGGGTCGGGCGAAATAATCGCCGAGGAAGAGGCCCGCATGCTTGCCGTCGCGGCCACGCACCTCGAAGACGCGCACATCCGGGTGATAGACCGGCAGGCCCTTCTTCTCCTCGAAAGTGAGGCCGAACAGGCGGGTGGCGGTGTCGAAGGCGGCTTCGATCATCTTGTCGAGCTGCAGATAGGGCTTCAGCTCCGCCTCATCGAGGTCATGGTCGCGCTTGCGCACCTTTTCGGAATAGTAGCGCCAGTCCCACGGGGCGATGGGGGCGTTGTTGCCCTCCGCACGGGCGGCTTCCGCCAGCTTGTCCCGCTCGGTGCGGGCCTGCGCCACGGCAGGCGCCCATACGCGGGTCAGGAGGGCGCGCACGGCCTCCGGCGTCTTGGCCATGCAGTCGTCCAGCTTGTAGGCGGCATAATGCGGATAGCCGAGCAGCTGCGCCTTTTCGGCGCGCAGGGCCAGCGTGCGGGCCACGGTTTCGCGGTTGTCGGTCTCCCCGCCTGTCTCGCCGCGCGCGGCCCAGGCCTTGAAGGCTTCCTCGCGCTTTTCCCGGTTGGTGGAGAATTGCAGGAAGGGCTCAATGGAGGAGCGGGAAAGGGTGATCACGTGCTTGCCCTCCAGCCCCCGGTCGCGGGCGGCGGCAGCGGCTGCGGCAAGCAGGAAATCGGGCAGGCCTGCGCGGTCTTCCTCCGTCTCCAGCACGAGCTGATAGCTGGATTCATCCTTCAGCACGTTCTGGGCAAAGCGGGTGCCGAGGGTCGCCAGCTCCTGGCCGATTTCTGCCATGCGGGCCTTGCCGGTCTCGTTCAGCCCCGCGCCCGAGCGGGTAAAGCCCAGCTTGTAGCGCTCCAGCACCCGCAGTTGCTCGCCAGTCAGGCCGAGGCTGTCGCGCCGCTCCCAAAGGTCAAACACGCGGGCGGCGAGCTTCGGGTTCAGCATGGTGTCGGAGCCGTGCCTGGCGAGCTTCGGCGCCATGTCGCGCTCGATGTCCTGCAGTTCGGCATTGGTGTGCGCGCCAGTCAGGTTGAAGAAGGTGCGGGCAACGCGGGACAGGTCCTCTCCAGCCGTTTCAAGGGCAATGATCGTGTTGGAAAAGCTTGGTGCCTCTGCCTGATCCGCGATGGCGTTGATCTCCTTGCGTGCGTTCTGCATGGCCGCTTCAAAGGCCTCGCGGAAATGCGCCGGGGTGATGTCAGCAAAGGGCGGCAGGCCAAAGGGCGTGGACCAGGTGGTGAGGAGCGGGTTTCCGGACATGAGATTTTCCAATGGTTTGCGGCAGGGGTTCTGCCTTCATATGGGGCAAGAGTTTCCAGATGCCAAATGCGGGCGGTTTCGGAGGGGGCCTTATGTTTCGTAACCCTCTCCATCGTCACCCCGGACGGGAGCGGAGCGGAGATCCGGGGCCGGTGAGCTAAGGTATGCCGGCTCTGGCGCTGGGGCGGTGCAAGCAGCGCCCGGGCTCACCGGTCCCGGCTCGCGCTGCGCTTGGCCGGGATGACGGAGGAGAGGGTGGGCGTGGGTTGCCAGCAGTTTCACCACATGCTCGTGCGGGCGCGCTCCGGCCATTCCTTGTCATAGGCCTCGCCGCCGACGCTGCCGTCCGACAGGCTGGCGAGGATCTGGCCCGGCGTCGGCAGGGTGCTGGAGTCCACATGGGCGGAGGCGTCCCACAATCCGGCGCGGATGATGGCGCGGGCGCACTGGAAGTAGATGGTTTCGATGGAAATGACGAGAACGGAGCGCGGCCGCTTTCCCTCCATTTCCAGCCGGGTCAGCAGCGCCTCATCGATGCTGACAACGGCGCGGCCATTGACGCGCAAGGCATTGCCATGGCCGGGAATGAGGAACATCAGCGCCACGCGGGGATCGCGCACCACATTGCGCAAGGAATCGATCCGGTTGTTGCCGCGCCGGTCGGGCATCAGCAGGGTGGTGTCATTCTCGATGATGACGCAGGAGCCCTTGTCGCCGCGCGGCGAACAGTCCAGCCCCTCCGGCCCGCTGGTGGCCAGCGCGCAGAAAGGCGCGGCTTCGATCAGGCGGCGGTATTCCGGCGTGATGCGCGGGCTTTCCTTGACGGTGGAGGCGGGCCCCGCAGTGCCATAGAGTTTTTCCAGATCGTCAATGCTGGTGATGATGCTCATCGTGCCGGTGTCCCTGATGCCTTTGCCGGGATACAGGTAATCCTGATCCGTCCGGCCCTGCCAGTGGTTTTCTGGTGGCGGGTCGCAATTCTCAGTCTGGGGAAAGCCGTTGCAGACCATGGACCATGCCGCCGCCGCACCGGTGCCGCCGCTGGGCATCATCATGCTGGACACCGCCTTTGAGCGGCCGCCGGGCGATGTGGGCAATGCGGCCAGCTGGCCGTTTCCGGTGCTGTTCCAGACCGTCAGCGGCGCAACTGCGCGCAAGGTGGTGGGTGGGGATGATGCGGATCTGCTGGATGCTTTCGTGGCCGCCGGAGAGGCGTTGCGGGAGCAGGGTGCCGTGGCGCTCATCACCTCCTGCGGCTTTCTGGCGGCGCGCCAGCCGGTGCTGGCCGCCCGTCTGTCCCTGCCGCTGGCCACCTCCAGCCTGTTGCAGATTCCGGTGATCGCCAGTCTCCTGCCCAGGGGGCGCACGGTGGGTGTGATCACCTATGATGCTGGCTCCCTTGGTCCTGCGCATTTCGCTGGCGTGGGCGCAGATCCGGCAACGCCGGTTGAGGGCCTGCCGCAGGGCGGGGCGTTTCGCGGGCTGATCGAGGGCGGGGCAGCTTATGATGCGCCGGCACTTCAGGCGGAGCTGGAGGCGGTGGCAGAGCGGCTGATTGCGGAGCATCCCTCCACCGGCGCGCTCTTGCTGGAATGCACCAACCTGCCGCCGTTCTCGTCTGCCCTGCGCCAGCGCTTCGGCCTGCCGGTTTTCGACATTCTCACCCTTGGCCGCTGGCTGCATCAGGCGGCTTGCGCGCAGATCTGAGGCGCTGAACCAGATTCTGAATTGGTTCAGACCTTTGGCCTGTCTCCGGAGTCTGCCGTTACCATTCGCCGTTGCCGGGTGAGGGGCGTGCGCTGGTGCGAGGCGTCGAGCCACTTCCAGACTATCGGCAAAGATGATGGGCATTTGCACAGTCTTTGGGCGTGCCATTTGCTTAGCTTTGCCGCTTGACAGACTGCCGCATCGTCCAACAGGATGAACCAATCTTGAAAATGGTTCACCCAATGGTCCAGACTGTCCCGCATCCTGACAATGCCAATTACGCGCTGGAGAAACTGCGCGACATGCTGCGCGAAGGTGACTTCGGTGCCGATGGAAAGCTGCCGACCGAGCGGGCGCTTTCGGCAAAGCTCGGCCTTGGGCGGCGCGCCATCCGCCGCGCTCTCGAAGTGCTGGAGGCGGAAGGGGAAATCTGGCGCCGGCAGGGGGCGGGCACTTTTGCGGGGCAACGGCCCGGCGGCCTTGCGCAAGGGGTTGATGCGATTGTTGCGGGAACCGACTTCATGGAAATCATGGAGGTGCGCCTGCGGATCGAGCCGCAACTGGCGCAGCTGGCGGCACTGCGGGCCAAGCCTGCCGAACTGGCGCGCATGCGTGATCTTGCCCGGCGCATCAAGGAGAGTGATGACGCAGATGCCCGCGAGCTGTGGGACGGCGCCCTGCACCGGCAGATCGCCCAGAGCGCGCGCAACGGGCTGTTCCTCACCATTTTCGACGTGATCAACCAGGTCCGGCAGGATGAGGCCTGGCAGAACATCCGCGAGCGGGCCCGGACAGGCTCCGGCATCAGCATGGCCTATGCACAGCACGAGGACATCATCGCAGCGATTGCCGCGCGTGATCCGGCGGGAGCGGGAGAGGCGATGCGCCAGCACCTCCTGATGCTGCAGGAGCGCCTCATCCGCGCAACGTCGCTCGACCACGAGGCGCCTGCACCAGACGCGGCTGACGAGGCAATCGCCTCCTGAGACTTCACCGGGCGGTTCCCGCCCGCAGCAGAGATCACCGGGCGGCTCCCGCCCGAAGCAGAAATCACCGGGCGGTTCCCGCCCGGATGACGGGACAAGCCGGCGCAGACAAGCCGGTCCCATGTGAGCCAACAGAACCAATGGAACAGAGGAGAATGGCATGACCCGACTTTTGCGCCTGACGACCGCGCTTGCCTTTGGGGCGCTTTCGGCGCTGCCCGTTGCCGCCGCCGAGCTGAAGATCGGCCTGCAGGATGATGCCGATGTGCTGGACCCGGCGCAGTCGCGCACGTTTGTCGGCCGCATCGTCTACACCGCCATGTGCGACAAGCTGGTTGATGTGTCGCCGGATCTGAAGATCATCCCGCAGCTGGCAACGGAATGGGCCTGGTCGGAGGACGGCATGGCCCTGACGATGAAGCTGCGCGAGGGCGTGAAGTTCCATGACGGCACGGATATGGACGCTGCGGCCGTGGTGGCCACCATCGAGCGCAACATGACGCTGCCCGAGTCCCGCCGCAAGAGCGAGCTGTCCTCGGTCGAGAAGGTCGAGGCAGCAGGGCCGCTGGAGGTCGTGTTCACCCTGAAGAAGCCCGACGTGACGCTGCTGGCCCAGCTTTCGGACCGGGCCGGCATGATCGTCTCTCCGGCAGCAGCTGAAAAGCTTGGGGCCAACTTTGGCTCCAGTCCGGTTTGCGCCGGGCCGTTCAAGTTTGTCGAGCGCATCCAGCAGGACCGGATCGTGCTGGAGAAGTTCCAGGACTACTGGAACAAGGACAATGTCTTCATCGACAAGGTCACCTATCTGCCGATCCCGGATTCCACCGTCCGGCTCGCCAACCTGCAGTCGGGTGATCTCGACATGATCGAGCGCCTTGCCCCCACCGATGCTGCGGCAGTGCAGGCGAATGCGAGGCTCACCTATGCGGATGTGGTCAACATCGGCTACATGGCGCTTTATGCGAACATCGCCAATGGTCCGCGGGCCGACAATCCCTTCGGCAAGGACAAGCGCCTGCGTCAGGCGTTCTCCCTGTCCATCGACCGCGATGCCCTGAACCAGATCGTCTATGAAGGCACGGCCGTTGGCGGCAACCAGCCGTTCCCGCCGAACAGCCCGTGGTTCAATGCCGCCCTTCCCGTTCCCGCCCGTGATGTGGAAAAGGCCAAGGAACTGATGCAGGAGGCCGGATACGACCGCGTGCCCATCGAGCTGCAGGTCGCCAACAATCCGGTTGCCCAGCAGATGATGCAGGTGGTGCAGTCGATGGTGGCCGAGGCGGGCTTTGATGTCAGCCTGAAGTCGACCGAGTTTGCCACGTTGCTCGACGAGCAGACGCGCGGAAACTATCAGCTGTCGCGTTCGGACTGGTCGGGCCGTGTCGATCCGGATGGCAACATCCACCAGTTCATCACCTGCAATGGCGGCATCAACGACACCAAGTACTGCAATCCGGAAGTCGACCGGCTTCTGAACGAGGCGCGCGCCTCGACGGATGATGCCGTGCGCAAGGAAAAGTACGATGCGGCGAGCGTGATCCTCAACGACGATATGCCGATCATCTATCTCGGGCACCAGTCCTGGATCTGGGCGATGCAGAAGAATGTCACAGGCTTCGTTGCCTCGCCGGATGGCATGATCCGCCTTGTTGGCCTGAAAAAGGAAGACTGACGGAACCGCCCCCTTGCGGGGCTGGTTCCTGTTCGTCCACGGGCGCTGCGGAGCCTCCTCCGCAGCGCTCCCCATCCCACCTGTGCCGTGAAGGATGGCATTCATGCCTGTCTACATTGCGAAGCGTCTGCTGGTCGCCATTCCGACTCTGCTGATCATTTCCATCTTCGTCTTCTCGCTGCAGAAGCTTCTGCCGGGCGATCCCGTCCTCGTCATGGCCGGGGAGGAGCGTGATCCTGCGGTTCTGGAAATGCTGCGGGAGAAATACCGCCTCAATGATCCGCTGCCGGTCCAGTATTTGACCTGGCTTGGCGGCGTCATGACCGGCGATCTCGGTGTGTCCCTGCGCACCAATCAGCCGGTGACCGAACTCATCGCCCAGAAGCTGCCGGTCACCATTCAGCTTGCCGTCATGTCGATGATCTTTGCCTTCCTGATCGGCGTGCCGATGGGCATCCTGGCGGCGGTGAAGAAGAACACGGCCATCGACTATATCGCCAGCATCATTGCCCTCTCGGGCCTGTCGGTGCCCAACTTCTGGCTCGGCATCATGCTGATCCTGCTGGTGTCGGTGAACCTCGGCTGGCTGCCGGCCTCGGGCTTTGAATCGATCTTCGTGGACCCCATCCGCTCGCTGCAGACGATGATCATGCCGGCCTTCGTGCTGGGCACCGCGCTGGCGGCGACGCTGATGCGGCACACCCGCTCGGCCATGCTCGGCGTTCTGTCGCAGGACTACATCCGCACGGCGCGGGCCAAGGGGCTATCGCCGCGCGAAGTGGTGCTGTCGCATTCCTTCCGCAATGCGCTGCTGCCCGTCGTCACGCTGAGCGCGCTGCTGTTCGGCGAGCTGCTGGCCGGAGCCGTTCTAACGGAACAGATCTTCACCATTCCGGGCTTCGGCAAGCTGATCGTCGATGCCGTCTTCAACCGGGACTATGCGGTGGTGCAGGGCGTCGTCATGTGCACGGCGGTTGGCTTCATCGCGATGAACCTTGTTGCCGATGTTCTCTACGTCCTTCTCAATCCACGGCTGAGGGCAAGCCTATGACCGCGATCGAACAATCGTCCGTGGCGGCAAGGCCCGAAGGCAGCCGCTCCTGGAAGAAGCTGCGCTCCAGCCGCAGCGCGCTGGCCGGGCTCATCATCATCTCCTTCTTTTCCGCTCTGGCCATTCTTGCGCCGCTGCTGCCCATCGCGGATCCGGTGGCCACCAGCTGGTCGGCGATCCGCAAGGCCCCTTCGGCAGCTCACTGGCTTGGCACGGATGATCTGGGCCGGGACATCCTGTCGCGCATGATCTGGGGGGCAAGGGCCTCGCTGATGGCCGGTGTCTTCTCGGTGCTGATTGCCGTCGGCATCGGGGTGCCTCTCGGCATTCTGGCCGGCTATTTCGGAGGCTGGGTGGATCTCGTCATCTCGCGTGTCACCGAGGCGCTGCTGGCGCTGCCGTTCCTGATCATGGCCATCGCCCTTGCCGCCTTCCTCAGCCCGAGCCTCACCAATGCGATGATTGCGATTGGTCTGTCGGCCATGCCCATTTTCGTCCGGCTGACACGGGGGCAGGTGCTGGCGGTGAAGCAGGAAGATTATGTGGAAGGGGCCCGGTCTGTCGGCCTTGGCCACATGGACATCATGCTCCGCTACATCCTGCCCAATGTCACCGCGCCGATCATCGTTCAGGCGACGCTGACGGTTGCCACCGCCATCATTGCCGAGGCGAGCCTCTCGTTCCTCGGCCTCGGGCAGCAGCCTCCGGCAGCCAGCTGGGGCTCCATGCTGAATGTGGCGAAGAATTTCCTCTCACAGGCGCCCTGGATGGCCATGTGGCCGGGCGCCGCGATCTTCCTTGTGGTGATCGGCTTCAACCTCCTTGGCGATGGCCTGCGCGATGCGCTGGACCCGCGCGAACACTGATTTGCAGAAGAAGGCACAGACATTGACTGAGTTCACCACACGGCCGGAAATCCTCGGCACCTTCGGTGTTGTCACCTCGACCCACTGGATCGCCTCTGCGGTCGGCATGAGCATTCTGGAAAAGGGCGGTAACGCCTTTGATGCGGCGGTTGCAGCAGGCTTTGTCCTGCAGATCGTCGAGCCGCATCTGTGCGGGCCCGGCGGCGACATGCCAGCGGTCATCTATTCCAAGAAGACGGACAAGGTGGAGGTGATCTGCGCGCAAGGGCCAGCCCCGGCAGGCGCCACCATCGCGCATTACACCAGCGAAGGGCTGAAGCTGATCCCCGGTGACGGGCTGCTGTCCACCGTCATTCCGGGCGCCTTCGACGGCTGGATGCTGATGCTGCGCGACTATGGCACCCTGTCCCTGCGCGAGGTGCTGGAGCCTGCCATCTATTACGCCGAGCACGGTCATCCGATGCTGCCGCGCGTATCGGCGACCATCAAGGGGCTGGGTGATTTCTTCGAGAAGGAATGGCCGACCTCATACGAGACCTGGCTGCCCGGCGGTGCGGCACCCGAGCCGCATGCCAACTTCCGCAATCCGGTTCTGGCGGAAACCTGGAAGCGCATCATTGCGGAGGCGGAAGCAAAGACCGGCCGTGAGGAGCAGGTGGAGGCCGCACGTGATGCCTTCTACCGGGGCTTCGTCGCCGAGGCCATCGGCAACTACCTGAAGACGGCCGAGGTGATGGATGCGAGCGGCCAGAAGCACAAGGGCGTGCTGACGGCCGACGACATGGCGAACTGGAGCGCCACCATCGAGGCGCCGCAGACCTTTGACTACCACGACTGGACCGTGGCCAAGACGCAGGCCTGGGGGCAGGGGCCGGTGCTGCTGCAGTCGCTGGCGCTGCTCAAGGGCTTTGACATTGGCGCGATGGACCCGGCCGGTCCCGATTTCGTCCACCATGTGGTCGAGGCGATGAAGCTCGCCTATGCCGACCGCGAGGTCTATTACGGCGATCCGAAATTCGGGGAAATCCCGGCGGAGTTCCTGCTGTCGGAGGGCTACAACAGCGAGCGGCGCAAGCTGATCGGGACCGAGGCCTCGTTCGACCTGCGCCCCGGAACCGTGCCGGGCTACGAGCAGCAGCGCGATGCGACCATGGCCATGCTGGCCGAGTTCTCCGGCCGGGGTGCGGTGTATGAGCCGACCATGGCGCATCTGACCGAGAAGAAGGGCGATACGGTCCACATCGACGTGATCGACCGCTGGGGCAACATGGTGGCGGTGACCCCCTCCGGCGGCTGGCTGCAGTCCTCGCCGGTGGTTCCGGGGCTTGGCTTTGCGCTCAATTCGCGCGCTCAGATGTTCTGGCTGAAGGAAGGGCTGCCCACCTCCCTTGCGCCTGGAAAGCGTCCGCGCACGACCCTGACGCCATCCATTGCACTCTATCAGGGGCGGCCGGCGCTGGCCTTCGGAACGCCCGGCGGCGACCAGCAGGACCAGTGGCAGCTGCCGTTCTTCCTGCGCTACGCCCATCACACGAAGAACCTGCAGGCGGCCATCGATGCACCGCTGTTCCACTCCACCCATTTCCCCGGTTCCTTCTATCCGCGCACGTCCGAGCCCGGCCACATCATGGTGGAGGAGAGCTTCGGCGAGGCGGCTATTGCAGAGCTGCGCCGGCGCGGGCATCAGGTGACGGTTGCTGACAGCTGGTCGGTCGGGCGGCTGACGGCGGCGCGCCGCGATGCCGATGGCCTGCTGCGGGCGGCGGCAACGCCGCGCCTGATGCAGGCCTATGCGGTGGGGCGCTGAGCCATGACCTGGTCCATCGTTGCCCGTGATCCTGAAACCGGCCACCTCGGCATTGCCGTTGCCAGCCGCTTCTTTGCGGTCGGCAACGCCGTCCCCTACATGCGCGGCGGGGTAGGGGCCGTTGCCACGCAGGCCTTCGTCAGCCCGCTTTACGGGACAGATGGCCTGGCGATGCTTGGTGAAGGCAAGAGCCCGCAGGAGATCACCGAGTTTCTGACGGGACGCGATGACGGCGCCGAACAGCGCCAGATGCATCTGATCGACGCTCAGGGCCGCAATGCGGTCTTCACCGGCAAGAAATGCGTCGACTGGGCCGGGCATCTCATCGAGGACAACGTGTCCGTGGCTGGCAACATGCTCGCCGGTCCGCAGGTGCTGGAGCGGACGCTTGCCGCCTACAGGGACCTGTCAGCCGCTCCCTTTGCCGAGCGGCTGCTTGGTGCAATGGAGGCAGGGGAAGCGGCGGGCGGCGACAAGCGCGGCCGGCAGTCTGCCGCTCTCGTCATCTACCGCGATCAGGATCACGCCTGGCTCAGCATCCGCGCCGATGACCACGCTGAGCCGCTGCCGGAACTCTGGCGGCTCTACCGGGTGGCGCAGGAGCGTTACCTGCATGTGGCCGAGACCATGCCGACGCGGGAAAACCCGCATGGCCTTACCGACCGGACCGAAATCGACCGGAAAATCGCAAGCCTCGAAGCCGAACGGCAGGCGGCCGGACGTGCTTCTTCCTCCTTCGCGACGCCGTGGACACCGTCATGACCAATCCTGACCTGACCAGCCAGCCCGTTCTCTCCGTCCGCAACCTGACCACCGCCTTCCGCACGGATGGCAGCTGGAGGCCGGTGGTGCGCAATGTGTCCTTCGATGTCTCAGCCGGAGAGACGCTGGCCATCGTGGGGGAGAGCGGATCGGGCAAGAGCGTCACCTCCCTTTCGGTCATGCGGCTGCTGGCGCCGAAGTCCAGCCGGATCGAAGGGGAGGTGGTGCTGAATGGCCGCAACCTTCTTGATCTGTCCGAAAAGGCGATGCGTGGCGTGCGCGGCAACGAGGTCTCGATGATCTTTCAGGAGCCGATGACCTCGCTCAATCCGATCTTCACCATCGGCCGCCAGATCTCCGAGGTGCTGACGCGGCACAAGGGCATGACCAAGTCCGCAGCCCGTGCCGAGACGATCCGCATGCTGGAGCGTGTGCGCATCCCCAATGCCGACAGCCGTTTTGATGAATACCCGCACCAGTTTTCCGGCGGCATGCGCCAGCGCGTGATGATCGCCATGGCGCTTGCCTCCCGTCCGAAGCTGCTGATCGCCGATGAGCCGACGACTGCGCTCGACGTGACGATCCAGGGGCAGATCCTCGATCTGATCAAGGAACTGCAGGACGAGGAGGGCATGGCCGTTCTCTTCATCACCCATGACATGGGCGTGGTGGCCGAGATCGCCGACCGTACCGTGGTGATGTTCCGGGGCGATGCGGTGGAGACTGGCCCGACGGCGGATATCTTCCACCGCGGCCAGCATCCCTACACCCGTGCGCTTCTGTCCGCCGTACCGAGGCTCGGTTCCATGGAAGGCGAGGCGGCGCCCTTGCGGTTCCCGGTGGTGGACACGGCCACCGGCGTGATCACTGCGCCGCCTGCTCCCGCAGCGCTTCCCGGGCGCAGCCAGCCCGTGCTGCAGGTGAGAAACCTCGTCACCCGCTTCCCGGTGCGCTCGGGCCTCTTCAACCGGCAGACCGGCGCCGTGCATGCAGTCGAGAATATTTCCTTCGATCTGCGCCAAGGGGAAACGCTTGCCCTCGTGGGGGAATCAGGCTGCGGCAAGTCCACCACAGGCCGTTCGGTCATGCGGCTGATCGAGCCTTCGTCCGGGGAGATCCAGCTTGATGGCTTCGACGTCCGGAAACTGGACGCGGTGGAGCTGCAGCGGATGCGCAAGAGCGTGCAGATGATCTTTCAGGACCCGTTCTCCAGCCTCAATCCGCGCATGACGGTTGGTCAGGCGGTTGCCGAACCCTTCCTCAAGCACAAGCTCGGCGGCGTTCGGGAAGCGGCTGAAAAGACGGATTATCTGCTGGAGCGGGTGGGGCTATCGGCATCCATGAAGAACCGCTATCCGCATGAGTTCTCGGGCGGCCAGCGCCAGCGTATCGCCATTGCACGGGCGCTGTCGCTGGACCCGAAGGTGATCGTTGCGGACGAAAGCGTGTCGGCCCTCGATGTGTCGATCAAGGCGCAGGTCTGCAACCTGCTGATGGACCTGCAGGAAAGCCTGGATCTGGCCTTCCTCTTCATCAGTCACGACATGGCCGTCGTGGAGCGTGTCAGCCACCGGGTGGCGGTGATGTATCTCGGCGAGATCGTCGAGATCGGCCCGCGTGCCGCCGTCTTTGAGAACCCTCAGCATCCCTACACGAAGAAGCTGATGGCGGCCGTGCCGGTGCCCGATCCGGCCCGCCGGGGCATTCGCCGCGGCATTGCTGCCGATGAGCTGCGAAGCCCCGTGCGCGCCAATGGATACCAGCCGCCGGTGCGGGAGTACCGGGAGGTTTCAGACGGCCATCTGGTGCAGGTGGCTTGATCAGTCGACGATGAAGAGCTTTGCTCCGGTGGTGGTGGAGGAGCGGTGCGGTTCGGCGTTGTCGGCCACCTGATAGCTCATGCCCGGCTTGAGCAGAAAGGTGCGGCCATCCTCCAGCTCGGTCAGTAGCTCGCCCTCAAGGCACAGGAGGATATGGCCCTTGGTGCACCAGTGGTCGGCGAGATAGCCGGGTGTGTATTCCACCATGCGCACCCGGATGCCGCCGAAGTGGCGCGTGCGCCAGAAGGCGGCGCCGGTCTCGCCCTTGTGTTCCGTCCGCTCCACGGTATCCCAGTCCGTGGTGCCGAAGGGAATGCCGTTCATATGCATGGTACTGCCCTTGTCATTCTGGACGTGTCAGCGCGCCCGGTAGGCCCGCAGCATCGAATAGCTGTAGAGCGCCAGCGCCGACCAGATCAGCACGAAGGCGGAGAGCTTCACCGGGTTCATCGGCTCGCGGAACACGAAGACGGCGATCAGGAAGATGATTGTCGGCGTGATGTACTGCATCACGGCAATGGTCGAAAGCCGCAGCAGCTTGGCTGCATTGGCGTAGATCATCAGTGGAATGGCGGTGGCGATCCCGGCCGAGGCGAGAAGCCAGGTGTCCAGCCGGGTGCCATGGGTGAAGTGGCCGGTGCCGGAGCTTTCCAGCCAGAGGACGAAGGGCACGGCGGGAATGCTCAGCAGCGCCACCTCCAGGAAAAAGCCCTGATTAGGGCCCACCGGCAGCGTCTTGCGCAGGAAGGCATAGAAGCCCCAGCTGACGGTCAGCGTCAGCGAAATCCACGGCAGCCGCCCCGCATCCCATGTCAGGATGCCGACGGCCACGGCGACAAGTGCAATGGCGGCGATCTGCGTGCGCGACAGCTTTTCCTTGAGGACGATGGCGCCCAGCAAAATGCTGAAAAGCGGGTTGATGAAATAGCCGAGGGCACCTTCAATGGCCTGACCGGAGCCGACCGCATAGACATAGGTGCACCAGTTGACGGTGATGAGGCTGGCGGTGAGTGCGGCCATGCCCATGGTGCGGGGTGAGCGCACGGCGGCTTTCAGATCTCCGATGCGCCGCGTTGCCAGCAGGATCAGGGCGGCGCAGGGCACGGACCAGACCACCCGGTGGGCCAGCACCTCGAAAGGCGAGATATGCCCAAGTGCCTTCAGATAGATCGGCAGCAGGCCCCACAGGCCGTAAGCGGTGAGGGCATAGGCAAAACCCTTGGGGGTGTCGCCGGTCTGCTGCGGAACGGGGGGCGTGTCCATCGCCATGGGGCCTGACCTTGTCTTGTTGGGCTCCTTCCATAGGACGGAACCATTCCCGGTTCCAATTCATTCCACTTGTGTCTGCATCAATCATGTTCATGGCTGACGGAGGACGCCATCTTGCTGCCGGTTTTTCCGTGCTTTGCTGAAATGGCATGGTGTAAGATCAAATGCGTGGGCCATTGACGGTTCGAGAGGTTTCGCGGATGCGTAAGATTGCTTTTTCGATCGCCCTTGCCCTTGGGCTGCTTGGCGCTGGCGCTGCCAATGCCTGGACAGCGCAGGCAACGGCTGACCTGAACATGCGCTCCGGGCCCGGCACGGGCTATGCCCCGCTGCTGGTCATTCCCCGCGGCGCTGTGGTCGAGGCAGGAGCCTGCAGCAGCTGGTGTCAGGTGTTCTATGCCGGCTACCGGGGCTTCGTGAGTGCCCGTTATCTGGCGCCCGCGGGCGGTGGATACTATCAGCCCGTGCCGCCACCGGTGGTCGTCGTGCCGCCGCCCTACTATCGTCCGGCACCGCCCCCCCGCTACCGTCCGCCGCATTACCGTCCGCCGCATTACCGGCCGGGCCGGTATGATGACCGGCCGCCGCACCGCGACCGCGATTGGCAGGACCGCGACCGTCCGCACCGGGACCGGCGGGGCGATGCGTGTATCGGCATCACCTGCCCGAACTGAAAACAGGCCTGCCGGCGGAACAGTCCACCACGGCGTGTGGCAAATACCCTGACAGCTTCCAGCCTGCGGCAATCCTTGCCGCAGGCTGAAGTGTTCCTTGCCAGCCGTGGCAACAGCTGTGGCAAACGGTGTCCGAAAACACCCAAAAGAAACCACATAAGCTGTGACTTCTGCCACAGTTCCGGACGCATTGTTCTCTAAATCATGTATCTGCAAATGGAGATTCGTCATGCCTGTTTCCCGGCTGGGACGGCATGTGAAAGGAGCACTGGAATGGCACTCAAGACAAAGGCCCCCTCAAACAGCCGCTCGCTTGCGCCGCACAGCGCGGCGCGAGGGCTGGCGCTGGGTCTGGGGCTGTCCCTTCTCGGCAGCGTTTCTGCCTTCGCCGCGGATCCGGTCGCCATGGTGCTGGACCGCTCGGAAGGCGTTCAGGCGTCTGCCTTTACCGAACTTTTCCCCGGTGATGCCGTGGCGCTGGGCAGCGAAGGCTATGTCGATCTGCTCGACTACACCTCCTGCCGCGAGGTGCGGGTGACGGGCGGAACGGTGACGGCCGTCAGCTCGGGGCTCGAAGTGGCCGAAGGCCAGGAGACGGAACTGCGTCCGGGCAACTGCCTGCAGCAGCAGACAACCAACGCCGATACCGACGCCAGCAAGGGGCTTGCCACGACCCTGCGCAGCGTGCGTCCGGAAAACAAGGTGGCTGCGTCCCTGATGCTGCGCTTCGGCGATGATCTGAAGGAGCGCTATGACAGCGTCATGATCTCCGTCGATGGCGGTGAGCCGAAGGAATACAAGCTCGACGACACCGCCCTGTCGGAAATGCCGTTGACGACGCCGGAAGATGCGGCTGCGGCCATGGCAGGCGGCACCGTGCGCAATTCCGTGCCGGTTGAGCTGATGTTCAAGCCGAAGGAAGGCGCAGGGGACGCTGAAGTGCGTCAGTTTACGCTCGACCCCTCGGGCGTTGGCCGCGATACTGCTGTTGTCGTGGTGAAATGAACTGAGCCGGGTGATCCTCGTTAAATGACCGGGTCCGGGCGGGCACAGACCGCCGCAACAGAACGTATCAGGCTGAAGGCCGCGATGGTGCTCATCGCGGCCGCGCTTGGTATTGTGTCCGGCTTTGCCTCGATCCATGCGATCTGGGAAGGCTGGATGACGGACCGGCTGCTGCAACTGCGCGCGGCTGCCGAACCCCTGCCGCAGGACCGGTTTCCGGTGGCTGTCGTCGGCCTTGATCAGGCGGCGCTGACGTCCAAACGGCTTGAGGCGATCCCGCGCGTGTTCATGTCCCAGGCCTTTGCCGAGGCGGGGTCCGGATTGTTCGAGGCGGGGGCAAAAGCCATCGGCCTCGATTTCGTTTTCGCCTTCAGCGCCGATTCCTTTGCCGACCCGCAGACAGGTGAGGCGCGGCTGCGCGGCTATGACCGCCAGTTCCTGCAGTTCCTGTATCAGAACCGGGGCCGTGTCGTCGTCGCGCGCACCTCGACCGGGGTGCCGCACCGGTCCATTTCGGCAACGGCCGGCAATGAGGGGGTGCGCTCTACCGAGATTTTCACCAGCAATGACGGAGTGGTGCGCCGCCACAGACCGGCGGTGCCGCTGGAGAACTCGCCTGCCTTTGTGGACGCCATGCTCTCGCTGATGGGCGCAAATATCGCCGAGCCCTACATGCCGCTTCCCGGTGCCCGGCTGGCCTCGACCGTGCCTTACCTGTCGCTGGTCGATGTGCTCGACATGATGGACAGCGAAGAGGGCCGGGCGAAGCTGCATGAATTTGCCGATGGCCGTGCCATTCTCTTCGGCAGCACCTTGCCGAATGAGGACGAGCATCTGTACCTCGACCGCTATCTGCCGCGGGAAGGCGTTCCGGGCGCGATCGAGGGGGCGATGGGCCGCCCGCCGGTGCGAAGCGCGACGTCCGGCGTCTTCATTCTGGCCGACCTGGTCGGCGCGCCGCTGACCGGCCGCTTTGCCACGGATGCGCCTTTGGCAGCCGTTGCGGGGCTGATCATCGCCTTTGCGCTTGCCGGTGCACTCGCCGGGTTGAACCTGCCGCTGCCGAGCCTGCCTTTCGTGGCAGCCGGGCTCATCGGCGGCGGCCTTGCCATTGCCTTTGCGGCATTGATGGGCGGCAGTGTCCTGCCCGCCGGCGCTGCGCCCTTTGCAGGCTTCATCGCGCTGATGGTGGCCGGTGTGGCGCAAGTTGCCGTGCTCAAGCGCCGCGAGCGTGAGCTGGTGCGCCTCTTCGGCCATTATCTGTCGCCGCAGGTGATCAAGACCATGGCCGAGCAGGAGCGCCTGTCGGATCTGGGCGGCGAAACCCGCCGCGTGGTCGTCGCCTTCATCGACATCGTCGGCTTCACCCGCATGTCGGAACAGCTGCCCGACCGTGAGGTGGTGAAGGTGGTGAACACCTGTTTCGAAGCCATCGGCGGCGAGATCACCCGCTTTGAAGGCTATATCGACAAATATATCGGTGACGCCGTGATGGCGATCTGGAACGCGCCGAATGACGTTGAGGCGCCCGAGCAGCACGCGGTGGATTGCGCCCTTGCGGTGGTTGCCATGCTGCCGGAGCTGCGCCGCCGCACCGGCCAGGCCGGGCTGGACCTGCGCATCGCCATCAACGCAGGCCCCGCACTGGTGGGCGATATCGGCGGTGAGACGCGCCGTTCCTTCACCGTCATGGGCACCACCGTCAACACCGCCAGCCGCATCGAGACCATCGCCAAGGAAGCCGCCGTGCGCCTTGCCTTCAGTGGCTCGGTGGCGGAAGGCCTCAATGCCCCTGCGCTGCTCCCGCTCTGGAAAGGCACCTTGCGCGGCCTCTCCGTCGAGACGGAAGTGCTGACCCTTGATGACGCTGCGCTCTTCATGGAAGAAAGCGGGCCGCGCCTGCTTCTGAGCGATGAAGATCCGGACCTGCCGGAAACCGGCATCCGCAGTGTCGCAGGGTAAGCGGCGCCAGTCTTTCCCGTTTCGCCGGTTATCTGTAAATCATTGTTTCCCTAGGGGAGAATTTCAGCAATGAGGCGAGCGTAAAGCTTGCCGTCATGCTATCGGGTGAGCATGGGTATCATCCCGTGCGGCGCATGAGCAATTTCAAGGCGTGATGCATCGGCATCTCAGAGCCTTGGTATGCGGCCATCATGCCAGAGTGTGAGAAACGGGTGAGGGTGGCAATGTCTCGGGCGGAACCGGTAGATGGAGGCGCGCAAGCAGGGCGGTTGGCAATCGAAGCGCTGATGCTCGATCAGGCCTTTACGCAGGCGCTTGCCTTCGTTGAGGAGGAACTGCTCCTTGCGCCTGCAGACTTCTGGCTGGGTTGCCGCAAGGGAGAGGTTTTGCGCGCCCTTCACCGTTTTGCGGAGAGCGCGGACTGGTTCGAGGCACTCCTTGCCGAGGCTCCCGGTTCCGTCGATCTCATGTACCAGCTTTCCGCTTCGACGCTGGCCGCCGGACGCTTCGAGCGCACGGTCAGCCTGTCCCGTGCCATTCTCGATCAGCAGCCGGATCATCTCGGGGCCTGGCTTGTGCTGGTGGATGCGCTGGCGCGCAGCGGTGATCCGGAAGGGGCTCTGGCTGCGGTGGATGCCGCCCTTGCCCTGCCTCTGGATGATCTGCATCTGAAGCTGCGCCGGGGCAGCGTGCTGCGGCAGTTGCAAAGGTTCGAAGAGAGCGCTGGCTGGCTGGCCGACATGCGCGGTAGCGCTGGGGCCGCTCCTGGGTTGCTGCCGGTCATTCTGACCGAACTGGCTAGTGCGCAGGCTGCTGCCGGACATCTTGCCTCCGCCATCGGGACGCTGAAAGCTGCCGTCGAGGATGATCCTGGCAACATCTCGCTTGTTCTGTCCCTGATCCAGCTGGAAATACAGGCTTTCGAGGGGGCGGCGGCACTTGCCCGTCTGGAAGAGGGGCTGGCCGGCTGGCCGGATCATGCCGTGCTGCGGCGGCTGCTCGTCAACCTGCTGATGAGCATGGGCAGGATGCGCGATGCCGATGAGAGGCTGCGGCAGTTCGGGGCGGGCCACGAGGACCAGAGGCGCTGGGTGGACCTGGCCTTCCGGCGTTTCGCAAAGGTCCGGCAGGACATTGATGAGCTGGGGCAGGGCAGTCCGGCTGCAGGCCTTCAGACGTTTTATCTGTTGCAGGCCGAGGGGCAGTTGGAGAAGTCTGCGGAGATTGCGCAGGACCTGTTTGCAGCGGACCCCTCCAATCCCGTTCATGCGGCCAATGTCCTCCATGAGGCCATCCGCGGGAACGATGCCATTGCCGCACGTCAGATTCTGGAGAAGCTTGCAGCTTCCGTCCGGCAGGCTCCGGCGGTGCGGCTGGCGGAGGCAGCGCTGCTCCGCCTTGAAGGGCAGATAGAGGAGGCCGCGGCGATCCTGTCCAAAGAATTCCGGCGCTATCCTGCCGGTCTTGCGCAGATCATCACACTTGCCAATCTTGCCTTGCAGGAGGGGATGGGAACTCGCGGGGCGGCTTTTCTTCTGGATTGTGCAGATGGCCTCATGGCGCAGGCGGAGGGGCATTTGCCCGAACTGACCAGCCGGATCCTGCGGCTTCGGTTTGCCTGTGCTCTGGGGAACTGGCCGCAGGCGCTGGACCTTCTGGAGACGGTTTGTCCGGCCGCGCCCGGTGACATGAGTCTCCTTCAGATGAAGGCCCGCTGTCTCTATGAGCTGGAACAGTTTGACGAGGCAGACTGCCTGCTGGACAATGTCCTCGAACAGGCACCGGCAGACCGGACGGCGATTGAACTGCGCAAGGCTCTGCTTCTGGCACGCGGCGACATTGCCGGTTGCCTCGACTTTCTGGAGGCGAAGGTTGAGGCGGGCCATGCACCGCTGGACACTTGGCTGATGAGCGCCCTGTGCGATACGGGACAGGCAGAGCGGACGCGGGTGCTGGCGCTTCGTCATCTGCCGGGCCAACCGGCCTCCTCTGACTGGAAGCTGGAGCGGTTCCGCAAGCTGTTTCTGGGAGAAGTAAGGCCTGTTTCCATTCCGGAAACCCGTGCCCGCTGGTCACGCCCCATCCCGGATCAGGATTTGCGCGGTCTTCTTTACGAGGCAGACTGGGACGGGCCGTCGGGGCCGGTCCTTCAGCATGCTCAGTACTTTGCTCAAGAGGCCCTATGCCCTCCTGGCATGGACGGCGTGACATGGCGCCGCCGGGCCTGCCGGGCTGGCCATGTGGATCAGTTGATGTCGGCGCGCGTCCTGCTTGAGACGGTGCCGCCAGCCTTCGGGCGTTCTCCAGCCTTTGCAATGCTGCGCGAGCGGGTGGAAAGCCGCCAGCCAACCATGATCGTATCAACGCATGCCGGTGCAAGGCTCAGTGTTGCGCTGACCGTGCTGATGAAGAATCTGGCCTATGTGACGGGACCTAGGTCGAAGACCCAAACTCAGGCGCAGGGGGCAGGTGAAGTTGATGTAAGGATCCTGCACGGTTTCGATAGCGGCAGGCTGGCTGCGGATGTTGTGCGCAGCTTGCGTGAAGGCGTGAGCGTCTACTTTGCGCGGGACTTTTCGTGGACAGGCTTTCATCCTCTCGGCCCTGCAAGCAGCGCTTCAGGGATCCTGCTCGGCAGGCCGGTGATGATCGACGACATCGTCCCGAAGATCAGCCAGGCGATGAAGATCCCAGTCTACTGGTTCCAGGCGCAGTGGAGTGGCGATGATATCGAAATCGACGTTATCCGGATGCCGGATGCGGAGGAGGGGGAGCCTCGAGAGGTCTGGTGCCGCCGATGGGCGCAGGCCTACCTCGACAAGATTGAGGCGCTGCTCCGCTCCGATCCGCGCAATGCACGGCTCAATCATGACTTGTTGAATTATCTGATGGTGACGTCTCACCGGTCTGTGCAGACAGGCGGCACCCAGGGAGGCATTGTCAGGTGAAGCAGAGGCCATTGGAACGGGCAATAAGGCAGGCCTGCCGGGCGCGGGAGGAACGGGAGATCCTGGCGTTCTGCGCGCGCGGCGTGACGCAGCAAGTCCTCTCTGGAAATGAACTTCTGGCGGCAGCGGAGGCTGCGGCGCAGCAGCTGGAGCCTGCTCGGGGCTATTGCGTTGTGCTGGTGTTCCCCGCCGGAGCGCCCTTCATTTCGCTTCTGCTCGGCTGTTTTCTGGCCGGAGTAACTGCCATTCCGGTTGCCCCGCCGCGCCGGGGCAGCGTCTCCACCCGGCTCGCCCATATCTGCACTGAAGCTGCGCCTGTGGCCGTGCTTTGCCAGCAAGGGCTGGAGGACGGTCTGCGCATGCTGCTGGGGGAGGGCGCGCCGCCCGTTGTGCCTTTCTCCGGTGACATCCCTCTGCGCGTGGACGGACATACCCGGCCTGACATGCCGCAGGATACGGCGCTCATCCAGTATACGTCCGGTTCGACGATGACGCCGAAGGGCGTGCTGATCACCGGGCAGAACATTCTGGAGAACTGCGCTGCCGTTCAGCGGGCCTGGGGTCTGGATGAGACAGTCCGCGTCGTCAACTGGATGCCGCATTTCCACGACATGGGCCTGATCGGCGGCATCCTCTGTCCGTTGCTCAGTGGCGGCATGTCGGTGCAGATGAGCCCCTTCGACTTCATCCGCAGCCCCCGCCTCTGGCTTGAGGTGATCTCGCAGTGGCAAGCTGACTTCAGCGGCGGTCCGGCCTCTGCCTTTGCCGATGTCATCCGCAAGGTGCCGCAGGAGGCTCTGGCCGGACTGGACCTGTCTGGCTGGTCCCGGGCCTATTGCGGTGCCGAGCCTATCCCTCCGGGCCTTCTGGAGGCTTTTGCCGGTCATCTTGCGCCCGCTGGCCTGCGGCGGGAAGCGGTCTTTGCCTGCTATGGCATGGCGGAAATCACCCTGTTTGCCGCCGGGGCGAGGAATACCGGTCTCCAGACGCCCCCTGGCGGTGCTCATGGCTGCTGGCTGAGCGACGAGATGCGGCAGCAGATCGTGATCATGGATGCGGAGACCGGCCTGCCCGTGGAAGACGGGCAGCAGGGCGAGATCTGGCTTGGCGGCCCGTCGCAGGGCAGCGGCTATCTGTCCCGGCCGGACCTGAGCGCCGAGAGCTTTGGACATGCGGTGCCGGGGCGGGAGGGACTGTTTCTGCGGACCGGTGATATTGGCCATATCCTTGATGGCCGGCTCTGGATCTCCGGGCGGTTGAAGGATGTGCTCTTTGCCAATGGCCTGACGATACCGGCCGCAGAGGTCGAGACACTGGCCTGCGAGGGCGTGCCGGAGCTGAATGCCATGGCAGCGGCGGCCTTCATGCGCGATGAAAACCAGTCCGGAGAGGCAGTCCTGCTGGTGGAGCTGATCGACAGCCGCTGCCCGGTGCACTCGCCCGATGAAGCCCGCGCCCGCATGCGCAACCGCATTCTGGGGGAATGGGGGCTGACCTTGAGCGAAATCCGTTTCGTTGGCCGGGGGCAGCTGCCAAAGACAACCAGCGGCAAGGTGCGCCGTGCCCATGTGGCAGCGCTTTTCCGCAAGGGCGATGAAGCATTTGCAGGCGGGGAGCAGGGCTGAACCATGGCGACTGTCTCGAAACGCAGCTGGCTTCACGGAGCCCGGAAGGTTGGCGATCCGCAACTGGCGCGCGATGTCATGCGCCATCCCGAAGTCACTGCAGGCAAACTGACCGCCTATCTGGACCAGCTTGCCGGACGTGGCATCGAGCTGCCGCACCTGCGCGCTGTCTCCCGCAGCAGCTTCATCTTCATGGATGGTCCAGAGCATCTCGCTCTGAGACGCCAGACTGCTTCTTTCTTTGCCCCGGCCAGTGTGGAGCGCTGGCGGCCTGTTGCGGTGCAGGCCGTGGAAAATGCGCTGGACCGTCTCCGGTCCGCGCCTGATCCCGATCTTGTCCGCGACTTTGCAGAGCCCGCGATGAAGGCCTTCGTCCATGCGGTGATGGGTGTTCCGGAAGACTGCGGGGAGGATCTGCTGGAGCTCATCATCATCGCCAATGATGTGATCGAGCCGCTGCTCTCCGCTTCCCGCCTCCGGCGGATCGATGAGGCGATGGCGCGCATTGCAGCATGCCTGGTGAATTCCGGCAGGCCTGCGGGTTCCTTCATGGCCTTCCTTGCATCTCCGGAAGAGGCGCTGACGGATTTTGATCCGAAGACGGGCATGGCCATTACGGTTGCCGAGGCCTTTGTCACCGTCCTGCAGACCTTCACCCTGATGCTCTACGATCTGCTGCTGCAGCCTCAGGCGGTCTGGCTGCAACTGGCGGAGCCGGACCTGCCGGAAGAGTTCATCGAGCACATCCTTTCCGTCTCGAACCCGACACTGCTGATTGGCCGTGCGGTGAAGGCGGATGCGCAGATCGGCGGATGCCCGTTTGCTGCCGGTGAAACCGTTCTGCTGGATATCCGTGAGATCAACACGTCACTGCGTGCCGCTCAGGGGCCGCAGGCGCACATGTCTTTCGGTTTCGGGCCGCACAAGTGCTTGGGCGAACATCTTGGCCGTGTCTTTCTCACCGAAGCCCTGCCGCGTCTCGCCCGCGCCTTTCCGGAACTGACGCTGCAACGGGATCTTGTCCGCCACAAGCGCACGCATGTCCTGCAATCCGCCGTGAATCTGCCTTGCATCCTCACCGGTGACAATGTCCGGATCAATCCGCGCATGACCGAAATCCGCTCCCGGGCAGATGCCCGCGAGCTGCTGAACGATGATGAGGCCTGGTCTCCTCCGGATATGGTGAGCCACCTGGAAGGGTTGGCGCAGCGCTCCGGTGAGGACCTGTCCGATGCCATCCGTTTTGCCCGCAATGCGCCGTTCTTCCTCTCCGGTGAAAGGCATGCCACGGCCCGGCGTGCCGTCTTTGCGCAGATCGGCGGCAACCGTCTGGAAGACTGGCAGCCGGTATGGGAGGCCGCGGTTGCCTCCGCTCTGGATCATCTGGCCGGTGTGCCTGCGCCTGACCTCATGCGCGATTTCACCGATGCCGTGTTCAAGGGCACGGTCAAGCCTGTGCTTGGCATCCCGCAGGAAGACTGCGCGCGCTTTGATGATCTTGCGCCACGTATCCAGCTGGTTCTGGCGCCGCTGCTGCCCATGCGCGATCTGTTGCAGATCCAGTCGGCCATGACCGGGCTGCTGGCACGGCTGGAGGCGGATGCTGCCGCCAAAGGCGAAGGCGAAGGGCTTCTTGCCGCGCTGCTGCGCGAGGAGATGGACGGCTTTGACCCGCGGGACAAGATAGCGCTGACCCTTGTGCTCTATGGGGCGAGTTTCAACATCCGCCACACGCTGGGCAACATCCTGCATCACCTTCTGATGCTGCCGCCCGAACAGCGGCAGGCGCTGCTGAACACCGGCGACAGGGCAGGCCTTTATGACCGTCTGATCGGCCTGTGCGCCGCCCCCAAATACATCTACCGGATCGCCCGGAATGCAGAGAATGCCCTTGGCGTGCCTGCAGGCACCACTCTGCGCTTCCGTCTTGCCACCCTCAACCGTGCCGCACCGGCCGGTCATCTCGCCTTTGGCCATGGCCTGCACCGGTGCTTCGGCGCGGCCATGTCGCGCCAGATCATTCGTTTCGCCATCCCGGCGCTGTTCGACCGTTTTCCTCATCTGCAACTGGATCCGCAACGGCATGCCTATGCTGCGCTGTCACAGACCATTGCCCTGGAAAGCCTTCCCTGTCTGCCGCATGCTCCTGAAAGGACCGCCTGATGCCTGAAGTTTTGCCCGGTGATGAACTCGTTGCCTTTCTCGTCCGCCGCATTGCGGCGTTGACGAAGCAGGACGAGGCGTCCATCGGTCTTGAGACCTCGCTCGTGGATGCAGGCTTGCAGTCCATCGATGCGGTCCTGTTGTGCGGTGAGGTGGAGGATGCCTTTCAGGTGGAACTCGACCCGGCGCTGATCTTCTACCACGAGACGCTTGGCAGTTTTGCAGCGGCCGTGAAAGGCCTCATGGCAGCCTGATGACAACCTGGTACCTCGGCCTCTCCACTTCCGGTCATGATCCTGCTCTCGCCATCGTCAACGAAGCGGGGCAGGTCGTCTATGCCGAGGCAACCGAGCGCTTCCTGCAGGACAAGCGGGCCTGGGGCATTGCCCCCGATCATGCGCCGCATCTTGAGCGGGCGCTGAAGGCCTGCGGTGCGTCGCCAGAGACCGACCGTTTCTGCGTGGGCACCTCATGGAAGGCCATGAAGGCGCAGATGGATGTCAACGTGCATGACGCCATGCTGCCGGCCCTTGATACGTTGTGGATGCGCGGATTGCATGCAACGCAGCAGGCCATGGCGGGGCATTCGCTGCTCCGTCTCGGGGTGGCGCCGGAGCGCCAGCACCTTCTGCGGCATGAGCATCACCTGTGCCACGCGGTCACGGCGGCGTGGTTTGCCCCGGTGTCTGATGCTCTGGTGCTGGTTCTGGACGGGGAGGGGGACGCAGGGGCTGTTTCGGCCTATGCCATGCAGGACCGCCGGATCAAAAGGCTCTGGCGCTCGTGGGGGCCCGGAAGTCTTGGCACGTTCTACGGCTGGCTGACCTTTCGCTGCGGCTTTGACTGGCGGCTGGGCGAGGAATGGAAGGTTATGGGCCTTGCGGCCTTTGGCAAGGTTCTTCCGGATCTGCAAGGCGCACTGGAGCGTCTGCTGACCGTCCGGGACGGGCGTCTTGTCTTTCCGGCGGTCGAGGTGATTGCAGGCATCCAGCACATGGCGGCTGCCCATGCCCGTGAACCGCATGAGCCGCTGATGCAGGCCGCTGATCTGGCCGCCTCCGGTCAGGCGGCCTACAGCGCCCTTGCCGATGCGGTCATTCTCGATCTCATCCGCCAGCAGGACGGGCAGGGGCCTTTCGATCTCCTGCTGTCCGGCGGCTGCGCGCTCAACTCTTCCTACAACGGCTCTGCCGCCGCGAGGCTTGGCCTGCGGGCGATCCATGTGCCACCCTGTCCCGCCGATGACGGCAACGCGATCGGCGCTGCACTTTTGTCCTGGATGCAGGATCAGGAGAGGCACACCCTTCCCGCAAGCCCGGACGGTGCGCCATTCCTCGGCAGGGAGGCGGAAACGGGTGGATGTGATCTGCGGTCCCATCTCAACGGGTTCCAAGTCGAGGATGTGACCGGGCGTTCGGCCGCCGCCGTTGCCGGAGCGCTGGCGCAAGGCCGGACTGTCGGCACCTTCCGGGGGCGTGCCGAATTCGGGCCGCGGGCGCTGGGCAACCGCTCGATCCTCGCGGACCCGGCCAGAGCGGGGATGAAGGACCACGTCAACGCGGCCATCAAGGGCCGTGAGGCCTACCGGCCCTTTGCTCCCGCCGTCCGGGAGCACGACGCGGCCAGCTGGTTCACAGGCCCCCAATCCTCGCCCTATATGTCCATGACCCTGCCATGGCGGCAGGCGCGGATGGGGCTGGTGCCGGCGGTGGTACATGCCGATGGCACGGGCCGCGCCCAGACAGTCACGCAGCAAATGTACCCCTGGATGTCGGAGCTTCTGGACGGGATGGAGCGGCACACGGGGCAGGCCGTGCTGCTGAACACCAGCTTCAACATCATGGGCAAGCCGATGGTGGATACGCTGGAGGATGCCCTTGCGGTGCTCTGCACGACAGGCCTTGACGCCGTTCTTGCCGGGGATCTGCTGATCAGCAAGCCGGACCGTTGAAGGAACACCGCCTGGCTTGCGGCACGCCTGCTTGCATTTCTTCAATTCCCTGTTATCTATCGCGCAGCGGGCCGGGCCCCTCTGGCGATGCGCACTGAACTCCAAGAGCAGGCGCCTCGTGATGTCGGACCGCATCAAGTGCGCTTGATGCCATGCCCGGACTGCCGCCTCGCGGACAATCACGTGTCATGACACGGCGCCGTCACGCGAGTGAGGCAAATCTTGGATATCCTGTTTCTGCTGTTTCTCGACAAGCCGCTGTGGATGTGGCTGGTCTTCCTGTCTCTGGTCATTGCGCTGCTGGTGTTCGACCTTGGTGTCCTGCACAAGGACGACCACGAGATCGGGGTTGCCGAAAGTCTCAAGCTTTCGGCCATGTACATCATTCTCGGCCTCGCCTTCTCCAGCTTCATCTTCTGGCAGATGGGCGGGGAGGCGGCCGCGCAGTATCTGACCGCCTTCGTGGTCGAAAAGACGCTGGCGATGGACAACATCTTCGTCATCGCGCTCATCTTCGGCTTCTTCGCCATTCCGCGCATCTATCAGCACCGGGTGCTGTTCTGGGGCATTCTGGGCGTGATCCTGCTGCGCGGCATCATGATCGGCCTCGGCGCCACCATCGTCGAGCAATATCACTGGGTGCTGTATCTCTTTGCCGCCTTCCTGATCTTTACCGGCATCAAGATGCTGTTTGCCGGCGACGATGACCACAAGATCGAGGAAAACGCGCTGATCCGCTTCCTGAAGCGGCGGCTGCCGGTGACGGACGAGATCCACGGGCACAGCTTCATCGTGAAGCAGAAGGACCCGGAAACGGGCCGCCTGACGCGTTTCGTCACGCCGCTGCTGCTGGCGCTGATCGTGATCGAAATCGCCGATGTGGTGTTTGCGGTGGATTCGGTTCCGGCTGTCTTCACCATCACCACCGACCCTTATGTGGTCTACACCTCCAACATCTTCGCCATCCTCGGCCTGCGTGCGCTTTACTTTGCGCTGGCTGCCATCCTGCACCGCTTTGCCTATCTCAAATATGCGCTGTCGGTGCTGCTGGTCTTCATCGGCTCGAAGATCTTCATTGCCAAGTTCATGGGCTGGCAGAAGTTCCCGCCGGAATGGTCGCTCGGGATCACCTTTGCGATCCTGAGCGCTGGAACCTTCTTCTCGCTCTGGAAGACGGGCAGAGCGGAGAGCCGCTAAGGCCCGGATTTTCCAGATATATCCCGCCGGCAGACTGGCGCTGCCGGCGGGATTTTTGCTTGGGCAGGCCGGTTGCGGTACTGGCCGCATGGCTCCTGATGCCGGGTCTTTCTGTGCCTCAGGCTCATTGGAGACCCATATGAGATCCACCCCAAATGTGCCGTTGCCCTGCGGGCTGGTCCGGCTCTAGATGGACTGGTGAAGCGGGAATCTGCCCCGCACAGAAAGCCGTGATGGGAGAAGATGCCTTGAACGCCCGTGCCCTCAGCAACGCAAGCATGCACCCGGCAGCAGCTGCTCCGGCTGCTTCTGTTGCAGTGCTTGAAGGTGATGCCAGCGGCTTTTCCGGTTTCGGTTTTCCGCGGCTGGCCGGGCATCTGGCTGCGGTCACGGCTCCGTGGATCGCCGCCGGGCTGCGGGTTGAAGGTCTTCCTGCGGGGCTTGCCTTCGGGCTGCTGCAGGGGGACGAGGCGCTTCTCTTGTCGCTGGTGGTCGCCGCACCCTTGCGCGGCCAGGGGCATGGCCGGAGGCTTGCGGCCTTGTTCGCCAGTGAGGCGGCCAGACGCGGTGCGCAGTGGGTTGATGTGGGCTTTTCCTCACGGATCGCCCACCGGGAGGCGCTGGCAGGCTGCCTGACCGCAGCCGGATTTCCCGCGCCGGAATTGCTGGAACTGATCACGACGGGCGAGGCGGGGGCGATGCTGGAAGCTGTGAACCAGTGGCCCAGCATGATGCGGCGCCTGCGGGATCCGGACAGCGCAAGTTTCGAGCCCTGGCGTCCGCTGGATGCGGCGGACCTTGCCGCTGTCAGGACGTTATCGCAGGAGCCGGGATACAGGCCCGGCATGGCGCCTGAGGCTGATCCTGAAACCTTTGACCCGGCCTGCTCCATCGCTGTGCGCCGGGAGGGGCAGCTGATCGGCTGGGTGGTGGCGGAGGGGCTGCCCGTGATCACGCTGGACGCTTACCGGAACCGGAAAGGCGTCAGCTACCGCTCGGCCTATCTGACGCAGAAGCTCTGGCATACAGGGCTGATGGTCGGCGCTTACAGGGCTGCCTTCGAGGCTCAGGTCAACGCCTATGGGCCGGATTCAATTGCCGTTTTTCACACAGGCATCCCGCGCATGGCGGCCATGGTCCGCCGCCGGTTCGGGCCGATTGCGCTGCAGGTGGACGAGCACTGGCGCACGAGGCAGCCGCTGGTCCCCCAGTCCCTGGGGCCAGCCTGAGGGTCAGGCTGTTCCGGATTTTTACAACAAGGAGAAGAGAAATGGAAAATATTGATCTGAATGCCCTTTTCGGTGTCGATACGGTCGAAAAGGTGCGCAAGCGCCTGAATGAGGATGCTGCCTTTCTGGCGGAAGCCCAGGCAGATCTGAACGCTGCCGTGAAGGCCCATTACGGCCTGGAACTGCCGGTTCCACTGGGTGTCTGTGAAGGTCCTGACGGCTGGACCGCCTGCTTCCTTCCCGGCGATGCCCTGGCCGACAGTGAACTGGACCTCGTGGCCGGTGGTTACCCTGCAAGGCCGTCGATGAAAGATCTTGGAAAGAATAACAAGATCAGTTTCGGCTAAGCAGCTTCAGCCGCCACCCTTGGAGAGCCGCAGGGTGGTATCAGCCTGAGCCAGAATGGCGGGATTGTGGGTCACGATCAGGACCCCGGTCCCGTCTTCGCGCAGGGCTCCAAGCAGCCTTGCGATCTGATCCGGATCGAGGCCGGTGACGGTCTCGTCCAGGATGAGGAAGTCCGGCTGGCGTGCCACGGCCCGGGCAATCAGCAGGCGCTGTACAAGGTTCTGCGAAACCATGCCTTCGGCCACCAGGGTCTGTACACCCATCGGCAGCGTGGCGATTTCCTCTTCCAGTCCGGTGACGCGCAGGGCGCGGGCGATGGCCTCGTCCCGGAGCGGTGCCATGCCGAGGATTGCGGCGCGGATCGTGTCAAGACTGATGCTTTCGTCCTGAAAGACGCAGCCGATGCGGCGCCGGTAGCTTGCCGGGTCGAACTGGCCGAGTGGCTGGCCGTCAACCAGAATGCGCCCCCGTTCCGGGTTCTGGAAGCCCAGAAGCAGCTGGATCAACGTGGACTTTCCGCAGCCGGATGGCCCGGTGAGGGCGGTAATCGTGCTGCGCCGCAGGGTGAGGCTGACATTCTCCAGCACCTTTTCCGGCGCCCCGTGATAGCGGAAACTCAGGTCTTCGCAGCGGATTTCTTCAATGGGCGCAATGGCGCCCGGCAAGGCAGCGCCGGCCGTGCTGTCCTCCAGCCAGTTCAGCCCTTGCGGATTGTGCGGCAGAAGCGGGCGGCTTGCCTGCAGGGCGGCGGCGGCCAGTGTGGCTGCGGCGATTACCCCTCCGGCGAGGGCCAGGGAGGCTTCCTGGCCTGCGGCAAGCCAGGCCGCAAGTCCCGCAGTTCCCGTCAGCAGGACTTCGAGGGCAGAGCGGCACGCGCCGAGCCGCAGGTGCCACCGCTGCAGGGACCGGACCTCTGTCTCGACCCTTCCCGTCTTCTGCAACAGCCAGTCCGCTTCCCCCATCAGCCGCAACTGGGGCAGGGCGGCTGCGGCAAGGCTTGAGGTTTGCTGCAGCTCTGCCGAGGGATGTTTCATCGCCGCTTCAAGGTGCAGCTCCCGCCGCATCAGCCAGTGCCGGAGGGCAAGTCCGGGCAGTATCACGGCAGCCGCTGCGGCAAGGGGGGCAAGGCCGGTGGCTCCCAGCAGGCCGAGCGCGGGAAGCGCAAGGCCCAGCCCGGAAAGCCGCCCGCCCTTGCGCAGGCTGGCCTTGCGCGCCTCTATGACCTTGTTTGCAAGTTGATCCGCAACAGATGCCGCCGAGGGCTGGTTCAGCTGGGCTGGCGTGGCCCGTGCCAGCCGCTGCCAGATGGCGGAGGCGCTGGCCAGATCCGCGAGCCCAAGGCGGCGCAGATCCGCAGTCTGCCGAAGAGCCGCTGCAAGTGCACCGCCCGACGCCATCAGGGCAAGCCCGGCGCCTGCGGAGAGCGGGGAGGGGGCGAGGATGAGGGCAGCAGCAGGGGCATTGAAAGCCAGTCCCGCCAGCAGCGCGGCGCATGCTTCCTGCCACAGTGGAACGGCGCGTCCCAGCGGCGCAACAAGCGCGAGGGCTTGCGGCATCACATCGCCGGGGACCGGCGCATGGCCTCTGCGGCCATCGGCCTGCACCAGAACCGGCCTGCCATTGCGTGTGTCGATCACCTGTGCCCGGCCACTGTCCTGCGCAAAGACGATGATCAACCCGCCATCCAGCAGGGGCCATTGCTGCCTGCCGTCTGATGAGGGCATCAGCCGGACGCGGCGCAGAAGCAGTCCTTCATCCAGTGCGGCACGGCGCAGATCCTCTTCGCCGGTATGGTCCGCCTGTGCGGCAAGGCGGGCAAGGCGCTGCGCGGTGTCAGACATCGCGGCCTCCCAGCGTGAGGGTGTGAGTGACCGTGCCCGCCGTCAGCGCTCTTGCGCCGCTGAGGACAAGGGCCATGCCGGTGGCGGTCAGCCGCTGGCGCAGGCGCTCTTCCAGATCTGTTTCCAGCGCATCAAGGGTTTCGTCCAGCACCAGAACCTGCGGACGGCGCAGGAGGCTGCGGGCGATCATCAGGCGGCGCAGCTGCCCGCCGCTGAGGCCGGGGCGTGCAGGCGTGAGCATCAGCGCAAGGCCGCCGCGCGGGGGCAGCACCGGCCACAGCTCCACCGTTTCGAGCGCAGCCATCAGGTCAGCATCAGCCAGGCCGCTTTGGCCGAGCCGCAGATTGTCCGCCACGGTGCCTGCGAAAGGCGGCAGGGGCCGGTCTTCATGCAGAACGAGGCCGGGCCATTGTGCCGCCGCTGCGCTGATCGGCGTGCCGTTCAGCGATATGTCTGCGCCCGGCATCAGCTCAAGTCCCGCGATGGCGCGCAGCAGACGCGACTTGCCGCTGCCGGCAGGTCCCGTCACGGCCAGCGTTTCACCGGGCCTGAGGACAATGGTTTCTGCGTCAAGGCGCAGTGTCAGTTCGGCGGAGGCCGGACGCGGCAGGACTTCGGTGCTTTGCGGGCGTGTACCGTCCTTCAGGTCGCGCAAGGTGGCAGCCAGGGCGTGCAACTGCGTCAGCGCCGGGGCAAGCCCGCTCAGCTTTCCGGCCTGCCGGTGCAGGGTGGCGGTGAGAAGCGACAGCCCCAGAACGCTGCCTGCCGGGGCACCTTGAAGCCCGTGGACGGCGGTGGCGCCAAGCGAAACCAGAAACAGCAGCGTCTGCAAGGCGTTGAGCCTTGCCGTTCTGCCGCCCGACTGCTGCGCCTGATCGAGGCTGACCGCATGGGAGCCGGCAAGGCGCAGCGCCAGCTCATCACTGCGCCCGCCGCAAAGCCATGTTTCGATTCCGGCAAGCATCGCTGGCGGTGGAACGGTAGGCGGCGTTTGAGCCAGCTCTTCCAGCGAGCCTTCCATCCGCGACAGCAGCGTGCCCCGGCGGTTTGTCATGGCGAGGGTCAGCAGCGCTGCGCCAAGCCCGCAGAGGCCAACCGCGAGCCCTGAAAGGCCGAAACCCATGCCAGCGGCGAGGGCGAGAAGCAGAAGGCCGGGGGCATCGGCCATGCGCGAGGCCCGGCAGCCTGCCGCTTCGGCAACTGCAGGCAATGTCATCAGGTTGGCCGTCTGTTCCGGCGTGCGGCGGGCAAACCAGTCCAGGTCCTGCGTGGCCATGAAGGCGCGCGTCTGCCGCTCCACCCCCTGCGCCAGGGCGCGCCCGGCCGACTGTTCCGCCCGGTGGCGGGCAAGAGCCGCCGCGCCGCCGGCGAGCCCGGCAGCGGAGAGCAGCAGTAGCGGCGTTGCGGTCTGCGTCAGGGCTGGGCCGTGGCTCGCGAGCAGAAAAGCGGCCAGCGCCACCGCTCCCTGCAGCGCCAGGGCGGCGAGCGCTGCCAGAACAAGGCCCTTCCACATGGGCCGGAGCATGGCGGCGAGCGGATGCTGTTCCCGTCTTTCAGCCTCAGCGGTGCGCAGCGGCTGCACCGTGAGGATGATGCCGGTGTAATCTTCGGCAAATTCGTGGAGCGGCAGCACCAGAGGGCCGCAGCCGGGGTCGTTGATGCGCACATGACTGTCCGTCACCGCCTCGATCACGACGAAATGGATGAAGCGGCTGTGGGCGATCACGGGCAGCGGCTGGCGGCGCAGATCTTCCAGCGTCCGGCGGTAGGCCGCCGCATGAAAGCCGTTCTGTCTGGCGAGCGTGATCAGCTGGCGGGCGGTGAGACCGAGCCGCGTCGAGCCCGCCTGCTGGCGCAGGTCCTCCAGCGTTACCGGCGCGCCGTGATGGGCGAGCAGGATCGCCAGCGCCGCGATCCCGCATTCGGAAGTCTCGCCCTGCCGGATATCCGGCGTGCGGAAAACCCGGTTTTGACGGTTTTTCTGGCGGTCTTTCTGGCGGTTTCGCAATCGGGGCAGAAGGGGCAGCATGGCAAGGCCGGACAGTCTGCAGCGCGGCGGCTGGTGGGCTTTCGGGTCAAGGTCCGGGCAAGGAGTTGGTGCCTGCTTCGTCCCTGGAGAGTGATGGAGGACTTGGCGGCCGCACGCAAGCCTTGCGCCGGGGCTGGCGGCCTGCAATCTGTCTCAATCTGCCCCGGCAGCATCAATCGGCGGTGAGGAAACGGTGCGTGACGCAAAAGCCTGACAAGACAGCAGCTCCAACGCCGGAACAGGCCGCTCCCATGGCCCCGAAGGGGGCGGGGCTGTTCAGTGCTCCCGCGCTCGCCCGTCTTTCGGCGACGGAAGATCTCGACCGTCCGGCCCGGCTTGCGGCTTTGCCCCGCGCAGGCGTCATGCTGGCCGCTGCCCTGACGGCTGTTGCGGGCGGTGTGGCTCTGCTTTTGCGCTGAAATCCCGCCGCAAGGACCAGGCAGCAACATGCGGAATACTACCAGTTTGACCGGCTTGCGGCTTCCGTGCTGACTGCGCCGGGCCTGCGAGCCCCTGCGAGTTTGCGCGCCGCGCCGTCCTCCCCACGGCAGTGTGCAGCTTGAAAGAGCCTCAGAGCCGGACTTTCCCTGACCACTTGCCCGAGGGCAGGTCCGCGCAAGCGATTGTGTGCGGCCTGATCCCGACCCTGAATTCTGCCTTGCCGCATCATCCCGCCGGCTGGCGGCACCCCCGTGGCAAACTGTCATGGAAGTGCCAAGCCACCGCAACAATCCGGGTGCAGGATGCATGCGCAGGCTACGCGGAGGTGAAATGTGTTTTCGCTGCAAGGTCACAAGGCACTTGTCGTTGGAATTGCGAATGAAAACTCCATCGCCTACGGATGCGCCCGCGCGCTGAGGAGCCAGGGCGCCGATCTGGCGGTCACCTGGCTGAACAGCAAGGCGGAGCCCTATGTGCGGCCGCTGGCAGAGGAACTGGGGGCGGAAATCGTTGCGCCGCTCGACGTCGCCCAGCCCGGCCAGCTTGAGGGCCTGTTTCAGGACATAACCGAACGCTGGGGGCGGCTGGACACGCTTGTCCATTCCATTGCCTTTGCCCCGCGTGAGGATCTGCATGGCCGGGTCATCGACTGCTCGTCCGACGGGTTCTCGCTGGCCATGGACGTGTCGGTTCATTCCTTTCTGCGGATGATCCGTCTGGCCGAGCCACTGATGCCGGAAGGCGGCTGCTGCCTGTCCGTCAGCTTCTTCGGTTCGTCCCGTGTTGTGCGCCACTACAACATGATGGGCCCGGTGAAGGCCGCTCTGGAAAGCGCGGTGCGCTATGCCGCTGCCGAACTCGGCCCGCAGGGCATCCGCGTTCACGCCCTTTCGCCCGGACCTCTGAAGACCCGCGCGGCCAGCGGCATCGGCCATTTCGACGAACTTCTGAGCCTTGCCTCCGAGCGGGCACCCACGCATCAGCTTGCCACCATCGAGGATGTGGGGGCCATGGCCGCCTTCCTCGCTTCCCCCGCAGCCCGCAACCTGACCGGTGGTGTCCATGACATCGACGGCGGTTTTTCGATCACCGCTTGAGGAGACGCCGTCATGGCCAATGTGTTTGATCTGTTTGATCCTTTCCTCCAGCCGCAGGTCCCGCGAGCCGAGGGCGATGTGATGGCCGCGCTGCAGGGCGCGCTCACCTCAAGCGAAACCGAGATCGGCGCCGCATCGGCCACGGTGGACATTCTCAACACGGCCGTGGCGATCCACTCCCGCAGGATTTCCGAAGTGCATTCGCAGCGCGGCAAGGAAACGGTGGCCGCCGCCCATGCGCTGGTGGATGGCCTGCTGCTGCGCCAGAGGGATGGCGCCCTTGCCCGTGACCTTGCCGAATATGCCCGTGATGCGCTGGAGCGCCTGGTGCTGACGGCCGATACGCTGCGCAAGCGCGGCGACATCTTTCTGGAGCATGAGGCGGCCGGCTGCCCGCCGGTGCTGATGTATGACTATGAAGTCGTCATGGACGGCAAGGATCTGCCTTATCCGTCCAACTACATGCTGCTGCGCATCGTGCCGCCGGAAGGCGTGACGGTGAATGAGAACCGCCGCCCCTATATCATCATCGACCCGCGTGCCGGCCATGGTCCGGGCATCGGCGGCTTCAAGGCGGACAGCCAGGTGGGCGTGGCCCTGCGCGCAGGCCACCCGGTCTATTTCGTGGCCTTCCGTCACATGCCGGAGCCGGGGCAGTACCTGTCCTATGTGGTGCGGGCGGAGGCCGAGTTCGTGCGCGAAGTGATGCGCCGTCATCCGAAGGCTTCCCGGCCCGTGGTGACGGGCAACTGCCAGGGCGGCTGGGCGGTGCTTCTGCTGGCGGCCACCAACCCGGACCTGACCGGGCCTGTCGTCATCAATGGCGCGCCGGTTGCCGCCTGGGCGGGCAAGGTGGGTGAAAACCCCATGCGCTACAATGCAGGCGTTCTGGGCGGCACCTGGGTGCCCATGTTCCTGTCGGATCTGGGCGGCGGCATCTTTGACGGCGCGCATCTGGTGCAGAATTTCGAAATGCTCAATCCGGGGCGTACGCTGTTCCGCAAGTACACGGACCTGTTCCGCGACGTCGACAAGGGTGACGCGGCCTTCCTCGAGTTCGAGAAATGGTGGGGCGGCTTCTTTCTGATGACCGAGCCCGAGATCCGCTGGATCGTCGAGCAGCTTTTTGTCGGCAACCGCCTCGTCAAGAACGAGGCCCGCATCGAGCCGGGCCGCCCGGTGGACCTGAAGCAGATCCGGGCACCCATCATCGTCTTTGCCAGCCACGGCGACAACATCACGCCGCCGCAGCAGGCGCTGAACTGGATCATTGAGACCTATGCGGATGTGAACGAGATCCGCATCCGTGGCCAGCGCATTGTCTATATGGTGCATGATCAGGTCGGGCACCTGGGCATTTTCGTGTCCTCGCAGATCGCCCGCAAGGAGCATTCCGAGGTCGCCTCAACGCTCAAGACCATCGAGGCGCTGGCGCCGGGCCTTTATGAAATGCGCATCGAGGATGTGACGGAAAAGGACGGGCGGAAGCACTTTACCGTTGGCTTCGCCGAGCGCAGTTTCGATGACATCCGGGCGCTGGACGACACCGTGGCCGACGAGCGCCCCTTCGCCGCCGTTGCCCGCGCCGCCGAAATGCAGGCGCAGGCCTATGACATGGCGGTGCGGCCGGTGGTCCGGCAGATGGTTACCGGCACGGCTGCCGAAATGAGCCGGGCTCTCCACCCCATGCGTCTCAACCGGGCGCTGGCCTCCAGCCGCAATCCCCTCATGCGGCCGGTGGAAACCCTTGCCGGAAAGGTGCAGGCGGAGCGCAACAAGGCCGCTGCCGGCAATCCGTTCCTTGCCGCTGAAGCCCTCTGGGTGCAGGCCACCGAGCAGGCGATCGACTTCTGGCGTGACACCCGCGACATGGCCTATGAACTGACCTTCCATTCCATGTGGGGAACGCCCTGGGCCCGCGCCTTTGGCCGCACGCATGAAACCCGCCGCACGCTGAAGAGCATTGGCGAGTTGCGCGGGCTGCCGGAAGTCGCCAATGCGCTGATGCAGATCGAGCAGGGCGGTTTCCCCGAGGCGGTGATCCGCATGCTGGTGCTGCTGGCCGAGAACCGGGGAGAGGTCCGCCGCGACCGGCTGGAGCGTTCGGCCCATGTGCTGACCAAGGACGAGCCCTTCCGCTCGCTTGGGGCCGAACACCGAGCCATGATCATCCATCAGCAGACCCTGATAGCCACCTACGAGACAGAGCGGGCCATCGAGACCCTGCCGCTGCTGCTGCGCGATCCGGCGGAGCGGGAACTGGCCCTCAAGGTGGTGCAATATATCCCAGGTGCCATCGAGGAAATGTCACCGCGCACCCTCGCCCTGTTGCAGCGGTTCCGTCAGGTGCTGCAGCTGGCGCCTGTGGCCGGCGACGTGGCCGAAGATCCGCTGGCGGTGATCTCCAGCGAAGGCGCGGGCGAGCAAGCCGCAGGAAATCTGCCGCATTAGGCGTGAACCCTGTCTGCGGGATGCAGACGCCTTGCGCCATGACAAGGCGCGGGGCGCTGGACGGGATCGACCATCTGACGATGAGCCAAGCACGCGGGGAACTGGTATGAGGGACAAGGCGCCCGCCGGACTGAAGAATGCGGCGGGCCATGGGAGGACACGGCATGAAGGGTGCACTCAGCCCGGACGCAGCAGCGGCGCTGATCCCGGAAGGGGCGAGCGTGATGATCGGCGGTTTCATGGCCGTTGGCAGCCCGGAGCGCCTGATCGACGCCATGGTGGCGCGCGGGACAGGTGGTCTGACGGTGATTGCCAATGACACCGCCATGCCGGGCAAGGGGATCGGCAAGCTGATTTCCGCCGGGCTGGTCTCCCGCCTGATCGTCAGCCACATCGGCCTCAACCCCGAAACACAGGCGCGGATGATCGCGGGCGAGATCGACTGCGAGCTGGTGCCGCAGGGCACGCTGGTGGAACGCATCCGCGCCGGCGGCATGGGGCTTGGCGGCGTGCTGACGCCCACGGGCCTTGCGACCGAGGTGGAAGACGGCAAGCAGGTGATCGAGGTCGAAGGGAAGCGCTATCTGGTGGAGACCCCGCTCAGGGCGGATTTCTCCCTGATCGGCGCCTGGCAGGCCGATTATGTCGGCAATCTCAGCTATCTGCTGACGGCGCAGAACTTCAACCCGGTGATGGCGCTGGCCGGAAAGACGGTCATCGCCGAGGCCGAGAGCATTGTGCCCGTTGGCGTGATCCCGCCGGACGGGGTGAAGACGCCGGGTGTGCTGGTCGACCATCTTCTGGTCCGGGCAGCGTGAGGGAGGCCAGCATGGACAGCAAGGAACTCATCGCCCGCCGTGTTGCGCGGGAAATCAGGCCGGGATCGCTGGTAAACCTCGGCATTGGCCTGCCGTCGATGGTGGCGAATTTCGTGCCGGCGTCTGCCGGTGTATTCTTCCAGGCCGAAAACGGGGTGATCGGCCTTGGCGCCCGTCCGCCGGAGGGCATGGAAGACCGGCATCTGACGGATGCGGGCGGCGGCTTTGTCACGGCTGTGCCGGGGGCAGCCAGCATCGACAGCGCCATGAGCTTCGGCCTGATCCGGGGCGGGCATCTGGACATGACGGTTCTGGGCGGGCTGCAGGTCGACGAGGCCGGGCATCTGGCCAACTGGAAGGTGCCGGGCAAGATGGTGCCGGGCATGGGCGGCGCCATGGATCTGGTGACGGGCGCGGCGCGCGTCGTCGTCGCCATGCAGCATGCGGCCCGCGGGGAATCGAAGATCGTGCCGGAACTCACCCTGCCGCTGACGGCGTTGCGCCGCGTCGACCTGGTTGTGACGGATCTGGCGGTGATCGAGCCGATGAAGGAGGGCCTGTTCCTGCGCGAAAGGGCTCCCGGCGTCAGTGTCGATACGATCGTTGCCGCCACAGCCGCAAGGCTCGTCATTACAGACCATGTGCCGGAAATGATCCTGGCCTGATCTGTCCTGCGGCCAGATGCTGCACCGCGCACCGCGCCGCTCCGCAATGCCCGGCTGGTCCTCGGGACCAGCCATATCTGTTCTCCTCATGAACCCGAAAGACACCTGATACCAAGGCTCTGAGATGCTGACGCATCACGCCTTGAAAATGCTCAAGCGCCGCAAAGGCTTAACCGACGCTCGAAGAGTCAAGCTCATCGAGCGTCGGTATGAGACTTTCGGGTTCACGGTGATGCCCGCCAGAGCACATTCGATGAAAACGGATCCACCGAAAGTGCTCCACCTGCTTGGCTTGGCGCAATTGCCGGCTAAAAACCGGTTTCCGCATTTGCTGGAAGTGATCTAGGCGAGCGGAGCAAACTCTTGTGCGATCACGGCATATGTGTCCCGTAAGGCGGCTTCGATGTTCGGCAGGATCGTTTCAAACCGCTGTGATGGAACGGGAACTGAAATTGCCAGCACCTCGTTGGTGCGGTCGCGGAACGCAAAGCCGATGGCCGAGATGCCGCCCGTGTGCTCGTCGCGGTCATAGGCAAGGCCTGTTTCCCGCACCTGAGCCAGAAGGGCGGCAAAGGCTGGCCAGTCAGCGGGCAGCTTGCGGCGGGCCCATTCGGCTTCGACGAGGGTGCGGGCCTGTGCCTCTGGCAAGAGCGACAGGGCGGCGCGGCCATTTGCCGTGGTCGTGAGCGGGAACACATCGCCCACCGCCGAAACGGTGCGCAGGCGGTGCGTGCCTGGAACCTGATCGAGAAAGATCATCCCTGCGCCGCGCAGCACGGACAGATCTGCCGTTTCGCCCAGTTTTCTGGACAGTTCGGACAGGTGCAGACGGCATTCCTCGACAACATTGTAATGTGTGGCCTCACTCAGAGCAGTGATCTCGGGCCCCAGCCGGATCGAACCGCCCGAACTGGAAGCGATCACCAGCCGCTCGGCCTGTAGCGCGCCAACGATTCGCTGTACTGTCGAACGCGGCAGATCGACCTTTTCGGCGATCTGGCCAAGGCTCATCCCTTCGGTGTGGTCGCGCAGGACCCGCAGGATCGCTGCAGCCCTCGCGATAACCTGAATGCCTGATGAGCGTGCCGATTCTGTCTCGCTCATGCCGTAACCTCCCTCTTTGATTTTTCAGCCTTACGAGAGATGCGGGCGTTCTGCAATGCAATACATTCGGCCTGCAATCCGGGTTGACCTCCTTATAACTAAACTGTATCGTAATGCAGGATATAAATTCCACATCGCGGTGCAATTTCGGCAGGTAGAGTGTAGGGGAGGAGTCCGATGCTCAACATTCGCGGAAGCAGTTTCCTGAGCAGCGTCCGGCTGCGGGGTGTCAGTCCCTGCGACCATGCAACAGGTTATTTTTTCAGCCCACAACTCCCTGCGCGGAAGGTGCCGGCGGTGTTCTGAATGCGGCGCCGGAGGCTTGTCCCCCGGTTCATCGCGGACGCTTGTCCGCAAACAAGCAGGACGGGAGGCCTGCCCGATGGATATGAAACGGTTCTCTGCAAACTTGTCTGAAGATGCGCCCTGCTGCCGGGCGGCAAAGGCTGCATGGCGGGCTGCGCAATGACAAGATCCTTTCAGACGGCGGTTCTTGGTGCCGGGCTCATGGGGCATGGCATTGCCCTCACACTGGCGCGGGCCGGGCATCGTGTTGCCCTGACCGATCCCGTTGCAGATGCTCTTGCCAGCGTGCATCAGCGCATCGCCGCCAGCCTGAGCCTGATGGGCGAGGGGGATGCGCGGATTGCGCAGATCCTGAAGCAGATCGATCTGTTTGACACTGTTCCTGCCGCCGTCACCGGCGCGGATTTCGTGTTTGAGGCGGCTCCGGAAAAGCTGGAGCTGAAACAGGCGCTGTTTGCCGAAGCCGAGGCTCACGCGCCCGAAGCGGCCATTCTGGCGTCGAACACCAGCGTCATGCCGATCACGCAGATCATGGCGAAGCTGAAGCGCCGGGAAAGGGCGCTGGGCACCCACTGGTGGAACCCGCCGCACATGATCCCTCTGGTCGAGGTGATCCGCACCGAATGGACCAGCCCGGAGGCCATGGATGCCGTGACGGACCTGCTGGCGGGCGCAGGCAAGACACCGGTGCGGGTGGAGAAGGACGTTCCTGGCTTCATCGGCAACCGTCTGCAGCATGCGCTCTGGCGTGAGGCCATCAGCCTCGTGGAGCGTGGCATCTGCGATGCGGAAGCGGTCGATACGGTGGTCAAATCCTGTTTTGGCCGCAGGCTGTCCGTGCTGGGGCCGCTGGAGAATGCTGATCTCGTCGGCACTGAGCTGACGCTGGACATTCACCGGACGGTTCTGGCTGACCTTGAGGACCGCAAGGGGCCGTCGCCATACCTGGAGGGGCTCGTGGCGGAAGGCAAGCTCGGCATGAAGAGCGGTGAGGGCTTCCGCAAATGGACGCCGGAAGAGGCGCAGACCGTGCGCAACCGCGTGACCACCCACCTGAAGAAACTCGACACAATTCTGGAAGATTGAGCCGCGCTCAAGCGCCGCTTCTGATTGGAGACCACCATGGCCAAAAAGCCGCGCACAATTATAACCTGTGCGATCACCGGAGCGATCCATACGCCGACAATGTCGGATGCGCTGCCCTATACCTATGACCAGATCGCGGAACAGGCGCTTGCTGCCTCGGAAGCCGGGGCTGCGATCCTGCATCTGCATGCACGCAATCCCGAAAATGGCGCACCTTCCGTCGATCCGGCCGACTTTGCGCCGTTTCTTGGCCGGATCAAGCAGGCTTCGGATGCGGTGGTGAATATCTCGACTGGCGGATCGCTCAGCCTTTCGATCCAGGACCGGATCAAGCCGGCGCTGACCTATTCGCCCGAGATGTGCTCGATGAACATGGGTTCGATGAACTTCAGCTTTCATCCGCTGGCTGCGCGCTACACGGACTGGAAGTTTGACTGGGAGAAGGCCTATGTCGAGGCCTCGGAAGCGAGCATCTTCCGCAATACCTTCAAGGATATCAAGGAAGCTGCGACCAGCCTTGCTCCCCATGGCGTGAAGTTCGAGCATGAATGCTACGACGTGGGCCATCTCTATAATCTCAAGTTCTGTATGGATATCGGCCTGTTCAAGGCTCCGGTCTTCATCCAGTTCGTCATGGGCATTCTGGGCGGCATCGGTGCGGATGTGGAAAATCTCGTGTTCATGAAGCGCACGGCCGACAAGCTGTTCGGAGACGACTACCGCTGGTCGATCCTGGCGGCAGGCGCTGCCCAGATGCCGATGGCAACCACCGCCAGCCAGATGGGCGGGCATGTGCGTGTCGGGCTGGAGGACAGCCTGTTCATCACCCGCGGCAAGCTGGCCGAGAGCAATGCGCAACAGGTCATCAAGATCCGCCAGCTTGTCGAAAGCCTTGGCTCGGAAGTCGCAAGCCCCGATGAGGCCCGCGAAATCCTCGGCCTCAAGGGCGGCGATCAGGTTCAGTTCTAGGAAAAGAATGATGCTGAAGACCTGTCACATCACGGCAAGTGCACGCATGCAGGAGCTGCAGGTGGCGTACGCCGTACCGGGACAGGTCTTCGCCGGAAAGGCTTCGGGCACAGCGGGGTTGAGGAGGAACTCCGCTCTGTCCGGCGCATCCGGCTGGCGCGGGCCTGCAAGTGGCAGGCATTCCTGTGCAAGCGTCACGAGACCCCATGTTTTCTCCGGCGGACTGGAAGAGGAGCACGCCGGAGCTACCCCACTGTGGCCGCGAAACCGCGCGCTATGGACTGCCGGCTGACCCTGCGGGGCGCAGGCTGAACGACCCACAGTTCATCATCAAGGGAGGAATGAGGATGAAACTGACGAGCTTTGCAGCCGTAGCCGCGCTGGCGATCGGCATGAATACCGCGGCCTTGGCCGAGACGCTGCGCGTGTCGACCTATCTGCCGCCCAACCATTCGATGAATCACGAAATTACCGACTGGGGCAAGGAACTCTCGGAGCGCACCAATGGCGCGCTGAAGCTTGAGCTTTATCCTGCCGGGCAGCTTGGCCCCGCTCCGCGCCAGTTCGATCTGGTCCGGGCAGGCGGTGCGGATATCACCGTTGTTCTGCATGGGGCGACGCCGGGACGCTTCCCGATGAGCGAACTGGCCGGACTGCCGCTGACTTATCCGTCGGCGGGCCGCGACAGCCAGATCACCTCGCGCCGCCTGACCGAATTGGCACCGCAGTACCTCGCCGCCGAACATGAGGGAACGCGCATTCTCTGGATGGCCGTCACACCGCCGCTGAAGATGCACTTCGCCAAGACCGATCCGTCGGATTTGAACAGCCTCAAGGGACTTCGCATCCGCTATGCGGGCAGCATCTGGCAGCAGGTCATCGAGGCGCTGGGCGCATCGCCCGCAGCCGTCCAGCCGGCCGAAACCGCCGATGCCATGAGCCGCGGTGTGGTGGACGGGGCTGCATTCCCGTTTGAGGCGGCGATGTCCTTCGATCTGGGGCCGGTCACGCGCTACTCGCTGGAGCCGGGGCTGGTGTCGGCCACCTTTGCGGTCGTGATCAGCGATGATGCCTGGAACCGCCTCTCCGAGGAGCAGCGCAGCCTTATCACGGAAACCACAGGTCCGGACCGTGCCGAGGCATTCGGCAAGCGCTGGGATGAAGGCGAAGCGGTGGCGCGCAAGTACATGACCGATCAGGGCGTGAAGATCGTCGAATTGACCAGCGAGCAGCTCAACTCGCTCCATTCCAGCTTCGAGGGCATCGTCGAGCGTGCCGTGTCGGCCGTCAGCGGGCCGGGGGCAGAGTTCGTCGCAGCCTATAGCAAGTGATCCAGGAACGGCCCGCTCCCTGCGGGGCGGGCCTCTTCCCTGAACCGGAGTTCCTTGATGCAGGATACTGATCCAACGCCGCCGCTTCTGTCCAGGATCATGCTCTGGATTGCCAGTGCCGCGCTGATTGCCATGATGCTGTTCGTCATCGTGGATGTGGGGCAGCGGGCCCTCTTCAACAAACCGCTGCGCGGGGCCATCGATCTGGTTTCGATTGCGCTGCTGGTCATGGTGGCCTTTGGCACCGCGCCAGTGCTCGTGCGCCGCGCAGAGATCATCATTGATCTGATCGATCCGGTCATTGGCCAGACCGGGGTTCGCATTCTCGGAACCATCGCAGCCCTTGGCACGGGGGCTATGGTTCTGTTCATCGGCTGGTCGTCGCTCGCCCCGCTGAATGATGCCCTGCGCTGGGGAGAAAAATCACTGGAACTGGGTCTGCCGCAATGGATCCTCTGGGTTGTCGCGCTGATTGGCCTGGCCGGGATCATGTGGGGCGCGCTGGTGCAGATCCTGCACTATCTGCGCAAGCAGCCGGAGGGGCACGAATGACCGGATTTCAGTTCGGCATTGCCGGCATCGTGCTGCTGTTCGTGATGCTTTTCCTGCGGCAGCCGGTCTGGCTGGCGATGGCGGTTGTCGGGGTGGTTGGCAACATCTTCCTCAACAATCTGAACATGGCGAAGTTCATCACCAGCACCACCTTCTTCGACACGGCCGGCAGCTACAGCCTGTCGGTGATCCCGTTGTTCATCTTGATGGGTGAAATCGCGTCCGGCTCGCGCATGTCGTCTGATCTTTTCCGGGCAGCGCAGGTCATGCTGTCAGGGTTGCGCGGCGGACTGGGCATTGCGACCGTGGCAGCGTCGGGCGCCTTCGGGGCGATCTGCGGCTCGTCGGTGGCAACGGCTGCCAGCATGACGCGCATCGCCCTGCCGGAAATGAAACGCGCAGGCTATGAGGAAGGGTATTCGGCGGCCACCATTGCAGCAGGCGGCACGCTGGGTATCCTGATCCCGCCGTCAATCGTTCTGGTCATTTACGGGTCCATCGCCGAACAGTCGGTTGCACGGCTGTTCGCTGCGGCTTTGCTGCCCGGTGTTCTGCTGGCCGTGCTCTACGGCATCGTGGCTTTGTGGGTCGCTCACCGGGGCGGTGCACCGGTTGAGGTTTCGGCCACGTTCAAGGAGCGCATCGCAGCGCTCCGTCACGCCTGGGCCTTTGCGCTGCTGTTCGCAGTGACCATCGGCGGCATCTACACGGGCCTTTTCAGCCCCAATGAAGCTGCTTCAATCGGTGCCTTTGGCGCGATCCTCATCGGTTTCGCCCGGCGCAGCCTGTCCTTGGAGGGGCTGCTCAAGGCAGTTCAGGCCTCAGTCCTGATGTCCTGCACCCTGTTCCTCATCATCATGGGGGCCAAGCTCTTCGGCCAGTTCATCGTCCAGACCCATCTGCCCGATACCTTGCTGCAACTGGCTCTGGAAGCCCAGCTGTCGCCGTTCACGGTGATGGGCATCATCATCTTCCTCTACATTCTTCTGGGCTGCTTCCTCGAAGGCTTCGGCATGGTGCTGATCACCGTGCCCGTCTTCCTGCCGGTCGTCGTGGGCTACGGCTATGACCCGATCCTCTTCGGGGTCCTGGTCGTGGTGCTGGTGGAACTGGGGCTGATCTCGCCGCCGGTGGGCATGAACCTCTTCATCATCCGCGCGCAGGTGCCGGACATGCCGATGTCGGGGCTATACCGCGGCATCGCGCCGTTCCTCATCGCTCCCGTTCTTCTGGTCGGGCTCATCCTCACCTTCCCGCAGTTGACGCTGTGGCTACCACGCTTGCTCTATTGAGGCATCAATGACCGGTATCGTGATCTTTGACTCCGAGGCTGCCTACTATGCGAGGCACTTGTCGGAACAGTTTCCCTCGCTGTCCATCACCGCCACAGGCGATCTGGAGGAGGCCATCGCGGCGGCTGCGGACGCGCGGGTGCTGATCGGCCTTGCTCCCTATCTGCAGGACCGGCTGCTGGCGGCGGCTCCCCGGCTGGAGTGGGTTCAGGCCCTGACGACCGGCGTCGACAATCTTCTGGGAAATCCGCAGATGAAAGGCGCTGCCCTGACCAGTTGCGGCGGCATTCATGGTCCGCAGATGTCGGAGCTGGCCATCCTGATGATGCTGGCTGGCATCCGCCGCTTTCCGGCGATGCTGGACAATCAGCGGCAAGGGCGCTGGGAGCGCTGGAAACAGCCGCTACTGAGCGGGCGCACCGTCTGCATTGTCGGGCTTGGCGCCATTGCGGAAACCCTTGCGGGGATCTGCCGCGCCTTCGGGATGACAGTGACCGGCGTCAGCAGCGGGCGGTCCGAGGTGCCGGGCTTTGCCCGGATCTACCGGCGGGAGGAATTGCCGCAGGCGGCCCATGAGGCCGATTTCCTCGTCATCCTCGTGCCTCATAGCCCGCAGACCCATCACATCATCAATGCCCAGGTGCTTGGCGCGATGCGTCCGGATGCCTGGCTGATCAACATCGCCCGCGGCGGCTGTGTCGATGAGGAGGCGCTGCTTGAGGTGCTGCGGAGCGGAAAGATTGCAGGGGCGGGGCTGGATGTGTTCGCCGCCGAACCATTGCCGCCGGAAAGCCCGTTCTGGTCGATGCCTAATGTCATCGTCACCCCGCATATCGGCGGGTTTTCCGCCACCTATCACGAACAGGCGCTGCCGGTGGTTGCGCGCAACATGGCCGATTGGCTGCGCGGCGGCGTTTCCGCGCTGACCGGGCGTCTGGACAAGAGGGACAACTGATGCAGACCAACTCACCCATTACCGCGTCCGAGATGGAGCGCCGCTGGTCCGTTGCACGGGGCGTCATGGCAGATCTGGGGCTGGACGCCCTTGTCATGCATGCGCGTGAGGACTGGATGGGCGGCTATGTCCGCTGGTTCACCGATGTGCCCGCCAACAACGGCTATCCGCGCACCGTGGTCTTCTTTGCAGACCGTCCGATGGTGGTGGTCGAAATGGGGGCATTCGGCACCGACCGGCTGACGGATACGGCTGCGGGTGCCACACGCGGCGTGGGCCGGGTTCTGGGCACACCGTCCTTCCATTCGATCGGCTATACGGTTGATTATGACACGGACCTCCTGCTCCAGGCGTTGCAGGGCGTGGAACGGTTGGGCGTTCTGGTGCCGTCTGCGCTGCCGCATGGCATGATGAGTGCTCTGGCTTCCCGCTTCGATCTGACCGATGCAACCGATGCGCTGGACCGGGTGAAGGCCATCAAGAGTGCCGAGGAAATCTCTCTCATCCGGCAGTGTGCGGCCTTGCAGGACAAGGTTTTTGCCGAGGTCTGCGATTTCATCCGCCCCGGCGTGAGCGACCGGGACGTGACCAGCCATGCGGAAGCCGTGGGCCGCCGTCTTGGCAGTGATCAGGGGATCTATCTGGGGCTTTCGGCGCCGATGGGGCAGCCCTCTCGCTTCATGAACCGTCCGTTCCAGACACGGACCCTCCAGCCGGGCGATCACATGTCGCTGCTGATCGAGATCAACGGGCCCGGCGGCCTCTATCTGGAAATCGCCCGCACCATGGTTCTGGGCCGTGCCGATGACCACCTCCTGCAGGCGTTCGAGAACGTCAGGCAAGCGCAGGACCATACGCTTTCCCTGATGAAGCCGGGAACTGCCCCGGCAGACATTGCCGCCGCCCATGATGTCTGGATGACCTCACGCGGCCTGCCAGCCGAGACACGGCTTTATGCCCACGGACAGGGCTGCGAGATGGTGGAGCGCCCGCTGATCCGCCGCGACGAGACCATGCCGCTGGCCAAGGACATGTGCCTTGCCGTTCATCCTGGCTATGACGATGGCCGGGTCTTCGCGGTGATCTGCGACAATTACATGATCGAGGCTGACGGTCCCGGCGAGTGCCTGCACCGCACCGAGAAGCGCATCTTTGAACTGTGAGAACCATGATGACCCAGACTGCGAAGATCGCTCTCGAAGAGCATTTCATGCATCCGGACTTCTTCGACTATTTCGGCACGACAGCCATCAACATCAGCCCGGACCTTTTCGGCAAGGCGCGGGAAGCGCTGCTGGATTTTGGCGAGCGGCGGCTGACGGCGATGGATGAAGCCGGGATCACAAAGGCGGTCCTTTCCCTTGCAGGCCCCGGCGTTCAGGCCGAAAAGCGCATGGACACGGCGGTGAAACTCGCCCGTCAGGTGAATGATCATCTGGCCGCAGAAATGGCGAAGCAGCCCGCCCGTTACGGTGGCTTCGCCCATCTGGCCATGCAGGATCCGGCGGCGGCTGCCGATGAACTGGAACGCTGCGTGCGCGACCTTGGCATGCAGGGGGCCATGATCAATGGCCAGACTGGCGGCACCTATCTGGATGATGACCGCTATTCGGTGTTTTGGGAAAGGGTCTCGGATCTGGCGGTGCCGGTCTATATCCATCCCAACAACCCGCCGGAGACGGTGCACATGTACAACGGCCACCCGGAGCTTTTCGGCCCGGTCTGGTCGTGGACGGTGGAAACCGCCACCCATGCGCTGCGGTTGGTGTTTTCGGGCACTTTTGACCGTTTCCCCAATGCCCGGCTGATCCTGGGGCACCTGGGCGAAACACTGCCCTATCTGCTGTGGCGTCTCGACAGCCGCTGGGAAATCTCCAACCGGGGAGCGATGCGGCTTGAGCATGCGCCCTCCCGCTACTTCCGCAACAATATCTGGGTCACCACCTCAGGCATGTGCTCCGACGCGCCGCTGCGCTGCGCGCTGGACATGCTGGGAGCAGACCGGGTGCTGTTCTCGGCAGATTATCCGTTCGAAAGCGCACGCGAGGCGGGGGAATGGATTGAGGCAGCGCCAATTTCGGATACCGAGCGCCGTGCCGTCTGCCATGACAATGCGGCCTCCCTGCTGAAGCTCTGAGCCTCGGCAGATTGAGGGCAGGGGAAACGAAACAGCCCCCGGTGAGTTTGGCTCACCGGGGGCTTTCGTTGGGGGCTTTCGTTTTTGGCAGTTCAGCGCAGCAGGGTCCGGTAACGATGCGTCTGCGGCGGCTTTATTGTCAGCGTATTACCTCAAGCATCATCCGGTATTCTGCAACGCTGGGCCGGTAGCCTGCGGTGACGTTGAAATGGCTTGCCGCGCAGGCATGGGCGAGGGCACCCATGTCTCCCATGCGGTAGCCGGCTTGCGCCAGCGTTACCGGCAGGGACAGCCGCTGCATCAGCGCTTTCAGGGCGGCGCCGAAATCAGCCGAGGGGGAAAGGCCTGCTGCCCGGTTCAGCGCAGCGACCCGTTCCGGCAGCTTTTCCCGCATCAGGCCGAGCATGGCAAGCACGCCAAATGCACTCAGCCGTCCGTGGTGCAGCCCCTGATCGCCGCAGCTGATGGCGATGGCATGGGCCGGCCCCAGCCCCTTGGCAATGGCGATACCGCCTTCCCATGCCGCCAGCATCATCTGGCCCCGGGCCTCGATGTTCTGCCCGTCCGCCGTGGCCACTTCCACCCAGCGCCAGGCGCGGGCCAGCCCGTCCAGTGCCAGCGTGTCTGCCAGCGGATTATCCCCCTTGGCGAGATAGCCTTCCACGCAATGGGAAATGGCATCGAGCCCGGTTGCCGCCGTCAGGCTGGCAGGCAGGGTGACGGTCAGCTCCGGATCGCACAGCGCAAGGCGCGGGACGGCGAAACGCGAGGTGATGCCGGCGGAGATAGACTGAGCATCAGGATGAATGCCTGCATCGGGTGAACTGTCCGACCCCGTTCCGGCGGTGGTTGGCACCACGGCGACAGGCCGGGCTGTCATCTCCACCCGCTCGGGATGGCCGAGATAGGTGGCCGGCTCCCCGCCTTGTCCTGCGATCACGGCAGTGAGCTTTGCCGTGTCGATCGCCGAGCCTCCGCCCAATGCCACCACGGCATCACATTGTCCCTCCCGGTACCTTGCCACCGCAGCCATGACGCCGGCTGAAGTCGGATTTTCGGGAGTCTCCGCGAAGACCGTGCATTGCGGGCCCAGCAGGCCCGCAACACGATCTACATGACCAAGCCGCACAAGGCCTGGGTCGCTGACCAGCAGCGGGCGCCGGATGCCGAGCGCAGCCAGTTCTTCCGGCAAGCGCGAGACACTCCCCGGACCGAAGACGATCCGGGGAAAGGAAAGTGCGAAGTCCATCTCAGCCATCCCGCCGGAACAGCATTGCGATCAGGCGGAACACCAGCCTGACCGATACGAACTTCAAGCCAGCACGGAGCTGGCTGGGCCGCAGCACGGCCTTCATCGGCATGGCGCCCATGATCTGGCCGCTGAGCAAAAGCCCGTTTTCGTGGGGTTGAACGTCAAGAACTTCAATCAGTTCCGACCCGTCAGGTCCTTGCATTTTCATGGCTTCACCCGCAGAGCTTGTCGAAGTTGATCTTCATGTCCTGACAGACCTTGATCGCGGTTGCGCGGCCTGCGCCGCTGACCGAGGACACGTTGATAGCCGTTCCGGTGAGATAGAGGTTCGACAGTCCCGGAACCTTCAGCTTGGCAAGCTCCGGCATCGGGCGCTGCCCTCCGATCTGGTGCAGGTACTCGCCGATGCCCGACACATCGCCGCGCTGAAACATCGGCGAGTGGCGCGACACCTCCAGCGGGCTGTCGAACCGCCGGCCGATGATGTTGCTGTCACTCATGTTGGTGGTGTAGTCGCGGAAGCGCTCCAGCAGCCAGTCAGCCATCTCCTGATTGCGGCGGTCCCACTCGGACGAGCCGCCCCCGCGCAGGTCGAACGGACCGAAGCCATAGACGGTGATGGCGCATTTGCCTTCCGGCACCTGGGTAGGATCGAACTGGCATTGCATGTGCGAGGCCAGGATCGTGTCATTGGAGCCTTCCGCCCACATGTCGCCATAGCGGTAGTTGTCGAAGACCCGCAGGAAGCGTTCCAGCGTTGAGGGGGTGTAGTTCTGCAGGACGACCCGTCCGGCCTCTTCCCCGGCCTTGAACTTCGGCGTTTCGTGCAGCGCGTAATGCTGCGGCATGATCGAGAAGGCGCCGCTCTGGGTCCGTTTGGCCCGCTGCACGACACCGGGATCGAGGCCGTCTACCATCTCTCCCAGCAGGTGAGGGTGGATCTGCCCGATGATGCCGTCACGGGCGCGGATCACCTCTCCGCCCTCAAGCCGCACGCCTACGGCCTTGCCGCCCTCGGTGATCACCTTCTCCACATGTGTGCGGCCGCGCAATTCACCGCCGTGGTCCTCGAGGCAGGCGATCAGCGCATCGACAAGCGCGCCCGAGCCGCCCACCGGAACGCCGATCGGGTGCCGGTGCACCATGCCCGGCATCGTGTAGATGACGAAGCCCGTGCCCATTTCCTCCGGCGCGGTCAGGGTTTCAGCGGCAAATTTCAGCAGATGGATAATCAGCTTGTCGCTTTCGAAGAACTCGCGGCAGATGTCGAGCTTGGACATCTGGAGCGCGCGCATCATCTCCTGCCCTTCAAGGCTTTGATCCAGCAGGGCGTAGAACGGGCCCTGGGGCAGTGCAGGCACGAAGAGGCTCTGCGTCACCATCGGCAGGATCTTCATGCTCATCGCCGCGAACTTGCGATAGGCTTCCGCATCCCGCTGGCTGAACTGGGCGATGGATTCACATGTGCGCTCCACGTCCTTGTAGGTGACAAGGGCGGTGCCATCATCGAACATCGTTGAATAGACGCCGTCCGGATAGATGTACTTCAGCCCATATTTTGATTGCAGCTTCAACTCGTCATTGATGATCAGCGGGTTTGCCTGAATGTTGACGTGCAGCGAAGAATGCAGGTCGAATTTAAAGCCTGGCGCAATGATTTCCTTGGTAACGACACCGCCGCCGTACCAGTCGTTGCGTTCGAGGACGAGGATCTTCTTGCCAGCCTTGGCAAGGTAACATGCAGCCGTCAGCCCGTTATGTCCGGAGCCGATGACGATGAAGTCATAGGTCGAGGCCACTGTGGTCACTCCTTGAGGTATCAGGTTTTACGTCTTTGCTGGCCGCAGCACTCAGATCGGATAGTGCTGGTTCGGGTCTTCGACGGTGACCCAGTGGATTTCCGTGAATTCGTTGATCCCGGCATGACCGCCGAACCGGCCGTAGCCGGATGCCTTCATGCCGCCGAGCGGCATCTGCGCCTCGTCGTAGACGGTGGGGCCGTTGATGTGGCAGCAGCCGAATTCCAGCTGGTTGGCGATGTCCAGCGCACGGGTGATGTCGCTTGAGAAAATCGCGGCCTTCAGCCCGTATTCCGTATCGTTTGCAACGGTGATGGCCTCTTCGGCATCATTGACCCGGACGAGACAGGTCACGGGGCCGAAGGATTCCTCATAGTAGATCCGCATTTGCGGGGTCACGTGATCGAGCAGGCTGGGCTGCATGACCGCCCCGTCATGGGTGCCGCGCACCAGTGCCACGGCGCCCTTGTCAACCGCATCGGCAATCAGGGCCTCCACACGTGCGGCAGCATCCGGGCTGATCAGGCCGCCCAGTGGAGCGTTCGATGAATGAGGGTTGTCGGCAGCAAGGCTCTCGACCTTGACCTTCATCTTGCGGGCGAATTCATCGGCGATCCGGGTGTCGAGGACGACCCGTTCCGTTGACATGCAGATCTGTCCCTGATGCATATAGGCACCGAAGGCAGCAGCGCGTACGGCGTTATCAATGTCAGCGTCGTCCAGCACCAGCAGCGGGGCCTTGCCGCCCAATTCCAGCAGCACCGGCTTGAGATGCCTTGCCCCCATCTGGGCAATGACGCGCCCGGTGGCCGTTGAGCCGGTGAAGTTCACCCGCCGCACCTCGTGACAGGCGATCATCGCCTCGACAACCTTTGGCGCGTCTTCACGGGTGTGGGTGATGAAGTTCATCGCTCCGGCAGGCAGGCCGGCATCAATGAGCACCTGCGCCAGCAGATATTGCGTGCCTGGGCTGTTCTCCGAGGCCTTCAGCACCACCGTGTTGCCGCAGGCCAGCGCCGTGCCAAAGGCACGCACGGCAAGGATGATGGGGGCGTTCCAGGGCACGATCGACAGCACGACGCCCACCGGCCGGCGGAAGGCAAAGGCATGGGCACCCGGCTTGTCGGCGGGAATGATCTCACCCTTGATGTGGGTGGTCAGCGAGGCTGCCTCGCGCAGCATCCCGGCGGCCAGGCGCACGTTGAAGCGCACCCAGGGCAGCGAGGCCCCGGTTTCGCTGATCATCATCTTCTCGAACTGGCTGGCCCGTTCCTGAAGCAGGTCTGCTGCCTTGAGCAGGATATCGCGGCGGTAGGACGGGCCGGTCTTCGCCCATGCAGGCAGGGCCCTTGCTGCGGACTTGACGGCCGCAATGGCATCTTCCGGCGTTGCTGCGGCAAAGGTGGTCACGGGCTCGCCCGTCACCGGATCATGCCGTATGGCGGTCGCCCCTCCGCTCGCGGCAGTAGGGCGGTTATCGATGATCAGTTCAGACAGCATTTTGCTCCTCCCGGCAGAAGGCCAGCCCTGGATGGCTGGCCGGCAGATGACCGGCTGTAAGGTCCGGGTGTCAGGAACCGCTCCTCTTCAATTTCTGACACATGTGTCAGTTATTCATTTTTCGACACTTGTGTCAATAATTCATGCCGAGTGATGGAGGCGGCTTGCCTTCACCGCCCGGTAAGGTGATGAAGGGGGAGTGACCGGGGAGTGAAGCCATGACGATTCCCAATCCTGCCAGCTTCCGCAGCGCAGCGAGCGACCGGGAGAAACGGGTGCGGACCCGCGCGCTGTTGATGGACTGTGCAATTGCGGAATTTGCCGCAAAGGGGCTGGCGCAGACCTCGGTCGATGACGTCGTGACCAAGGCTCAGGTTTCGCGCGGCACGTTCTATTATCACTTTGCCAACATGGACGAGATCATGGAGGCGGTGGGCCGGGCAGTTGCCGCCACATTCGTCACCATCGTCGATCAGGATATCCGCGAGGTCGAGACTGGGCCCGAGCGGGTGGCGCTGGCCACCCAGATCTTCATCGAGATGGCCTCGGCAATCCCGGACTGGGGGCGGCTGGTCAGTGATGCGCTGACGAACATGGGTGTGTTCTACGAACATATCTCACGGGGGATCCGCAAGGACGTGCTGGTCGGCTTCCGTAGTGGTGACTTCAGGACCGGGCCGACGGATTTTCTGTTCAGCGGATTGCTGGCTGTCGTCGGCGCTGCCGTTCGCGCCCGGCTTCAGTTCCCCGATGACCGGACGATCGCCCCACAGGCGGCCGAACTGGTCCTGCTGATGCTGGCAACCCCGAGTGAAACGGCGAGAACCCTGCCTGGAGAAGTGATGCGGAAATATTCCGGCAAGGTGTGGCACAACCCGGACGAAATCCAGAAGTCCCTCGCCACGATCATGCCGCCGCTTCTGAACGAGATGCTGGATAGTCAGGAATCCAGTGCGGATGCCAGAACTTGAGAGGCTGATACATCATGCCCATGGACGTTCCCCGGAGGACATAACCGGGTGCTGCACGGGTAAACCCATGAAGAGATGGCGTCAGAACGGCAGGATCAGCGGCACCAGCAGCACGCTGGTGAGAAGGGTGATCAGCGTGAAGGGCACGCCGATCTTCATGAAGTCGCCGAAGCGGTAGTTTCCTGGTCCGACGACCAGCGTGTTCACCGGCGAGGATACGGGCGTCATGAAGGCGGCTGAGGCGGCCAGTGCCACGGTCATGGCGAAAGGGTAGGGCGAGGTGTTCATCTCCTGCGCCACCGCCAGAGCCACCGGCGCCATCAGCACGGCAGTTGCCGTGTTGGAGATGAAAAGGCCCAGAACGGAGGTTGTGGCGAAGAGCGCGGCCAGAACCAGATGCGGGCTTGCCTCTCCCAGAATGTCCAGCAGCAGGCTGGCGGCAATATCGACCCCGCCGGTGCGCTGCAGCGCCAGCGAGAAGGGCAGCATGCCGACGATCAGGATGAGGCTCTGCCAGTGGATCGAGCGGTAGGCTTCTGCCATGCCGATGCAGCGGAACAGCCCGAGCAAGAGGCATCCGAATAGCGCGGCCTGAACATTCGGCACGATGCCCGACACCATCAGCGCGATCACCAGCGCCAGCACGGCCAGCGTCCGCGGGGCCCGGTGGCGGGCATGGACGGCATTTTCGGATTCGGCCGGCAGGTCCAGCAGCACCAGATCGCGCCGCTCGTCCGCCAGATTGCGGATCGACCGCCAGGGACCGGCAGCCAGCAGCGTGTCGCCTGCCTGCAGGACTTCGGCGGTGACAGCTTCGGGCACCGGTTCCGTGCCGTGCTTCATGCCAATGACCGACAGGCCATAGACCGAACGGAACTTCGCGCTCATCAGCGTCTTTCCGGTCAGGCGGGAGCCCGGCGGCACAAGGATCTGCGCCATGCCGATTTCCTGCGTGGTGTCGGCAAGCCATTGCTCCGTCACCGGCAGTTCCGCAAGGCCATGGGTTCGGGCAAAACTGGCAAAGTCAAAGCCGGATTTTTCGCTGCTGACCCGCTGGTCGATCATCAGGATGTCACCGGCCTCCAGCACGGTGGCGGCCTGGGGCGAGATCAGCTTGCGGCGGAACAGATTGCCCCGTTCGATGGCGATGATGTTGATGCCGGCACTGGCACGCAGGTCCAGCGTGTCGAGCCGCCGGCCGGAAAGTCCTGAGCCGGGCATCACCTGCAGCCGGTGCTCGCGGCCGCCGATGGCATAATCCTCCACCCAGCTTCTGAGGGCGGCACGGCCTGAGACTTCCGCCGTTTCGCCGGGGGAGAGAAACCGCCGCGCCGCCAGCATGTAGAGCACTGCCAGCAGCAGCACGGGCACGCCAAAGGGGGTGAAGGCAAAGAAGCTGAAGCCCTCATGCCCCTGCCGGATCAGTTCGGCGTGAATGACAAGGTTTGGCGCTGTGGCGACGAGGGTCATCATGCCGCTGATCAGCGCCGCCATGGACAGGGGCATCATCAGCCGGCCTGCGGGAATGCGGGCCTTGCGGGCGATGCGCAGCACGATGGGAATGAAAATGGCCACCACCCCGGTGGAGGACATGAAGGAGCCGACACCGGCCACGATCAGCATCAGCAGAAAGATCAGCCGCGCCTCGCTGGCGCCTGCCCTGAGGGTGAGCCAGTCGCCCAGCCGCTGCGCCACGCCCGTGCGCACCAGCGCTTCGCCAATGACGAAAAGCGCCGCAATCAGCACGATGTTCGGGTCGGACAGCCCGGCCAGCGCCTCCTGCATGCTGATCACGCCTGTCAGCGGCAAGGCCGTCATCATGATCACCGCCACCACATCCATGCGCGGCCGGTTGACCGCAAACATGATCACCGCAGCGCCAAGGAGGGCAAGAACCTGAGCAAGCGCAGACATGGGCAGAACCTCGTTGGCGGCAGGGGGCAGGGCGCGGGGATGACCGGGGCATCATCCCCGAACAGGGGCAGACTGGCAACCGCCGGAACCTCCCAGAGCCTTGTTGTGCCCGTGTGAGACGGGCGGCCCATTGTCCGGGCGCCTGTGTGATTTCATGGCTTTGCAGGAAGATATTATACTGCTTTGGAAGCCGTGACGGCGAGGGCGGTGAAAGGAAGAGCGGTGCCTGCGAGCGCAGATGCGCTTGCGGGCTCCCGGCCGGATTTTCGGGCCGCACTCTGCGCAATGGACAAAGGCTGTGGCCAAGCGGCACAAACTTGCTTAGAGCTTCACGTCCGGAAACCTGCAGCCGCCCGAGGAGTGCCCGAGTTTGCCCGATATCCATCTCACGCCAGCTGTTGCAACGGCTCTGTTCATCGTGGCCTGTCTTGCAGGCTACAGCTACAGGCGTGTGTGGAAGGCAGAAGGCCCCAGGTGGCAGCTCTGGCTCTACGGATTGCTGGCCGCAACAACGCTGCTGGTTCTGGCTTTCGTGCCTCTGGTGCCAGGCCGCTAAGGTGATGGGGTGCTGAGGTGCCGGGGCGCTGAGGTATTTGGCACCGGCAAAGCCTGGTGAGGCAGCAGGAAGGTCAGGAGGCCTGATTGGCCTCCGCCATCTTCTGGCGCTTGCGCGGGCAGGCCATGCGCTCATGCAGCGGGCTGTTCGGATTAATCTCGCGCTTGCACACAAGGCAATGATCGGCGCCGGAAATCGCGTTCAGTCCGCCGCAGCTTCCCTTGATGGTGCGCCCCGACACGATCACCCCGATCGCCATGCCCAGCACCACAATCAGGAACAGAACAAAAGCGATCGCCAGGGTTGCCATGGGTGCTGTCCTTGCCTGTTCAGGCCGTCAGGGATGCCAGACGGCTGCTTTCGCTGGTGATGAGCTTGGCGCCGGAGGTCTCGATGAACATGACCGCAAGGCCCTGCGTCTCGGCGATTTCCAGCCCGCGCTCACGGCCGAGCACCAGCATGGCCGTCGCCCAGGCGTCTGCCAGCATCGCGTTTTCGGCCAGAACGGTCGCGGATACGGTCGCGTGTGTGATCGGACGGCCCGTGGTGGGGTCGATGATATGCGAGTAGCGCTTGCCGTCAGCTTCGAAATAGTTGCGGTAGTCGCCCGACGTGGCCATGCCAAGCCCGGACACGCCGATCTTGCGATGCACCCCGGCTTCGCCGGCGAGCGGAACCTCGATGCCGATCTGCCACGGCATGCCGGCACCATTGTGGCCCGATGCGTAAAGGTCGCCGCCAATCTCGATCATGAAATCGGTCAGGCCGGCCGTGCGCAGCACCTCTGCCACCCGGTCGGCGCCATATCCCTTGCCGATGGCCGAGAGATAGATGCTGGTGCCGGAAGCCGACTTGACGAGTGAGCCATTGGCCAGCGTCAGCATGCGGGACTGGCCCACAGAATCCATCACGGCGGCGATTTCGGCATCCTGCAGCGCGCGCTGCTGCACCTGTGCCGCGCCAAAGCCCCAGAGGTCGATCAGCGGGCCGGAGGTGATGTCGAACCGGCCTTCGCTGGCCTGATGCACGGATTGCGCGGCGCTGAGCACGGTGTTCATTCCGGGCGACAGGTTCAGCGGCTCGCCGGCTGCGGCGGCGTTGATGCGCGACAGATCCGAGTTCTTGTCCCAGTTCGACATGGCACGGGTCACATCGGCCAGCGCGGTCTGAACTTTTGCACTCAGATCCTTTGCGTCCACATTCTGCCCGTTGCTGACAGCCGTGATGTTCCAGGTTGTACCCATGGTCTGGCCGGACAGCTTCAGCAGCTCAGACCCCGGCTTGCAGGCCGCAAGTGCGGCCGTCATGATCAGGAAGGATCGCCGGGAAATCGAGGTCAGACCAGACACTGGAGTTTCTCCATCTTATGAAAACAGGGGGCACAAAGCGCCAAGAGTTTGGTCGTGAATACGTCGTGATGCCAGTCTCTGCAACTGAAACCGTAATGGGGCAAAAAAAAACAGGACATGTCCCGGAAAAGGTTCCGTTTTCGAAGAAGGGAAGGCATAAGGGGATAAAATCACTGGGTAGAGATTCAGGTGCAGAAATTTTCGCTTCGCAAAGGTCTCCAGCTTCCGATCCTCGGTGCCCCAAGCGCGGGTGAGCAGGACGGACCGGCTGTCAGCACCGTCGCCATCCTGGGCGCGGATTACATTGGTCTAAAGCCACGGCTTCTGGTCGCTGAGGGCGATGCAGTCGGGGCAGGGGCCCCCATCCTCACGCATAAAGACACGCCAGAGGTGATGGTCACCTCGCCTGTGAGCGGGCGAATCAAAGCCATCAACCGGGGCGCGCAGCGCAAGCTGATCAGCGTCGAGATTACGGTTGATCCGGCGGCCGCCGAGCCTGTGAACTTCGGGCAGACCGGAGACATCAGCACCCCGGAAGGTTTGGCGGAGCGGCTTTGTGCCAGCGGCTTGTGGACATCTTTCCGCACCCGTCCCTATTCCAAGGTGCCTTCGCCCGAATCCCGGCCTGCTGCGATTTTTGTCACGGCAATGGACACCGAGCCTCTTGCGGCAGATCCGGTGCCTGTGATTACCGCCCGCGCCGAAGCCTTCGAGCGCGGGTTGCAGGCAGTCGCCATGCTGACGGAGGGCAAGACTTTCCTGTGTCACGAGGACGGCGCGAGCCTGCCGGGCGCATCGGTGCCCGGTGTCGAGGTGGCGCAGTTCAGCGGGCCGCACCCGGCAGGCCTTGCCGGAACCCACATGCATTTTCTGGCGCCGCCAAGTGCTGCACGCACCGTCTGGAGCATTGGCTATGCCGATGTCATCGCCATCGGGCAGCTGTTGCTGACCGGCTATCTGGACAGCTCCCGCGTTGTGGCCATCTGCGGGCCGCTGGCGGCCAATCCGCGTCTGGTACGCACCATTGCCGGTGCGTCGATGGCCGAACTTACGGCCGGTGAGAACCCGGCCGGCGTGCCGGTGCGCCTCATCTCCGGATCGGTGCTGAGCGGCCGGGCCGGTGCCGGCGCCGAGGCCTATCTCGGCCGTTATGCGCGGCAGGTCACGCTGATCGAAGAGGATCACAAGCAGATCCCGCTCGGCTGGATCCGGCCGATGGCTTCCAAATTCGCCGTGCAGCCGGTGCTGGGCTCGGCCTTCACAAAGAAGCTTTATGCGCTGACCACCAATCTGAACGGCGGCCGGCGCGCCATGGTTCCGATCGGAACCTTCGAGCAGCTGATGCCGCAGGACTATCTGCCGACGCAGCTGTTGCGCGCCCTTCTGGTGATGGACACCGACGAGGCGCAGGCACTCGGGGCGCTGGAGCTGGACGAGGAGGACCTCGGCCTGGTCGGGTTTGCCTGTCCTGCCAAATATGAATACGGCATTGCCCTGCGCGATTGCCTGACGAAGATCGAAAGAGAGGGCTGATCGCGTGGGTTTGCGCAGTTTCTTCGACCGGATCGAGCCGCATTTCACCAAGGGAGGCCGCTATGAGCGGTTCTTCCCGCTTTATGAAATGGTGGAAAGCTTCCTCTACACCCCCCGCACAGTGACGACTGTGGCACCGCATGCACGGTCCTACATCGACATGAAGCGGATCATGACCTATGTGGTGATCGCGACCATCCCTTGCATCCTGATGGCGCTTTACAACACGGGGCTGCAGGTCAATCTGGCCATCGCCAGCCATGGCGCGAGCGGCTGGCGCGCGTCCATCATCGAGGCTCTGGGGATCGGCTTCGATGCCGCCAACCCTCTGGCCAACATGCTGCATGGCCTGTTGTACTTCCTGCCGATCTATATCGTCACGCTCGCCGTCGGCGGCGTCTGGGAAGTCCTCTTCGCCACCGTCCGCCGTCACGAAGTGAACGAGGGCTTCCTCGTCACCTCGATGCTTTATACTCTTATCCTGCCGGCTTCGACGCCGCTGTGGCAGGTTGCGCTCGGCATCTCGTTTGGCGTGGTGATTGGCAAGGAAGTGTTCGGCGGTACGGGCAAGAATTTCCTCAATCCGGCGCTGGTCGGCCGTGCGTTCCTGTATTTCGCCTTCCCGGCACAGATGTCGGGAGACTCGGTCTGGACGCCCGTTGACGGGTTCTCCGGCGCCACGGCGCTGGCCGTCGTTGCCGCCGAGGGCCATCAGCAGCTCGTCACCTATGGCATCACGTGGATGGACGCCTTCATCGGCACCATTCAGGGCAGCCTGGGCGAGACGTCGACGCTCGCCTGCCTCATCGGCCTCGCCTTCCTGCTTGTCACCCGCATTGCCAATTACCGGATGGTGCTGGGCTGCATGGCAGGGATGATCGGCTTCTCGGCCCTGCTCAACTTCATCGGATCCGACAGCAACCCGGCCTTTGCCATGCCCTGGTACTGGCACCTCGTGACGGGTGGCTTTGCCTTTGGCCTCGCCTTCATGGTGACGGAGCCCGTTTCGGGATCCCATACGAACGCCGGCCGCTATGTCTATGGGGCGCTGATCGGCGTGATGGTCGTGATGATCCGCGTGATCAATCCGGCTTTCCCCGAAGGCATGATGCTGGCGATCCTGTTCGGAAATGTTTTCGCGCCCTTGATCGATCATTTCGTCGTCAAGGCCAACATCAAGCGGAGGGCGCGGCGTCTATGAGTGACCAACGCGAAACGCTCACGGCAAACACGCAGAAGGGGCCGATTGGCCGCTTCCTCGCCCTGCCTGCCGATTCAACGCCGAAGACGATCTTTGTGGCGGTCGTCCTCTGCCTCGTTGCCTCGATGGTGGTGTCTCTGGCGGCTGTCAGTCTGAGGCCGCTGCAGCAGCAGAATGCCCTGCGCAACCAGCAGATCAACATTCTGCAGGTGGCCGGCCTTTATGAACCCGGCCAGGACGTTGCCAAGGCCTTTGCCGTATTCGAGCCCGGAGTTCTTGAGCTGGAGACCGGGCGGCTGACTGACAAGTTTGACCCGGCCACCTTCGATAACCGCGCTGCAGCGAAGGATCCGGAACTCTCCGTTGCCCTGACCGATGACCCGGCTTCGATCGTGCGTCAGGCCCGGTTCGTGTCTGTCTATATTCTGCGCGATGCCAATGGCGCCGTGGACAAGGTCATTCTGCCCATCCATGGCTATGGCCTGTGGTCCACGCTGTACGGCTATGTTGCCATCGAGGCGGATGGCAGCACGATCTATGGTCTGCAGTTCTATCAGCACGCGGAAACGCCGGGCCTTGGCGGCGAAGTCGACAACCCGCGCTGGCGTGCCCAGTGGAGCGGCAAGTCGATCTACAATGACGCCGGAGACGTGGCGATCACGATTTCGCGCATGGCTCCTCCCCGGGGGCAGGAGCATCACATTGATGCGATTTCCGGTGCCACGCTGACTGGCCGCGGTGTTGAGAATCTCGTCCGCTTCTGGATGGGCGATAGGGGCTATGCTCCCTTCCTCGCCAATGTTCGCGCAGGAGAAATCTGATGGCGCAATCACGCAAGTCCATGCTGATCGACCCGCTGGTCGACAACAATCCGATCACCTTGCAGGTTCTTGGCATCTGTTCGGCACTGGCGGTGACGACCTCGCTGCAGCTTTCCCTGGTGATGGCGCTGGCGGTGACCTTCGTGACATCGTTTTCCTCGATGTTCATTTCGGTGATGCGCAACCAGATCCCGACATCGATCCGCATCATCGTGCAGATGGTCGTGATCGCCAGTCTGGTGATCGTGGTGGATCAGGTGCTCAAGGCCTATGCCTTCGAGATCTCGCAGACGCTGTCGGTGTTCGTCGGCCTGATCATCACCAACTGCATCGTCATGGGCCGGGCCGAGGCCTTTGCCATGAAGAACCCGCCGGTGGCTTCCTTCATCGACGGTGTCGGCAACGGCATGGGCTACGGCCTGATCCTCATGATGGTGGCCTTCATTCGTGAACTGTTCGGGTCAGGAACGCTGTTCGGCGTGACCGTGTTCCAGACCGTGAACAACGGTGGCTGGTATGTGCCCAACGGCCTACTGCTTCTGCCGCCTTCCGCCTTCTTCGTCATAGGACTGATCATCTGGGCCTTCCGCAGCTGGAAGCCGAAGCAGGTCGAGAAACGCGAATACCGCATTCAGGTCGTGGAGCAGCACTGATGGAGCAACTCTTATCCCTCGCGGTGAAGGCGGTTTTCGTTGAGAACCTGGCCCTGTCGTTCTTCCTCGGCATGTGCACCTTCCTGGCTGTGTCCAAGAAAATCGCCACGGCTCTGGGCCTGGGCATTTCCGTGATGGTCGTGCAGACCATCACGATCCCGGCCAACAACCTGCTGCTCACCTACATTCTGGGGCCCGGCGCCCTGGCATGGGCCGGGTTCCCGGATGTTGATCTCAGCTTCCTTGGCCTGATTGCCTATATTGGCGTTATCGCGGCCATGGTGCAGATCCTGGAAATGACGCTCGATAAGTATTTCCCGCCGCTCTACAACGCGCTGGGGATCTTCCTGCCGCTCATCACGGTGAACTGCGCCATCCTCGGCGGCTCCCTGTTCATGGTCGAACGCAACTATAGTTTTCCCGAGTCCATGGTCTATGGTGTGTCCTCCGGCTTTGGATGGGCACTGGCCATTGCCGCCATGGCAGGCGTGCGTGAAAAGCTGAAATATTCCGACGTTCCCGATGGCCTGCAGGGCCTTGGGATCACGTTCATCACAGCCGGGCTGATGGCTCTGGCATTCATGTCCTTCTCGGGCGTGAACCTCTGAGGCTGGACAGATGCAGACTTTCACCCTCGGCGTTCTTTTCTTCACCCTGATCGTGCTGGCGCTGGTCACGCTCATCATCTTCGCGCGTGCGCGGCTGGTGTCTTCAGGCAATGTCAACATCACCATCAACGGGGAGCGGACGATTTCGGTTCCCGCAGGCGGAAAGCTTCTGCAGACGCTTGCGGCTGAAAAGCTGTTCGTCCCCTCCGCCTGCGGCGGCGGCGGCACCTGCGCGCAGTGCCGCGTGCGGGTGCTGGAAGGCGGCGGTTCGATCCTGCCGACCGAAACCTCCCACATCACCAAGCGCGAAGCAGCCTGCGGCGACCGCCTGTCCTGTCAGGTCGCGGTCAAGCAGGACATGAAGATCGAGGTCCATGACGAGGTCTTCGGCGTCAAGAAGTGGGAATGCACCGTCCGCTCCAACAACAATGTTGCGACCTTCATCAAGGAACTGGTTCTGGAACTGCCCGAAGGCGAGGATGTGAACTTCCGCGCCGGCGGCTACATCCAGATCGAGGCTCCGGCGCATGTGGTCAAGTACAGCGACTTTGATGTGGCCGAGGAGTACCGCGAGGATTGGGACAAGTTCAATCTCTGGCGCTATGAATCGCGCGTGGACGAGGGGCTTGAGCGCGCCTATTCGATGGCCAACTATCCGGACGAGAAGGGCATCATCATGCTCAACGTCCGCATTGCCTCGCCCCCGCCGCGCGCCGAAGGTGTGCCGCCGGGCAAGATGTCGTCCTTCATCTTCAATCTGAAGCCGGGCGACAAGGTCACCATTTCCGGTCCGTTCGGCGAATTCTTCGCCCGCGACACCAAGAAGGAAATGATCTTCATCGGCGGCGGTGCGGGCATGGCGCCGATGCGCAGCCACATCTTCGACCAGTTGAAGCGCCTGAAGAACCGGGACCGCAAGATCACCTTCTGGTACGGCGCCCGCTCCAAGCGCGAAATGTTCTATGTCGAGGATTTCGATGGGCTTGCTGCCGAATTCCCGAACTTCGAATGGCATGTCGCCCTGTCCGACGCGCTGCCGGAGGATGACTGGAAGGGCTACACCGGCTTCATCCACAATGTGCTGTACGAGCAGTACCTCAAGAACCATCCCGCGCCTGAGGACTGCGAATATTACATGTGCGGTCCCCCGATCATGAACCAGTCGGTGATCAAGATGCTGCTCGACCTGGGCGTCGACCGCGAAGACATCATGCTGGACGATTTCGGCGGCTGATCCTGACAAGAGCCGCCGGGCCAATAAGCGCCCGGCGGCTTTTTCTATGGCAGGGTTTTATGCCGGCTCCAGATGGGCTTGCCTGACGGGCAAACTGGTAAAGCGCGATGCGGCGCCTGGGAAATTTCAAGGCGTGATGCGTCAGCATCGAAAGCCTTGCTATCAGGCCCTGGCATTGACCGTGAACAATCATCGAGGCGATAAGGAAACTCGAGTGTCTGACCCTGCTGCCCCCCATTCCACTCCGCAGATCGATGAGACGTGCTTTGCAGCCATCGACGAGGACCGGCTGTTCTCTGCACCCGTCAGCACCCATCCGGCACGGATCCTGATCCTCTACGGGTCGCTCAGGCCACGCTCCTTCAGCCGGCTGTCGGCCGAGGAGGCCGGGCGCATCCTGACGCGGTTTGGCGCCGAGGTGCGGTTCTTCAACCCTTCGGGCCTGCCGCTGGTGGATGATGGGGTGGATGCCAGCCATCCGAAGGTGCGCGAGTTGCGTGATCTGGTGGCCTGGTCGGAGGGCATGGTCTGGTCGAGCCCGGAGCGCCATGGCGCCATGACCGGCCTGATGAAGACCCAGATCGACTGGATTCCGCTGTCGGATGGCGCCGTGCGGCCGACACAGGGCAAGACCCTCGCCCTGATGCAGGTCTCGGGCGGCTCGCAGAGCTTCAACGCGGTCAACCAGATGCGCATCCTCGGCCGCTGGATGCGGATGCTGACGATCCCCAACCAGTCTTCCATTCCGAAAGCCTTCCAGGAATTCGACGACGAGGGACGGATGCGCCCGTCGCCCTTCTTCGACCGGATTGTCGATGTGATGGAGGAACTGGTGAAGTTCACGCTCCTGACCCGCGGCCGGTCGGACTATCTGGTCGACCGTTACTCCGAGCGCAAGGAAAGCGCCGAGGCTCTGATGAAGCGCGTCAACCAGTCCGCCGCCACATGACGTGAACAGCCTCACGCCGGGCGCCACGCAGGTTCAAGCCGGAGCCTGAAGACAAGAGGGCCGGGAGATGAAAATGAAGCTGATTGGGGCCGAAGAGGTCAACAAGGCGCTCACATGGCTGGCGCTTGTGGAGGCCATGCGTGCGGCGCACCGGTTGGCGGAGCCTGCGGTCAAGGACATGCATCTTGCGTCAGGCACCGGCAATCTGCTGGTCCGTTCCGCCTGGTTCCCGGGCAGGATGCTGGGCGTCAAGGCCGTCACGGTGTTTGCCGGCAATCCGCGCGCAACGCCGCCGCGACCGGCGGTTCAGGGCAGCTTCATCCTCTTCGACGGAGACAGCGGTGCGCCGGTGGCCGTCATCGACGGCGCGGCCATTACCGCATGGAAGACCGCCGCAGATTCGGCTCTGGGTGCGGATCTTCTCGCCCGGCAGGATGCAAGGGTTCTGCTGATGATCGGGGCGGGTGCCATGGCCGAACCCCTGATCCGGGCGCATCTGGCCGTGCGGCCCTACAGCACCGTTCTTGTGTGGAACCGCAGCCGGGAAGGGGCGGAAGCGCTGGCCGGCAGGCTCGCCACTCTGCCGGCGGAGGTGAAGGTCTGCAGTGATCTGCGCGCGGCCATGGCGCAGGCGGATGTGATCAGCAGCGCCACGATGGCGCAGACGCCCTTCATTCCAGGTGATGCGCTGCCCGAAGGCTGCCACCTTGACCTCGTTGGCGCCTACCGCCCGGACATGCGGGAGGCGGATGATACCGCGCTTCAGCGCTCACGCCTCTTTGTCGATTGCCGTGACACGACCGTGGCCGAGATCGGCGAACTGCTGATCCCGATCCGCAACGGGCTCATCACCGCCGGTGACGTGGCGGGCGACCTCTTCGACCTCGTGGCAGGGCGCGCCGGGCGGGGCGCAGACACCGAGATCACCCTCTACAAGAACGGCGGCGGCGCCCACCTCGATCTGATCACGGCGCAGCTGATCCATGATTTGCTCGACGGCGTGCCGGGTTGAGAGCGTTCAGTCTTGCAGGGGCACCAGCAGGTGGACCTGACGAAAGGCGACATAAGTGCAAAAATCAGGCTCTCGGGTTCATTTTGATCGCTGCGATGATCTGAATATAGATGGTGAGAATCTAAGAAAATTAAGGCGCGGTGCTACGGTGAAATTGGTTTTGCATTAAGAGGACGAGATCGTGATTTTGCGTTATTTCGCTGGACGAAAGCCGGGTCCTGATAAAGGTAGTCGGATAAGCGTTCAGGAGAGAAAGCATTTCGATGAAATCCGTGACCGTGGTCTGGAAATCCTGAATCGCATGGTGCTGCCGGATGATTTCGGCGAGGCGGAAAAGCGCATCCGCGCAGAATTCATGCTTCATCATCGCTGGATGGGCTACCGCGATGCGGAGCTTTCACTGGGTAAGGAGTTGGCAGCTGTCGAGCTTGTTCCAGGTCTTGCATTTGTTTTCATGTTTCATGGTGACGGCCGAATCCGGGAACACGCTCTGCGCAATCTCGGCGGGCCGTTGCCGTCTCCGGCAAACGTCTTTGCTGTTCTGAGGCGCCTGAACGATTGGGTGCCTCAGGTGCGCAATGCTGCCCGTGACGCTGCCCTGCGCTCCTTGCCTGAGACAAGCGCGAGTGTCATCGTTCCGGCGCTCAAGTCTTTGTTACCGGGTGTGTCCAGTTGGCTGCGGTGGGAGGAGAGTGGGCGGGAGATTTTCGGTGCTGTTCTGAGGAGGGCAGATGTTGCCGAAGCTCTGCTTGCCACCGTCATCTCCAGCCGTGAGCCGAAACTCGGCCTTGTCTTCCGCGAATTGAGCCGCTCCCAGTCAATCGACCCGCAGTTGGAGCGTGTGTGGCGCGAGGCACGTTTGCCTCACATTCGTGCCATGGCACTGGGGGCACTGCTCTGCGGTAAGGTGACCTTGCCATCACATGAAACCCGGCGTGTCTGGATCGACCGGTCTTTGGACCGCTACAGGCTCGAGCCGGTCTTCCTGTCGAGGGACGTCACCGTACGGCCTGATCGGCTTGCGCTGATTGCAGAAGCTGCGAGGGACAGGATGGCAATCATTCGCAAACGGGCTGCTGACGGCCTCATCCTCTTGCGCAATGATCCAGATCTTCGCCCGCATTTGGAGCAAACCGCCCGCAGGCTGGAAAACGATTCAAACATGGGCGTACGCGAGCGTGTGGCCTTCTTTCTGAAGGCACAGGCCAATCTTTGAGAACTGGTGCGGGTAACCAAGTGGGTTTTGGCACCTCCCTTGCGGTGCGGGCAGACGCTGCAAGCTCCGGCGAGGCACATCATGCAGCCTCGGCGATGAATGGCACTTGCAGTTGCAACGCAGGGCCATCCGGTAAAAGTGGCCGGGTGGCCCTGCGTTTGGATTGATACCAAGTCTGTCAATGCTGACGCATCGGCCCGTGAGACTGTTCAAGCGCCGTATGGACCTGAGCCGTTCCCGATGAGGCAGGTACAACAGGAACAGATGTTACTCGGCTGCTTGACTCAGACCGGAATCATGCCTTGCCTGAAAGGCATGATTTCGCCGTAACTGATTGAAAATATTGATGCGTTGTATGTCGCTTGTGCCACCTGCGATTCGCATCCCGACGGCGTCGCGTAGCTGTCGGCTGAGATCATTCTTCATGAAGCCCAAGTGCCCGTGCAACTGGACGAGATGTTCTGCTGCTTCGAGAAGTTTCTCGCCGGCCATGAACTTGCCAACAGAACAGACAATCGATGCATCTTCTGCTCCAATTGCTAGCTTTTCCAGACCTGCGTAAGTCAAAAGACGGCAGATAACGGAGGCAATCTTCATGTCAGATATGCGGCCCTGAACGTATTGATAGTGGGCCAGTGGCTGGTTGAAGGCAAGCCGGGTCTCGGCACGAGCCATGGCTTTCGCGGTCATGTTGTCGATCAGACCAGATGCCATGATGCCATAGAGCGCCCGTTCAAAGGCAATGATGCGATAGAGAACGTTCAGTCCCTCACCTGGCCTGCCAATTATGTTGACCTGATCAAGACGGGCACCTTTGAATTCAATGTTTGCCGTTGGACTGGTACGGATACCGAGATTGTCCTCCGGTTCGCCAATCGAAATTCCGTCTTCGTGTAGGTCAACGAAGAACAGAGTTATATCGCGTTTTGCACCGAGAGACGGAATCCGGCCGGCGATCATGCCCATGGAAGCGATTGGGGCATTGGTAATGTGGACCTTTTCGCCGTCAAGCCGCCAGCCATTGCCTTCCGGTGTCGCGGCAACCTGCATCCGGGCGAGATCCGAGCCTCCCGTGGCTTCGGTCATGGCGGTGACGCCCACCTCTCCGCGCATGATCGGCTCAAGCCACCGGGCTTGCTGTGCAGATGTGCCCTCTTCGAGAATGATCCGAAGGGAACCGATGTGCCCCAGCATAGTAACCAGAAAGCCCAGGTCCTCAGCCGTGGTTGCAACACCCTCCATTGCGGCTGCGCAGTCGCTCCAGGTTCCGCCTAGGCCCCCTTGCGCGACTGGAACCGGGATGCGCCAAAGACCCGCATCCGCAAGCATCTGCCAAGTCTGATGGTCAAAACTACCAGCTTCGTCGTGTTGAGCCGCATTTGCGGCTGCATGGTGGCCGAGTTCTGCAAACTGGTTGAACAACATTTGCTGCTGCGGGCTGAATTCGAACTGCATGGCCTGTTTCCTTTCTGTTCACATTTTCGGAAAGTGCAGGTTGACTGCGCTGTCTCCCGGCCATGACGGTGTTCTATTATTCTTCCGGATAGAAATGAGTTCTCCTGTGGCGTTGCATAAGCATCGTTAATGTCCACTCCAGAGTGGAGGAGGGATATCCCTTACGTGCTGAGCCGGTGTGCCACCCGGTATCAATTCGATCTCAAAAGCCCGCAGAAGATGTGATGCGAGCCGGAGTACGGCTGGTGTTGCCTGCGAGCTGATCTGAACCAGAAGCTCAGAGTTTCTCAATTCGGGCAGGCCTTCTGCGGTTCCTAGAGGGATCATTGTATCCGGTATGGCTCGTGCGGGCAGGACACCGATTGCCTGTTGGGCGAGGATTGCGGTCTTGAGGGTCGAAAAATTGGTCGAGCAATAGGCAATATGCCATCGCTTTCCAGCGGCATTGAGTGCGTCGAGCGCATTACGACGAACGCCGCAGCCTTCTGGAAACAGTGCAAGAGGAATGGGGGTCTCTTGCGCCAGATGTCCTTCAGGCGCACTGACCCAACTGAGACGCTCTTCCAGAAGACTAAGACCTGTAACGCCGGAATCCCGCGTCATGAAGGCCATGTCCAGATGTCCTGTGCCGACCAGACTTCCGAGCCTGGTTGAAAGATCGGTGACGATCTGCATTTCAATCTTCTCATTGCGCCGGGCAAGTTCAGCGATCACCTTTGGCAACAAGACTTCGGCGTAATCATCCGGCATGCCGATCCGCATGACGGTTGCCTGTGAGCCCGACTGGATTTCTTGCACAAGAGCATCATTCAGCCGCAGGATTTCGGCGGCGTAGGAGCGTACAAGCTCCCCGGTCTTTGTCAGCCGGATGTCCTTACCGCTGCCCCGGTCGAAGATACGCTCGCCAACGATCTGTTCGAGGCGTTTGATCTGGAGACTGATGGCGGATTGCGTCCTGTGCAGCTTCTCACCCGCAGAGGTGAAATTTCTTAGTTCCGCAACAACAATGAGAGTGCGCAGAAGATCGACGTCGACATTGACCAGGCCCATTTTCCAATCCCGATGACGGCCGCTTATCGCGGTCATGAACCGAACTCATTTCCGTTTGCCTCCAGGCAAGGTCAAGACTGGATCAACCTGAAGGGAGTGGTTCCAGAAGGTACAATGCGGGATAGGTTCCAGCAAGCCGTTGCGCTGTGGAGCCGCATTTCGGGAGATGAGGTATGAGACCGGGTTTTCGTGTTCTGTCCACAGGCATCTGCGTGCCTGATCGGGTTGTCTCCAATCAGGAAATTCAGCGTGGATGCAATCCTGCGATTGATCCTGAATGGGTGGCCAATACCCTTGGAATTCGGCAACGTCATGTGGCTCAGGAGGGCATCGAGACGTCCGATCTGGCTGCGGCCGCTGTTTTCTCCGCACTTGGTCAGGCGGGGGTGGATGGTGGGACCGTTGATCTTCTGATCCTGGCGACAGCAAGCCCCGACCGGCGGGCTCCCGCAACAGCTTGCTTTGTGAAACAGAAGTCCGGTCTTTCGAATGCGGTTGCATTCGACGTGTCGGCGGTCTGTTCCGGCTTCTTGTTCGCTCTGACGGCAGCGGCGGCGATGCTTGCCGCCGGGCCATACCGGCGGGCGATTGTTGCCGGCGCCGATGTGTTTTCCCGTGTCACCGACTGGCGACGCAGGGATTGCGTGTTCTTCGGTGATGGCGCAGGGGCCGTTCTGATCGAGGCCGCTCCAGTGGCGCGCAATCTTTGCTATGACGCTGAACTGTTTACCGATAGCCGGGATCGGGAGGCTTTTTCGATCAGGTGCCAGGATGACTGTTTTGAAATGGACGGTCCGGGCGTCTACAAAGCTGCCTCAGAGGCTGTTCCTGCCTGTATAGCCCGGTTGCTCGACCGTAACGGCCTTGTACCGGGGGATGTCGACATTGTGGTGCCACATCAGCCATCACGCAGCTTGCTGGCTGATATTGCCCAGCGCTCCGGCATACCCTTCGACCGCTTCCAGCTGACTATGGACCGATATGCGAACACGGTCGGCGCAACAATTCCTATTGCATTGCATGAGGCCATCCACGCGCGGCGGTTTACACGCGGGGACAGGGTGCTGTTTGCAGCGGCAGGCGCGGGTTTCACCGCTGGTGCTGCCATCCACCACTGGAACTAATGGAGGTAGCAATGACCCTTCTTATGCCAGTTTCTGGGGCGAACTATCCCGTCGCCCAGACCGCGAGTGGCCCATTTATCAGGGATGCCAGTGGCCGTGAGTGGATTGACGGTTCATCGGGTGCAATTGCCTGTTCGATCGGGCATGGCCATCCGCATGTGATTGAGGCCGTCAGGCGGCAGATGGAAGCGGCGAGTTTCCTCTACAGAACCCAGTTTGCCAATGAGCCTGCGTTGCGTTTGGCAGAGCGGCTTTGTGCAAGACTGGACTACGCGGCCGCTTTTTTTGTGAACAGCGGGTCGGAAGCCGTGGAAACAGCAACGCGCCTTGCCCAGCAGTTCTGGCGCGAAACCGGACAGCCGACAAAGACAAGGATACTAAGCCGGAAGATCTCCTATCATGGCTCAACGGCCGGCGCTCTAGCTCTGTCTGGTCATTGGCCACGGCGGCGCGCGAGTGGGCCTTTACAGAGCGAGCCCACACTGCCAACACCCTATCCCTTGCGCTGTGGTCCAGGGCAGTTTGGCGCAGAGCATGGTCTTTCTTGTGTGCAGGCTGTTGAGGACGAGATCCTGCGCCTTGGAGCCGGAAGCGTTGCTGCCGTGATTGTGGAGCCTATTGTGGGAGCGTCGGGGGGCGCAATCGTTCCTCCGTCTGGATATCTTGCTGCATTGCGCAGGGTTTGTGACCGTTACGATATCCTGTTGATCGGGGATGAAGTGCTGACCGGTCTTGGCCGGACCGGCCGCTGGCTTGCTATGGACCACGAGGCTGTCAAGGCAGATATCGTCTGTCTTGGTAAAGGCTTGAATGCGGGCTATCTGCCGATTTCTGGTGTTCTTGCCAATGCCCGCATCCGGGATGCACTTGCATCGCGGAAGGCAAGCTTCGCGCTTGGACAGACACACTCGAACCATCCTGTCGCTGCAGCGGCCGCCAATGCAGTGCTGGACGTTCTCGAGAATGAGGGGCTGGTTGGCAGAGCTGCCATGATGGGCACCTATCTTGGTAACCAGCTTCGGGTCATGAGCCAGGACTTGCCTTATGTCGCAGAAGTCCGGGGCAGGGGAATGCTCTGGGGGCTGGAGCTTGTGCGTAATGACATCACATTTGCTCCTTGGCCAGCGGAAGCCCAACTCGCCGATGCTGTCGTTCGTAGTGCATTTGCAGAAGATCTGATCGTTTATCCCGTTTCCGGGTTTCTTGCCGGCGCGTTGGGCGATGCGATTCTGGTCGCACCACCTTTCAACACGCCGCAGAGCGTGATCGACACTCTGGTCGAACGACTAGGCCGTGCGATGGCTAAAGCCATTTCTGATCTGCAGCGCAATAAACGAATTGAGGAGATGAGCCATGTCGACCATGCCGCTTGAAACGCACTGCAAGGGAGTTCTGGTCCATGAGGTCCAAGAAGCCGACCTCGCGACGAATTGGCGCAACGATGTCCCGGTTTTGGCGACCCCTGTACTTTTGTGGCTTGGGGAGCTCGCCGCGATGCGGGCCATCGACGGAACCTTGGAACCGGGGATGATGACACTTGGCTATGGCCACGACATGCGCCATCTCGCGCCAACGCCGAAAGGCTGGAGAGTAACGCTTGAAGCGGAACTGGTCAGTATCAAGGACAAGATCCTGACATTCCGGATCGAGGGCCGTGACGGGGAGGGTATCATTGCATCCGGTACGCATACGCGTGCAATTGTCGGCAAGGCACGGTTCCTGGACCGTTTTGAAGCAAAGAGGCTGCGCCATGACCCATTTGCCTAAACCCCTTGTCACGGTGGCGGGGCGCCCGGAGGCTCCCGGCCTGACGATACCGCAGGCCTATGCGGTTTTGATTGCCGGTGGCTTCTGTCTTGGTTTGGCGCCTGTCGTGGTCAAGGCCATGCCCCTGTCTGCGGATGTCTCAGCGTTTTACCGGGTAGCCCTGGCCGCGCCTTTGTTCCTCGTCTTGACGGTCCTCGCCGGTCCCGGTGCGCCGCCAGCCACAGCCCGGCAAGGCATGTGCGCAAGCGGGCCTCCTGTCTGGCTGTACCTGCTTGCTGCGGCATTGTTCGCGGCCGATCTGCTTGCCATGCACATGGCAATCCGTCTGACAAATGCGTCCATCGCGACATTGTTCACCAATTGCGCGCCATTCTTTGTCGGCATGTTCGGACTGCTTGGCTTGTCTGACAGGCCGGGCCGTAACTTCTGGTGGTCTTTGCCGGTTGCTCTGACGGGTACGCTGCTTCTGGTGGGGGTGTCGGCGTTTGCTGGGGGCGGCAACGTGGCTGGCGATGCAATCGCTCTGCTCGCCGGGTTTCTCTACGGTGCCTATTTGGTCACTGTACGGCGGCTCAAGCTGGCTGGCGGCTCGACATTTCTCATAATGGCGGTGGTTACTGCCGGAAGCGCCGTTTGCCTTGCGCCCCTGCTGCTGTGGCAGGAGCAGATTCTTCCTCCGGATGGCCGGACCGTTGCATTGCTTCTGCTGCTGGTGCTGGCCGGACAGGTGGCGGGGCAGGGGCTGGTGACTGTCGCTCTGAAAACCTTGCCAGTGACATCTGGTTCGATTGTCCTCTTGATTCAGCCAGTGGTGGCAGCCCCCCTTGCCTTCATCTTTCTCGGAGAGACCCTTACACTGGTGCAGATCATCGGTATCGCCCTGGTGCTGGGCTCGATCCGTCTTGCGACGCGCCCGCCCCAAGCGCGTTCCGGCTGACACAAGTTACCGATGAGCTTGACACACCGAGGACGGGTCAAGCCCATCGGCATCTGTCTGGCCCGGTGCCGGTCTGATGGACACGAAGACAAGATCGTGACCAAGGAGCCGGAGCGTGCCTGTGACGATGCGGAAGCTCCGGCGAGGCACATCATGCAGCCCTGACTGGCATGCAGGCCTGACGATGAACGGCACTGCATCTGCGGTCTCTTTTTCGCCCTTCAACTCTTATATTTCCCGCCGCAGTGCATAGATACAAAAGGAGCGTGATTGCTTGCGGTATGACATCCATGCGGCGGAGCGGTTGCGCGAAATGTATTCCGGACGCGTGAGCCAGAGGCTCGAGCGTAAAGTCACTGCAACTCGCAAAAGAGAACGTCCATATGCTCTATGTCGATATTCCAACGCACTCCGAGATCACCAAACTTGTTGCCGAGCGCGGGGAGGCTCTGGTCAGTATATACGTAAAAACCACAGCTGAGACCCAGCACATTGACGCGGCACGGACACGTCTCAAGCAGCTGGCCGCAGATGCGGTTGCCCAGCTTGAGGCGGCAGGCGTTGCCAAGCGGACAATCTGGCCCATCGAAGAACAGCTGCATGATCTGATGGATGATGACGAATTCTGGCGCCTTCAGGCCAACAGCCTCGCGGTGTTTGTGACCCCGGACTGGTTGCGCAGCTACCGGCTGCCGAACCACTTGAGCGAAACCGTTCAGGTGGCTGACCGCTTTCATCTGAAGCCCCTTCTGCGCGCCGTCTCGCTGCCGCAGCATGCGTTCATTCTGGCGCTGGCCGAAAACGAGGTGCGCGTGATCGAGCTGCTGGGTGACCAGCCCGCGCAGGAGATCCGTGTGCCCAATCTCCCGAAGGATGCCGCTTCGGTTGCCGGTACCGCCAATGTGAATTCCCGCAGCTATTCAGGCCGCCTGGGGGGAGGCGAGGGCCAGAAGCACCATCTGCGCCAGTATTGCCGTCAGATTGATGCCGCCCTCAGGGGCTTGCTGTCCGGACGGTCCGAGCCTCTGATCCTTGCCGCGACTCAGCCGCTGCTTTCGATGTACCGTTCCGTCAACAGCTACGGCCATCTCGCCGGCCCGGCAATCGAGACGAGCCCGGTCAACCTGCCGGCCCATGAGCTTGGAAGCCAGGCGCGCGCCATCATGGATGAACTGAATGCGGCGGCTATCGCCGGGTTCGGCACGCTCTTCAGTGAAAGAGGGGCGGAGAACCGGGCTGTTTCGGATGTGGGCCGCGCCGCGCGTGCGGCAACTTTTGGCGCGGTTGATACCCTTCTTGTGGACATGGACAGCGTGGTTCCGGGCCTTGTCGACGAGACAACCGGAGCCATCTCGCTCGAAAAGACGGACAGCGCCGCCAGCTATGATGTGATCGACGAAATTGCCGGACGCGTGCTTGCCAATGGCGGCCGGGTGCTGGCCGCCCGCAGGGAGGATATCCCGGAAGGGGGGGAACTGGCCGCAATCCTGCGCTATGCCATCTGACGCTGCCGCCTTGAGGCACCGGGCAAAATGAATGAACAGGCAGGGCCGGGGAAACTCCGGCCCTTTCCGGTCTTCGGCAGGAACCGGGTGAGACCCTTGCGCTGTCAGAGCCTTTTCAAGGCTGATGCGCCTGCTGCCAGGCGCTCTGGTTTTGCCGGTCGTGGATTGCGGCCGGCAAAACCGGGGGCAGTCTGAGGGCATTGTTGCTGGGGCCGGCCCGTCCCGGTATGTTGCTGCGATGCAGCATGAGGATGACATGGGCAACACCAAGACTTGCAAGAAGATGAAACTGACGCCTCAGGGCAGGGGGCTTTAGGCCATGACGGGTATCCTTGTCATCCTGCTGACCCTCGCTGTCCTGATCTTTCTGGCCTATCGCGGGGTGAGCCTGCTGCTGCTGGCCCCGGCCATGGCGGTGCTGGCGGTGTTCCTTGCCGAGGGTGGCCCGCTCCTGGCCAGCTACACGCAGATCTTCATGCAGGCCACCGGCCGCTTCATCATCCAGTATTTCCCGTTGTTCCTGCTGGGCGCGGTGTTCGGCAAGCTGATGGAGGCCTCCGGCTCGGCGCGGGTTCTGGCCGATGGCATCATTCGCGGGCTGGGGCCAAGCCGGGCCATTCTGGCGGTGATCCTGTCCTGCGCCGCGATGACCTATGGCGGGGTGTCGCTGTTTGTCGTGGCCTTTGCCGTGTGGCCCATTGCCTCCGCGCTGTTCCGGGAGGCGAACCTGCCCAAGGTGCTGATCCCGGCGACCATCGCCCTCGGGGCGTTCACCTTCACCATGACGGCGCTGCCCGGCACGCCCGCCATCCAGAATGCGATCCCGATGCCCTATTTCGGCACCACGCCCTTTGCAGCGCCCGGACTGGGGCTGATCTGCGGGGCGCTGATGCTGGGGTTGGGCTGGGCCTGGCTGGAATACCGCACACGCGCCCTTGGCCCGGGGTACGGAGAGCCGGACAGCGAGGCGGGCGGGCCAGATGCGGGTGCCTCGCCCGCACTGCTGGTGGCCGCTGCGCCGCTGGTGCTCGTGCTGGCGCTCAATCTCGGATTCACCTTCTTCGTGATCCCGGCGATGGATACGGGCTATCTGGCGCTGCCCGAGTTTGGCGCAACCGATGTGGGCGCCCTGCGCGGGGTCTGGTCGATCATTGCGGCGCTGACCCTCGCGTCTCTGGCACTGGTGGCCATGAACTGGCGGCGGCTCGTCACGGGCCTGTCCGGGACGCTGGACGAGGGCGCCAAGGATGCGCTGATGCCGATCTTCAACACGGCAAGCCTCGTCGGCTTTGGCGCCGTGATCGCCTCCCTTCCGGCGTTCGGGCTGATCCGTGACTGGGTGGTCACGCTTGGCGGGGATAACCCGCTGATCTCGCTGGCGGCCGGTACAAGCCTTCTGGCGGGGATAACGGGGTCAGCCTCGGGCGGCATGTCGATTGCGCTTTCGACACTTGGGGAGACCTATCTGGCCATGGGGCAGGCGGCTGGAATATCTCCCGATCTTCTGCACCGGGTGACGGCGGTGGCGACAGGCGGACTGGATGCGCTGCCGCACAACGGCGCCGTCATCTCCCTGCTGACCATCTGCGGGCTGACGCACCGGGAAGCCTACCGGGACATTTTCATGGTCGCGGTCGCCATCCCCGTGCTGGCCCTTGTGGTGCTGGTGGCCATTGGCACGGTGTTCGGCAGTTTCTGACGGAGAGGCATGAGGGAAGCACTGTTGTGGCAGATGCTTCGTCCCTCAGCCTTTCAGGCTGGGCCAATCGTCCGCAGGACCTGCATGACATCCCGGTGGTGCCGGGTGGCGTCACGCGGTTACCTGGAGGTTGAGACGATCCCGTCATTCGCTCCCTGCACCGCCGCGCGCAGCCAGCCGGTGCGATCCACCATGTGGATTTCGCAGAGGGACAGGCGGCTCATGCGGCAGCTCAGGTTTGCTGTGCGGCGAGGCCTACCGGTGAGATACGCAAGGCGCGGAGCGCGTTCAGGATGACGGCGACGTCTATCGCCTCCTGCAGCAGTGCTCCTTGCACCGGAGTGAGATAGCCGCAGGCGGCCGCAACCATGCCAAGGACCGACAGGCCGATGCCCGCGACAACGCTTTCCAGTGCAATGCGGCGTGACCGGCGGGCAATCTCGATCCCCGGGGCGATGCGGTCCACGCGGTCCACCAGCAGGACGGCATCGGCCGCCTCGGCGCTGGCTGCTGCGCCACGCGCGCCCATGGCGATACCGACATCAGCGGCGGCAAGCGCTGGAGCATCGTTCACGCCGTCTCCCACCATCATCACGGGACCGTTCTTGCGCTCGCTCAGGACCAGGAGCACTTTTTCATCGGGGGTCAGGCCCGCGCGGATGCCGTCAAGGCCAAGTCCATCCGTCACCCGTAGCGCGACCTCGGCCCGGTCGCCGGTGGCGAGCAGGATGCGCGCCACACCCTGCCGCCGCAGGCCCGCCAGCATTGCGGCGGTACCTTCGCGCAAGGGGTCGGACATCACCAGATGTCCGGCCATGCGGCCATCGACGGCCACGGCCACCATGACCGATCCAGCCGCCAGTTCCGGGTGGTCACCCGATATCCGGCCCACGCGGCCTGCGACAAAGCCCTCACCCCCCACAATCACCTGGCGGCCATCGATAAAGCCGATGACGCCTTCGCCCGGTATTTCGGCCACGTCCTCGGGGATGGGCAGGGGCAGGCCCCTATCCTTTGCCGCCGTCACGATGGCTTGCGCGACGGGATGCTTCGACGCCTGATCGAGTGCTGCGGCAAAGCGCAGGATATCATCCGCGCCCATCCCGCCATGACTGTCGATGCTGACGATCTGCGGGCGCCCGTCGGTCAGGGTCCCGGTCTTGTCCAGGATCAGGGTGCGGATGCGGGCCATCGCCTCCAGCGGTTTTGCGCCCTTCACCAGCACCCCGAAATGCGCGGCGCGCGACAGGCCCGCCACCAGCGCCACCGGCACGGCGAGGATCAGCGGGCAGGGCGTGGCCACCACCAGTACCGCAACGGCGCGGATCGGGTCGCCCGTGAACCACCAGGCGGAGAAGGCGATGGCGATGGTGACAGCCAGAAATCCCAGCGACCAGCGGTCGGCGAGCCGCGCCATCGGCGCCTTGGATGCTTGCGCTTCCTCGACCAGCCGGACGATCCCGGCATAGGTGCTGTCCTTCGCCTCGTGCGTGGCCTCGAGGTCGAAGGCGTCGCCCGCGTTGGTCGATCCGCTCATCGCCTCGGCGCCGCGGTCCAGCCGGACGGGCAGGGACTCCCCCGTCAGCGCCGATGTGTCGAGGAAGGCCGAGGCAGACGCGATCCGCCCGTCCACCGGCACGACATCGCCCTGACGGATCAGCAGCCGGTCGCCGGGGACGATACCGGTGAGCGGCACCTCCTCCAGCCCGCCATTGCGGTGGCGCGCCGCGGTGCGTGGCACGCGGGACAAGAGGTCGCGCATCTCGCGGCGGGCGCGCCCCTCTGCAAAGCTTTCAAGGAAGGTGCCGCCCGAATACATGACGGCGACGACGGCAGCCGCCAGCGTCTCGCCAAAGGTCAGCGCCGCCGACATCGACAGGGCGGCCACGATATCAAGGCCCACCTCGCCGCGCGCAAGGCTGCGCAGGATTTCCAGCACAAGAGCCGCCAGAACCGGCACCACGCCTGCGAACCAGAGGGCCTGCGCAAGGTCTGCGCGTTTGCCGAAGTGCAACCCCAGCCCGGCCAGGAGACCCGCAAGGGCGATGCCAAGGAGAAGGCTCTTCAGCCGGTCTGATCGTGCGTGATCCAAGGGGTCAATCTCCAAGGGCCGGGGCAGTGGCCGCAGCCTCGTCCGAAAAAAGGCATCCAAAGCCAAGACTTTGCACGCCGCCTGCGTCATCGCGCATGAGGAACAGGGCGCCGAGGCTGAACGTCCGGGCGAGATCCGCACCCGCATCGGCACCCCTCACCATCAGCGCCGTCGCCCAGGCATCGGCCATGGCGCAGGTGGGCGCGATCACGCTCACCGATGCGGGGGAGGCGAGAAGCGGTGTGCCGCGCCGTGGGTCCATGGTGTGTGACAGATTTCGGCCCTCGACCGTGACCCAGTGGCGATAGTCGCCGGAAGTGGCCACTGCCGCATTCTGAAGCGTCAGGATGGAATGAGGCGCACGGCGGTCGCGGTCCGGCGCCTCGACCGCGATGGTCCAGGGGGTACCGCCGGGGCGCAGACCCATGGCGCGCATCTCACCGTCGATGCCGGCCAGCGCATTGCGGATGCCGTGGTCATACAGAACCTCGGCCAGCCGGTCGACGCCATAGCCCTTGGCGATGCCGTTCAGGTCCAGCACGATGGGTGCAGTCTTCCGCAGCCTGTTGCCGTCGAGGTCCAGCACCTCATGGGCCGGGCGGCGGGGCGCCTGCATGGCGGTGCGGATCGCCTGCGGATCGGCGGTAGCGGGGCCGAAGCCCCAGGCCCGCACCGCGTCCCCCATCCCGATGTCGAAGGCCCCGCCCGAGGCGCGGCCGATCGCCAGGCCCAGATCCAGCACCTGCGCCAGGTCGGAAGGGATGTCCTGCCATTCCCCAACGGGTGCTGCGTTCAGGCGCATCAGGTCGCTGCCGGGCTTCCAGGTGGACATTTGCGCATCGACCACCTCCACCGCCGCCTGAAGAGCGGCCCGCACCGGGGCGGGATCGAAGTCCGGCTCTGCAAAGAACAGCGCGCTCCACCTTGTGCCCATGACCGGGCCGTTCAGCGCGTGGCGGATCAGGTCAGTAGACATCTTCGACATAGCGCCCTCCTGCCTTCAGCATCGCGGGCGTCAGGCCCATCGGCGCAAGGATGTCCTCCAAAGCACCGTTAACGCCTTGCGCCATGTCACGCCCGCCACAGACCATGACCTTTGCGCCCTGCCGGATCGCATCCGCCACCTGCGCCGCCTCGGCCCGCAGCGCATCCTGCACATGGCGCGGCTGTGCTCCGCGCGAGACGGCCGTGGAGAGGCGTGACAGCCGCCCCTCGGCCTGCCACCCTGCCAGATCGTCACCATAGAGGAAATCGCTGTCCGGATTCCGCATGCCGAAGAACAGATGCACCGGGCGGCGGCGGCAGGTGACGGCGCTGCCGGTCGCAGTCCTGCGCCGCCAGCAGGATGGAAGCTGGAAGATGGTCATCGGCCATCCGTTCGCCGATGGCGTGATGCATCGGGAATAACGAGCGGCGGAACTTGGGAGCACGCGAAGATCAGCACCGGTGCCCACATCATGCCTGCATTTGTTGTGGCTGTGCGAGGATGACGCCAGACAAAAACTGCCCAAAGAGGGTGCTGGCCGGGGAAACTGATGTCACTGAAAAGAGAAGAGTGGCGGGTCCGATGAGAACTATATCTACTCTCTAGCCCTCCATACCTCTCCAAAATAGGCAGGAGGGAATGTAGATATGCCCCGACGGCCAGCAGATCACTGCTTTCCACGTCGCTGTCGAGCATTGGGCTCGGAACTGAAGTCCGCGAAACTCCAGCGCGACTAAGTGGTGACCAACTCCGCGATTTTGGCCGCGACTTCCGCCATCGACTCCTCGGCAGTGCTCAGCCCTGCTCGGGAGGCTAGCAGGAGGCTGACCTGCTCAAGTTCTTCATAGGTCGTTCCGTGAACAACCGGGACGAGCCTCTCACGTCGGAGAAGCGCTGAAAGCTCTTTGTCTGCGATGCCTTCTGCCGGAAGGCGTCGCAACATAGCCGGGGTCACCAACACGATACCGACGCGCGAATTCACCAAGCCCTTGTCGATCGCCCGCATCATCGGCACCCCGAGTCCAAGGTCCTTCTCGCTGAACCACACGCGGACACCCCGCGCTTCGAGCAGATCATGCAGTTCTTTGGCAGAGCCCTGCCTGTCATCCCATGCGTGACAGAGAAACACGTCTCGAAGGTCAGGCTGCGAGGCTGCCAGATTCTCCACGTTCTCTCGAACGGGCGTAAGCGCCTGCACTTGTTCGGGCGTGTACCACACAGCCGAGCCAACTCCTGACCAACGCGGCTTTGAGGTGCGCCGCCCCGACCCGCCACTGCTATTTGAGGGCGAATATGAAGGGGCCGAGTATGATCCAGAGCTGCCATATCCGCTGCCGTACCCACCGTAACCGCTATAACGGCCGTACCGGCTCCCGCATGCAGGACAGTCGGCTGCGGCGGCCGCTGAACGATGCCCTTTCACTGGTGCAGTGCATCTAGCCATGTCTTTTCCTCTCCTTCATCATTCCGCTAATTTGCGGATCATGTTTTTGCGCTTTGTGGCCCATCTAAATTGACTGGTAATCGCATCGTGCACGTCGAAGACGAGCGATGCCTCTCGCCTTCACGCTCCGGTGTGCGGTTTTTCGTCCGGGCCCTCGAGTGCGGAGCGCAGCCGCCGGATCATGACGGCTCTCTGCTTCTCGCTCGGGCTTGCGGCCAATGCATCGTTGATATCAAGGATCAGGCGCGAGACATCATTGTGCCAGTCCAGCCTTGCCACCTTTCCGGCCGGCAGCCGCGGATGGCCGGGGCTTGCGGCCCGGTGTGCGCCCGTGCCCGTCAGGTCGAAGGCTTCGTCCAGTTCGGGCCGCAGGATTCTGCCGGGGCTGACGATCCCGTTCAGGCCCTCTGCGAGGCTTTCGCGGGCCTCCGGCTCGCCATGGACAAGAAACAGGTCATGGGTCAGCGGCAGCCGCGCCTTGATCCAGTCCACCAGTTCCGTGCGGTCTGCGTGCCCGGAGTAGAGGTCGAGCGACCGGATGCGGGCATGTACACTGAATTCCTCGCCCTGGATGCGGACCACCTGTGCCCCGCTCTGGAGAATACGGCCCAGCGTGCCTTCCGCCTGATAGCCGGTAAACAGGACTGTTGCGGTGCTTCGCCAGAGCCAGTTCTTCAGCCGGTGGCGGATGCGCCCGGCCTCGCACATGCCGGAGGCTGCGATGATGATGTGAAAGCCCCGGACACCATCCAGCGCCATGCTTTCTTCGCGGGTTTCCGTGAAATGCAGGTTGGCGGCCCTCAGGCCGCGCATCAGGTCCGCTCCCTCTTCGAGCTCGCGGTGATGATTGGCAAATATCCGTGTTGCCTTGCTTGCAAGAGGGCTGTCCACATAGACCGGAATGTCCGGAAGTTCGCCTTCGGCGATCAGGCGCCCGATGTCGCTGATGAGTTCCTGTGTACGCTCCACGGCGAAGGAGGGGATCAGCAGTGCCCCCTCCGGATGCATTGCGGCACGCACCTCGTCCCGCAGGAGGAGGCGCCGGGACGCAGGTGTGGCTTCGGGCCGGTCTTCATCGCCATAGGTGGATTCGCAGATCAGGTAATCCACTCCAGCCGGTCCCTCCGGGTCGGCATGCATCAGCTTGCAATCCGGCCCGATATCGCCCGAAATCAGGATCTTCAGCGGCGGACTGCCATTGTCTTCGCTGATCTCGATCTCCACCGATGCCGAGCCGAGCAGATGCCCCGCATTCCATAGTCTCGCACGCAGGCCGGAGATGACCGGGAACCATTCGTTCAATCGATGCGGCTGAAACAGGCGGAGGCATGCCTCGGCATCACTGGTGTCGTAAATCGGCTTGATCCGGCCCCGGTTCCGGCGTGCGGCCCTGCGATTGAACTGCTCGACCTCCATCTCCTGGATATGCGCACTGTCAGGCAGCATGACACCGGCGAGGCCGATCGTTGCAGGTGTTGCGTGGATGGGGCCGGTGAAACCATGGCGCACCAGTTTCGGCAGCAGGCCCGAATGGTCGATATGGGCATGGCTGAGGATCACGGCTGCAATGCGGTCCGGAGCGAAGGGGAAGGGGCGGTAGTTGAGCTCCTTTTCCGTTTTCGATCCCTGAAACATGCCACAGTCGATCAGGATCTGGCCGTGGTCCGTTTCAAGCCGGAAGCACGATCCGGTGACACTCCCGGCGGCACCGTGGAAGGTCAGGCGGGGAGGGTTCATCGGACGTTCCTTTCCTGCTCCTGCGGGCACTGTCACATCTGCAAGACATACCGGCCCGGTGCCGGGTCAAGCGGCGGCAGGCCATGTGCCGGTGCGCCGGTGGCAGGCGCCTGCCGTGAACCGCTGCTCTTTTCCTGCAGCCAGTCCTTCCATGCCGGCCACCATGAGCCATCCTCAGGGGAGGCATCGGCGATCCAGTCGTCCGGCCCGGTGTAAAGGCCCCCGGCCGGACGGTGGGTCAGGCGGTAGTGACTGCGGCGGTCACTTGGCTCGTTGACAATGCCGCTGTTGTGGCCGCCGCTGGCCAGTACGAAGACCAGGTCGCAATCGGTGAACAGCTTCGTCTTGTAAACCGACCTCCAGGGGGCGATGTGGTCGGTCTCTGTCGCGACGGCAAACATCGGGGTGGAAATGTCCTTCAGGGCGATCACCCGGCCCTCGACAGCGAAGCGCCCTGCTGTCAGCCGGTTCTCCAGGAACAGGCCACGCAGATACTGCCCGTGCATTTTCGCAGGCATGCGTGTCGTGTCGGCCACCCAGACGCCCATGTCGGTGGGCAGTTCCTCCTGACCCAGGAAGTAGCGCCGCACGGCCCTCGACCAGATCAGGTCCTCGGAGCGGATGGTGGAAAAGGTCCGGGCCATCTGCGGCCGGTCGAGATAGCCCTGATCCCACATCATGTCCTCAAGGAAAGCCACCTGACTTTCATCCGCGAAAAGCAGCAGCTCGCCTGCCTCGGCGAAGTCGACCTGTGCGGCCATCAGTGTGATGCTTGCCAGCCGGTCATCGCCATTGCGGGCCATCGTTGCTGCGGCGATGGCCAGCATCGTTCCGCCCAGGCAGTAGCCGGCTGCATGGATCCTGCTGCCGGGCACGATCCGGCCCACGGCATCCAGCGCCGCCATGACACCCGCCGTCCGGTAATCCTCAAGCGAAAGACCGGCCTGTTCTGCGGTCGGGTTGCACCACGAGATGATGAAGACGGTAAAGCCCTGCCGGACAAGATAGTTGACCATCGAATTGTGGGGCGACAGATCGAGGATGTAATATTTCATGATCCAGGCCGGCACGATCAGGATAGGCTCGGCCATTGTTTCTGCCGTCTGCGCGTCATACTGGATCAGTTCGAACAGATCATTGCGGAACACCACCTTGCCCGGGGTGCAGGCCAGATCCTCTCCGATCCGGAAACCTTCCGGCGCGGGATCATGTGTTTGTGTCAGGGTCTTCACCATGTCCCGCAGGAAATGCCCGGCGCCATCGGTCAGGTTGCGTCCTCCGCTGGCCAGAAAGGCCTCGATGATCTCCGGGTTCAGGGCCGGAAAATTCGACGGGGACATTGTGTCCAGTATCTGACGCGCCATGAACCGGGTGCGGTCGGCATTTTCGGGCCGGAGGCCGCGCAGATGATCCGTCGCGTGGTCCCACCAGTCCTGAATGGCAAGGAAGCCCTGCTGCCAGAGAAGGAACGGCGGAGCCTGCCATCCGGGATGCCTGAAGCGGTGATCGTAAGGTTTCGGCACAAAGGGGTGCGGGCTGCCAAGACCCGCCTTGGATGCAAGGGTCATGAGCTTCATGGCGTTCTGCATGGCACGTTCGGCCAGTTCCAGCTGCCGGCCCGGCGACTCGCTCATGTGAAACGCCCAGTCGGTGCTGGCCTCGATGAAGGCATGCAGCGAAACGCCTGCGCTCAGCCGGGCAAGTGCGGCCCGCACGCCCCGGTCCAGGTTCTGATGCGGGTGCTCTGGCGTCCCGGCGCCATGCCGCAGGGCAGGGGCAGCGGCACGGGCAACGGCAGGGGCAGCAACATGGGCAGCCGGGGCAGGGTATGGCGGCATCGGTGCCAGGGATGCCGGTGGTGTTGGTACAGGCCTATCGGTCATCAGGAAGCCATCCACGGGGACAATGAGCAATCCGCCCTCCCGCTGTGCAGTGACGTTCAGGTTTCGCTTCTGCGCGGGACGATCCGGCTCTGGTTCAAACAAGATAGCCCATGCTGTCTGGCCGGACGTTGATCCAGAGCAAAGGAGAGGCCGCAGGTTTCGGTTCTGCGTGTGATGGCGCCAGCGATCTCCTTGAAAATCGAGCTGGAATGACGTGAGCCGCGAACGCTTGCCGTTTTCCCGGATGACGGGGGCGACGTTTTGGCGGGCGGGAAACTCGGGCCGTTTGAAAGGCTGGGAAAAACGGACGAACCGGAACAGGCGGGTCCGCATGGCTCAGCAAGACGCCTGTCAGGTGCGGCTGCTACAGCGCCGTTCTCGGCGCCAGCCTTACCACGGCAGCCATGTGGGAGGAAACCGTCACTCGCGCACCGCAAGCGTCAGGCCTGCAGGCCTCGCACGTGAAGCGCGATCTGATCGGCAATATCGGGGATGCGTGAAAGGGGGATCTCATGGCCGGTCCCGGCAAGAACCGTCAGCAACGCGCCGGGTATGCCGTCGGCAATAGCTCTCCCGTTCTCGATGGGCAGGATCGGATCCTCGGCGCCATGAATGACCAGAACGGGGCAACTGACCTCCCGAAAACGTCCGGTCCAGTCCTCGCGGGTGGCAAGCGCACCGTGGTTGAACATGCTTGGCAGGCTCCCGGTTCGTGACATCACACGCTCGACGCGCGTCCTTTCACGATCCTCATCGAAGGGCGCCCCGGTTCCGGCACACAGTCTTTCGCTCTCGACCAGGAAATCCGCCACAGCCCCGCGATCCGACCAGTCGAGCGCACCAAGCGTACCGAAGTGGTCCAGAAATGCCTGCGAGATATGCGGCAACTCCGCGCCATCCCAACCGAGCGGCTCGGACGCGATCAGGGTCAGCGAGGCCGTGCGCTCCGGCTGCGTGACCGCCAGCATCTGTGCGATGTATCCGCCGAGGGACATGCCGGCCAGATGCGCCTTGCCGATCCCGTAGGCGTCGAGAACGGCCACGGCATCGCCGGCCATATCCTCCACCGCATATGTGGCTTCCCCCGGCGGCAATGCCGTCGATTGCCCGGTGTCGCGATGATCGAAACGGATCACGTAGAGTCCGCGCCCGGCCAGCGCGGCGCAAAATTCGTCGGGCCAGCCAAGCATGGATGCGGTGGCCCCCATGACCAGCAACACTGCCGGATCATTCGGATCGCCAAAGGCTTCCGTCGCCAGCCTGATACCCTGATGTTCGGCTACACGCATATCGATTACCATCCCTGCTACCAAAGTCAGGCTACCAACACCATGCATCAAGGCCGACCGCCGCAATGGAGCCCGAAGCCGACCTTCCGGCTGCACCCGCGCATTTCCACAATGAGGCACCCTGCCAGTGCCGCCGCTCTTCAAACTCTGTCAGGCTACGGAGAGTGAGCGGTAATAGGAAACGCCTGACGGCAATATCGCATCATAGAGGGTAATCGGGAGGGGAGTGGCGGAGAGGATGGGATTCGAACCCACGAGACGCTTTTGACGCCTACTCCCTTAGCAGGGGAGCGCCTTCGACCACTCGGCCACCTCTCCGGTGGAGACCCTGATAAAGGATCTTGCGCTGAATGCAAGTGATTTGCGCAAGGGGCTGTGGATTCTGGAAGGCGGTTCAGCGGGTTGGGGAAAACTCGTGTCTTGCGGGGGCAAGAGCGGCGGAAAAGGGCGGGCTGACGCGGAACTGGCGGTCAGCCCGTCACCTTGAACCTGAGTGATCATGCTTTGCCGGTGCGCCGGTCGCTTTGGCCGGAGGGCGCTGTCCGGTTGCGCGGTTCACTGCAGGCGCAGCCATTCGCGGGCGAGGCGCTGGGCCGTGGCGATGTCTGCGGCCGTCATTTCGCCGGAGATTTCCTTGCGGTAGCGGGCAGCTTCCGTGTTGCCTTTCATGGCGGCGAGATTGAACCACTTGTGGGCGCTGACGAGATCAGCGGTGCCGGTGCGGCCGGCGGCGCAATCAAGGCCCATCTGGAAGAGGATGCTGGCCGGAGTGTAGGCGGTGGTGCAGGCGGCGGTGCCGCCCATGATGGCCATGTCGGCCTGGTGCATTTCAAAACGTGCCATTTGCGGTCCCTGTCTTCAAACCCCGCCTTGCGGAGGTCCTGCCCTTGCAGTGTTTTGTCGTCGTCCCTGTTGATGACTTCGGCCCGGCGCTCTTTGAGGCTTCTGTGTGCCTTGGTCTGGAAGCGGCTCCGTCTTTGCGGAGATTGCCTGCGTCCTTGAGGGAAATACTGCCCGGGCGGGCTGAAAGGGCCGTTAAAACTTTAACTTAATGCAATTCAAACAAGACTCTAACCAGATGTAAAATTTACATCCGCTTAAGCAGGAATCGGCTGAAAGCAGTTTGGAATCAGCCCCCGTTGCTTACACTTCTCCGGACCGTGGTGACGCTTTATTCACCACGGTGGAAGAAGGTGGCGGGGAAAGACATGAAAAGACTGGAAAACGCTTGGGGCAGATGTGCGGCCGGACGGTATCCGCTCAGCCGCGCGTGACCTCGAACGCCATGTCGAGCCAGTGCTCTTCCAGATTGGCGCTGCTGCCGATGCGGTCGATGACGGCAAAGAGGCCCGGCGCCTCCAGTGGTGTCAGCACCCCGTGCCACGTGCCGCGCAAAAGGTTGATGGCCTGACCGGGCCGGGTGAGGAAGGCGCGGGGCGTGCCGGGGCTGCCATTCTCGTCCTCTGCGGTGATGACGAGGAAGGACGTGAGGCTCATCGGCACAAAGGCCTGGCTGCCGTCCGGATGGCGCTCCAACATCTCCAGCCGGTAGGGCAGGGTGCGCGGCTCGGCCTTGAAAAGGGAAAGTCCCGCCCGCCCGTCCGGTCCGAAATCAAGCCGCGCCCGGTCGTGAAAGCGGCCGCACAGGCCCTGATTGATCAGCCGGTCCGGCGCGCCCTCTGCCTCCAGCACATCGCCGAAGGGACGGAAGGCTTCTGCCGTCAACGGCTCGGTGACGATCCGGGGCAGGGTGGCCCCGGATGCCGTTTCCGCGGCCCGTGTCATCGGCCAAGCACTCCGGAGAGCTTGGCGTGGCGGTTCACGTCCTTGTAGAGCAGGTAGCGGAAGCGGCCGGGCCCGCCCGCATAACAGGCCTGCGGGCAGAAGGCGCGCAGCCACATGAAGTCGCCCGCTTCCACTTCCACCCAGTCCTGATTGAGCTTGTAGACGGCCTTGCCCTCCAGCACATAGAGCCCGTGTTCCATCACATGGGTCTCTTCAAAGGGGATCAGCCCGCCCGGCTGGAAGGTGACCACATTGACATGCATGTCGTGGGAAAGGTCTGACGGATCGACAAAACGGGTGGTCGCCCAGGCGCCATTGGTGCCGGGCATGGCGACGGGCTCGATCAGCTTTTCATTGGTGACGAAAGCCCTGGGCCGGGCAATGCCGGGGGCATCCTCATAGGCCTTGCGCACCCAGTGGAAATGGGCCGCCGTGCTGCCGGGGTTGGTCAGCGTCCAGCCGCTTTCCGGCGGCAGATAGGCAAAGCCGCCCGGCTCCATGATGTGGGTGGTGCCATCGACGGTGAGGCTGAGCGTGCCTTCGGTGACGAACAGCACGCCTTGCGCCTGCGCGTCCGGCTCCGGCGCGGAAGAGCCGCCGCCCGGCTGCAGTTCCATCACATACTGGCTGAAGGTTTCGGAAAAGCCGCTCATCGGCCGGGCAATGATCCAGCAGCGCAAGCCCGTCCAGCCGGGCAGATAGGACGTGACGATGTCGGAAAACACGCCTTTGGGAATGACGGCATAGGCAGGCGTGAAAAGGGCGCGGCCCGTGTGAAGGGTCGTCTGGGACGGAAGACCGCCCTGGGGCACATGATAACCGGACATGATGTCTCTCGAAGGTGAAGCACTGTTCTTTACGGGTTACCGGTGGGGCGCAAAACCCTCTCCCCCCTTGAGGGGGAGATGCCCCCGGCAGGGGGCAGAGGGGGGTATGCGGCCTGTCCGGCCATAAGAGAGGTGGCTCTGCTCCGAAGCGCTGCCACCCCCCTCTGTCTGCTGGCGCAGACATCTCCCCCTCAAGGGGGGAGAGGGACGCTGCGGCAATACTCGGGGTTCTTCATTCGATCCTGTGTGAGCATGCGATTGTCCAGTCCGTTTGAAAACTCTGTGTGAAGACAGGCGGGCCCCTGGCGGGCCTTTCGCGCCACCTTAGACCGGAAAGCTGAAGGCTGGCGAGCCCCCGGCGCCTCATTCAAAGGCTGGTTCAGCGCAAAAAGGCGGCAGGCTGCCCAGCGGAAGGACGGGCTGGAGTGGCCTATGCGGCGGGCCTGTCTGCGGCAGGTTGAGCAGTCATTTGCACTCCCTGGATTTTTTGGGCCCGATCGGGTGATGGCGGTGGCAATCGGCACCGCGATTTGCCATCTTTCCGGCACGAGGCGGCGGCAGATTGCGCAGGCGGGGAAAACGGCCCGCAGCGAGGCCCGCAATGGGCGGCCGGGACGCCGGAGCAGGAAGAGATCGGACCCGATTCCGTCATGGATCATTCAGTGAAGGAAAACGTGCCCGTCACACAGGATGTGACCGGCCGTGTGCGCCGCCCGTTGATTACAGACATGGCCGCCGCACGGTGGCTGCTGCTGTTCGTGCTCGCGGCATCGATCTGGTTCTTCCACGGCTTCATTGTGCCGGTGCTGGCGGCAACCGTGATTGCCTTTGCCAGCTGGCCGCTGCTGCGGCTGATCGAGCGGCGCCTTGCTTGCGGGCGCATTCTGGCCGCAAGCCTGATGGTGCTGATGATCATCGGCTTCATCGTCGCGCCGGTCACTTATGCCATGGTCTATGCGGTGGGCGAATCCCAGTCCTGGATCAGCTGGGCCATCGCGGTGAACCAGCAGGGGGAGGCGGTGCCGGGCTGGATTGCCAACCTGCCGCAGGTGGGGCCCTGGCTCACCATCCAGTGGGACAAGTATATCGGCCATCCGGGCGCCATCGGTGAACTCATCCAGCTCGTCAGCGGCGCCAATATCGGCACCATCTACCGGGGCATTCTGACTGCCGGCACCATGGCGTTTCATCTGGCGCTGACGCTGGTTTTCATGCTGATCGCCCTCTTCATCCTCTACCGGGACGGGGAAAAGATCGCTGCGCAGATCGACCGGGTGGGCCAGCGTATCCTGCCGGAGCGCTGGGACCGGCTGTCCCGCGTCGTGCCCGCCACCATCAGTTCCACCGTCACCGGCATGACGCTGATCGCTATCGGCGAGGGCATCGTTCTCGGCATTGCCTATGCCATCGCCGGGGTGCCGTCACCGGTGACGCTTGGCGTCATCACCGGCTTCATGGCCCTCATCCCCGGCGGCGCGCCCTTGGCCTTCTCACTGGTCTCCGTCTATCTGGTGGCCAGCGGATCCACGGTTGCCGGCGTTGCCCTGTTCATCTGGGGCACGACGGAGCTTTTCATCGTCGACAAGACGATCCGCCCGCTGCTCGTCGGCGGCCCGGTAAAACTGCCGTTCCTGCCCACCTTCTTCGGCCTCATCGGCGGCGTGAAGACCATGGGCATCGTCGGCCTTTTCGTCGGCCCGGTGCTCATGGCCCTGCTGGTCGCCATGTGGCGCGAATGGCAGCGGGAGATTGATGTGTCTTCGCGGGTGAGGTGAGAGGGGCGGAGGTTGATGTCTTGCTGTCTTTCGGCGGAGCGCATCAGCCCCCTTTAGCTGGGCGTGGTACCGGAGCGAACTGGTGACCAACCGGTAACCTCACCTTCGTCATCCCGGCCAAGCGAAGCGCGAGCCGGGACCGGTGAGCCGGGTTGGGTGTTGGTTTAATGAATTCCAACTTATAGACTGTGACTCACCGGTACCGGATCTCCGCTTCGCTTCGTCCGGTATGACGATGGAAGGGGGATCAGGCAGTTGATCTCCCGGTCAGCCTGCCTCGTCAGGAACTGCAGTTTCCTTATACCAAGGCTTTCGATGCTGACGCATCATGCCTCGACATTGCTCGTGCGCCGCGCGGACTTGACCAGCTCTCGCAGTCAGGCTCATCGGGAGTTGGTGTTACTGCGGCCTTTTGATCTTTTCTGAAGCTTCCAGCACCAGCGGGCGCAGGCCTTCGCCGCCGGTGTCGATGATTTCGAAGAACTGGCGGCGCATGCGCGGTTCCCAGAAGTCATTGATATGCGACGCAACGCCCTCGACGCCTTCGGCGTGGGGCTTGGTTTCCATGAATTTGGCGATCTGGTTGGCCATGTAGACGAGCTTGTCAGGCGACATGGGCGTCCTCTTGCAGCTTGATCCGGTCGGGATGGGTGAAAATCTCGAAACTGTCCGCCCGCACCAGCCCCACCAGCGTGATGCCGCAGCCTTCCGCGAGGTCCACGGCGGCAAGCGTCGGGGCGGAGACGGCGATGAGCACGGGCGCGCCGAAACTCGCGCATTTCTGCACCATGTCGATGGAAATGCGCGAGGTGATGATGAAGGCTCCGGCGCGGCTCCGGCCGGCGTTCTGCCGCAGCAGCGCGCCGGTTAGCTTGTCGAGGGCATTGTGGCGGCCAACGTCCTCACGCGCAGCGATGATCTGTCCGCCCTGCCAGAAAGCGGCCGCATGAACAGCACGTGTCTCGTCCTGCAGCGGCTGATGGGCGGTGAGACCGGCGGCGGCGGCAAGCACCTCCGTTTCGCTCATGGCAAAGCCGGTGTCGGGCACCGGGGGCAGGGGGCGTCGGGCGGCCTTCAGGCTGTCGAGCCCGCAGAGCCCGCAGCCGACCGGCCCGGTGACCGTGCGCCGCCGGTCGTTGTGGCGCGCGCCTGCGCTTTCGCTCAGCCAGATGCGCAGGTCGATGCCGTCTTCCGTTTCCGCAATCTCAAGCTCGCGGATTTCGTCCGGTTCCGCGATGCCTTCATTCAGCGAAAAGCCATAGGCGAAGTCTTCCAGATCCGCCGGGGTTGCCATCATCACCGCATGGGTGGAGCCATTGTAGGACAGGGCCACCGGCACTTCCGCCGGCAGCCTGCGCTCCCCCTTGCCGCCGCGGCCGCGCGAAATGCGCAGCCGCGGGATGCTGGCACTGGTCCTGCTCATTCGGCCGCCGGAAGAATGCGGCGGGACTGGGCAGCCTGCGCGGCGTAGTCCTCCTGCCAGGTGGAGGGGCCGTTGGACGGGCTGATCTGCACCGCCGTCACCTTGTACTCGGGGCAGTTGGTGGCCCAGTCCGAGAAGTCGGTGGTGATGACGTTGGCCTGCGTGTCCGGATGGTGGAATGTGGTGTAGACCACGCCCGGCGACACCCGGTCCGTCACCTTGGCACGCAGGGTCGTCTCGCCCGAGCGGCTGGCAAGGCGCACCCAGTCGCCATCCTTGAGGCCCCGGTTTTCCGCATCGTGCGGGTGGATCTCCAGGAGATCCTCCGCGTGCCAGACCGTGTTGGCGGTGCGCCGGGTCTGGGCACCCACGTTATACTGGCTGAGGATGCGGCCCGTGGTCAGCAGCAGCGGGAAGCGCGGGCCGGTGCGCTCGTCCGTTGCCACATATTCGGTGCGGATGAACTTGCCCTTGCCGCGCACGAAGCCGTCGATATGCATCAAGGGCGTGCCTTCCGGGGCCTTCTCGTTGCAGGGCCACTGCACCGAGCCAAGTTCCTCCAGCTTCTCGTAGGTGACGCCTGCGAAGGACGGCGTCGTCAGCGAGATTTCCGCCATGATCTGCGAGGGGTGGGTGTAATTCCAGTTGGCGCCCATGGCATTGGCCAGCATCTGGGTGATCTCCCAGTCGGCGTAGCCGTTCTTCGGGGCCATCACCTTGCGCACGCGGTTGATGCGGCGCTCGGCATTGGTGAAGGTGCCGTCCTTTTCCAGGAAGGTCGAGCCGGGCAGGAACACGTGGGCGTAATTGGCCGTTTCGTTCAGGAACAGGTCATGCACGATGACGCAGTCCATGGCGGCAAGGCCGGCGGCCACGTGTTTGGTGTCCGGGTCGGACTGGAGAATGTCCTCGCCCTGGCAGTAGAGGCCCTTGAAGGTGCCGTCGACGGCGGCATCCAGCATGTTGGGAATGCGCAGGCCCGGCTCCTTGTCCAGCTCCACGCCCCACAGGCTCTCGAAGATCTCGCGCACGTGGTCGTTCTTCACATGGCGGTAGCCGGGCAGCTCATGCGGGAAGGAGCCCATGTCGCAGGAGCCCTGCACATTGTTCTGCCCGCGCAGCGGGTTCACGCCCACGCCCTTGCGGCCGATGTTGCCGGTCATCATCGCAAGGTTGGCGATGCCAATCACCGTGGTGGAGCCTTGCGAGTGTTCGGTGACGCCGAGGCCGTAATAGATCGCCCCGTTGCCGCCGCGGGCATAAAGCCTTGCGGCAGCGCGCAGCTCCTCCGCCGGAACGCCGGTCAGCGCCTCAGTCTCTTCCGGGCTGTGCCGTGGATCGGAGATGAATTCGGCATAGTCCTGGAACTCGTCCCAGTCGCAGCGCTCGCGGATGAAGGCTTCGTCAAACAGGCCTTCGGTGACGATGGTGTGAGCGATGGCGGAAACCACGGCCACGTTGGTGCCGGGCTTCAGCTGCAGGTGATGCGCAGCCTTGACATGCGGCGACTGCACCAGATCGATGCGGCGCGGATCGATGACGATCAGCTTTGCGCCCTGGCGCAGGCGCTTCTTCAGGCGGCTGGCGAAGACCGGGTGGCCGTCCGTCGGGTTGGCACCCATGACGATGACGACATCCGTGTCCTCGACGCTGTCGAAGTCCTGCGTGCCCGCAGAGGTTCCGAACGTCTGGCCGAGGCCGTAGCCGGTGGGCGAATGGCAGACGCGGGCGCAGGTGTCCGTGTTGTTGTTGCGGAACACGGCGCGCGTCAGCTTCTGCACCAGATAGGTTTCCTCATTGGTGCAGCGGGAGGAGGTGATGACGCCGACCGACTGGCGGCCATGCTTGGCCTGGATCGCCTTCATGCGGGTGGCGGCAAAGCCCAGCGCCTCGTCCCAGGATACTTCCCGCCAGGGATCGGTGATCGCCTCGCGGATCATCGGCTTGAGGATGCGGTCCTGATGCTGGGCATAGCCCCAGGCAAAGCGGCCCTTGACGCAGCTGTGCCCACGGTTGGCCTTGCCGTCCTTGTAAGGCACCATGCGCACCAGCTCGTCGCCGCGCATTTCCGCCTTGAAGGAGCAGCCGACGCCGCAATAGGCGCAGGTGGTGACCACGGCCCGCTCGGGCGTGCCGATCTCGATCACGCTCTTTTCCTGCAGCGTTGCCGTCGGGCAGGCCTGCACGCAGGCGCCGCAGGAGACGCAGTCGGAGGAGAGGAACGTGTCGCTCATCATGCCGGCCGAGACGCGGCTGTCAAAGCCACGGCCCTCGATGGTCAGCGCGAAGGTGCCCTGAACTTCCTCGCAGGCCCGCACGCAGCGGGAGCAGACGATGCATTTGGACGGATCATAAGTGAAATAGGGGTTGCTCTCGTCCTTCGCCAGCCACTGCGGATTGACATCGCCCCCGGCACTGCGGGCGCGGAAATGGGTGTCCACCGCCTCATAGCGCACATCGCGCAGGCCCACGGCACCGGCCATGTCCTGCAGCTCGCAGTCTCCATTGGCAGCGCAGGTCAGGCAGTCGAGCGGGTGGTCGGAGATGTAAAGCTCCATCACCCCCTTGCGCAGGTCCTTGAGCTTGCCGGTCTGGGTGTGGACCACCATGCCCGGCGCCACCGGCGTGGTGCAGGAAGCTGGCGTTCCGGCGCGGCCCTCGATCTCGACAAGGCACAGGCGGCAGGAGCCGAAGGCATCCAGCATGTCGGTGGCGCAGAGCTTGGGCACGGAAATGCCCGCTTCGGATGCGGCGCGCATGACGGAGGTGCCTTCCGGCACGCTGACCTCGAAGCCATCGACGGTCAGGGTGATCATCTTTTCGGACCGGGCGGCGGGGGTGCCGAAGTCACGGTCGAGCAAACGGGAGTCCTTCATTCCGCGGCCTCCTTCATCCTGTCAAAATCTGCGGGGAAATGGGTCAGGGCGCTCATGACCGGGTAGGGCGTGAAGCCGCCCAGGGCGCAGAGCGATCCGGCCTTCATGGTGCTGCACAGGCTTTCGAGCAGCGGAATGGCGGCGGCATCGCCCCGGGCGATCCGGTCCACTGTCTCCACGCCGCGCACCGCGCCGATGCGGCAGGGGGTGCACTTGCCGCAGGATTCGATGGCGCAGAATTCCATGGCAAAGCGCGCCTGCGCCAGCATGTCCACCGTGTCATCGAAGACGACGATGCCCGCATGGCCAATGAGCCCGCCGGCAGCGGCAAAGGCCTCGTAGTCGAAGATGGTGTCGAAGAGGTCCTGCGGGAAATAGGCGCCAAGCGGGCCGCCCACCTGCACCGCCTTCACCGGGCGGCCGGTGATCGTGCCGCCGCCGATGTCATTCACCAGTTCGCCCAGCGTCAGGCCGAAGGCGGTCTCGTAAAGGCCGCCATGCTTCAGGTTGCCGGCGAGCTGGATCGGGATGGTGCCATGGGAGCGGCCGACGCCGAAGTCGCGGTAGAACTGGGCGCCGCGGTCCATGATGACCGGGACCGAGGCGAGCGACATGACGTTGTTGACGACCGTCGGCTTACCGAACAGGCCCTCCAGCGCGGGCAGCGGCGGTTTGGCGCGGACGATGCCGCGCTTGCCTTCGAGGCTGTTGAGGAGCGAGGTTTCCTCGCCGCAGACATAAGCGCCCGCACCAACGCGCACTTCCATGTCGAAGGCATGCGGCGAGCCCAGCACCGATGCGCCCAGAATGCCCTCGCGCCGGGCAATTTCAATGGCCTCCTGCATCACCGCAATGGCATGCGGATATTCGGAGCGGGTGTAGATATAGCCCTTGGTGGCACCCACGGCGATGGCGGCAATCGCCATGCCCTCGATCAGCACGAAGGGATCACCCTCCATGATCATCCGGTCGGCAAAGGTGCCGCTGTCGCCTTCATCGGCGTTGCAGACGATGTATTTCTGGTCTGCCTTGGCGTCCGCAACGGTCTTCCACTTGATGCCGGTCGGAAAGCCTGCGCCGCCGCGCCCGCGCAGGCCGCTGTCGGTGACCTGCTTCACGATCTCGGCAGGAGACATGGCAACGGCCGCCTCAAGGCCCTTCAGACCCTTGTAGTGGCGGTAGTCCTCCAGCGACAGCGGATCGGTGACGCCGCAGCGGGCGAAGGTGAGGCGTGTCTGGCCCTTGAGGAAGGGGATTTCCGAGGTGAGGCCATGGGCGAGCCGGTGCGCGCCGCCGGTCAGGAACCCGGCATCGAACAGGGACGGCACATCCGAGGCCTTCACCGGACCATAGGCCACACGGCCCTTTTCTGTTCGCACCTCGACCAGCACCTCCAGCCACAGCATGCCGCGCGAGCCGTTGCGGATGATGGTCACATCGAGATTGCGGGCAGCGGCTTCCCGTTCAATGGCGGCGGCGACCTTGTCCGCGCCAACAGCCAGTGCAGCTGCATCGCGGGAGACGAAAACGGTGACGCTCATTTGCCGATCCCTCCCAGCATTTCGTCAATGCCTTCGTCATCGAGCCGGGCAAACAGCTCGCCGTCCAGCATGGCTGCCGGGCTCTGGGCACAAAGGCCGAGGCAGTAGACTGGCTCCAGCGTCACATCACCGTCCTTCGTGGTGCCGTGCCAGTCTATACCGAGCCTTTGTTTCAGCTTTTCGGCCAGTGCATCGGTGCCCATGGACTGGCAGGCCTCGGCCCGGCAGACCTTCAGCACGTGGCGGCCCGAAGGTTCCGGGCGGAAGTCGTGGTAAAAGCTCATCACGCCGTGAACTTCCGCACGCGACAGGTTGAGACTGTCCGCGATCACGGGCAGGGCGTCCTGGGGCACGTAGCCGAAGGCCTCCTGCACAGCATGGAGAATGGGTAAAAGCGGCCCTTCAAGAGCCGAATGGGCCGTCACGATCTCCTGCGTCAGGGAGCGAATCGTGGCGGCAGACAGATGTGCCGTCATGTGTTTTTCCTCTCAATTCCGCATGTTAGGCGGAATTTCTCCCACTTCAATTCCGGCTATTCGTCAGCTGATTGAAACCTTCTATCGTTGCAGCCTTCTCCCAGGGCCGCGTTGTACTTGCGGGCAAGATCGAGCAGAGCCGCCAGCATCGGCGTCAGCGGCTCGCGGTGCGCGATGACGAGACCCACATCCTGCCCCGGCATCGTGTCTTCCGGCAGGTCTCCCGTGATGGGCACGGCGGCAAGGTCCTTGCGGTCCAGAAAATGCACGGCCAGCTTTTCCGGCACCACGGAAACCCAGCGTCCGGTCATCACATGCGAGGCGAGCACGATGATGGAATTGGATTCCACCATCGGCATGGAGCTGATACCGGCCTCCTGCAGGTAACGGTCCACGATGCGCCGGTTCTGCATGTCGCCGGACAGAAGGCAGAGGGGCAGGGTGCCGACCTCCGCCCAGGTCAGCGAGCCCCGGCGCGCAACCTGAGAACTGGCGCGGCACAGCAGCCGGTAGGTCTCGCGGTAGAGCGGGGTCACCGTCAGGCGGCGGGCGGGCGGCGGGTCGAGATAGGTGATGCCGGCATCCAGCTCCAGCCGCTCCAGCTGTTCGAGGATTTCGGCAGAGGTGCGCGACAGGATGGAGACGCGCACATTGGGATGGCGCTCGGTGAAGGGTACGGACAGGTCCGTCACCATCGGCAGGGCCGTGGGAATGACGCCGATGCGCAGATTGCCCGACAGGACCGATCGCGCCTGCCGCATGTCCGCCTTCAGTGCCCTCGCATCGGCGACGATGCGCAGCGCCCATTCCAGCGCCTTTTCGCCTTCCGGCGTCAGTCCCTGATACCGGGAACCACGATGGATAAGCTGAACACCCAGCTGATCTTCCAGCTGCTTCATGGCAGATGAAAGGGTTGGCTGCGTCACGCCGATCACTTCGGCGGCGCGGCCAAAGTGCTGCTCGTTGGCAAGGGCGATGAACATTTCCAGCTTGTCGATCATGGGTCCGCTACCGGCAGGGTCACTGCAGTTCCATTTCCGGGAACCGGCCGGGCAGAGAACACCCGGCCAGCCTGTTCTAGCAGGAAAAAGCCTCAGCCGAAGAGGGCGGCAGTCTTTTCCAGCGTGATCCAGACGCCCCAGAGGATCGGGATGATCATCACGGCCCAGGCGAGCGCCGCCTTGCCGTCGAGCCCGCCCTTGCCGATGCCGAAGGAGCCATGGGTAATGCTGGAATCCGCCGTGCGGGCCTTGGCCTGCAGGGCCGCAACTTCCGCTTCGGACATATACCATTTCTTGTCCAGCGGCCGGACGAGCGCATTGGCAATGAGGCCGATGAGCAGCATGCCGCAGAGGATGTACATGGTGAAGTCATAGACCTGCGCCCGGGGGATGCCCGCGCTGATCTGCGCCTCACGAATGTAGTTAACCACCACGGGGCCGAGGATGCCGGCCGTTGCCCAGGCCGTCAGCAGGCGGCCATGGATCGCCCCGACGAACTGGGTGCCGAAGATGTCGGCGAGATAGGCCGGTACCGTGGCAAAGCCGCCGCCATACATGGACAGGATCACCGCGAAGATGGCGACGAACAGCAGCTGGTTGCCAAGCTGCGCCGCCGTCGGGGCCAGGGCATAGAGCACGATGCCGAGCAGGAAGAAGGTGTAATAGGTGTTCTTCCGCCCGACCCGGTCCGACAGGGAGGCCCAGAAGAAGCGGCCTGCGATGTTGAACAGGGACAAGAGCCCGGTGAAGCCTGCGGCAATCGCCGCGATGGCAGCCTTCTGTTCGCCCGACAGGTCGTTGAAGGTGAGTTCGGGCAGGCCGATCAGCTTGCCGGAGAAGATTTCCTGCAGCATGGGCGAGGCCATGCCGATCACGCCGATGCCGGCAGAGACGTTCATGCAGAGCACGATCCAGATCATCCAGAACTGCGGCGTCTTGTGCGCATTGTTCAGGTGCACGTGGTGCTGGGTGATCATGGTGGTGGCCTTCGACTGCGGCGGGGTCCAGCCCTCCGGACGCCAGCCGGCCGGCGGCAGACGGTAGCCGAAGGCGCCGCCCAGCATGAAGACGAAGTAGATCGCAGCCATGACGAGGAAGGTCTCCCAGACGCCGACGCTGGTGGGCGTTGCGAAGTAGCTCATCAGCCGGTCGGCCAGCGGCGCGCCGATCATAGCGCCGCCGCCAAAGCCCATGATGGCCATGCCGGTTGCCATGCCGCGCCGGTCCGGGAACCACTTGATCAGGGTGGAGACGGGCGAAATATAGCCAAGCCCAAGGCCGATGCCGCCGATGACGCCCGCGCCCAGCCACATGAGCCAGAGCTGATGGGTCATCACGCCCACCGCCGCCACGGCAATGCCGCCGCACCAGCAGAAGGTGGAGACGACGCCCGCCTTGCGCGGCCCGGCCTTTTCCAGCCAGCCGCCCCAGATGGCCGCCGAGCAGCCGAGGAAGACGAAGAAGAGGGTGTAGATCCAACCCAGATCCGCCACGCGCCAGTCGCAGGAGGCGGTGAAGAGCGCGGTGACGAGGCTCATGCCCTCGCAGGTGACGGATTGCTGGATGCCGATGGCGCGCGACAGCGGCAGCCAGAACACGCTGAAGCCATAGGCCATGCCGATGCACAGATGGATGGCAAGCGCTGCTGGCGGCACGAGCCAGCGGTTGAAGCCGGGTTTTGCAATGATGCGTTCCCGGTCGAGCAGTCCTCCTTCGGAGTACCCGCCCTCGACGCCGGTGGTTGTGGTCATTCCTGTCTCCTCCCGAGAGCCCCTTGCACAGGGGGACCTTGGAGGGCGCCTTCGCATGGCGGACCGGTGGCTTCTGCAAGCCGTTTCCCGGACCCCAGCCCCGGTTCCTCCCCGAAGGCCGCCTCTCCCCGCAGAAGTACTTAGCCAGAAGCGTGCCAGTTGCCGGAGCCGGGAGGGAATTGAAGGGCAGGCGGGGTGTGCATCCGGTTTTGTCGAGATGGCGGAATGCGTGATATTCCGGTTAACTATCTGAAATAATGTGACTAATATGATTGGGTGGTGTTGTGGCGCGAGCCGTCACAATGTCTGATGCCAGCGCAGGGCACCTTGCTTTCCTGCACCTGTTACTTCGCCACCCGCAGCATTCGCCCTTGACGCCGGACAACTTGGGAGGCCCAAGGACAGCTTGTCCGGACAGAGGGTCTTGGGGGGCTGGGGGGATGCAATTTCCGATGACTGCCTCGCCGTCTACAACACAAGATGTCCCGAACAGGCCCACAAAATGGGCGGGCGGATACCCATCAAGGACCGCATCGACGGTCAGAAAGAGCCCAGCACGTCACCGGAAAAGCGAAAGGAGAGACGCTGACAACCAAACCAGAACAGGCTTCAATGTAACCAGAAATCCGCGCCGCTTGAGCCCGCTTCAAAACGCTGCGCTGTCAGTGGAATGCCGTATCTGTACTCGCCAACACACGGGGAGAAAACATGAAATACAAAGCTGGTGAATACATGGCCGTACATTTAACGCCTATTTGGCGTGAACGAGCAAACCTTGTCTTTGCAGCCCATCACGGTACAAAGGATGGGAAGAATGAATGGGAGCAGCTATGGGGGGCAGAGATTACACCTACACGATGTCTGGTGTGCTGCATTCCGTTCTTTGTACATGATGTGTCTCTGGGTGATGAAGTTGAAATAGACGAAAACTTCGTATTGCAACGGGTAATTCAGCGATCCGGTCAAGTAACATTTCGAGTATGGTTCGGGGATGGATGGGTGAATAATCGAGAAATTATTTTACGAGAGGTTGAAGATATGAAGATATTGATGGAGTTTTATTCTGAAAACTTGCTTGCATTAAGCGTTTTTCACGACGGCGCTCAGGAGGTTGCAGATTACCTTCATTTACAGGAGCAGCATGGCCTCCTTCGGTATGAAACCGGTCGCAGTTGAAAGCTCATAGAAGTCGGCATAATAACTCCGAATATAATATAATTCACGTCAATGAAGTTCAAAATATCTAGCGTGTCGGAGAATTCGAAGAGGTCCGTCTTCCTCCCCCCCTCACACCGCCTCCGGCAAGAAGATCGTGAACGTCGTTCCTTCGCCGGGGGTGCTCTGGACGGTGATGCGGCCGTTCTGGCGTTCGACGAGTTTCTGGCAGATGGACAGGCCAAGGCCGGAGCCGGTGGCACTGGAACCGGAGCCGGGGGCAGGCCGGGTGGTGAAGAAGGGTTCGAAGATGCGGGCCTGCACCTCGGCGCTCATGCCGGTGCCGGTGTCTGCCACCGTGAAGCGCACGCCGGAGAGGCCGGTTTCTTCCGCGTCCTCGCAGGCGAGCCGCAGCCGTCCGCCACCGGGCATGGCGTGCACGGCGTTGACGATGAGATTGATCAGCACCTGCTGAAGCTCGGTGCGGTTGATCAGCACCTGCCGGGTGGAGAAGGGCTCCAGCGTGACGCTGACACCGGCCTTTTTCAGAAGATGCTGCACCAGCGGCAAGCAGCCTTCGAGGGCTTCGGCGGGATCTGTGCGCTCGGTCCAGCCGGCGAATTCCTCAGGCCGTGCAAACTGCAGGAGGCGGGTGACGATGAGGTGGATGCGGTGGACCTGTTCGTCCAGCAGGCGGAACTCGGTGGCAGCTTCCACCGCCCGGCCGCCCATCACCTGGCGCAGCACATCGAGATTGCCCTGGATGACGGCCACCGGATTGTTGATCTCATGGGCAACGCCTGCGGTGATCTCGCCGATGGCGGCGAGTTTTTCCGAGACGATGAGCTGGCGGGTGGCGGCTTCCAGCTGCAGGTTGGACTGTTCCAGCTCACGGGTGCGCTCGGCGACGCGGGCGTTGAGCTGTTCGTTCCACTGGCGCAGGGCGGCGTCCCGCTCCTGCACGAGATCCAGCAAGTGGTCGAGCAGATGCGCCACGCGTGTGATCTCGTCCTGACCGGCCCCGCCGCCCTGCGGCTGGGGGGCGTGGGTGCGGGCGCCCATGTCGCCTGCCTCGACACGGGAAATGGTGCCGGCCATCTTCTCCAGCGGCCGGAAGATCGCCCGCGCCCAGCGCAGGAAAATGGGAACGGTGATGGTACCGATGGCCAGAAGCGCAAGGACGACCAATAGCACCGTCTGCTGCCGCGCCTGCGTGAAGGGCGTTTCCAGAAAGCCGACATAGAGCATGCCGACGCGCGCGCCCTCGCTGTCGAGGATCGGCTCATAGGCGGAGATGTACCAGTCGTTGACGACGAAGGCGCTGGCCCGCCAGGTGATGCCGTCATCCAGCACGGTCTTGCGCACGGCATCGGACACCCGCGTGCCCAGCGCGCGCTTGCCCTCGAACAGGCGCACATTGGTGCTGATGCGCACGTCATCGAGAAACAGCGTCGCCGTGCCCTCGCTGCCCTCCGGCAGGCTGCCCTGCCGGTAGACCAGATCGTTGATCGTGTCGATGAAGACGAGGTTCTGGTTGAGGAGCAGGCCTCCGGTGAGCGCGGCCTTGCGGCCATCGGCAAGCGTGACCGGGGTGGCCGCCAGAATGACCATGCCCCGGTCTTCGGTCTTGCGCGGGCTGGGGGCGGCGTTGGCGGTGGGCACGATGTCGAGCCTGGCACGCGCCGCAAGCTCCGGCGACAGCCGTTCAAGATCCGGGCCGGAGAGAATGGTGATGCCGGTGCGGGCGGTGCCTTCCAGCGCGCTGGCGATGACCGGGGAGGATTGCTGCGGCAGCCGCAGGTCCGGGCTGCTGGCGGCGATCAGCGCGCCCGAAGCGTCCGTCAGATAGAGATAGTCGAGGCCGAGGGTGGTCTTTTCCTGCGCCAGCAGATCCGCCAGTGCCGGGCCGGAGGCGGCGCTCTGGAAGCGCGCGGACTGGGCGATGGCGGTGAGCCGCTCGCCGTTGGTTTCCATCAGCCTTGCGAGATACTGCCGTGCGATGGTGAGATCGGCGCTCACCTTGTTGATCAAGACCTCGCTGAACTTGGTGTTCCAGCGCAGCATGATGCCGCCGGCCACCAGCGGCACGATCACCAGCATGGGCAGAAGCGCAATCGCCAGCAGGCGGAAACGGACGGAGCGGGACGGGCGGACGCGCTCCAGAGGCGCGGCTGACTCAGACATTCCAGTCCCTGAGCCGCCGGTCGATGGTCTTGCGGGAAATGCCGAGAAGGCTTGCCGCCGCGTCCCGGTCGCCGCCGCAGCGCTCCAGTGTGCCCAGAATATGGCTGCGCTCCATGTCTGCCAGCGTCAGGGCGCCAATTGCTTCCGGGGCAGGGCCGGAGCCTGAAGGCTGTCCGGCCATGGAGGGCGTTGGCGCGGTGCGCAGGAAATCCGGTGGAAAGCGGCCAAGGATCAGGCTGCGCTCGATGAAATTGCGCAGCTCGCGCACATTGCCCGGCCAGTCATAGGCGGCAATCGCCCGGCGCACCTCTTCGGTGAGCGGCAGCGGCGGGGTGCCAAGCTGCAGCGACAGCTTCTGCATGAACAGGTCCGCTAGATCGAGTGCATCGCGTCCGCGCTCCTTCAGGGGCGGCATGTGCAGACTGACGATGTTGATGCGGAAGAAGAGATCGGCCCGGAAGCGCCCTTCTGCCACCGCTTTCTCCAGATCCACATTGGTAGCAAAGACGAAGCGCAGATCGACCGGCAGCTCGCGTTCGGCGCCGACGGGGCGCACCTTGCGGTCTTCCAGCACACGCAGCAGCTTGCCTTGGGTCGGAAGCGGCAGGTCGCCGATCTCGTCCAGAAACAGCGTGCCGCCGCGGGCATGCAGGAACAGCCCCTCACGCCCGTTCTGCGCGCCGGTGAAGGCGCCCTTCACATGGCCGAAAAGCTCGCTCTCCACCATGTCGGAGGGCATGGCCGCGCAGTTGACGGGCACGAAGGGCTTGGCCGCCCGGTCTGACAGCTCATGGATCATGCGCGCGGCCACCTCCTTGCCGGTGCCGGACTGGCCGGTCAGCAACACTGAGGAGGGAAGCGGGGCAACGCGGGCGATGGTGGCGCGGATGTCTTCGATGGCGGGAGATTCGCCGATCAGCTTGTCGCGCAGGAGAATGAGATCGGAGCTTGCCTTCAGCTCGTGGCGCAGCACCGTGTTCTCCCGCTGCAGCTGCATCCGGTCGAGGCAGCGGGCCACGGCGTTGAGGATCTGGTTGGAGCGGAAGGGCTTCAGCACGAAATCCGCCGCGCCCGCCTGCAGAGCCTGAATGGCCGTCTCAAGGTCGGCATAGGCGGTGATCAGGATGGCGGCGGGCAGAAAGCCGGTGTCGCGCTGTTCGGCCAGCCAGTCGACGCCGCGCTTGCCGCCCATGATATTGTCGAGGATGACGATATCGAAATGCGCTGCATCCAGAAGTCCTGTGGCCTCTTCGACGCTGGCGGCCAGATCCAGATGCCGGCAGCGCGGGCGCAGGGTCCGGTCAAGGAAGTTGCGCATGCCCGGCTCGTCATCGATGACGAGGATCGAGGCTTCCCTCAGCGCCTGATCAAAGCCCGTCTTCGGCGCAGCGCTGGCCAGTGCCGTGCTGGTGTTCATTCTCCCCTCCCATGCTGCCTGCTTGCGGCGTCTTGTTCGCACCCCATGAAGCAGCAGTGTCCGACCCTCGCAAAACTGGCAGGGAAGGGCAAGGGCGGAGAGCCTTAATGCAGCCGGTCGAGCGGCAGGAACTCGACGCAGATCAGGATGAAGCCTGCGAGGAACACGGTTTCGGCCACCAGCAGTGCAATGGCGCGGCGGCCGACGCTCATGATGTTGGGCAGGGAGGTCTTGACGCCGACCGCGCCGATGGCCGCCAGCAGCGCCCAGCGGGAGGCCGCATTGGCGCCTTCTGCGACGAAGGCCGGGATTTCGATGAGGGAATTGAGGATGGCCAGCGCCAGAAAGCCGAGGACGAACAGCGGCACCAGCGGCGGGCGCTTGGCATCGGAGGGCACGGAACGGCGGAAGGCGAGGGCGATCAGCAGCACCACGGGCGCCAGCATGGTGACGCGGATCAGCTTCACCAGCACGGCCATGTCACCCGCCGTGTCGGACACGGAGAAGCCCGCACCCACCACCTGCGCCACATCGTGGATCGTTGCACCAAGGAAGACGCCGGTGACCGGATCGCTCATGCCCAGAGCCGCAGCCAGGATGGGGTAGCCGATCATGGCGAGTGTGGACAGCATGGTGACGCCGAAGACGGCGAACACCATGTCCCGTTCCGCCTCATGGGCAGACTTGCGCGGCAGCACGGCGGCGATGGCCATGGCGGCGGACGCCCCGCAGATGGCGACCGCGCCGCCCGTGAGCAGGCCGAAGCGGCTTTCCTGCCCGAACAGGCGCGAGACGGCCATGCCGAAGCCGATGGTCAGGGCAACGGCGCTTGCCAGCACCAGCAGCATGGGCAGCCCGAGATCGGCAAACATGCCGAGGCTGATCCTGAGGCCGAGCAGCGTGATCCCGGCGCGCAGGAGGTTTTTCGCTGCAAACTCCAGCCCCGGCAGCATGCGCGGGTCATCGGAGAGGAAATGCAGCGCCAGGCCGATGAGGATGGCCAGCAGCATGGCCGGTGCGCCGTAATGCTCCGACAGGAAGGCGGAGGCGAGCGCGATCAGCACGGCGATGGAAAGGCCGGGGAAGCGCAGGCGCATGCGCGCCGCAAGCGAAGTCTCTCCGTCCTTTTCGGCTGGAAAGGCCTGATCTGGAGTGGCCATGATGTGAACCTTCAGGATTGGGCGCAAAAGAGACGCACCGGATGTTCCGGTGCCTGTCTTGAGGGCCGTTGTTTTTGCGGGGCAGAAATTTCGTTTCAGGGCAGGTGAAAGGATATCTTATCCGGGCCTGTTTGCGGTTGCGGTTTGTGGCTGGTATCTACGGCAAGGCGTTTCAGCCCCCTCCCTCTTGTGGGGCATTGTTTACAACAGACAGCCAGTCAGGCTCCCCGGTTACGGTTTGAGGAAAGGCTGCGTTCTGGTCATTCCTGCAAGGCGTTTCAGCCCCCCTCCCCCTCGTGGGGAGGGGTTAGGGGTGGGGGGAAAGGCCTTTCCGGCTGGCAGAGTATTCATTGATTCCAGACAGTTACTCCTCTTCAGGAAACGTTCGGTTTTTGGGACCCTTGCAGGTTCAGAGCCCCCCACCCCTTCCCCCTCCCCACGAGGGGGAGGGGGGCGGACGCGCACTGCCATAAACCAGATGCAGCTCTGTGGGGTTCTCTCTGCAACTGATATTTTAAACCGGCGCATTTCAGAGAAAGGCCACTCCGGCCATATCGGAGGCCCCCCAAAAGCAGGACGGAGAGGGCTCCGTCCTGCAGGATCCACTATCAGTCGGCCGTTTCGGCGGCACGCTCGGCGTTGACCTGTTCTTCGGCTTCGGCCACGGCGGTGGTGAACATGGCGAAGACTTCCTCGCCGCCCGTGACCTTGGTCTTGAACCAGTCGAACACCGGCGTGACGGCCTCCTTGAAGGCGGCCTTTTCTTCAGCCGTCGGCACGTAGATCTCGCCGCCGGCTTTCAGGAAATCCTGATAGGCGGCGATTTCCTTGCGCTTCGGGCTGGCGAAGGTGGCCTGCTGCAGGGCGGCGAAGCCATCGGCGACAATCGTGCGCTGTTCCGGTGTCAGCGACAGGAAACGCTCGTTCGACATCCACCAGAAGGCGCCCATGTAGGAGTGGCCATCCAGGGTGATGTATTTCACGCCCGCGTCGGTGAACTTCATGTTCATGATGTCGGTGATGCCGTTGGCCGTGCCTTCGACAACGCCGGTCTGCAGGGCGGTGAAGAGTTCCGGCCACGGAACGGGCGTGGGAGAAGCGCCGACGGCGGTGGCCACCTGCTGCGGCAGGTCGGCCGGCACGGTGCGCATCTTCAGACCCTTGAGGTCTGCCGGGGTCTTCACCGTGCCCCTGGTGTTGGCATAGTTGCGCCAGCCGCCGGTGTTGCCGATGGTCATCAGGCGGATGGTGTTGCCGCTGTCGGCCAGTGCCTTGGCGCGCAGCTCGCGGGTGAAGGGGCCGGTCAGCACGGTTTCGGCCACCCGGTCATCGCTCATCAGATAGGGCAGGTCCAGCACCTGGATATAGGGGAAGAGACCCGCCGCACCGCCGGAGGTGGAGATGTAGATGTCGATGTTGCCGTCGGCGACGCCCTGAAGGCATTCCTCGCCGGTGGCGCAGAGCTGGGTGCCGATGAACAGCTCCACGGCAATCGCGCCGTTCGAGGCATTCTCGACGTAGTTCTTGAAGACGACGAGGCCGTCATAGTCCTCGTCATCCGTGTTGGAATTGGCGGTGGCGCGCAGGGTGATGTCTGCGGCCTGCGCCATGGTGGCCATGGACAGCGTGCTGGCCAGCAGCACGGTCTTCAGAAGTGCCTTGAGCATTCAGTTCCTCCCTTTCACTCAAGTCAGTTCACGAACCCCAGAAGGCGGGGGACGGTGAGGCAGATGGCGGGGAAGTAGGTGATCAGGAAGATCACGGCCACTTCCGCCGCCAGGAACGGCAGCGTTGCCCGGGCAATGGTCTCCACCCTCAGGCCCGAGACGGACGAGGTGACGAAGAGTACGAGGCCCATGGGCGGGGTGAGCAGGCCAACGGTGAGGTTCACCGCCATGATGATGGCAAAATGGATCGGGTCCACGCCCATGGAGGTGAAGATGGGTCCTAGGATCGGCCCGAGGATGATGATGGCGGGCCCCGCATCGAGGAACATGCCGACGATGAAGAGCAGCACGTTGATCAGGAACAGCAGCACCAGCGGGTTGTTGCTGAGGCCGAGGATGATATCGGCCAGCAGTTCCGGCGTGTGGGCAAGGCTGGCCACGGTCTTGAAGGCCATGGCGGCGCCCACCAGCAGCAGAACGACGGCGGAGGTCATGCCGGCGCGGGTCAGCACGTCCGGGATCTCGCGCAGCTTCAGCGTGCGCATGACGAAGAGGCCGATGAAGAAGGCATAGCCCACCGCTACGGCCGAGGCTTCCGTCGGCGTGAAGACGCCGCCCAGAATGCCGCCGAGAATGATCACCGGCGTCAGCAGCGGCCAGAAGGCCGCGAGACTGGCTTTGCCTCTATCTCCCCATGAGGCGCGGGCGGTGGCGGCGGGCAGGTTTTCCCGGTCCGCCTGCAGCCAGACGATGACCATCAGACTGAGACCAATGAGAATGCCCGGCACGATGCCCGCAAGGAACAGGGCGGCAACGCTCTGGTTCATCACATAGGCATAGATGATCATGATGCCGGAGGGCGGAATGATCGGGCCGATGATGGAGGAGGCGGCTGTGACGGCGGCGGCAAAGCGCCGGGTGTAGCCCTGCTTTTCCATGGCCGGGATCAGCATGGAGCCCAGCGCCGAGACATCCGCCACCGCCGAGCCGGAAAGCCCGGAAAAGAGCATGGAGGACATGATGTTCACATGCGCCAGCCCGCCGCGCAGGTGGCCGATCATGGCCTGCGCAAATTCCACGAGGCGCATGGTGATGCCGGCCCGGTTCATCAGCTCGCCCGCGAGCATGAAGAAGGGGATCGCCATCAGCGGGAAGCTGTCCATGCCGTTGTAGACATTGCGGTAGAGCAGGGCGATTTCGCGCTCCTGGCCATTGGCCCAGAGCAGGGCGGCGGGCGCCATGATGAGGCCGAAGACCACGGGCAGGCCGAGGAACAGCAGCAGGAGGAAGAGCGGCAGGAAAAGGCTGAGCATCACTCCGCTCCCAGAGACTGAGTTTCGGTAATCGGTGCAAGCTGGCGTTCACCGCCCATGAGCGTGATGAGGCTGCGCAGGATCAGCTCGATGCAGACGGCGAACATCGCCGTGCAGCCAACCGCGAGCGAGGCCATCATCCACGCGCGGGGCACCTTCATCCACACGGAGAGGTCCAGCGTCACGGGCACGGAAATCGCCGCCATTGCAAAGCGTCCGCCGATGCCGGTGACTTCCTTCCAGCCCAGCCGTGTGGCGTAGAACAGGAGGCCGGCAATCAGGAGGAGCAGAACGAGATTGAGCACTCCGGCCACGAGGCGCGGCAGCAGGACCACCAGCATGTCGATGCCGACGAAGCCGCCCCGGCGGAAGGCCGTGGGCACCATCAGGCCGGTCATCCAGAGCATGAGGAAACGTGCCGCCTCTTCCGTCCAGGCCGGGGCGTCGTTGAGCACGTAACGGAAAAACACCTGGATCAGGATGATGATGACCATCAGCCCGACGCAGCCTGCCCCGATCCAGCGGCCTGCGGCCAGCGCCGCGCCGTTGACAAGGCTGAGGTATCTGGCAAGTGCCAGAATGAACGCCATCATTTTCCTCCCACCAGCCGCGGTCTCCCGGCGCGGCTGCCACACCCGAATGGCCTGGTCTCTCAGGTTATTCTGGCAAACCGTCCGAAAGCGCCCTGCGAGAAGCAAAGCGGTGCGCCATCGCGCTGTGCCACGCGTAGCACCCGCCCTATGACAATTGAATGGTCCCCGCCATCGTGCACGGCGTGCAGGGCACACTCGAAGCGGGCGAGGGTGCCGGGGATGACCGGCGCGCCTTCCGCATTGAACTGCCATGCCAGCCCGTCGAAGGCGGTGCCGCCCCGGGTGAAGCTGGTGCTGAGCCCGTCCTGCTCCTCGCCCAGCACATGGATGGCGAAATGCGCGGCGGTGGTGAAGCCGCCGTGCTTGGATGAGCTTTTTGCCGGCGACCAGAGCACCAGCGGCGGGTCCAGCGACAGCGAGGTGAAGCTGTTGGCCGTCATGCCCATGGGGCCCTGATCGCCCATCGCCGTCACCACGGTGACGCCCGTGGCGAAGGTGCCCAGCGCAGTGCGGAACTCGCGCGATGTCTCCGCGCCCGGCACGAACAGCCGCTCATCCCGTCCGGAGAGGTGTCCGTTTGCCGCCATCATCACGGAACATTCCTGCCGATGGCGAGGGTGTAGAGCTCGAACCAGGTCTGCCGGTCCATCTCCACCTTGGCTGCCTCGCCGATCTTGCTGATCCGCTCGATGTTGTTGGTGCCCATCACCGGGATGATCCGCGCCGGATGGCGCAGCAGCCAGGCGACCGCAACGGCGGTGGCATCAACGCCCTGCGCCGCGCCGATCCGCTCCAGTGCTGCCAGAAGCTGGCGGTTGTCCTCGCCGAAGAGCGAGCCGCCGCCCAGCGGTGACCAGGCCATGGGCGCAATCGAGCGTTCCTGCAGATAGGCCAGATCGCCGTTGATGAAACACTCAGGCGCCACAAGGCTGATCTCGATCTGGTTGGTGACGAGCTTGCTGCTCATCGCCGACTGCAGCAGCGAGAAATCCCAGGGGCGGAAGTTGGAGACGCCAACGCTGCGCACCTTGCCGGAAGCCACAAGGCCATCCAGCGCCTTGCCGGTTTCCTCGTGGTCGATCAGCGGATCGGGGCGGTGGATCAGCAGGAGGTCGATCCGGTCCGTGCCCATGTCGCGCAAGGAGGCTTCGACCGAGGCGGTGATGTGACCTTCGGTGGTGTCGTAGTACTTCACCCGGCGGTCTGCATAGCGGCCAACCGGCGCGACAATGCCGCATTTGCTGACGAGTTCCACCTTGTCGCGCAGCTGCGGCGACGCCTTCAGCGCACCGCCGAGGATCGCCTCTGCCGTGTAGCCGCCGTAAATGTCGGCCTGATCCAGCGTGGTGATGCCCTGCGCCAGACAGCTTTCGATCTTGGCCTGCACATGCGCCGGGCTGGTGTTGCTGTCGTCGCCGATGCGCCACATGCCATAGACGATGCGGCTGAGGCTCAGGTCCTTGGTGAGGTCAATGCGGTTCATCAGCGGCGTTCTCCCACGCCCAGCGGAGTGGCGGGCGTTTCGCTTGGCACACGGCCATATTCATGGGGCAGGGAACAGGTCTTGAGCTGCGGCAGGACCTTGGTTCCGAAGTGACCGGCTTCCTCCAGATGCGGATAGCCGGAGAAGATAAAGGCACGGATGCCCATCTTCCGGTAGGATTCGATTTCCGACAGCACCTGATCGGTGGAGCCGACGAGCGCCGCCCCGCAGCCCGAGCGGGCCCGGCCAATGCCGGTCCACAGATGCGGCTCGATATACCCGAACTTGTCCGCCAGTTCGCGGGCGCGGGCCTGATGGGCTACGCCCAGCGAGATGGAATCGTGGGCGCGGTCGCGGATCAGCTTGCCGTATTCATCATCGAGCTTCGAGACAAGATGCTCGGCGTATTCGCGCGCTTCGGCTTCCGTGTCGCGGACGATCATGTGGACGCGCAGGCCATAGTCGAGGGTGCGGCCATGGGCGGCGGCGCGTTCATGCACGGCCTTCATCCGCTCCGCCAGCTGGTCCTTCGTCTCGGGCCACATCAGATAGACGTCGCACTGGGCGCCGCACAGCTCCAGCGCATCCGGCGAGTAGCCGCCGAAATAGAGCAGGGGGCCGCCGTTCTGCTGATAGGGCCGCGCCGGTTCCGTCGAAACGCCCTTGAACTGATAGACCTCGCCCTCATGATCGATGGTCTCGCGCGTCCAGGCCTGACGCAGGATCTGAACGACCTCGTGGCTGCGCTTGTAGCGGTAGGCGCTGTCGGCAACTTCACCGGGGAAATCGGAGCTGATGACGTTGAGCGTCAGGCGGCCCTTCAGCATGTGGTCGAGCGTTGCCACCGTGCGGGCCAGCATGATGGGCTGCATCTCGCCGCAGCGGATGGCTGCCAGCATGTTGATGCGCTCCGTGATGGGCGCGCAGCCGGCCACGAAGCTCAGCGTGTCCTGCCCCACCTGATAGGACGAGGGGCACAGGATGTTGCGGAAGCCAAGGCTTTCCGCCTTCTGCACGATGGAGGAGCAGTGCTCCCAGCTGGAGCGCAGGCTGCCGTCCGGCACGCCGAGATAGGCGTAGTCGTCGGAGCACAGAGCCGCAAACCAGGACACTTCGGATGCGTCGAGATCGGCGGAGGTCACGGGAACAACGGTCATCATACTCCCCTTTTGAGCCGCAGTTTCCACTTGCGTAACACCTGCATTGATGTAAATCAATAGTGTATCAATTTTCTTGTGACCCACTCCTCGAACACCTCATCCCACGGCCGGAGCGCGATGACACAGAGCAAGGGCAGCCTTCCGATCTACATGCAGATCGCCGAATTGCTGGTGCGCGATATTGCTGCCGGACGGCTGATCGACGGCATGCGCCTGCCGCCGGAACGGGACATGGCGGCGGAGATGGGCATTGCTGTCGGAACCCTGCGCAAGGCCTTGGCAGAGTTGCAGAATCGCGGGTTGCTGGAGCGCGTTCAGGGCTCGGGGAACTACATCCGGGCGATGAGTGATCCGAAGAGCCTCTACGCCATGTTCCGGCTGGAATTGATCAAGGGCGGCGGCCTGCCGACCGCGGAGGTTCTGTCCGTCACCCGGCTGGCCAAGCCGGATTACCTGCCGCCTTTCGGGCAGGGCAGCGAGGGGCACCGCATCCGCCGTCTGCGCCGTCTTTCGGGGCAGATTGCAGCTGTGGAGGAGATCTGGCTCGACGGCTCCTATGTGCAGCACGTGACGGCAGAAGAGCTGTCGGAGTCGCTCTATCTCTTCTATCGCACCCGGCTCGGCCTGTGGATCGTCAAGGCCGAGGATCAGGTGGGGCTGGATCATGTGCCGGACTGGGCGCCTGCCAATTTCGGCCAGGCGCCGGGGGCGCCGGTGCCGCACATCCTTCGCATCAGTCATGGACAGGACGGGCAGCGGGCGGAGGTTTCCCGCACCTGGTTCGATCATAACGTGGCGCGCTATGTCGCGCGTCTGAAATAGGGGGAAATACCTTGAGCCTGACGTATGGAATCATCGGCTGCGGCATGATGGGGCAGGAGCATCTGCGCAACATTGCCCTGCTGGAGGGGGCATCTGTTGCAGCAATCTACGAGCCCGATGCAGACATGCGCGCCCGTGCCGCCGCAGCCGTGCCGGGCGCCCGGATGGTGGAGACGGTGGCGGATCTTCTGGAGGTGCCGCAGATCAACTGCCTGCTGATCGCCAGCCCCAACTTCCTGCATCTCAGCCAGCTTGAGGAAATTGCCTCCGTGCGGCCACTGCCGGTGATCGTGGAAAAGCCGCTGTTCACCGCACCGGAAGATGCCCCGCGTCTTGCCGCCCTGCGCGCTGCCTATCCCGCGCCCATCTGGGTGGCGATGGAGTACCGCTACATGCCCCCGGTCGCCAGGATGATCGAGGAAGCGGACAAGGTGACCGGCGGCATCCGCATGCTGACGATCCGCGAGCACCGCTTTCCCTTCCTTGAAAAGGTCGGCGACTGGAACCGCTTCAACCGCAACACCGGCGGCACGCTGGTGGAAAAGTGCTGCCACTTCTTCGATCTCATGCGGCACATCCTGAAGTCCGATCCGGTGCGGGTGATGGCCTCCGGCGGGCAGGCGGTGAACCATCTGGACGAGGTATATGCGGGCGAGCGGTCCGACATCTGGGACCATGCCTATGTGATTGTGGATTTCGCTTCTGGCGCCCGCGCCATGCTGGAGCTTTGCATGTTCGCGGAAGGCTCGCGCTATCAGGAGGAGATTTCCGCTGTCGGGCCGAAGGGCAAGATCGAATGCCTCGTTCCCGGGCCGGGCCGCTTCTGGCCGGAGCATCTGGGCGAGCCGCCGGTGCCGCAGGTCATCGTCTCGCCCCGCCAGCCGCAGGGGCCGGTGGTGCTGGAAGTGCCGGTCGATCCGCAACTGCTGGATGCCGGCGACCACAACGGCTCTACCTTCTACCAGCACCAGCGCTTCCAGAGGGCCGTCACCGCCGGTGCGCCGGTTGAAGTGGCGCTGAAGGATGGCTGGTGGGCCGTCGCCATGGGCCTCGCCGCCCAGCAATCCGCCATGACCGGCAAGGCCGTGGACATTGCAAGCCTGGCCTATGCGCCGGGGTGAGAGGGTGTGCGGTGGTTTGTTTCTGGAATGCAGAGACGATACCGCGCTGCCCGGTAGGAAGACACAAACACCGCGCCGTCCCCGCCTTGCGCGGGGACCCGTCAGGGGCGCAGGGTCTTGCGGTTTTCCCGGTGGTCGCCCCGGCCCCCAATCCAACGAATCCGCCGGGGCCTACTCGTTTGTAGAGCAGTAAGGTTGATGTACAGTGGTCAGGCATGCCGCCCAGAATTAGCCGCGCCGCTCCGGACAGTAATTTCTCTCTCTCTGCAAGTGAGTGGCCCCCGGGTCTGCGCTGCGCTTCGCCCGGGGTGACGGCTGTGAGTGGGGCAGCGTTCTGCCCCACCGGCGCGATCCAATCCGCTCCCCCGTTGACCTCATCCCGCATCCCGCTAATCTGCCGCCCGCCCGCGCAGCTGTTCAGAGATTCCAATTCTGCGGGCAGGGAGGGTTTTCGTCATGCTCAAGGGCATTCATCCGCTCATCAGCCCGGAACTGCTGATGGTTCTGGCCGCCATGGGGCATGGCGACGAGATTGCCATCGTCGATGCCAATTTTCCGGCCGAATCGACCGCCCGCCATACGGTGCATGGCGTGCCGCTGCGCATGGATTGCCCGGCAGTGAAAGCGGTGGAAGCCATTCTTACCTTGCTGCCGGTGGACACGTTCGACGGCGATCCGGTCTTCACCATGCAGGTGGTGGGCGATGCTGCGGCCATTCCGCCGGTCGTGGCGGAAGCAAAGCCCCTGTTCGACGCGGAAAAGGCGTCCATGGCCTCGCTGGAGCGCTATGATTTCTACGCCCGTGCCAAGGAATGCTATGCCGTGGTCCTCACCACCGAACTGCGCGCCTATGGCAACTTCATCATCCGCAAGGGCGTGATCTTCGGGTGATTTGCGGTGGACATGCAAAAGGTTGGGCTGCTCCTTTGTGAAGAGCAGCTCAATTTCAATCAGACTAGAAGTCCCTTCACTTTCCAAATCTGATGGCCTGAAAGAGCATCCTGATCAGTTCTGTAAAGGGTGTTCTTCTCCAAGGCGATATTACATCCCAAAAGGATGCTTGAACTCTGAGTGTTCATTTGTTGAATGCCATTGGCTCGCAAGAATTACGTCTTTGTGATTTTACTATGATCGTGGCGGTGGCGTAAAAGCAGCGCGGAACTGATTGAAAGCGTAGGGTGCGAACAATGCGGCCGCCCCGTAGAAATAGCTGGATATGTTGGAGAGTATCTCTGATATTTGGGTGGGTGCCTTGAATGCATAATGAAGCACGACGTTGCCTAGCGCCCATGTGAACATTGCTAATATCATGAGTCCAACGACACCGGCCAATCTGCTGTAACTCTCCTGCATCTCTAGTGTCTTAAGTGAACTGTCGATTGTATCTTGTTTATTTTTTATTTCCTGCAGTGAGGATTTTAGTAAATCTTTGGTTTCTGAAAAATCGCCGATGTTGCCCTTGTTTAGTTCCCTCTCGATTTCCTTGATAGTCGTGTTTGTTTCCTCAAATTTCGTTTGAAGCTCTTTCTGAGCTTTGAGAATTGCGGCATTATCTGTGCCTGAGTGAGATTTTTCCGCGATCGTCTTTTGTCAGTCGATTTGCGGAAGTAGCTTTAAAAGGATGACTCCAACTGAAATATTGAATATTAGCAGAGTCATCAATGGCATAAATTCGTTGCTCATGGCGGGTGCCCCTTCTTGAATACCCTTAATAAGGGTATCTCAAAGGTTAACTTTCTTCAATATATAACGTAAGGAATTTTCGTCGCTTCGTTGGATCTTGCCTTGATCGCGTGTGCAAAGTTGTCCTCCAGCAAATGGTAAGTCATATGAACCTGTCTACGCGAACGACAACTCCCCCGCCAGACCCTTCAACCGGTCCAGAACCTCGCTGATGCTGGCGCAAGGGTCGCTGGCGGGGCGGCCGAGGTAGGGGCAGGTGAGGACGGCGATGGCGTCGCCGTCCGGGGCCAGCACGGGCACGGAAATATCCTGCACGCCGAGAAGCTGGCCGCTTTCGGCAATGCGGTAACCGGCAGACCGCACCCGTTCGAGTTCCTCTTCCACCTCATGCAGGCGGGCGGTCTGGGTGCTGCTGCCCCAGGTGGCGAGCGTTTCGGCACGCCGCTCCGGGTTCTGGAAGGCGAGCAGGGCGATGCCTGAGCCGGTGTCCAGAAGATCCAGCCTTGCGCCGATGCGCACGCGGAATTCCCAGCTGTCCATCGGGCTTGCCTGCGCCACGACAACGGCGGCAGCCCGTTCCGGCACGGCGAGATGGCAGGACTGGCGGCTGTCGCGGGCGAACAGATCCAGCTTTGGCGTCGCCTGTGCCACCAGGCGGCGCACCGGCGGGTGCCGGTTGGCGAGCACGAACAGCTTCATCGACAGGGCATAGCGGTCGCCGCCAAAGGAGCGCACCACATAGTCGCGCGCCACCAGCCGCTCCAGCATGCGGTAGATTTCCGAGGGGCTGCGGCCCATGGCCTTGACGATTTCCGCCCGTGTCATGCCGGCGGACTGTTCCGACAGCAATTCGAGAATATCGAGCCCCTTGTCCAGTGCAGGGGCGCGGTAGCGCTCAGAGCCAGTCTCCGTGTCGCTCATGGTTCTATCCTCCCGGATCCCTCGGAAATTTCACGCGAGGGTGTTTTGTTCTCTTGATCTGCAGTCTTGCATATCAGTTCATTTGTGAATAGGGTGTTCGTATATGAATGGTCGCCACAAAGAGCGGCTGGTGGAGGAAAGGCCGGGCGGCCGTCAGGCGGAGCCGGTATCTGGGAGGACTGCGATGCGCCTTGCAGGCAAGACTATTCTCGTGACGGCTGCCGGTCAGGGCATGGGCCGCGCTTCGGCTCTGGCGCTGGCGGCAGAAGGCGCACGGGTGATTGCCACGGACCGTGATGCCTCTCTGCTAGGCGGCCTCACCGGCCTTGAAACGCTGAAGCTGGATGTGACGGACCGGGCTGCCATCGATGCGCTGGCGCGGGAAGTTGGGCCGCTGGATGGTCTGTTCAACTGCGCGGGCATGGTGCACAACGGCGCGGTGCTCGACATCACTGACGAGGACTGGGAACAGGCACTGGCGGTCAATGTAACCTCCATGATGCGCATGATCCGGGCTTTCCTGCCGGGGATGCTGGAACGGGCCGGCAAGACCGGCTCTGCATCCATTCTCAACATGGCTTCGATGGCCTCTTCCATCAAGGGATTTGTCAACCGCACCGCCTATGGCACCACCAAGGCGGCGGTGATCGGCCTGACCAAGGCCGTGGCGGCCGATTATGTGAAGCAGGGCATCCGCTGCAACGCCCTGTGCCCCGGCACGGTGGATACGCCCTCGCTGCGCGGCCGTATCGCCTCTGCTGCTGATCCTGTGCAGGCGGAGAAGGACTTCATTGCCCGCCAGCCCATGGGCCGTCTGGCAACCGTGGACGATATCACGCCGCTGGTGCTCTATCTTCTGAGCGACGAAAGCCGCTTCATGACCGGTCAGGCCGTTCTGGTGGACGGCGGCGTCACGATCTGAGCCTTGCGGGCCGGTCGAGGCCCGCAGCCATCACACGCGGACGGGAGGCCGCCGGATGGAACGAATTGATGCTCATTGCCATTTCTGGCGCCCGGCGCGCGGAGACTACGGCTGGCTGGAGGAGGGCGGTCCCGCCCTTGACCCGCTGCGCCGTGACTTCCTGCCTGCCGATCTCGCCAGCCTCAACGGCGGCCGCCGCGTTGTCGTGGTGCAGGCCGCGCCCTCCGAGGCGGAAACCCTGTTCCTGCTGGAGCTTGCCAAAGACGCGCCGCAGATCGCCGGCGTCGTCGGCTGGGTGGATCTGACCGATCCGCTGGCGGAAGACCGGCTTGCGCGTATGGCGGCGGACAAGCGCCTCAAGGGCATCCGCCCGATGCTGCAGGATATTGCCGATCCGGACTGGATCCTCACCGCGCCCGAGACTTGCGTGATCGCAGCCATGGTGCGCCTTGGCCTGCGCTTCGATGCGCTGGTGAAGGAACCGCAGCTTGCCGCCATCACCCGCTTCGCCGCCGCCCATCCGGACCTGCCGCTGGTGGTCGACCATGCCGCCAAGCCGGCGGTGGCGGAAGGCCTGAGCGCCCACTGGAAGCACCACATGAAGGCGCTGGCGGCGGATACGCGCATCGTTTGCAAGCTGTCCGGCCTGCTGACCGAGATCCGCCCGTCCTGCCCGCAGGATGTGGAGGCTGCCGCCGCCCTGTTGCAGCCGGTGATGGATCATCTGCTTGAGTGGTTCGGTCCTGAGCGGCTGATGTGGGGATCGGACTGGCCGGTGCTGGCGCTAGCGGGCTCGCACGGCTTCTGGGAAGAGGTGACGGAGCGGCTGACCGGCGGCCTTTCGGCTGATGACCGCGCGGCCCTTTTGGGTGGCACCGCCATTCGCTTCTACGGTCTGGAGGAGGCTGGCGCATGAAGATCCTCGTGGAAATGCACCGCATCGACAAGCGCTTTCCCGGCGTCCATGCGCTGAAGGCCGTGAGCTTCGACCTACAGGAGGGCGAGGTTCATGCGCTGATGGGGGAGAATGGCGCAGGCAAATCGACCCTCATGAAGATCCTCTCCGGCGTCTATCAGCCGGACTCGGGCCGCATTCTGGTGGAGGGCCGGGAAGTGACCCTGCCCAGCCCGCGCGCGGCACAGGATCAGGGCATCGGCATCATTCATCAGGAACTCGCCCTGATGAAGGATCTGACGGTTGCGCAGAACATCTTCATCGGCCGCGAGCCGCGCCTGTCCTTCGGCCGCGTCGATGATGCAAAGATGATCCGCGATGTGGAGGCGCTGTTCCGTGTCCTCAACATCAACATCGATCCGCGCCGCAAGGTGGATGGCCTGTCCATCGCCCGCCAGCAGATGGTGGAAATCGCCAAGGCCCTGTCGGCGCGCTCGCGCGTGCTGATCATGGACGAACCGACGGCGGCGCTCACCGACAGCGAGATCAACGAGCTTTTTGCCATGATCGCCCGGCTGAAGGCCGATGGCGTGGGCATCGTCTACATCAGCCACAAGATGGACGAGATCCGCCGCATTTCCGACCGGGTGACCGTGATGCGTGACGGCGAATATGTCGGCACGGTGGGCGCGAAGGAAACGCCAATCTCGCAGATCATCTCCATGATGGTCGGGCGCACGCTGACGGATGAGGTGGTCTCGATCCCTGATCTGACCGGCGCAGAAGTTGCCCTCGAAGTGAAGGGCCTGAACCGGGGGCGTGAAATCCGTGATGTCAGCTTCTCGCTGAAGAAGGGCGAAGTGCTTGGCTTTGCCGGTCTGATGGGGGCCGGGCGCACGGAAGTCGCCCGGGCCATCTTCGGTGCCGATCCGCGTGACAGCGGCGAGATCACCGTGCATGGCCGCAAGGCGGAGATCCGCTCGCCGGTGGACGCGGTGCGGGCTGGGATCGGCTATCTGTCGGAGGACCGCAAGCACTTCGGCCTTGCCCTCGGCATGGACGTGGCCGACAACGTGGCGCTGGCCAGCATGCACCGCTTCACCGGTGGTCTCGGGCAGGTCAGGGATGAAGCCATGCGCAAGACGGCGCGGGATTTCATCAGGAGCCTCGGCATCCGCACCCCGTCCGAGCGGCAGGAAGTGCGGCTTCTGTCCGGCGGCAACCAGCAGAAGGTCGTCATTGCCAAATGGCTGTTGCGCAACTGCGATATTCTCATCTTCGATGAGCCGACGCGCGGCATCGACATTGGCGCCAAGTCGGAAATCTACAAGCTGCTGGCGGACCTTGCTGCGGAGGGCAAGGCCATCATCGTCATCAGTTCGGAACTGCCGGAAGTCCTGCGTGTGTCACACCGCATCGCCGTCATGTGCGAAGGCCGGCTGACCGGCACGCTGCCCGGCGGGGCCTGCACCACCCAGGAAGACATCATGCACCTTGCCACAGCCCGGCAAGCCACGCGTCAGGAGGAACCCGCGTGACAGCACAAGACAAGTCCAAGGCCGCAGCGGGCGCAAGCTTCGTGCAGCAATCCGCATCTGCCCAGCAGAAGCTTCTGGCCTTTGCCAGCCTGATCATTCTCGTCATCGGCTTCAGCCTTGCCTCACCGAATTTCTTTCAGGTGAGCAACATCATGGCCATCCTGCAGGCCACGTCCGTCAATGGCGTGCTGGCCGTGGCGGCGACGATCATCATCCTGACGGGCGGCATCGACCTGTCCATCGGCATGCTGATGACCTTCTGCGCCGTGATCACCGGCGTGGTGCTGACATGGGGCGGCATGCCGCTGCCGCTGGGCATTCTGGCGGCTATCGGCACGGGTGCGCTCTGCGGCCTCGCCTCGGGCACCTTCGTGGCGCAGATGAAGATCCCGCCCTTCATTGCCACCCTGGGCATGATGCTGATGCTCAAGGGGCTGTCGCTGATCATCACCGGTGCCCGCCCGATCTATTTCAACGACACGCCGGGCTATACCGATATTTCGCAGGGCTCGCTGATCGGCATGGTGATCCCCGGATTGCCGATCCCCAACGGCGTGCTCGTGCTCTTTGCCGTGGCCGGCGGCATGGCCTGGGTGCTGTCGCGCACCGTGCTCGGCCGCTACACCTATGCGCTCGGCTCCAATGAGGAAGCGGTGCGCCTGTCCGGTGTCAACACCCGCGCCTGGAAGATGGCCGTCTATGCGCTGGCCGGCGGGATCTGCGGCATCGCGGGCATTCTCATTTCCTCGCGTCTCAACTCGGCCCAGCCGGCCCTCGGCCTCGGCTATGAGCTGGACGCCATTGCCGCCGTCGTCATTGGCGGCACGTCGCTGGCCGGAGGTAGAGGCACGGTGCTTGGCACGCTGATCGGCGCGCTGATCATGGCCGTGCTCACCAATGGCTTGCGCATTCTTTCGGTCGCGCCCGAGTGGCAGACCGTTGTGACCGGCGGGATCATCATCCTTGCCGTCTATGCCGATCAACTGCGGAGGGAGCGCAGCTGAGGTCAGGAAAGAAGAGGGCGCAAATGCCCCGGTATCTTTGAAACCTTGAAAGTGGAGGAATGGAAATGATTACACGCCGTATGCTGCTGGGCACGCTCAGTGCCGCCGTCCTCGTCGCCTCGGCTTCCATGCCGATGGCACAGGAGAAGATGTATATCCCGCTGATTTCCAAGGGCTTCCAGCACCAGTTCTGGCAGGCCGTGAAGGCAGGCGCCGACAAGGCGGCCGCCGAGTTCAACGTGGAAGTGACCTTCGAAGGCCCGGACAACGAGACCATGGTCGACCGGCAGATCGACATGCTTTCCGCAGCCCTTGCCAAGAAGCCGTCCGCCATCGGCTTTGCCGCGCTGGACAGCCAGGCCGCCATTCCGCTGCTGAAGCAGGCGGAAGGAGCCGGTATCCCGGTTATCGCCTTCGACAGCGGCGTGGACAGCTCCATTCCGGTGACCACCGCTGCCACCGACAACAAGGCCGCAGCCGCACTGGCGGCCGAGAAGATGGCCGAACTGATCGGCGATGAAGGCGACGTGGCCCTGGTCGTGCATGACCAGACCAGCCGCACCGGCATCGACCGCCGCGACGGCTTCGTCGAGTGGCTGGCCATGAACAAGCCGAAGATCCAGGTCGTTGCCATCGAATACGGCGGCGGTGACCAGCTCAAGTCGACCGAAATCACCAAGGCCATCCTGCAGGGCAATCCGAACCTCAAGGGCATCTTCGGGGCCAATGAAGGCTCGGCCATCGGTGTCGTCAACGGCGCGCGCGAGATGGGCCGTCAGGTGGTCATCATCGGTTATGACTCGGGCACTGCCCAGAAGCAGGCGATCCGCGACGGCCTGATGGCGGGTGCCATCACCCAGAACCCGGTCGGCATCGGCTATGAAACCGTCAAGGCCGCCGTTGCCGCTGCCAAGGGCGAGCCGGTGGTGCCGAACATCGACACCGGATTCTACTACTACGACAAGTCGAACATCGATGCGCCGGAAATCACTGCCGTTCTCTACGACTGATTTCAAGGCGCTGAGATGCTTGCGCATCACGCCTTGGAAGCTCTCAAGCGCCGCACGGGCTTGAGAAGAACCTGATGAGGCAAGCTCGTCAGGATCTGGTTTGAGGCTCAGCTTTGACAATCTGGGGCCGGGCGGATTGCCCGGTCCCGTTCTTACCCACGGAGACTGACATGAAGTTGCTGCGTTACGGCCCGAATGGCCAGGAAAAGCCGGGCCTTCTCGACAAGGACGGCAAGGTGCGGGATCTGTCCGGCGTCATTGATGACGTTGCCGGCAGCCACCTGACGCCGGAAGGCCTGGCGCGTCTTGCCGCCATCGATCCGGCTTCGCTGCCGGTGGTGCCGGGCACCCCGCAGCAGGACCTGCGCCTTGGCGCCTGCGTGGGCCGCGTCGGCAAGTTCATCTGCATCGGTCTCAACTACGCCGACCATGCGGCTGAAACCGGGGCCGACATCCCGAAAGAGCCGATCGTCTTCAACAAGTGGACCTCGGCCATCTGCGGCCCTGATGATGCCATCGAAATCCCGCGCGGCTCGCAGAAGACCGACTGGGAAGTGGAACTCGGCATCGTCATCGGCAAGGGCGGCAAGTACATCGAGGAAAAGGACGCTCTGGACCATGTGGCCGGCTATTGCGTCATCAACGATGTGTCCGAACGCGAATTCCAGATCGAGCGCGGTGGCACCTGGGACAAGGGCAAGGGCTGCGATACCTTCGGCCCGATCGGCCCCTGGCTGGTGACCCGCGACGAGATCGCCGATACGGGCAACCTGCACATGTGGCTGGAGGTCGACGGCAAGCGCTATCAGGACGGCTCCACCGCAACGATGATCTTCGGTGTCGCCCATATCGTGTCCTACCTCAGCCGCTTCATGTCGCTGCAGCCGGGTGATGTCATCTCCACTGGCACGCCTCCGGGCGTTGGCCTTGGCCAGAAGCCGCCGGTGTTCCTCAAGGGCGGCGAGACCATCCGCCTCGGTATCGCGGGCCTCGGCGAGCAGACCCAGAAGGTGGTGCGGGCATGACCAGGATCACCGGTCTGCGCACGGCGGACCTGCGTTTCCCCACGAGCCAGCATCTCGACGGCTCGGATGCGATGAACCCGGATCCGGACTACTCGGCAGCCTATGTGGTGCTGGAGACCGATGGCCCCCACGAGGGCCACGGTCTGACCTTCACCATCGGGCGCGGCAACGAGATCTGCGTTGCCGCCATCGAGGCCCTGCGTCCGCTGGTCGTGGGCCTCGACATGGCCTGGGTTGCCGAAGACATGGGCCGCTTCTGGCGGCACATCACCTCCGACAGCCAGCTGCGCTGGATTGGCCCCGACAAGGGCGCCATCCATCTGGCAACCGGCGCCGTCGTCAATGCGGTCTGGGACCTGTGGGCCAAGATCGAGGGCAAGCCGGTCTGGGCGCTCGTCGCTGACATGAGCCCGGAAGAACTGGTGCGCTGCATCGACTTCCGCTACCTCACGGATTGCATCACGCCGGAATGGGCGCTGGAGTTCCTGACGAAACAGGCGGAAGGCAAGGCGGAGCGGCGGGCCAAGCTCGAAGCCACCGGCTATCCCTGCTACACCACCTCGGCCGGCTGGCTCGGCTATGACGACGACAAGCTGCGGCGCCTGTGCCGCGAGGCGGTCGATGCCGGATTCCGCCACATCAAGATGAAGGTCGGCCGCGATCTGGCCGACGACATCCGCCGTCTGACGATTGCCCGCGAAACGGTCGGCCCGGACATCAACCTGATGATCGATGCCAATCAGGTGTGGGAGGTCGATCAGGCGATCGGCTGGGTGAAGCAGCTGGCCTTTGCCCGTCCGTGGTTCATCGAGGAGCCGACCAGCCCCGACGATATCGAAGGCCACCGCAAGATCCGCGAAGCCGTCGCCCCCATTCAGGTGGCCACGGGCGAGATGTGCCAGAACCGCATCATCTTCAAGCAGCTGATCATGCGCGGTGCCATCGACGTGGTGCAGATCGACAGCTGCCGCCTGGGCGGCGTCAACGAGATCCTCGCCGTGATGCTGATGGCGGCCAAGCACGGCCTCAAGGTCTGCCCGCATGCGGGCGGCGTCGGGCTCTGCGAATATGTGCAGCATCTGTCGATGATCGACTATCTGTGCATCGCAGGCACCTATGAGGGCCGGGTGATCGAATATGTGGATCACCTGCATGAGCACTTCGTCGAGCCCTGCCTCATCCGTGATGCAGCCTACATGCCGCCGCAGCTGCCGGGCTTCTCCATCGAGATGAAACCGGCGTCCATCGCGGCCTACCGGTTCGGAGCAAACTGATGGATCTGGGGCTCAAGGGCAAGGTCATCATCGTCACGGGCGGCGCTTCGGGCATCGGGGCTGCCGTCACCGAAATTCTCGCCGAGGAAGGGGCCATTCCGGTCATCGCCACCCGGCGGGAGCCGGAGGCGGCGTTCATGGCGCGGATCACCGCCCTGTCGCCTGAAGCCTCCTTCATTCAGGCGGAACTGTCGCGCGATGAGGATTGCGCGGCGGTGATCTCCACCTGCCGGGCGCGCTATGGCCGCATCGACGGGCTGGTCAACAATGCCGGCGCCAATGACAGCGTCGGCCTTGATGCCGGGCCGGAAGCCTTCCGCGCCTCGCTCGACCGCAATCTGGTGCATTACTACGCGCTGATGCATCATGCCCTCGCTGATCTGAAGGCCTCGAAAGGGGCCGTGGTCAATGTCTCCTCCAAGACGGCGGTGACGGGGCAGGGCAACACCTCGGCCTATGTGGCCGCCAAGGCGGCGCAGCTGGGCCTGACGCGGGAATGGGCGGCGGAGCTTGCCAAGGACGGGGTGCGGGTCAATGCCGTGCTGCCAGCCGAGGTGATGACACCGCTCTACGAAAACTGGCTCAAGTCCTTCCCGGATCCGGAGGAGCGGCTTGCGGAAATCGAGGCGCGCATTCCCTTCGGGGCGCGCATGACGACACCCCGGGAGCTTGCCGACACGGTGGTCTTCCTCCTGTCCTCCCGCGCCTCGCATACCACCGGCCAGTGGGTCTTCCCCGACGGCGGCTACACCCACCTCGACCGCGCCCTGCGCGGGTGAGGGGTCTGGAGCGTTGAGAGAAAGAAGCCGGGAACTGGTGGCAGTTTCCGGCTTTTTCATTCCGTGAAACTGCGAAAGCGTTGTTGAGCTGATTATTTCTACGAAAACAGCCAATTTCGTCATGCCATGACTTGATCATGGCATCCGCTCCATTGCTTCTCCGCTCGCTCAGGGCGTTGATTTGTTTGAGCAATATTGACCGCCTCAAGCTTTGTGCAGGATCGGCATGGATGCCATGATCAAGTCATGGCATGACGAAGGTGGAGAGACTTTGCGGCGGTGGAACGTCTTTACGAAGATGGATAGTCTTTCGCAAAATCGGCGCCCGAGCGCTCGCAAAGCCGCGCCGCCTCACGCCTTCTGCTTTCCTGACCCTTCCGGCCTCTCCAGCACCGCCAGCGCCATTTCGCCGGTGGCATCGGGGGGGAGGGTGAAGTAGCTGGCGTCGCAGCGCATGGCGTCTTCGAGGAGCAGGCTGTAGTCCGCCTTGGGCACTTCGATGGTGCCGAAGCGTTCCAGATGGCTGGTGGTGAACTGGGTGTCGAGCAGGCGGTAGCCGCCCGCAATCAGCCGGGCGACCAGATGGGTGAGGCACACTTTGGAGGCGTCGCGCTCGCGGGCGAACATGCTTTCGCCGAAGAAGGCGCCGCCGATGCTCACCCCGTAGAGCCCGCCCACCAGCTTGCCCTCGCGCCAGGCCTCCACCGTGTGGCAGTGGCCAAGCTCGAAGAGTTCGCCATAGAGGCGGCGGATTTCCGTGTTGATCCAGGTGTTGTCCCGGCCCGGTGCCGGCTCGGCGCAGCCGTTGATGACGCCTTCAAAATCGCTGTCCACGCGGATCTCGAAATGGTCCGAGCGCACGGTGCGGGCAAGGCGGCGGGGCAGATGGAAGCCGTCGAGGGGCAGGATGCCGCGGTGTTCCGGCTCGATCCAGAACAGATGCGGGTCGTCCGCTGATTCCGACATGGGGAAGATGCCGCAGGCATAGGCCTTCAGCAGAAGCTGCGGCGTGATTTCCAGAACGGCGTCGTCGTTGTTCTTGCGTGCCATCCCGAGGCCTGTACGGTCCGGTCTTGCGCCGGATCTGATCAGATGCAGTCTCCGCCCGGCCATGCGGGCGGAGAACTTTTCTGCGGTATCTTACTGCTCCTTGGCAGCCAGATACTTCTCCAGCCAGTGAATGTCATACTGGCCGTTGGCAATGTCCTGATTGTCCACCAGATCGCGGAACAGCGGAATGGTGGACTGGATGCCGTCGACCACGAATTCGTCCAGGCAACGGCGCAGGCGCATCATGCATTCCACGCGGTTGCGGCCATGGACGATGAGCTTGCCGATGAGGCTGTCGTAGTGCGGCGGGATCTTGTAGCCCTGATAGACGCCGGAATCGACGCGCACACCAAGGCCGCCGGGCGGGTGGTAATAGGTGATCGTGCCGGGCGAGGGCGCAAAGCTACGCGGGTTTTCCGCGTTGATGCGGCATTCGATGGCATGGCCCTCGAACAGCACGTCTTCCTGCTTGAGGCCGAGCGTGCCGCCCGCAGCAATGCGGATCTGCTCGTTCACGAGGTCGATGCCGGTGACCATTTCCGTCACCGGATGCTCCACCTGCAGACGGGTGTTCATCTCGATGAAATAGAACTGGCCGTCCTCATAGAGGAACTCGACCGTGCCGACGCCGCGGTACTTCAGCTTGCGCATGGCATCGGCCACGATCTCGCCGATTTCCGCGCGCTGGCTGGCGTTGAGCGCCGGGGAGGGAGCCTCTTCCAGCACCTTCTGGTGACGGCGCTGCAGCGAGCAGTCGCGCTCGCCCAGATGGATGGCGTTGCCCTGACCGTCACCCAGAACCTGGATTTCGATGTGGCGCGGCTTGGCCAGATACTTCTCCATGTAGAGAGCATCGTCACCGAAGGCTGCCTTGGCTTCGGAGCGGGCCGTGGAGAGGGCGTTGTCGAGATCGGCCTCGGTCAGCGCCACCTTCATGCCGCGTCCGCCGCCGCCCGCTGCTGCCTTGACGAGCACCGGATAACCGATCTCGCGGGCAATGGCGTGGGCATCGTCCTTCGGCGTCACGGCACCGTCAGAGCCCGGCACCACCGGAATGCCGAGGCGCTTGGCGGTCTGCTTGGCCTCGATCTTGTCACCCATGATGCGGATATGGTCCGACGTGGGGCCGATGAAGGTGATGTTGTGAGCCTCGAGAATTTCCGCAAAGCGGGCGTTCTCGGACAGGAAGCCGTAGCCCGGATGCACCGCATCGGCGCCGGTGATTTCACAGGCAGCCATGAGGGCCGGGATGTTGAGGTAGCTGTCACGGGCCGGAGCCGGGCCGATGCAGACGCTTTCATCGGCAAGGCGCACGTGCATGGCATCCGCGTCGGCGGTGGAATGCACCGCCACGGTGGAAATGCCCAGCTCCTTGCAGGCCCGCAGCACCCGGAGGGCAATTTCGCCGCGGTTTGCGATCAGGATCTTGGTGAACATGGGGGCGCCCCTTATTCGATGATGAAGAGCGGTTCGCCGTATTCCACCGGCTGCGCGTCGGTGACCAGCACCTGCTTCAGCACGCCGCTGCGCGGAGCGGGGATCTGGTTCATGGTCTTCATGGCCTCGACGATGAGAACCGTCTGGCCTTCCTTCACGGCGGCGCCGACTTCCACGAAGGCGCGGGCACCCGGCTCGGGCGAAAGGTAGGCGGTGCCGACCATCGGCGAGGGCACCATGCCCGGATGCTTTGCGGGCTCTGCCGGTGCTGCGGCAGGGGCAGCTGCTGCCACGGGGGCGGCGGCCGGAGCCGGAGCATAATGAGAGGCAACGGAAGCCTGGATCGTCAGCTCGCGGGCAACGCGGATGCGGAAATCCTTCTGCTCCAGCTCGATCTCGGACAGGTTGGTCTCATCGAGCAGGAGCGCCAGCTCACGGATCAGGTTTTTGTCGAAACCGTTGTTTTCTTTGGTCATCTCAAAGTGCTTTCTGTAGTCGTTCAGGCGCCGAGCTTGTGGGCCAGGGCCTCGATCGCCAGGTCATAGCCCTTGGCGCCGAAGCCGCAGATCACGCCGGCCGCAACCGGTGAGACATAGGAGTGGTGGCGGAAGGCCTCACGTGCATGGACGTTGGACAGATGGACTTCCACCGTAGGGAGCGCCACGGCACGGATCGCGTCATGAATGGCGACGGATGTGTGCGTGTAGGCGGCAGGATTGATGATGATCCCCACAGCGCCGGTGTCGGCAGCTTCGTGAATCCAGTCCACCAGCGTCCCTTCGCTGTTGGTCTGGCGGAAGACGATGTCGTAGCCGAGCCGCGCGGCAGTTGCGCGTGCCTGGGCCTCGATATCGGCGAGGGTCGTACGGCCATAGGTCTCCGGCTCGCGCTTGCCGAGCCGGTTGAGATTGGGGCCGTTCAAAATGAAAAAGGTGGCGGGCATTCCTTCTCCGTCGCCGCGATTTCCGCATCCTTATAGGGATTTGCGCGCGGGAGGAAAAGCCCTGATTGGGGCAGCGCCATGGCCGCCCCCAGGGTCTTTGTGAAATTTACGGAAATGCCCGTGGCCTGCCGGATCCGGTCAGCAGTTCGCCTTGCCGCATTTGCGCACGGATTGAATGGCGGCTTTCAGCGTGTCGTAGCCATAGGCGCCCTTGATCACCGCATCGCCGATCACATAGGACGGCGTGCCGGAAATGCCGAGCTGGTCGGCCAGATCATAGACTTCTTCCACATTGGCGCGCACATCGTCCTTGGTGACCGCGCGGGCAAGATCGTCACGGGCAAGGCCCATCGCCTCTGCGACCTTCAGCGTGCTGGCCTGATCGGCCTTGCCGCGCATGGTCAGCATGGCGACGTGGAACTCGCGATACCTGTCCGGCGCCAGCGCATTCACGGCGATGGCAATCTGTGCGGCTTCGAAGGAGGGCTGGCCCAGAACCGGATATTCCTTCAGCACGACGCGCAGGTTCGGATCCTCATCCAGCAGACGTTCCATGTCGGCCATGGCGCGCTTGCAGTAGCCGCAGTTGTAGTCGAAGAATTCGACCATGGTGACATCGCCATCCGGATTGCCCAGCACCACCTGATGGCGGGAATTGAGCAGGGCGCCGTCCTTGTCCGCCAGCATTGCGCTGACGCGGGTGGCTTCGGCTTCCTTGTCGCGGCGGTCCAGTTCGACAAGAGCGTCGCGGATGACTTCGGGGTTCTGCAGCAGATAGTCCCGCACAATCTGCTCGACCTGCGCCTTGTCGAGGGCGGGGGACTGGGCCGAAGCCGTCACAGGAGCCAGGGTGCCAAGAGCAAGCGCCAGCACGGGCGCAGCGAGACAGCGGAAAAAGCGGTTCATTCAAAAACTCCTGCGCGCATGCCGCGCGTGGTGCGGAAACGGATTGCTGCAGCTCAGCGATTCAGGGCCGGCGGCGTGTAGGTCAGGATATCATCTGCCAGGATCCATGCAGGCGTTCCGGGCTTCAAATTCTTTTGAGCACGTGCGGCATATCGTTTCGCCGCCTGGAAGTCACCCGCCATCATCATGCCCTGGGCTGTGGAGACATCCGCCTCTGCCTGCTTGCCCTGGCGCCCCTGCGCAATGGCCAGCTGGCTGAAGGCGATGCCGGAATTCGGGTCGCGCTGGATGCCGTTCTTCAGGATGCGTTCCGCCTCAGCCAGGAGCGAGGGCTCATTGGCTCCGACCATGGCATAGCCGAGCCAGATCAGGAACTGGCCCTCATTGGGCCGCAACTGCACGGCGCGCTGGAAGGAGGGGATGGCCGCCTTCGGGTTTCCTGATTCCAGCAGGGCCTGGCCCTTCAGCTCATGGAAATGCGGGTTGTCCGGCTGCTTGGCGATCAGCGCGTCAATGTCCTTCACCGCAGCCCGGCCGCTGCTGCGCATGGCCGCAACCGCGCGGGCATATTGAGCGGGCATGCTGGTGTCCGAGCGCGGATAGAGCCGGGCGACCGCGTTGGGATGACTGGTGAAGGCGGTCAGCTTGGCCCGCACCATGTCATGGCGTGCCTGAAGGGCAGGCGGGGCGGGCTTGTCGAAATACTTGCTCTTGCGGGCCTGCTCCTCAAGCGCATTGTATCGCTCGCGCGCCATCGGATGGCTCTGGGCATAAGGATCGGTGTATTTGGCCGAGAACAGCTGCTGGTCGGCAAAGCGCTCGAAGGTGCGCAGCATGCCTTTGGCGCTCTGGCCGGTCATTTCCAGATAGCGCAGGGCCGCCTTGTCGGCAGCGGCCTCTTCGCCGCGCTGATAGGCCAGCAGCGAGCGCTGGCCGATGCCCGGCGCGCCCATGGCAATGGCTGCACCGCCCCCTGTGGCTCCGGAGGAATTGCTGGAGACGCCTGCCGCCATGGCACCGGCACCCAGCACCATGCCGACAACGGTCATGATCTGCGCATTGGCAAGCGCGGTGCGCAGGCGCACCAGATGGCGGCCCGCGATATGACCGGCCTCATGGGCGATCACGCCGATGACCTCGCCCGGTGTCTCGGCTTCCATCAGCACGCCCACATTGATGAACATGCGGCGCGCATCGGGAACGAAAGCGTTGAAGGTGTTCTCGTTGACGAGGATGATTTCCACCTGTCCCTGCGGCAGCCCGGCAGCCTTGAAGATCGGTGCCGCATAATCGCGCAAGAGCTCTTCGGTCTCTGCATCGCGCACGACCGGAATCTTCCGCCCCTGGGCCGCCGATGGTGCGGTCAATGAGGGCAGGGCAATCGCCGCTGCCATGAACAGGGTGCCGGCCTTGCGCAGAATCCGGCCAAGGACAGGGGCGGCTGCCTTGCCGCCGCCGGGTTCCTGAACGGTGGAAATGTGTCGCACGGGTGCTTCCTCTTCTGCGTGTTGCTGGAGAAAGTAGGGGAGGCATCCGGGGCAGGTCAACAGGCCGGGCCGCCGCATCCGGTCACGCTCTGGTGTGCTGTGCGTTCTTAGCCCGCCAAAGCGGCGGCTGGCATATGACAGGGCAACGCTGTAAACCGCGTGGCAACAGCCATCGTGAGGATTTGCGCCGTGACCAGCCAGAAGACCATCCCTTCCGCCCGCAGTGCCGTGGACCCGTTCCTGGCCATGGATGTTCTGTCGGCGGCGCGTGCGCTGGAAGCGGAAGGGCGGCATCTCATCCACATGGAAGTGGGCCAGCCTGGCGCACCGGCCCCTTCCACCGTTCTTGCCGCCGCCCGGCAGGCGCTGGAGGGCGGGCGCCTCGGTTATACGGAGGCGCGCGGCATCGCGCCCTTGCGCCAGCGCATCGCCCGCCACTACCGCGATGCCTATGGCGTCGAGGTGCCCGAAAGCCGGATCATGGTGACGACCGGGTCTTCGGCTGGCTTCAACCTGTCGTTCCTTGCCGCCTTCGATCCGGGTGACCGGATCGTTCTGACGGCGCCCGGTTATCCGGCCTACCGCAACATCATCAAGGCGTTGGGGCTGGTGCCGGTGGAAATCGAGGTGAGGCCGGACACCCGCTGGAGCCTGACGCCGGATCACATTGCAGCGGCGCTGAAGGATGGCCCGGTCAAGGGCGTTCTGGTGGCGAGCCCCGCCAACCCGACCGGCACGATGATGACGCCGGCAGCCCTCGCCGGTCTTGCCCGCTTCTGTGACGATACGGGCATCTGGTTTATCTCCGACGAGATCTATCACGGGCTCGTTTATGACGGGCAGCAGGCCTGCGCGCTGGAGACCTCGCAGAATGCCATCATCATCAACAGCTTCTCCAAATATTATTGCATGACGGGCTGGCGCATTGGCTGGATGGTGCTGCCGGAAAGCCTTGTGCGTCCGGCCGAGCGCATTGCCCAGAGCCTCTACATCTCCGCGCCCGAACTGTCACAGATCGCGGCTGCCGCCGCTTTTGACGCCACAGAAGAGCTGGAAGGGATCAAGGCCGGATATGCCGCCAACCGGGCGCTGTTGCTGGAGGCCTTGCCGAAGATCGGTTTCGACCGGCTGCTGCCGGTGGATGGAGCCTTCTACGTCTATGCCGACACCAGCCGTTTCGCCGAAAGCTCCCTCGACTTCACCCGCGCCATGCTGAATGAAGCCGGTGTTGCCGCTACGCCGGGCGCAGACTTCGATCCGGTGCATGGCGCCAGCTACACCCGCTTTTCCTTCGCCGGGGCCGGTGAGGATATTGCAGAGGCCGTGCGGCGTCTGGACGGATGGCTGAAAGGGCGCTGAGGGCGCAGGACTTCGCCGAAGAGAGAGAAAACAAAACCCCTCCGGAAGCAGCCTTCCGGAGGGGGTCTTTTTAGTCTCTGATCAGGGGATCAGAAGAAGGAGCGGCGCTGCCACCAGCCGGAACGCTTGGGCTTGCCTTCGTCATCCGGGCCTTCGCCGTCACCGGCGGTCTGGCTGGTGACGACCGGCGTTGCCGGTGCCTTCGGGCGGGCCGGGGCTGCCGGTTCAGCAGGTGCTTCAACTTCAGGCGCCAGGGCAGCCTCTGCGGCAGCTTCGGCCGGAGCTTCAGCGGCAACGGTTTCCAGAACCGGGGCCTCTGCAGCCGGAATTTCAGCCGCCGGGGCTTCCTGCGTTGCCTCGGGAGCGGCAGTTACGGCTTCCTCAGCCGTTTCGGCCACTGCCGGAGCTGCTTCCACCCGGGCAGGAGCGTCTGCGTCAGCCTCTGCAGCAGCGGGGGCTTCGGCTGCTTCGGGAAAGGAGCCGCCATTTGCGGCTTCGTCCCCTTCAACGGCACCGGTCAGATCTTCGGAAGCAGCAGCTGCGTCTGCATCCTCACCGGACGCATCCTCGTCGCCGTCGCTGCCCTCTTCACCGTCCTCGCGCTCGCCATTGCGGCGGCCGCGGCGGCCGCCACGGCGGCCACGGCGGCGCTTGCGCTTGGGCTCGTCGGAACCGTCACCCTGGGCGCCTTCACCCTGAGACGCTTCACCGTCTTCGCCTTCGCCGGTGCTGCCTTCTGTGTCATCGCCGGCATCAGCGTCCGAGCCGTCTTCGTTCTGGCGCGGGCCGGTCTGGCGGTCACCGCCTGCCTCCGGGCTGCGGCGGCGCTTGCGGCGGCGGCGCTTGCGGCGGTCGCTGTCTTCGGACTGCTCGCGGGCAGAGGGACGTGCCGAGGCTGCTTCCAGTTCCTCCTCGACGTCATCCTCGTCCTCTTCCTCCGGCTCGACGATATCGTCGATCTCTTCGATCTCGACCATATGCGGCTGGATCTGCGGCGGGGCAGGGAGGGGGATCTTGTCGCGGTCGATCAGGGACGAGCGCTCCAGCACGTAATGCTGGCCATGGCCCACCTCATCCGCGACCACGGCAATCTCGAGGCCGAAACGGGCCTCAAGGTCACCCAGGTTGCGGCGCTTCTGGTTGAGGATGTAGAGCGCAACCGACGTATTGGTGCGTACGATCAGATTGTGGGTGACGCCCTTCAGCAGGAAGTCCTCCAGCGAGCGCAGCACATGCAGGGCAACCGATTCGACCGAGCGGATCATGCCCGAGCCATGGCAATGCGGGCAGGGCGTGGTGGAGCTTTCCAGAACACCGGTGCGGATGCGCTGGCGCGACATTTCCATGAGGCCGAAATGCGAGATCCGGCCAACCTGGATGCGTGCGCGGTCGTTCTTCAGACAGTCCTTGAGTTTGCGCTCGACCGTCCGGTTGTTCTTGTTCTCCTCCATATCGATGAAGTCGATGACGATGAGGCCGGCCAGATCGCGCAGGCGCAGCTGGCGCGAAACTTCCTCGGCGGCTTCAAGGTTCGTCTGGAGGGCGGTGTCCTCGATATTGTGCTCGCGGGTGGATTTGCCCGAGTTCACGTCGATGGAGACCAGAGCTTCCGTCTGGTTGATGACGATGTAGCCGCCCGAGCGCAGGGTGACCTGCGGGGAGAACATGGCATCGAGCTGCGGCTCCACCCCGAAGCGGGTGAAGATCGGCGAGGCTTCGCGGTAGGGCTGGACGTTCTTGGCATGGCTCGGCATGAGCATGCGCATGAAGTCCTTGGCCTCGCGGTAGCCATCTTCGCCGGCGACGAGAACCTCGTCGATGTCCTTGTTGTAGAGATCGCGGATCGAGCGCTTGATCAGGCTGCCTTCCTCATAGACGAGGCAGGGCGCGCTGGACTTCAGCGTCAGGTCGCGCACGTTCTCCCACAGGCGCATCAGATATTCGAAGTCGCGCTTGATCTCGGCCTTGGTGCGGCTGGCACCGGCGGTGCGCAGGATGACGCCCATGCCCTCCGGCACCTCCAGCTCGGAGGCGATCTTCTTCAGGCGCTTGCGGTCGGCAGGCTGGGTGATCTTGCGGGAAATGCCGCCGCCACGGCCCGTGTTCGGCATCAGCACCGAGTAACGGCCGGCGAGCGACAGATAGGTGGTCAGGGCAGCGCCCTTGTTGCCGCGCTCTTCCTTGACGACCTGGACCAGCAGCACCTGGCGGCGCTTGATGACTTCCTGGATCTTGTACTGCTTGCGCTGGCGGGTGCGGCGCTCCGGCACCTCTTCCATGGCATCTTCGGCGCCGACCGATTCAACATGGTCGGCATCATCGTCGACGTCGGAGGACGACTTGTCCGAATCCTCGTGATCGTCGTCGTCGTCGCTGTCGTCTCCGTCCTTTGCCGCTTCCGAGGCCGCAGCCTCGCGGGCGGCATGACGGGCGTTTTCGGCAGCTTCGCGCCGCTCTTCCTCGTGACGCTCGTCTTCGATCAGCGCCAGCCTGTCAGCGGCGGGGATCTGGTAATAGTCGGGATGGATTTCGCTGAAAGCGAGGAAACCATGCCGGTTTCCGCCGTACTCCACGAATGCGGCCTGGAGGGAGGGTTCGACCCGCGTCACCTTCGCCAGATAGATATTGCCGCGCAGTTGCTTCCGGTTAGCTGCCTCGAAGTCGAATTCTTCAACTCGATTGCCGCGCACCACGACGACCCGGGTTTCCTCCGGGTGCGCCGCGTCGATCAGCATCTTGTTTGCCATTGATGAAGGTCTCCACGGCAGCCGGACGCCCGGGGCGCGGCTGACGCGCTCCGTGGCTGAAGGTCCGGCAGACCGTTTTCTTGTCACTTGGATGGAAAGACGAAAGAGCTGGCGTGCGCGCGTCTATGCCTGCGGACCGGCTGTCCCGCAAAATGGGGGACACCGTTTGTGTCATTTCCGCCTGCATCGCGCTGTGCTTCAAGGCAACGCCTGCCCTTGATTAAACTGTTGTCACCGCGAAGTGCTGCCGCAAGAGGCCCGATGGCCGCCTGCGAGGCGCTTCTGTTTTCACGGATGGGGCATGCAGCCCGGCCTTGGGGCCTGACACCATGACAGGTCACTCTGGTCACCCTTCGGGCGGAGCGCGCAGGATTGAAGCCTGCTCACTGCCTTCTGGTCCGGCCAATTCCAGACTGTCCAGGGACAGCCCGCACCCGTCACACCTAATACCGCCCAATGCTTCGCCGTCTCTTAACGCCGGGCGCCGCGGCCGGGGCAAATGGCCTCCACTCCGCTCCGCGCGTCCGGCAAAGCCGCCAAGACATGTGGAAAGACTGTTCTTCCCATCATCTGAGGCAGTATCGGCTGCAAACCGAAATCCGTATTCTTCTTTTACGGGTCAGCAAGCGCCTTGGCAAGCAATGGAAATCATCTCTGCCAGCTTGCAAGCGGCGGCAAGGCCCGTTAGCACGGAGTTAACCATCCACCGGCAGGGTCATTGCATCAGGATCCGTCCTTTGACGGCACGCCACCGGAGGGATTAAAGAGCGCGGCAGGTGCCGCATCCGAGCCCGCAAACAGGACCGGAGTAGAGGATTGCCAGTCAGATTGCAGCAGAGTTTGCCTGTCTTTCTGCCAGGCCGCGAGCGGAACGCGCCCGTGGCCCGCAGAGGTTTGCGCGATCTTGTATTGCCTGCGCTGCGCCGTGTCGCGGCGAGGGTGATGCTTGCGGCCGCTCTGGCGGTGCCTGCCGTGGCCGCAAGCGCTCCGGTTCGGGCGGAAACCTTGCCGGTTGCCTCGGACCTGTCTTCTGCTGCCACGGATGCCCGGATTGCCGGGGACGAAACACGGACACGATTCGTTCTGGACCTGCAGGGGCAGGTGCCTTTCATCGTTTCGAACCTCGCCGATCCCTACCGGGTTATCATTGATCTGCCTTCCATGGAGTTCAAGCTGCCCGAAGGTTCGGGCACGGATGGGCGCGGTCTGATCCGGAGCTGGCGCTATGGCCTGTTGTTCGCCAGGGGAAACGCACGGATCGTGCTGGACCTCACCGAGCCGGCCAAGGTGGACAAGAGCTTCGTTCTGGAAGCCATTGAAGACCAGCCGGCCCGGCTTGTTGTCGATCTTGTGAAGACCAGCCGTGAAGAATTTCTCGCCGAGGCCGAGCGCACCCATCAGCCGCTCAGCGCCCTGGTGACGGATGGCCAGCAGGCCGCGCCCAAGGCAAACAAGCTGACTTCGTCGGCGGGCAAGACCAAGCCTGTCGTTGTGCTGGACCCTGGCCATGGCGGCATTGATACGGGCGCCATCGGCGTGCATGGCACGCTGGAAAAGGCAGTGGTTCTGAGTTTTGCGCAGGTTCTGAAAAAGAAACTGGAAGACACGGGCCATTACACGGTCTTCATGACCCGTGAGGACGACACTTTCGTGCCGCTGCGCAAGCGGGTGCAGTTTGCCCGCGGCCACAACGCCGATCTCTTCGTCTCGATCCATGCGGACTCGGTGCGCAGTTACAAGGAAGAGGTGCGCGGCGCCACGGTCTACACGCTCTCCGAAAAGGCGTCAGATACGCTCGCTGCCCAGATTGCAGCCTCGGAAAACCATTCGGATGTACTGGCCGGGGTGGAGCTGAGTGAGGAGCCCGCTGAAGTCGCCGATATTCTGGTCGATCTCGCCCGGCGGGAGACCAAGATCTTTTCAAGCCATTTCTCGAAGATCCTCGTGGAAGAGCTGAGAAGCGCGGTGAAGCTGATCAACAATCCGCAGCGTTCCGCCGGTTTCATGGTGCTCAGAGCCCATGACGTGCCGTCCGTGCTGGTGGAGCTTGGCTATCTCTCCAACGAGCAGGACGAGAAGCTGCTGATTTCGCCGGAGTGGCGTGAGCGCACGGCAACAGCTGTTGCGGACGCGATCGAGGCCTTCTTCCAGCCACGCTTTGCGATGGACAAGGGGGCGGCTGGAGAGACTGCGGCGGGGACAAAGGTCAAGTAATTGCACCGCAGGGCCTGCCTGCGCTTGCCGGTGCCTCAGCATCGCCATATTGCTCGACGACTAAGGTCCCGAGGTAAACCCGGATTTCTGTCTGCTCCTGTGTCCAGCCTGCCCGGAATGTGGTAGGGGACCGGCAGCAGCACTCTGGCCGGGAAGAAGCGAGCCCAAGGCATGAAATTTCTGATCAAGTTCTTCGGTTATCTGTTCGGCATCGGTACGGTGCTGGGACTGCTGGTCGCGGCCGGCGTCTGGATCTATCTGGAGAAGCTGGGCGAAGACCTGCCGGACTATACGGCGCTGAAGAACTACGAACCGCCGGTGATGACCCGCGTGCATGCCGCCGACGGCAGCCTGATGGCCGAATATGCCAAGCAGCGGCGCCTCTTCCTGCCGATCCAGGCCATGCCGGACATCCTGAAGGAAGCCTACATCTCGGCGGAAGACAAGAATTTCTACAGCCACGTGGGTATCGACCCGGAGGGCATTGCCCGTGCCGTGGTGCGTTTCGTGCAGAATTTCGGCTCCGGCCGCCGCCCTGAAGGCGCTTCGACGATCACGCAGCAGGTTGCCAAAAACTTCCTGCTGACCAACGAACTGTCGGTCGACCGCAAGATCAAGGAAGCGATCCTGTCGCTGCGCATCGAGCAGGCCTACACCAAGGACGAGATCCTTGAGCTCTATCTCAACGAGATCTACCTTGGCCTCGGTGCTTATGGTGTGGCGGCGGCTTCGCTCGTCTATTTCGACAAGTCGGTGCATGAGCTGAGCCTTGAGGAAGTCGCCTATCTGGCGGCGCTGCCGAAGGCGCCGAACAATTACCATCCCTTCCGTGGCCGCGAGCGCGCCATCGAGCGCCGCAACTGGGTGATCGACCGTATGGTCGAGAACGGCTATGTGAGCGCGGCCGATGCCGAGGCTGCCAAGGCAAAGCCCCTGACGGTGAAGCCGCGTGAAACCGGTTCCCAGCTGTTTGCTGCCGAATACTTCACGGAAGAGGTCCGGCGTCAGGTCGCATCGATCTACGGCGAGAACAGCCTCTACGAAGGCGGTCTCTCGGTCCGCTCCTCGCTGGACCCGAAGATGCAGGCGACAGCCCGCAAGGTGCTGATGAACGGCCTTCTGGATTTCGACCAGAAGCGCGGCGGCGGCTGGCGCGGGCCGGTGACGACGATCCCCGTCGCGGGCGACTGGGGCGTTGAGCTTGGCAAGGTGGAAGCCCTTTCGGATCTGCCGGAGTGGCGTCTTGCTGTTGTGCTGGAGGCTGGTCAGAACACGGCGCAGGTTGGCCTGCAGCCGCGCAGGCTTGTCAGCGGTGCCCTTGAGCCGGAGCGCGAGACGGCAACGCTGCAGTTGGACGACATGAAATGGGCACGCGTGTCCGGCCGTGCCCCCAACTCGGCCAATGACGTGCTCAACCCGGGTGACGTGGTCTATGTCGAGGCCCCGAAGAACGGCGGCCGCTACCAGCTGCGTCAGGTTCCGCGTGTTTCGGGGGCGCTGGTCGCGATGGACCCGTTCACGGGCCGCGTGCTGGCGCTGGTTGGCGGCTTCAGCTTTGCCCAGAGCGAGTTCAACCGCGCGACGCAGGCCTGGCGCCAGCCCGGCTCGTCCTTCAAGCCCTTCGTCTATGCCGCCGCACTCGACAATGGCTACACCCCGTCCAGCGTGGTTCTGGATGCGCCCATCGAGCTGGCGCAGGCCGGGCAGGCAACCTGGCGCCCGCAGAACTATGGCGGCAAGTTCTATGGCCCCTCGACCCTGCGCACGGGTATCGAGCTGTCGCGTAACCTCATGACCATCCGCCTTGCGCAGGACATGGGCATGCCGCTGGTGGCCGAATATGCCAAGCGTTTCGGCATCTACGACAACATGATGCCGGTTCTCTCCATGTCGCTGGGTGCTGGCGAGACCACCGTGCTGCGCATGGTCACGGCCTATTCGATCCTCGCCAATGGCGGCCGCAAGGTGACGCCGACGCTGATCGACCGCATCCAGGACCGTTACGGCCGCACCATCTACAAGCATGACAGCCGCATTTGCGAAACCTGTGATGCCAATGACTGGACCGGTCAGGCCGAGCCTGAACTGATCGACGAGCGCGAGCAGGTGCTCGACCCGATGACGGCCTATCAGATCACCTCGATGATGGAAGGCGTGGTTCAGCGCGGCACCGCCACCAGCGTGCGTGCGGTCGGCCGCCCGGTTGCCGGCAAGACCGGTACCACCAACGAGGAGAAGGACGCTTGGTTCGTTGGCTATACGCCGGATCTCGCGGTCGGCGTCTTCATCGGCTACGACCAGCCGCGGCCGATGGGACGCGGTGCGACGGGCGGCCTTGTTGCTGCGCCGATCTTCACCGAGTTCATGAAGGAAGCGCTGGCGGGCAGCCCGCCGGTCGAGTTCCGTGTGCCGAAGGGCCTGCAGCTGATCCCGATCAACCGGCACACCGGCATGCGTGCGGTTGCCGGGGCCGAAGGCACCATTCTGGAGTCCTTCAAGCCGGGCACCGCCCCGCCGGACACTTACTCGGTCATCGGCTTCGAGGACGAGATGGGCGTGCCGCGCACCGTTTCGCCGGAGGCAGGTGCTGCCGTGATGACCGGCACGGGCGGGCTTTATTGACCCTTCCGGAGACCTGCCTGCGCGGCTAGCTGTTTACATGGCTTGCCTGCGCCGTTAGTCTCCGCCCCGATTTGCGGCCACTGCCCCGGCAACGAGGCGGTGGCCGCGACATTCCTGAACCAGCTTTGAGAGGTATCCGATGCGCGCCGAGATGGAAGGCATCGTCGACGAAATCAAGCAGGCCATAAGCCTGCTGAGGAGGCATCTTTGACTGGGATCACGCTCTGGTCCGTCTGGATGAACTGAACGCCCTGTCTGAAGACCCCGCGATGTGGAATGACCCGTCCAAGGCGCAGAAGCTCATGCGTGAGCGTCAGCAGCTGGAAGATGGCATTACCGGCGTGCGCCGCCTCGAATCGGAACTTGCCGACAACATCGAGCTGATCGAGCTTGGCAGTGCCGATGGCGACAAGGACGTAGTCGAGGAAGCCGAAACGGCGATGCGCGGCCTGAAGGCCGAGGTGATGAAGCTGCAGATGGCATCGCTGCTGTCCGGTGAAGCCGATGGCAACGACACCTACATGGAAATCAACTCGGGCGCGGGCGGCACGGAAAGCCAGGACTGGGCCAGCATGCTCCTGCGCATGTACCGCCGCTGGGCGGAACGCAGCGGCTTCAAGGTCGAGCTTCTCGAATACCATGATGGCGAAGAAGCCGGCATCAAGTCAGCGACGCTGCTCATCAAGGGCGAGAATGCCTATGGCAAGCTGAAGACCGAATCGGGCGTGCACCGTCTGGTGCGCATTTCGCCCTATGACAGTCAGGCGCGCCGCCACACCAGCTTTGCCAGCGCCTGGGTCTATCCGGTGATCGATGACTCGATCGATATCGAGGTCAACGAAAGCGACTGCCGCATCGACACCTACCGCGCCTCCGGTGCCGGTGGCCAGCACGTCAACACCACCGACTCGGCCGTGCGCATCACGCATATCCCGACCGGCATCGTCGTGCAGTGCCAGAACGACCGCTCTCAGCACAAGAACCGCGCAACCGCCTGGTCGATGCTGAAGGCGCGCCTCTATGAGGCCGAGTTGCAGAAGCGCGAAGAGGCGGCCAACGCCGAGGCGTCTTCCAAGACCTCGATTGGCTGGGGCCACCAGATCCGCTCCTACGTTCTGCAGCCCTACCAGATGGTGAAGGACCTGCGCACGGGCGTGGAAAGCTCCTCGCCGCAGGACGTGCTCGACGGCAAGATCGATGACTTCATCGAAGCCGCTCTCGCGCAGCGGGTCTTCGGCGGCAAGGATGCCGAGGTCTCGGACATCGACTGAGCCGATCCGTGCGGACTGCAAGACTGCAAAAACCCCGCCGGAATGGTCCGGCGGGGTTTTTGTTGATATCGCGAGGAGGTGGAGACTAACGCTTCAGCAGCTTGGAGACCCTGTCTCCGGTGCGGACGAAGGTCATGGGGTCCAGTGCCTCATCGTCCCGCCGCACTTCGTAATGGAGATGCGGACCGGTGGAGCGGCCGGTGTTGCCGAGGCGGCCGACCTGATCGCCGGCGCGCACCTCATCCCCCACGGCGACGGTGATGGCACTCATGTGGGCGTAGCGGGTCAGGTGCCCGTCCGGATGCTCGATTTCCACCAGACGGCCATAGCCGCCCTGATAGGAGGCGGTGATCACCGTGCCCGGAGCCGTGGCGCGCACGGGCGTGCCGTAAGGGGCGCGGAAATCGATGCCGGTGTGCATGGCAAGGCCGCCCAGGAACGGATCGATGCGGGGGCCGAAATCACTGGTGATTTGCGCTGCGGCGATCGGGCGGGCGAGGGGGATGGCGCCGACAGACTTGCGGACCTTGTTGCGCAGATCGAGAGCTGCTTCGGCGCGCTCGATCTTGTCGTCCAGGGTGGCCGCGGCAAGCGGCACATAGGGGCCACCGGTGGCTTCCATGCTGCCTGCAAGATCGCTGACGCGGTAGCCCAGAGGGCGGACGGCAGAGGCCAGCTGGCTGGTTTCATGTTCGGCCGCAAGCGTCACGGCATCCAGCGCGGCATTGCTTTCTTCGCTGATCTTGTCCAATGCGGCGCCGATGCCCAGCAGATCGTCACGCGGGGCTTCCGGCTCCGGCAGAGGTTTGGCCGTCAGGCTGTCCTGTGCTGCGGGCAGGGGGGCAAAGGCGGAAAGAGGGCTGTCCATCAGGACGTTTTCGCTGCTGCCGCGCAGGCCGAGAGCCGCGAAGGGATTGTCCAGCGGGGCTTCCGGGCCGCCGATGGCCAGGAGGCTGCTGGAGGCGCCGGCATCCGAGAACTGCTCCGGCTTGGCCGCAGGAATGGCCGGGCCGGAAACCACATCAAGCCCGCTGCGGGCGGCCTTGTCGAGAATGGCAGCGACCTTGCCATGCTGATCCAGAAGCTCGTTCTGCCGCTGCAGCAATGTGTCGATCATGCCTTCGACGGAGCGGCGCTCATACATCTGGCTGCTGGTCAGGCGGTCGATTTCGGCACGCAGATAGGCGATGCGGTTCTCGTAGACGGCAGCTTCCTGCGTGCGCTGGGTCAGGCGGCTTTCGATCAGGTCGTCGCGCATCACGAAATAGGCGGCCGCCGCCATATAGCCGGTGATGAAAAGGCCGAGGGTCAGGCAGGTGCCGGCGGCGAGCCAGGGGCGGATGGTGAAAGTCCGGGTGCGCTCGCCATTGCTGATGGTGACGTGATGCAGTGCCTTGCGCTTGCCGAACCCCTGACGAGCTCTTGAAGGAAAGTCTGACATGCCGTTTTCCATGCATCCGGAAGGGGCGAGTTCTGCCCCGGTCAGGAATCATTAGAAACGGTTAAGGTTAACAAACACCTTTCCTGCCGTTCATACTTTGCCGTCAGGACAGTTTTCCTCAAGGCGCGAGCTTGATGAGAGGGCGGTAAAAGCCCGGCGTCAGGCCAGCTTCGGAGCGGGCCCGGTCGTTGAAAGGCGGTTTCAGCGGGCCTCTGAAATGGGTGCGCACCAGTTCATGGAAGCGCGGTTCGGGCCGTTCGCCGTGGCGGTCGCACAGGAAGCGGAACCATTTGGCACCGAAGGCCACGTGATTCTTTTCATCCCGGTAGATGATGCCGAGGATGCGGGCGGTTGCATGGTCACCCAGGGCAGCTGCCTTCTCGATCATCGGCGGCGTGATGTCGAGGCCGCGCGCCTCCAGCACCAGCGGAATGACGGCAAGCCGTGCGGTCAGGTCATGACCGGTGGCCTGTGCGGCCTGCCACAGCCCGTCATGGGCGGGCAGGTCGCCATAGGCAGCGCCGAGTTCCTGCAGCCGCTCCTCCAGCATGCTGAAGTGCTTGGCCTCCTCAAGCCCGACACGCACCCAGTCATCATAGTAGGAGCGCGGCATCGGCACATGGACAAAGCGGCCGATGATGTCCCAGGTCAGGTCCACGGCGTTGAGTTCGATATGGGCCAGCGAATGAAGCAGGGCGATTCTGCCCGCTTCGCCGCCAATGCTGCGCTTGGGCATGTCGCGCGGGGCCAGAAGCACAGGATGATCCGGCCGGCCGGGCCGGTCCGGCATCTGCGCCGAAACAGATGGTGAGCCCAGGGCGAGGCTGCGCGCATACCAGAGCTTGGCGGTCTCATAGGCAAGGCGGACCTTTTCGGAAAGGTCAGGCGTGCGCACGATGGCATTGGCGCGCCCGGCCAGCGTGTCCAGCGCGGAGGATGGAAATATGCCGCTCATGCCCGAAAAAGCCCTTTCAGCATCCGCAAGAGGCGGGGGCGCCGGACGTGCCGCCCCCGCGCCTTGCGTTCAGAGCCCGCGCACTGCCTCAAGCACGGCGTCGACGTGGCCCTTGACCTTCACCTTGCGCCAGATCTGGGCGATCTTGCCGTCGGCTGCAACAAGGAAGGTGCTGCGCTCCACACCCATGTAGGTCTTGCCATACATGGACTTTTCCACCCACACGCCAAAGGCTTGGCAGACGGCTGTGTCCGGATCGGAGGCGATGTCGACGGTGAGGCCGTGCTTGCCCTTGAACCTGGCGTTCTTGGCAACCGGGTCCGGCGAAATGCCGATGACCTTTGCGCCAAGCGCTTCGAACTGGGCCCGCGCCTGGCTGAAGGCAATGCATTCTTCGGTGCAGGCGGGCGTGTCGGCCTTGGGATAGAAATAGAGCACCACGGGGCTGCCCTGGAGGCTGGAAAGCTTCACTTTCTCATCATCGCCGAGCAGCAGGTCCACGTCCGGTGCGGGGGCTGAAATTGTCAAATCGGTCATGCTGCCTTCCTCTTGTCATAGTCGGTGGATTTATCCGGAACGGTATTCAGTTGTCCGTGCTTGAAGCGCGCCTCGCGGCTGGCTTTGTTGCATAATGAAGTATCACAGCGGATCGGAGGATTCGCAGTCCCGAGACAAAAAAACGAAAAGGCCCTGAACGCTGTCTCCGCCGCAAGAACCGCAGAAAGCTCCTGTCATACGGAAAGAGCGCCGGTCTGGATTGGGCCGGAAGCTCACGCGCGTCTGCGGCTTCCTCTGCATTCTGGTGCTGGTGGCCGTTGCCGGGCTGATCGGGCGGCTCTACTGGGGGCCCGTTACCATTCCTTTTGCCCGGGAACTGGTGGAAGCCCGCGTCCGGGTGGTCAATGCCGATGTGTCCGTGGGCTCGGTGCGGCTGGACCTGTTTGCGGCCAGCGGCCCGCAGGTGGTCATTGATGATGCCGGTGTTACGGTCGGGGGGGATGTCGAAAGCCGCATTCTCCTGCCGCGCACCGAAGCCGTTCTGCAGTTTGCGCCGCTGCTCACCGGCGAGGTGAAATTCCGCAGCCTCGATATCGAGCGCCCGCGTATCACGCTGGAAGGCGGGGATGGACCCGCCTTGATGCCGGAAATGAACAGCCTGATGGAAGCCGTTGACCGGATTGCGCTTCTGGTCGATGAGGAACTGAGCCGCCGAAATCTTGACGTGATCCGTGTCCGCGACGGGCGTCTGGAGATTTCCGGGCCGACTCCGCGCCTTATCGACAACATCGACGCTTCGCTGGGGCGGGATGCAACGGGTGCCGTCTATGCCGAAAGCACGGTCGAGGGGCGTATGGGCACCTGGCAGCTGGCCCTGCGGCGCGGCACGGATGCGGCAACCGGCGCCCGGGAACTCGGGCTCTACATCAAGGATGTGTCGCTAGCCGAACTCTTTCCGCTGAACGAGCAGGTGCGCTCCGGCCGTGGCCTTGGCCTGCCGCTGGAGTTGCAGTTCGCGGCAAGGCTGGACAAGGACGGGGTGTTTGACCGGGCAACCCTTGTGGGCCGTGCCGTGGACGGGTGGTTCCAGATCGGCACGACGACGATCCGCTATGATGAAGTGGCGGTTGGCCTTGCCTGGGAGGGCGAGGACCCGCGCATTCAGGTGATGCCGTCCCATGTGGTGCGGGGCAATACACGCATCAGCTTTGACGGCGTGGTGACGCCGCCTGCGGCCGGGCAGCCTGACTGGAAGATCCTGATCGGCGCGGACAATCCGGTGTTCGGTTCTGCCGATGTGCAGGAAGACCCGATCATGGCCGAGCGGGTGCACCTGAAGGCGCATTATGATCCGTCCGCACACAGCCTTTATATCGACAGGGCGCAGGTGCAATCCGGTCCGGCAAGCCTCAGCGCGGTTGGCACTGTGGACCTGAAGGATGATGGCCCCTATCTGGCGCTGGCGGTCGAGGTCAACGCCATGCCGGTGGCTCTGCTGAAACAGATCTGGCCCATCACCCTGACGCCCCCTGCAAGGGCCTGGATCAGCAAGCACATGCTGTCTGGCCTCATCCGCGAGGCCAGCATCGACGTTTCGATTCGTCCCCCTGCCTTTGACGAGCACCATCCGGATCCGGGCTGGGGGGCTGACGATGTGCGGCTCGATCTGACGTTCGAAGACGTGGATGTGGCCCCGCTCGACACCTTGCCGCCGATCACCGGGCTTGACGGGACGATCACCATCGACAACGAGGTCCTGACCGTCTCCGGCCGGAACGGCAGGATTGTCGAGGGCGTTGCCAAGCCTGTTGCCGTGCAGGAAGGCACCTTCACGATCCAGCAGCTGGCGTTGCGCAGCATCAAACCGGCAGATATTTCGCTGAAATTTGCAGGTGAGGCGCAGGATCTCGGCACCCTGATCAACCGGCCGCCGTTCCGCGCGCTCGACAAGGCGCAGATGGGCGGCGGAACCTTTGGCGGCACCGGAGAGCTCGATGTGACGGCGCATTTCCCGCTGCGACTGTCCATTGCGGTTGCCGATGTGGACTGGACGGCTGCAGCCCGGCTGAGCGGATTTTCCTCCACCCAGCCGGTGCGCGGGCACAAGATTTCCGGCGCGGACGTTGCCATTGAAGCCGGTCCAAGGGAGGTGGCGGTCAAGGGCAAGGGCCGTATCGACGGGCTGGAGGCCAACATTGACCTTCTGGTCCCGGTGGAGGACGGGCAGGGCGAGCGCCGTCAGGATGTGGAGCTGAAAGTCTCCGCGGAAGAACTCGGCAAACGCGGCATTGATCTGGGTTCTCTGGTCAGCGGGCAGATGGTGCTGAAGCTGGCTGACACACCGGGTGGCCAGTCCTTTGACATCGACCTGACGGATACCTCGGTCAAGCTGGAGCAGATCGGCTGGGAAAAGGGGCCGGGTGTGCCGGCCAAAGCCAGGTTCATCTTGAGTGAGCAGGGTGACACCCGGCGGCTGAAGGAGTTTCAGCTGACCTCCGATGGTGTGGCCATCGGCGGCGAGGTGGTTCTTGGCAAAGATGGCGGCTTCCGGGAGGCCGATTTCGCCGGCTTCCAGATCAGGCCCGGTGATTCTGCCTCGCTCAAGATCACCCAGCAGCGCCGCAACCAGTACAAGGTGGTTTTCAACGGAGCCCAGTTCGACGCGCGCGGGCTGATCAAGACCTTGCTCGACAAAAAAGGCGGGGCAGGGGGCAAGGACAAGACCGTCTACGACATAGCCATCAAGGCCGGCCGGCTGCAGGGCTTCAACGGGGTTGTGGCGACGGATGTGGACGGCAAGGTGACCGGCGGCCCGGAGGGCATCGGCACCCTGGCGCTGAAGGGCGCCACCAACAACCGCGGTGCCTTCCATTTCGAGATCAGCGGCAAGGGCGACACGCGCGCTGCCAGCGGCGATTTCGCCGATACGGGCGCCATCCTGCGTTTTCTGGACGTCTATCCGCGCATGCGCGGGGGGACCGGTACCTTGCTGATTTCCATGCCGGAGGAGACCCAATGGTTCGGCACATTCGGCGTGCGCAATCTGTCGATCACGGAAGATCCGGCGATCCGGAAGCTGGCCGAACTGCCCGTCGCCGCGCGCAGTGACACCGGGGCCGTGGTGGTCACCCAGTCGGTGCGTGCCGGGGAAGCCTCGTTTGACCGGCTGGACCTGCGGTTTTCGCGCAAGGGCGAAATCATCACAGTCGAGGAAGGCCTGATGCAGGGGGCTGTCGTCGGCGGCACGGTGACGGGCGAGGTCGATCTCGGCCAGCGGACACTGGCGTTGACGGGAACCTATGTGCCGGTCTTTGCGCTCAACAACCTCTTCAGCAAGATCCCGCTGCTCGGCTTTGCCCTCGGTGGTGGTTCGGACGAAGGGCTTTTTGGTGTGACCTACCGTCTCGCTGGCCCCATCAGCGCGCCGCAGCTCACGGTCAATCCGGTCTCGGCCATTGCACCGGGCATTTTCCGCAAGATGTTCGAGTTCCGTTGAGGGGCGGGCCGCCAGGCAGGTTCCGGCACAGCGGCTGCGCATAAACAAAAGGCCCGGACCTTGCGGGCCGGGCCTTGCTGGATTGCCATGGGGTAGCAGATCAGGCCGGGCGCAGCAGCACGTGCTTCTTCTTGCCCATGGAGAGCTTGATCACGCCTTCGCCGGTGATGTCGGCCATGGACAGGCTGCGCTTGTCGTCGGTGACGGTCTCGTCATTCACCTTCAGCGCGCCGCCGGTGATGTTGCGCCGGGCTTCGCCGTTGGAGGCACAAAGGCCTGCACGCACGAAGGCGGCAAGAACGCCGAGACCGGCCTCCAGCTCTGCCTGCGGCAGCTCGACGGTCGGCAGGCCCTCGGCTGTCTGGCCTTCCTCAAAGGCGCGGCGGGCGGTTTCGGCAGCGGCCTCTGCAGCCTCGCGGCCATGGATCATGGCGGTGGCTTCGGTGGCGAGGATCTTCTTGGCTTCGTTGATCTCCGCGCCCTGCAGGGCGGCAAGGCGGGCGATCTCGTCCAGCGGCAGCACGGTGAAGAGCTTCATGAAGCGCTCCACATCCGCGTCCTCGGTGTTACGCCAGTACTGCCAGTAGTCATAGGGCGACAGCTGGTCGGCATTGAGCCAGACAGCGCCTGCGGCGGTCTTGCCCATCTTGGCGCCGGAGGCGGTGGTCAGCAGCGGGGCGGTGAGGGCGAAGGCCTCCACGCCTGCCTTGCGGCGCACCAGGTCGACGCCGGAGAGAATGTTGGACCACTGGTCGGAGCCGCCCATCTGCAGGCGGCAGCCGGTCTGCTGGTAGATCTCCAGATAGTCGTAGCCCTGCAGCAGCATGTAGTTGAATTCCAGGAAGGACAGGTGCTGCTCGCGCTCCAGCCGCAGACGCACGCTGTCGCGCTGGATCATCTGGTTGACCGAGAAATGGCGCCCGATATCGCGCAGGAACTCCACATAGTTCAGCTTCATCAGCCAGTCGGCATTGTCCAGCATAATGGCATCCTTCGGGCCGTCGCCAAAGGTGAGCAGCTTGTCGAAGATCTTGCGGATGCCGGCCTTGTTGGTCTCGATGTCGTCATCGGACAGGATCTTGCGGCTTTCGTCCTTGCCGGTCGGGTCGCCGACGCGGGTGGTGCCAGACCCCATCAGCGCGATCGGCCGGTGACCTGTCTGCTGCAGCCAGTAGAGCATCATGATGGTGACGAGCGAACCGGCATGAAGGCTCGGCGCCGTGCAGTCAAAGCCGATATAGGCGGTCACGGTCTCGGTCGAGAGCAGCTTGTCGAGGCCCTCTGCGTCGGACATCTGGTGAATGAAGCCGCGCTCGTTGAGGACCTTCAGAAAACCGGACTTGTACTCGCTCATGTAACGTTTCCACGCGCTGGATGTTCGGGAGGTGACTTGGTGTGTCTGGCTCTATACCGGCAGGCAGCCGTTGTAAATCGTATCAGGTTGCCGGGCGCGGCCTGACGGGTGCCGAAGGGCCTGAAACGAGAAAGCCGGGCGCGAGGCCCGGCTTTCCGCATCTGCTGCCTGAAAGGCTTATGCAGAGTAGTACATGTCGAACTCGACCGGATGCGGGGTCATTTCGTAGCGCATGTTCTCTTCCATCTTCAGCTCGATGTAGCTGTCGATGAAGTCGTCGTCGAACACGCCGCCAGCCTTGAGGAACTCGCGGTCGGCATCCAGCGACTGCAGGGCTTCACGCAGCGAGCCGCAGACGGTCGGGATCTCGGCCAGCTCTTCCGGCGGCAGATCGTACAGGTTCTTGTCCATGGCGTCGCCCGGATGGATCTTGTTCTTGATGCCATCGAGACCGGCCATCAGCTGCGCAGCGAAGGCGAGGTAGGGGTTCGCGGTCGGGTCCGGGAAGCGGACTTCGATGCGCTTTGCCTTCGGCGAAGAGGTGTACGGGATGCGGCAGGAGGCCGAACGGTTGCCCGAGGAATAGGCGAGCAGAACCGGCGCTTCGTAGCCCGGGACCAGACGCTTGTAGGAGTTGGTCGACGGGTTGGTGAAGGCGTTCAGGGCCTTGGCGTGCTTCAGGATGCCGCCGATGTAGTACAGGCACATTTCGCTGAGGTCGGCATAGAGGTTGCCGGCGAACAGCGGCTTGCCATCCTTCCAGATGGACTGGTGGCAGTGCATGCCCGAACCGTTGTCACCGAAGATCGGCTTCGGCATGAAGGTTGCGGTCTTGCCGTAAGCGTTGGCGACCTGGTGAACCACATACTTGTAGATCTGCATGTGGTCGGCGCAGGTGGTCATGGTGTTGAACTTCACGCCCAGCTCGTGCTGTGCGGCAGCCACTTCGTGGTGGTGCTTTTCAACGGACACGCCCATCTCGGCCATGACGGTCAGCATCTCGGAACGCATGTCCTGGCAGCTGTCGATCGGCGGGACCGGGAAGTAGCCGCCCTTGACGCGCGGACGGTGGCCGAGGTTGCCGGCTTCATATTCGGTGTCGAGGTTGCTCGGCAGCTCGTTGCTGTCCAGCTTGAAGCCCGTGTTGTACGGCTCGGAGGCGAAACGCACGTCGTCGAAGATGAAGAATTCAGCTTCCGGGCCAAAGAAGATGGTGTCGCCGAAGCCGCCGGTCTTGACGTAGGCTTCTGCCTTCTTGGCGATGGAGCGCGGATCGCGGTTGTAGGTCTCGCCGGTGCGCGGGTCGACGATGTCACACAGGATGACAAGGGTCGGCTGCGCGAAGAACGGGTCGATGTGCGCCGAGGACGGGTCCAGCACCAGGGTCATGTCGGAGGCGTCGATCGCCTTCCAGCCGGCGATGGAAGAGCCGTCGAAGGCAACGCCTTCAGCGAACATGTCTTCGTCAACGAGGCCAACGTCCATGGTGACGTGCTGCAGCTTGCCGCGCGGGTCGGTGAAGCGCAGGTCGACGAACTTGATGTCCTTGTCCTTGATTTCCTTAAGGATATCAGCAGCGGTGGTCATTATTCACTTCCCTATGTGTTCTGTTTTCACGTGGGCTATTCTCGCAACCTGAGGGCCTGCGCCACGGGCGCAGCGGCTTTGCGGATGCGAAACTCGGGAGCGGGGTATCCCCGCGAAACGGATTGAGAGGCTTCAGATGGCGTCCACGCCGGACTCGCCGGTGCGGATGCGGACGGCTTCCTCGATGTTGGAGACGAAGATCTTGCCGTCGCCGATGCGCCCGGTCTGGGCTGCATTGCGAATCGCGTCAACGGCCTTTTCCACCATCTCGTCGGCGAGGACGATTTCGACCTTCACCTTCGGCAGGAAGTCGACGACATATTCTGCGCCGCGGTACAGTTCGGTGTGGCCCTTCTGGCGGCCGAAGCCCTTGGCCTCGGTCACGGTGATGCCCTGAAGACCCACTTCCTGCAGCGCTTCCTTCACCTCGTCGAGCTTGAAGGGTTTGATGATCGCCTCGATCTTTTTCATCGTCTTGCGTCTCTCTCCGTTTCGGTGGCCATTGGCTGGCACGTTTCTGCGGCGGGGTCCGGATCGCGCGATCGGGGAGGCCCGTTGTTGCCCCCTCTCTTGCACGACGCGTGCCAACTTTTCTCACCACCCGAAAGCGCCAAAAAAAGGGGCATTGCGGACACTGTGGCCGATCCTGATGGTTCCGCCAAGCGGATTTGCTGCCCGTTTTTTGCTCAAGTTGATGCCTTATTGTGCAGTCAGCCATTTCTTGTGCTGGTGCCGGGCTGGAAAGGCCGGATTGGTGGGTGGCAAAGGGGCTTGCGCGTGCGGCTTCTATTGGCAACTCTGGCGCCCGTCAGGGAAGGCGGATGGGGATATGTCATGGTGCCGGGTGTTGAATTGCTCACTCCGCAGGAAATGCGCCGCGCAGACGCGCTGACGATCGAGGCAGGAACGCCGGGGATCGAACTCATGGAGCGCGCCGGGCGTGGTGTGGCCGATGCGGCACGGGCCATGCTGGCACCGGGGCAGGGCGTGCTGGTGCTCTGCGGGCCCGGCAACAATGGCGGCGACGGCTTCGTTGCCGCCCGGCTTCTGGCGCTTGAGGGGGTGCCGGTGATGCTGCTTCTGTGCGGGCAGCCGGAGCAGCTTTCGGGCGATGCCTGGAGTGCCTGGCGCCGCATGGGCGAAGAAGCGGCCGATGGCATCCGGTTTCTGGAGGCGGGCGCCAATCCCTTTCATGAGAGTGCAGGAACAGGCGCCCCGCTGGTGATCGATGCGCTCTTTGGCGCAGGGCTTTCCCGTCCTGTCAGTGGATATGAACTGGAACTGGTCAACGGCCTCAATGCCTCGGGCCTGGCGGTGCTGAGCGTTGATGTGCCGAGCGGACTTGATGGCGCGACGGGGGAGGTGAGGGGCGTTGCCGTCAAGGCCGCGCGCACTGTCACCTTCTGCCGGATGAAGCCCGGGCATCTGCTGCTGCCGGGCCGTGTTCTGTGCGGTGAGGTCGAGGTTTGCGACATCGGCATTGCCAATGAAACGGTTCTGACGGCAGGCGGGCCGGGATGCTGGCGCAATGGGCCGGATGTATGGGGTGCTCTTGTGCCAAGGCCGCGGGTGGATGGGCACAAGTTTTCCCGCGGTCATGCGGTGGCCCTCTCCGGTCCGGCTCATGCCACCGGTGCCATACGCCTGTCGGCCATGGCGGCGCTGCGCAGCGGGGCGGGGCTGGTGACGGTTGCTTGCGAGCCTTCCGCCATGATGGTTCTGGCGAACCATCTGACCACCGTCATGCTGCACCCCTTGCGCGGGGAAGAGGCGCTGACCGGACTTCTGTCGGACAGCCGCATCACGTCGCTTGTCTATGGTCCTGGCGCAGGGCTGGGGGCGGAGACGCAGGCGCTGGTGCTGGATCTTGTGGCCTCCGGCAAGGGGCTGGTGCTGGATGCCGATGCGCTTTCGAGTTTTGCAGGAACGGAAACACCTCTTTTCGTTACCATTGAAAAAAGGGTGCGCGGCGGTGCGCAGCCGCCAGTGCTGACGCCGCATGCGGGCGAATTCGGCCGGCTTTTCCCGGATTTGCCGCCGCCCGTGTCCGGTCTCGGCAAGCTGGATGCGGCCCGTGCCGCGGCGCAGCGCAGCCGCTCTGTCATTATATACAAGGGTGCCGATACGGTGATTGCAGCGCCGGACGGGCGGGCGGCCATCAATGCCAATGGCACGCCCTGGCTGGCGACGGCAGGCTCCGGCGATGTGCTGGCCGGGATCGTGACCGGGCTTCTGGCGCAAGGGTTGCCGGCCTTCGAGGCGGCTGCCATGGGGGTGTGGATGCACGGCCGCGCGGCGGAGATTGCCGGGGCCGGGCTGATCGCGGATGACCTTTTGCCGGCTCTGAAGGATGTGGTGCAGGAGCTTTCCGCGTAGAAATGGCCGCTGCCGCCATTTTTGCTTTGATGCGGCAGGGACGGGTGCTATAGAGGCCCCGCCTTGGCTACGGGCGCTGTTGAGCGTTTTTTGCGGCGGGAAGTGACCTGCCGTCCGGAAAGCGTTCCAGACTCAATGCCCCGGGCATGATCCTGCCGTTCCGGCTCGCAAGGCCTGACTGCATCATGTTCAGGGCCGTCGCGGGCGTGGTGGAACTGGTAGACACGCCAGATTTAGGTTCTGGTGGCGTAAGCCGTGGGGGTTCAAGTCCCTCCGCCCGCACCAAGTCATGGGTCTTGAGGAGTGCCGGCCGCAGGCAGCCGATCTGGGCAACCGGTCCAGAGATGAACTGGTCCAGAGCGTAGCGGCCCCCCTTTCAAAGAGGCCCGTCATGGGCTGATCGAAAACACGAAGATGGAACGCTGGTTCCATACCGAGGACGAAGCATACTACCATGCAGGTGACCGAAACCCTTTCCGAGGGCCTCAAGCGCGAACTGAAAGTCGTTATTCCGGCGACCGAACTGGCGGCCAAGCTTGACACGTACCTCGACGAACTGAAGTCCAAGGTGCGCATCAACGGCTTCCGTCCGGGCAAGGTCCCGGCCGCGCATCTGAAGCGCATGTACGGCCGTCAGGCCATGGCAGAGATCCTGAGCAACACGATTCAGGAAACCAGCCAGAAGGCCATTGAAGAGCGCAACGAGCGCCCGGCCCTGCAGCCCGAGATCGATCTGCCGGACAACGAGGCAGAGGCGATCCTGGAAGGCAATGCCGACCTCGCCTTCAAGATGAGCTACGACCTGCTGCCGCAGTTCGACATCATCGACTTCTCCGGCATCGAGATCGAGCGTCCGGTCGTCGAGATCTCCGAAGAAGGCGTGATGGAGCAGGTCTCCTCGATCGCCGAGAGCAACCGTCCGTTCGAAAGCAAGGGCGAAGGCGCCGTTGCCGAAAACGGCGACCGCGTCACCATGTCCTACCTCGGCAAGCTCGACGGCGTTCCCTTCGACGGCGGCGCTGACGAGAACGGCCAGCTGGTGCTTGGCTCCGGCCAGTTCATCCCCGGCTTCGAGGAAGGCGTCCTCGGCATGAAGCAGGGTGAGGAAAAGGTCATCTCCGTGACCTTCCCGGAAGACTACCCGGCCGCGCAGCTCGCCGGCAAGGAAGTCACCTTCGACATCGTCCTGAAGGACGTTGCCGCTCCCGGTGACGTGAAGATCGACGAAGACTTCGCCAAGAGCCTCGGCCTTGAGTCGCTGGACAGCCTGAAGGGCATCATCCGCGGCCAGATCGAGAGCCAGTTCGGCGCCATGACCCGTCAGCGCATCAAGCGCCAGCTGCTGGACAAGATGGACGAAGCCTATTCGTTCGAACTGCCGTCCAAGCTGCTCGAGACCGAATTCCAGAACATCTGGAATCAGGTCGAGGCCGACATGAAGCGCAACGGCAAGACCTTCGAAGAGGAAGGCACCACGGAAGAGGCCGCCAAGGCCGACTACCGCAAGATTGCCGAGCGCCGCGTGCGTCTGGGTCTGGTGCTCTCCGAAATCGGCGAGAAGAACAAGATCGAAGTGACGGACGAGGAAGTCCAGCGCGCGCTTTATGACCGCGTGCGCCAGTTCCCCGGCCAGGAGCGTCAGGTGTTCGAGTTCTACAAGAGCAACCCGCAGGCTCTCGCCTCGCTGCGCGCTCCGATCTATGAGGAAAAGGTCGTCGACTTCATCCTCTCCCTCGCCAAGGTGACCGACAAGACCGTCACCAAGGAAGAGCTGGAGAAGCTCGTCGCCGAGGACGAGGACGAGGCTGCCTCGAACTGATCCCATAGGGACTTGGCGATGCGGCGTGGGGGCTTTAACCTTGCCTTCACGCCGCATCTGCAACAGTCTTGAGTTGCTGGCGGCATCCCCTATGTATGGGTGTCGCTTTTTTCGACTCAAAGGGCCGCGCAACGGTGCGGCCTGACTGACGAAGATGCGTTTCAACGCTGTCTGCCCGCGCCCCGGTGGCCTGCGGGCGGCAAAGCCAGAAGATGGATGAGGTATGCAGGATCCTGTCGAATTCTACACGAACACGCTCGTGCCGATGGTCGTCGAGCAGACCAGCCGCGGCGAACGGGCCTTCGACATCTACTCGCGCCTCCTGAAGGAACGCATCATTTTCCTCACCGGCCCGGTCGAGGATCATATGGCGACGCTGATCTGCGCGCAGCTGCTGTTCCTTGAGTCGGAGAACCCGACGAAGGAAATCTCGATCTACATCAATTCGCCCGGCGGCCTCGTGACGGCCGGCCTTGCGATCTACGACACCATGCAGTTCATCCGGCCGGAAGTGTCGACGCTCTGCATCGGTCAGGCCGCCTCCATGGGCTCGCTGCTGCTGGCAGCCGGCCACAAGGGTTCCCGCTTTGCGCTGCCGAACGCGCGCGTCATGGTGCACCAGCCGTCCGGCGGGTTCCGTGGCCAGGCGTCCGACATCATGCTGCATGCGAAGGAAATCCTGAGCCTGAAGCGCCGCCTGAATGAAATCTACGTGAAGCACACGGGCCAGACCCTCGACCAGGTGGAAGAGGCTCTTGAGCGCGACAACTTCATGACGGCGGATACGGCAAAAGAATTCGGCATCATCGACAATGTGATTGCCGACCGCAACAGCCTCTCTGGCGGCGAAAGCGCCTGAGGGGTATGAGGGAAGGGAGCTTTGCCGGCTCCTCTTCCTTCAACAGGTCATTGTTTGGATGACCGGCTTAAACGATTGTTGATCTTTACGGGCGAAGCATGGAGCATGTTTGTTCGTAAAGGCCGGAAATGCGGTCTCGGACCGGAACCGGAGCGGCTGGACGGGCCAGCTTCGGGAGACAGAAAGGAAGGGGCGTGCCCCTTCCGGAACCTGCGGGGTTGAATAGATGACGAAGGCCAGCGGCAGCGACTCCAAGAATACGCTCTACTGCTCGTTCTGCGGCAAGAGCCAGCATGAAGTTCGCAAGCTGATCGCCGGTCCGACTGTTTTCATCTGCGATGAATGTGTCGAGCTGTGCATGGACATCATACGCGAGGAGAACAAGTCCTCGCTGGTGAAATCGCGCGACGGGATTCCGACGCCGCAAGAGATTCGCCGTGTCCTCGATGATTACGTGATCGGGCAGAACAGCGCCAAGAAGGTGCTGTCCGTGGCGGTTCACAACCACTACAAGCGCCTGAATCACGCCAGCAAGAACAACGATGTCGAACTGGCCAAGTCCAACATCCTGCTTTGCGGCCCCACCGGCTGCGGCAAGACGCTGCTGGCCCAGACGCTCGCGCGCATCCTGGATGTGCCCTTCACCATGGCCGATGCCACCACGCTGACGGAAGCCGGCTACGTGGGCGAGGACGTGGAGAACATCATCCTCAAGCTGCTTCAGGCCGCCGACTACAATGTCGAGCGGGCGCAGCGCGGCATCGTCTACATCGACGAGGTGGACAAGATCAGCCGCAAGGCCGACAACCCGTCCATCACCCGCGACGTGTCGGGCGAAGGCGTGCAGCAGGCCCTGCTGAAGATCATGGAAGGCACCGTGGCTTCCGTTCCGCCGCAGGGCGGGCGCAAGCATCCCCAGCAGGAGTTCCTGCAGGTGGACACGACCAACATCCTGTTCATCTGCGGCGGCGCCTTTGCCGGTCTCGACAAGATCATCTCCGACCGCGGCCGCAAGTCCACCATCGGCTTCAAGGCCAATGTGGTGGGCCCGGAAGACCGCCGCATCGGCGAGCTGTTCTCCGAGCTGGAGCCCGAGGATCTGCTGAAGTTCGGCCTGATCCCGGAATTCGTCGGCCGTCTGCCGGTCATCGCCACGCTGGAAGACCTCGATGAGGAAGCGCTGGTGACGATCCTGACCGAGCCGAAGAACGCTCTGGTCAAGCAGTACCAGCGCCTGTTCGAGATGGAGAACGTGGAACTGACCTTCCACGACGAGGCTCTCAAGGCGATTTCCCGCCGCGCCATCGAGCGCAAGACGGGTGCCCGCGGCCTGCGCTCAATCCTGGAGGCCATCCTGCTCGACACCATGTACGAGCTGCCCGGCCTCAAGGGCGTCAAGGAAGTTGTCATCTCGCCGGAAGTGGTGGATGGCAAGGCCCGTCCGCTCTACATCTACGAGGACCGCGCCGAGACCACGGCAACGAGCGCCTGAGCCTTCCGGTCTTGCGTTCACGCAGTTCTGAAATGCCGCCTCCGGGCGGCATTTCTGTTTCGTCCGGGGCGCGGAATGACGGTTTTTCGCTGCGTCTGGCGGGGGAGGGCGGATTGCGGCCCGGTCGTCAACAGGCAAGCTGAAGGGATATTGCTGCCTTGCCTTGACACCCATGGTGCGGGTGTCCACCTAATAGACCATGACGATGGTTTGGCGGCTGACATTCGTGCTCATGTGAGGCGGGATCAGCCGGCCCTCATCCGGACCACCCCGGGACCGGAGGGCCATCCCAAAAGCGCTGCATGCGGTCCCCCCTCCCGGGACACAGGCGTGCGGCAAGAAAGGAATGGACATGAGCGAATCTGAAACGCGCTCCCTCAACGAGGCGGAAAAGACGGTTTATCCCGTTCTGCCGCTACGCGACATTGTCGTGTTTCCGCACATGATCGTGCCCCTGTTTGTCGGCCGGGAAAAATCGATCCGCGCCCTCGAAGAGGTCATGACGTCCGACAAGCACATTCTTCTGGCCACCCAGATCAACGCGGCGGATGATGATCCGGCCACGGACCAGATCTATGAGGTCGGCACGCTGGCGACGGTGCTGCAGCTGCTGAAGCTGCCCGACAACACCGTCAAGGTGCTGGTCGAAGGCGGTGCCCGCGCCAAGATCACCAATTACACCGGCCGCGAGGACTTCTACGAGGCCGAGGCTGTCGTGCTGCCCGAGAAGGACGGCGAGAACATCGAGATCGAAGCTCTGACGCGCTCCGTCGTTGCCGAGTTCGAGAACTATGTGAAGCTGAACAAGAAGGTCTCGCCGGAGGTTCTGGGCACCATCAACCAGATCGAGGACTACTCGAAGCTGGCCGATACCATTGCCTCGCATCTGGCCATCAAGATCCCGGAGAAGCAGGACATTCTCGCCATCGTTTCGGTGGCCGAGCGTCTGGAGCGCGTTCTGGGGCTGATGGAGAGCGAAATCTCCGTCCTGCAGGTGGAAAAGCGCATCCGCTCGCGCGTCAAGCGCCAGATGGAGAAGACCCAGCGCGAGTACTATCTCAACGAGCAGATGAAGGCGATCCAGAAGGAGCTTGGCGACGGCGAGGATGGCCGTGACGAGCTGGCCGAACTGGAAGAGCGCATCAAGAAGACCAAGCTCAGCAAGGAAGCGCGGGAGCGCGCCCAGGCCGAAGTCAAGAAGCTGAAGCAGATGAGCCCCATGTCGGCGGAAGCCACCGTGGTGCGCAACTATCTGGACTGGATTCTCGGCATTCCCTGGGGCAAGAAGAGCAAGGTCAAGCACGACCTGTCACTGGCTGAAAAGGTGCTGGACACCGATCACTTCGGTCTCGACAAGGTCAAAGAGCGCATCGTCGAGTATCTCGCCGTGCAGGCCCGCGCCAACAAGCTGAAGGGGCCGATCCTCTGCCTCGTCGGCCCTCCGGGCGTCGGCAAGACCTCGCTTGGCAAGTCCATCGCCAAGGCAACGGGACGCGAATTCGTGCGCATCTCGCTGGGCGGCGTGCGCGACGAAGCCGAGATTCGCGGCCACCGCCGCACCTACATCGGCTCGATGCCCGGCAAGGTCATCCAGTCGATGAAGAAGGCCAAGCGCTCCAACCCGCTCTTCCTGCTCGACGAGATCGACAAGATGGGCATGGACTTCCGTGGCGACCCGTCTTCGGCGCTGCTGGAAGTGCTGGATCCGGAGCAGAACAGCACCTTCATGGACCACTATCTGGAGGTCGAATATGACCTTTCGGATGTGATGTTCGTGACGACGGCCAACACGCTGAACATCCCCGGCCCGCTGATGGACCGTATGGAGATCATCCGCATCGCCGGTTACACGGAAGATGAGAAGCTGGAGATCGCCCGCCGCCACCTGCTGCCGAAGTCCGAAAAGGACCATGGCCTGAAGGACGGAGAGTTCTCCGTCAGCGAAGAGGCCCTGCGTTTCGTGATTCGCCGCTACACCCGTGAGGCGGGCGTGCGTAATCTTGAGCGCGAACTGGCAACGCTGGCCCGTAAGGCGGTGAAGGACATCCTCATGACCGGCGTGAAGACGGTCGCCGTGGATGAGGAACTGGTCGAGAAGTATCTCGGCGTGCCGCGCTACCGCTATGGCCAGGCAGAGCTCGAGGATCAGGTCGGCGTCGTCACCGGTCTTGCCTGGACGGAAGTCGGCGGCGAACTGCTCACCATCGAAGGCGTCATGATGCCCGGCAAGGGCAAGATGACGGTGACGGGCAACCTGCGCGACGTGATGAAGGAGTCCATCTCCGCCGCTGCGTCCTATGTGCGCTCGCGTGCCGTCGACTTCGGCATTCAGCCGCCGCTGTTCGACAAGCGCGACATCCACGTGCACGTGCCGGAAGGCGCGACGCCGAAGGATGGCCCGTCTGCGGGCATCGCCATGGCCACCGCCGTCATTTCGGTCATGACCGGCATTCCGGTCCGCCGTGATGTGGCGATGACGGGCGAGATCACCCTGCGTGGCCGCATCCTGCCGATCGGCGGGCTGAAGGAGAAGCTGCTGGCCGCGCTTCGCGGCGGCATCAAGACCGTGATGATCCCGGAAGACAACGCCAAGGATCTGGCGGATATTCCGGACAGCGTGAAGAACGGGATGGAAATCATCCCGGTCTCCAGCATGGAGCAGGTCCTGAAGACGGCCCTGTTGCGCATGCCGGAAGCGATCGAATGGGATGAGGCGGCCCAGGCGGCTGCAACTTCTGATCAGCGTTCCAGCGACGATGATGCATCCGGTTTGATTGCCCATTGACGCGTGAATGCATGAAATAATGGGAGCCCCGGCCTGTGCCGGGGCTTTTTTCTTGGAGAATCGGGTGAAAACGGCGGTTTTCTGCGAAAAAATGGCTTGCTTTGCCGTCTGTTTCGCACGAATTTCCGGCCAGCGGCTTTGGCGAGAATCGCCTGCTTTCCGCCGTTTTGTAGAAAGGGACTGCTATGAACAAGAACGATCTGATCGCGGCCGTGGCTGAGAAGACTGGCCTGACCAAGGCTCAGGCCGGTGAAGCCGTCGACGCCACGTTCGACGCCGTGACCCAGGCGCTCAAGGGCGGTGACGAAGTCCGCATCATCGGCTTTGGCAACTTCTCGGTTTCCGAGCGTGCAGCCACCGAAGGCCGCAACCCGCGCACTGGCGAAACGATCCAGATCCCGGCTTCCAAGACGCCGAAGTTCAAGGCCGGCAAGGGCCTCAAGGACGCCGTGAACGCCTGAGGCAGTTCCGGAGCCTTTACCGGGCCGCCTTCGGGCGGCACGGTAAAGCGCGTGCGGCGCTGAGCCGCCACGTCCCGGCAGCATCTGCATCCGGAGCCTGGTGCTCAGCCCGCCCGAAAACCCGCGTATGGTCTCCATGCGCGGGTTTTTCCGTTCCGCCGGGCAAGAGGGAAGCGGGCAAGAGGGAAGCGGGCAGGGGGAGAGGCGGGCACCTGCGGCTGGCACCGGTGGCTGTAAAGCCAGGTCTTGCGATGCCGGCGTATCCCGCCCTGAAAACGCTCCAACGCCGCAAGGGCTTGAGCAGGGCGCAATGAGGGAAGTTGATTGCGGGAAGGTGTGAAACTGCGGTTTTCCGCCATCCGCAGCGCGTCTGCCGCGCCGCCATCAACAGGTTATCCAGAGCCCTCAGGAAAAGCGCTTGAAGGTCCCTTGGCCCTTGCCAAGCCGGATCATTGCCCCTAAAAGACGGGCTTCCGGATCGCCCTGATCCGGCTGGCCATCAGTGCCGGGCGGTTAGCTCAGTTGGTAGAGCGCCTCGTTTACACCGAGGATGTCGGGAGTTCGAGTCTCTCACCGCCCACCATCTTGTACCAAGCCGCCGAGCTGCTGACGCATCACGCCTTGAAAAGGCTCAAGCGACGCACGGGCTTGAGCAAATCCCTGACAATCAGCCGATCTGGCCTTTGCTGCGTTGGTGCAGCGGCCTCAAAGCGTGCTGTTTCCGTGCGGCTTCAGCATGTCAGTGTTATTGATTGCCTTGCCTGCCAAGTGCTTGTTTTATAATCTTATTGTGGAACATTGTGCAGTTTGCAGATAAATTTTTACTCCTGCCTAATTGCAAGTCCTTAAACTGCAGGGTGTGGCTTGTGAGGATTGCTGTATGAGCGTGCAGGACGTTTCAAGGAAATATGCGGTGACGCTGCGCGGCAAGGGCGGCGTTCCGATCGTCTTTGCCCATGGCCTCGGGTGTGATCAGACCATGTGGAAGGATGTAGCTCCCGCCTTTGAAGCGTCCAACCAGGTGATTCTGTTTGACCTGATCGGGTTCGGCAATTCGGATCACAGCTGTTTCAGCTATGAACGGTATCAATCGCTTTCCGATTATGCGGATGACTCTATCGAGCTGATTGAGCATGTCTGTTCCGAGCCGGTCATATTCGTTGGCCATTCCGTCAGCGCCATGATTGGCGTTCTGGCGGCCGGGAAGCGGCCGGATCTGTTCAGGCAGCTGGTGCTGATCGGGCCGTCCCCGTGTTATGTGAATGATGGCGCGTATCAGGGAGGCTTCAATGCGGCGGATATTGAAGGCCTGATCGAGGCAATGCGGTCGAACTATCTCGGCTGGACGAAAGGGATTGCGCCGCTGATCATGGGCAATCCGGAACGCCCGGAACTGACGGCGGTTCTGGAGGAGAGCTTCTGCCGGACGGATCCTGATGTCGCACAGCACTTTGCAGCCCTGACGTTCTGGAGTGACAACCGCAACGATCTGGCGTCTGTCACCACGCCGGCTCTGGTCATCCAGTGCTCCGATGATGTCATCGCGCCGCAGAGTGCCGGCCGCTATGTGGCCACGCAGATGCCCAATGCGCAGTTCGTCGAGCTCAAGGTTACGGGCCATTGCCCGCATGTGAGCCATCCTGCCGAAGTCATTGAAGAGATCAGGTGCTATGCCGGGCTCCCCATCCCCCTCAGCTGACGTCTCCGGGCTCCTTGACGCATGGTATGATGCTCCTTGCGCGCTTGCGGTCACGGATGCCTCATTCCGGGTGACCCGTGCCAACAGGCTGTTCTGCCGCCTTGCCGGAATTGACGAATCTGCAGCAGAGGGCAAGCGCCTCAGCAGCTTCTTGAGCAGGCCAAGCCAGATCTATTTCGAAAGTGTTCTGGCGCCGCTGCTGCACATAGAAGGCGCCTGTTTTGAAGTCGCGCTCAGCCTGCAGGCAGCGTCTTCGTCCACGCCCGTTCTGGTCAACATGACGGTCCGGACCGGGGTCTCGCCGCGGCTCTACGATGTGGCCGTTTTTCCGGCGCCGGAGCGGCGCTCCTTTGAAGAGCAACTGCTCAGCCTCAAAAGCGATGCCGAGCGGCGCGCCGCCTGGCTTGCCCAGCTTGAGGCTCTTTCAGGCATCGGGGCATGGACCTACGAGATCCGGACGGGACGGATGCTCTGGTCCGGCCGGACCTACGAGCTTTACGGAATCAGCAGCGGCACGGATATCGATCTGGAAACGGCTCTGCGGCCCTTTGCGCCCGCCGTCCGCAGGATGATCGAGGATATGCTGGCGCAGCCGGATCTGCCGAGCCTGGCGCCCGTGTCCCATGAAGTGGAGTTCAGCCATCCGTCAGGTTTGGTCCGCCGTTTCAAGATTGCAGGCCATGGCAGCGTCAACCAGCTCGGCGAGCCGGTGATTCAGGGCGTTCTGCAGGACATCACGGACGCCTATAACAGTCAGCTCGACCTGTGGCGCGCAGCCCATTTCGACCAGATCACCAACCTGGGCAACCGCTATCATTTCAATGCAGAACTGTCGGGCCGGACGGAGCCCAAGGGGAAGGCGGCTGAGTTCTTTCTGCTGATCATTGATCTTGATGGCTTCAAGGCCGTCAATGACACCTATGGCCACCGCGCCGGGGACGATGTTCTCAAGGAAGTGAGCCGCCGTATCAGCCTGTGTGCCAGCGCAGGAAGCTTTCGTCTTGGCGGCGATGAATTTGCGCTGATTGTTGACGCCCAGTCCGGAGTTGATGCGGTGAGAGCGCTGGCCCAGCATCTGCTGACGGATATCGCCCGTCCGATTGATATCGGGAAGGAGGCGGTCTGCGTCAGCGCATCCATCGGCATTGCGCACTATCCGTCCGACGGATGCGAAAGCGATCTGCTTCTGCACGCGGCTGATTGCGCCATGTATGCGGCCAAGAAAAACGGCAAGAATCAGTTCGCCATGTTCCGTCTTGAGGCGGGAGCGGACATCTGACGGTCCGGCCAGGGACTGCAGCAGACGCCTGCCCAGCAAAAAACCGGCGGAGTGATCCGCCGGTTTCTGTATGTGGAGGGCAGGGGGCTGCCCACCGGGTCTGATGTCAAGCGGCAGCGACAGCCCGCAGGAAGGTTTCGATGCGGTTGCGCAGGTCCTCGGTGCTCTTGGCGGTCTGGCCGGAGTTCTGCAGCACGTCTTCCGCTGTCTGTGCGGTGCGGGTTGCCCCGTCGGCGACGTGATGCATGTTTTCCGTGGCCATACGGGTTCCCTGAGCGGCTTCCTGAACGTTGGCGGAGATTTCCCGCGTCGCCTTGCCCTGCTCGTCCACGGCCCCGGCAATGGCGCCGGTGTAGCCATTCACCTCTTCCATGATGTCGGTGATCTCTTCGATCACGGCAACCGTTTCACGGGTCGAGGCCTGGATGGCGGAGATCTGCGAGGAGATTTCTTCCGTTGCCTTTGAGGTCTGGTTGGCCAGTTCCTTCACTTCCGCGGCGACGACAGCAAAGCCCTTGCCCGCCTCACCGGCGCGGGCCGCCTCGATCGTGGCGTTGAGGGCGAGCAGGTTGGTCTGTTCGGCAATCGCCTGGATAAGGCTGACGACCTCGCCGATCTTCTGAGCGGCAGCGTCAAGGCTGGCGACCTTCTGGTTCGACTGGGCGGCACTGGTGGTGGCTTTGCCGACGATGATGCTGCTCTGGCTGACCTGACGGTTGATCTCGCCGATGGAGGCGGAGAGCTCCTCTGCGGCCGAGGCGACGGTCTGCACATTGGCGGTGGCCTGTTCGGAGGCGGCCGCTGCGCTGCCGGAGGTTTCTTCCGTGCGTGTTGCGATCTGCTTCAGGGCAACAGCTGCCTCATTGAGGCGGCCGGTGTTTTCGGCGACGACACTGAGCGCCTGCTGCGACTCGACCTGGAAATTCTCGATCAGGCGGGCAATCGCCTCCTGGCGCTGATGCTCGCGCAGACGGTCGGCTTCGCTCTGGCTTTCCAGCTGCTGCCGGGTAAGGCCATTGTCGCGGAACACGTTGACGGACCGGATCATGTCACCGATTTCATCCTCGCGGCCCGTGCCGTCAATCTGCGAGCCGAAGTTGCCGTCAGCGATCTCCAGCATGCGCAGCGACAGGCTGCGCAGCGGGCGGGCGATGGAGCGGGCCACGAGAACGGCGAGCGTCACGCAGGCCAGAACCAGCACAGCCATGAGGCCGGCGCTGCTGATGGCCGTGCGCCAGTAGGCCGCGTTGATGTCTTCCAGAAGCACGCCGGAGCCCAGCACCCAGTCCCAGGGCTGGAAATAGGAGACATAGCTCACCTTCGGCAGCACCACGTTGTTCGGATCCTTCCAGGAATAGGCGACATAGGCACTGCCCTTCGCCTTCGCCTCCGTCACGAACTCACGGATGTGCTGCTTGCCATCTCCATCGGTGGAGTTGATCAGGTTCTTGCCTTCATTGTCAGGCTTGGCCGGATGGACGAGGCTGGTGCCGGCGGCATCATAGACGAAGACATAATCCTTGCCGGAATTATAGAGCATGCCGCGCAGGGCGTTGCGGGCAGCAAGCTGTGCGTCGGATTCGCTCATCTCGCCCTTGGCCGCGCGGGCCTGATAGGTGAGAGCCACATTCTGCGCCGCCTCAACAACACTCTTGATTTCCGTACGCTTGAAGGCGTTCAGGTTTTCGCCAAGTGCATAGAGCTGGTACGCAAAGGCAGCCGCGAAACACAGACTGAACAATCCGACCAGGGCATAGAGTTTGCCGCTGACAGTCTTGGGTGTTCCGAATTTCATTTTTAAAATTCCTCAGATGCAGGGTCCGTCCCAGCGGAACTATGCGGTCTATCGCTTAATAATTCAGAAAAACGCTACGTTAGTTTTATGTATTATCCTGGTTGCATCTGTCTGCGAATGTGAATCTCCGGGTGTGTGGTGGCTGGTGGTTTTCTGGATAAGTCTGCAGCTTTTTGCGCGCGGTGAGAATTTATCCACAGAGCTGCAGCCGATCCGCCGATGCGGGATGGCGGTTTTCTGCCTTTTTTGAAAAACAGGTCATTCGCCGGTTCAGGGGTGCTTGACTTCCGTCCGGGGCCGCCGTACATCGGCACCACTTCGCGGCGCCGGAAGGTTGCTGCGGGGGAAACGAAGCGGGTGTAGCTCAGTTGGTTAGAGTGCCGGCCTGTCACGCCGGAGGTCGCGGGTTCGAGCCCCGTCACTCGCGCCACTTACGAAACTTGATGAAGCCCCCTTTGCGGGGCTTTTTTCATGTCCGGTAAAAACTTTCCACGTTTATGAAATGCCCGCCCAGCGAGGCAGGGCTGCGGCGGTTGGCCGCGGCGCTGGGGGCTGGCCCGGATGGTGGGCCGGATGGTGGGCTAGGGCGTTTCGGAGGCTCGCAGGGGCTTTCCCAATGCGGTTTGCGCTCTAGCTTGTCTGTAAGAGGATATGTGTAGTGCTCTTCTGCCGTAGCGGAGGCATGGTTTTCCGGTGATGGCGGCGGCAGCTGGCTTCTGCAGGTGATTGCGCTGTCTGCTTTCGGCTCTTGCGTTGCCCATGCGCGTGAGCTAAGCGTGCGCTCGCATGTTGGTAAAATCGGGGCGTTTGACAGGCTCGAGTCGTACTCCTATGAGTGGGGCACGTGCCGGAACCACCGGATCTCCTCCCGATCCGGCCCGCCAAGTGCAAGGACGCGAAAGACATGGAAGATCTGTTGCGGGATTATCTCCCGATTGCCGTCTTCATCGGTATTGCGCTGGTCATTGGCCTGGCGCTGCTGGTGTCGCCGTTTTTGCTGGCCTATTCCAAGCCGGATCCTGAAAAACTGTCGGCCTACGAGTGCGGATTCAACGCCTTTGACGATGCGCGCATGAAGTTTGATGTGCGCTTCTATCTGGTGTCCATCCTGTTCATCATCTTTGATCTGGAAGTCGCTTTCCTCTTCCCCTGGGCGGTTGTGTTCGGGGATCTGGGCTGGCTCGGCTTCTGGTCGATGATGACCTTCCTTGGTGTGCTGACCATCGGCTTTATCTATGAATGGAAGAAGGGGGCTCTGGAATGGGACTGACCACGTCTTCGGGCACGCTGGTCGCACCCGCTCCGAAGGGTGTGATCGATCCGGCCACGGGCAAGCCCGCCGGGGCTTCCGATGCCTTCTTCATGCAGGTCAATGACGAACTGGCCGACAAGGGCTTTCTGGTCACCTCGACCGAGAGCCTCATCCAGTGGGCCCGCACCGGCTCGCTGATGTGGATGACCTTCGGTCTGGCCTGCTGCGCCGTGGAAATGATGCAGATGTCGATGCCGCGCTATGACGCGGAGCGCTTCGGCTTTGCTCCGCGCGCCAGCCCGCGCCAGTCCGACGTGATGATCGTCGCCGGCACGCTGACCAACAAGATGGCGCCCGCGCTTCGCAAGGTCTACGACCAGATGCCGGAGCCGCGCTACGTCATCTCCATGGGCTCCTGCGCCAATGGCGGCGGCTATTATCACTATTCCTATTCGGTGGTGCGCGGTTGCGACCGCATCGTGCCGGTTGACATTTATGTCCCGGGCTGCCCGCCGACGGCAGAGGCGCTGCTTTACGGCGTGCTGATGCTGCAGAAGAAGATCCGCCGCACAGGCACGATCGAACGCTAAGGCCGTCCGGGCGCAAGGCCCGGGCAGCACCGTGTAGAATGCAAGGGTGCGGGTTGAGGGATCCGCACCGTCAGGTCCGGAAGGGTCGGGAACAAAACGATGGACGAGACGCTGAAGGAACTCGGCGAGCATATCGGGCTGGCGCTGAAGGACCGGTTGTTGTCGTGGCAGGTTGCCTATGGCGAGCTGACGCTGACCGTTCCGGCCCAGGACATCATCGATGTGGTGCGTTTCCTGCGCGATGACGCGAGCTGCAAGTTCGTCAATCTGACGGACATTTGCGGTGTGGATTATCCCTTCCGCGACAAGCGCTTCGATGTCGTCTACCACTTCCTGTCGCCGGTGCAGAACCAGCGCATCCGCGTGAAGGTGGCGACCGACGAGGACACGCCGGTTCCGTCGCTGACGCCCGTTTTCCCCGGTGCCGAGTGGTTCGAGCGCGAAGCCTACGACATGTACGGCATTCTCTTCTCCGGCCACCCGGATCTGCGCCGCATCCTGACGGACTACGGCTTCGACGGCCATCCGCTGCGCAAGGACTTCCCCGTAACCGGTTACGTGGAAGTGCGCTATGACGACGACAAGAAGCGCGTCGTCTACGAGCCGGTCCGGCTGACACAGGAATTCCGCAACTTCGACTTTCTCTCGCCCTGGGAAGGCACGGACTACGTGCTTCCCGGCGATGAGAAGGCAACGACGAATTAAGGGCGGGCGGCATGGCTGAGGCTCAGGTTCGCAATTTCAACATCAACTTCGGTCCGCAGCATCCGGCGGCGCACGGCGTGCTGCGCCTTGTGCTGGAACTGGACGGCGAAGTGGTGACGCGCGTTGATCCGCATATCGGCCTGCTGCACCGCGGCACCGAGAAGCTGATCGAGCAGAAGACCTATCTGCAGGCGGTTCCCTATTTCGACCGCCTCGACTACGTGGCGCCGATGAACCAGGAGCATGCCTTTGCCCTGGCGGTGGAGCGTCTGCTCGGCATCACCGTGCCGATGCGCGGGCAGCTGATCCGTGTGCTCTACTCGGAAATCGGCCGTATCCTGTCGCATCTGCTCAACGTGACGACGCAGGCCATGGACGTTGGCGCGCTGACGCCGCCGCTCTGGGGCTTCGAGCCGCGTGAAGAGCTGATGGTGTTCTATGAGCGGGCCTGCGGCGCGCGCATGCACGCTGCCTTCGTCCGGCCGGGCGGCATCCATCAGGATCTGCCGCGCCAGCTGCTGGATGATATCTGGGACTTCTGCGATCCGTTCCTGCAGACGCTGGACGATATCGACGGGCTTCTCACCGACAACCGCATCTTCAAGCAGCGTAACGTCGATATCGGCGTTGTGACTCTGGAAGAGGCCTGGGCCTGGGGCTTCTCGGGCGTCATGGTGCGCGGCTCGGGCGCTGCCTGGGACCTGCGCAAGTCGCAGCCCTATGAGTGCTACGGCGATCTCGACTTCGACATTCCGATCGGCAAGAACGGCGACTGCTACGACCGTTATCTCATCCGCATGGAAGAGATGCGCCAGTCGATCCGCATCATGAAGCAGTGCCTTGAGCGCCTGACCAAGGAGACCGGTCCGGTCTCGTCCACCGATGGCAAGATCGTGCCGCCGAAACGGGGCGAGATGAAGCGGTCGATGGAAGCGCTCATCCACCACTTCAAGCTCTATACGGAAGGCTACCACGTGCCGGCCGGCGAAGTTTACGCCGCCGTGGAAGCGCCGAAGGGTGAGTTCGGCGTCTATCTCGTGGCGGATGGCACCAACAAGCCGTACCGCTGCAAGATCAAGGCGCCGGGTTACAGCCATCTCCAGGCGATGGATTTCCTCTGCCGCGGGCATCAGCTGGCCGACATTTCCGCAGTGCTCGGCTCGCTCGATATCGTGTTCGGGGAGGTCGACCGCTAGGGAATGGATCTGACAAGAGCCCCGATCTGCGTGGACAAGGCCAGCGGCGCCATCTCGGATGCGACGCCGGTGGAGCACGCGGGACTGGTGCTGACACGGATGGCAGCCAAGGCGCTGCGGCCGCTGGACGATCTGGGGTTCTCGCATGCGGCGCGGCTGATCCGCTGCCTGCTGCCAAGCCGCCGCAAGGTGGCTGTCAGGTTCACGCAGGACATGACGTTCTGCTTCCCTTATGGCGACGGCTATTGGGGGCTTCTGCTGGATCCTCGCGATACCTACGAGGAAGAGGTGGAGGCGCTGCTGCTGGCGGTGAAGGATTGTGAGTACGCCTTCATCGATTGCGGTGCCAATTACGGATACTGGTCGCTGAAGGTGACCAGCGAGCGGTTTGGCCGGCACAAGGCGGCCGCCATCGAGCTGGATCCCGCCAGTTTCGCGCTGCTTGAGGCGAATGTGGCGGCGAACGGCGGCAGGGTCACCTGCCTTAACCGGGCGGTGGCCGGACGGGATGACGATGTGCTCCGTTTCTACGGGGCCAAGCATGAGGCGCGATCCGTTGTGCCTCAGGCCGGTGTGGAGCCGAAGGGCGAGGTTCTTTCGGTCACGCTGGACCGCCTCGTGGACGATGGACACATTCCGCAGGAGGGGCCGCTGGTCCTGAAGCTGGATGTGGAGGGCATCGAGATCGAGGCGCTGCGCGGTGGTGTGGCGCTTCTGATGCGCGATGTGCTCGTGATCTACGAGGAGCATGGCAGCGACCGCAGCCATGCCGTTTCGCGCTACTTGCGCGAGGACTGCGGAATGCGGTTGTTCGGCCATGCCGGACACGACTTTTTTGAACTCGGCCCGCTCGGTGAGCTGGACCGTATCAAGACCAACCGGCGCAGAGGTTACGACTTCTTCGCCACACGCAGCCGCTTCTGGCTCGACCGTCTCGAATCCCTCGCAAGAGGGTAGGGGTGCCGGGCAGGACCGGAGTGGCAGCGGCCCACAGGGCACGGAACGGGGAAAAGGACCATGGCGGTTCGCAGACTTGCCGCTGAACAACCTGAAAGCTTTGCTTTCACGGCGGAAAATCTCGCTTGGGCGAAGAAGGTGATCGACCGTTACCCGGCTGGCCGTCAGGCCTCGGCCGTGATCCCGCTTTTGTGGCGCGCACAGGAACAGAACGAAGGCTGGGTGAGTGAGCCGGCAATCCGCTACATCGCGGAAATGCTGGGCATGCCGCACATCCGCGTGCTGGAAGTGGCGACGTTCTACACCATGTTCCAGCTGCAGCCGGTGGGCAAGAAGGCGCATATCCAGGTGTGCGGCACCACGCCCTGCCAGCTGCGCGGCGCGGAAGACCTGATCCGCGTGTGCAAGTCGAAGATCGCCGCTCATGCGCATGATCTGTCGGCTGACGGCAATTTCTCCTGGGAAGAGGTCGAGTGCCTTGGTGCCTGCGTGAACGCGCCCATGGTGCAGATCTTCAAGGACACCTACGAGGACCTGACGCCGGAGAGCCTTGAAAAGCTCATCGACGACATTTCCGCCGGCCGCGAAGTGACGCCCGGCCCGCAGATCGACCGCCGTTTCGGTGCTCCCGAAGGCGGCCCGACGTCGCTGACGGACATTGCCGACGACACGCAGGGCGTTCTTCCCGTACCGCATGTGGTGGATGGCGCCGAGAAGGCTTCGCACGCCTTCGCCGGTCCGTCGATCAACGGTGGCGGCAAGGATTTCAACGGCGTACCGGATTCGGCTGAAGTGTCAGTTGCGCGTGTGAAGGCCGAAGTGGCTGCCCGCAAGGCTGCTGAAGCCGCAGCCAAGAACGAGGGGTGAGAGAGGCAAGATGCTGAAGGATCAGGATCGGATCTTCACCAATATCTACGGCTTGCACGACTGGGGCCTTGAGGGCGCCCGCAAGCGTGGCCATTGGGACAACACCAAGGGGCTGATCGAAAAGGGCCGCGACTGGATCATCGAGGAGATGAAGAGTTCGGGTCTGCGCGGGCGCGGTGGCGCCGGCTTCCCGACCGGCCTCAAGTGGTCCTTCATGCCCAAGGCCAGCGACGGCCGCCCGTCTTATCTGGTGGTCAATGCGGACGAGTCCGAGCCGGGCACCTGCAAGGACCGCGAGATCCTGCGCCACGACCCGCACACGCTGGTCGAGGGCTGCCTGATCGCCGGTTTCGCCATGGGCGCCATTGCCGCCTACATCTATGTGCGCGGTGAGTTCATCCGTGAGCGCGAGCGCCTGCAGGCTGCCATCGACCAGGCCTATGACGCCGGGCTGATCGGCAAGAACAACAAGAACGGCTACGACTTCGACATCTACGTCCATCACGGCGCAGGTGCCTATATCTGCGGTGAAGAGACCGCGCTGCTCGAAAGCCTTGAGGGCAAGAAGGGCCAGCCGCGCCTGAAGCCGCCGTTCCCGGCGAACGTCGGCCTCTATGGCTGCCCGACCACCGTGAACAACGTGGAATCGATCGCCGTTTCCCCGACGATCCTGCGCCGTGGCGCGGTCTGGTTCTCCGGTCTCGGCAAGCCGAACAACGCGGGCACGAAGCTGTTCTGCGTGTCCGGCCACGTCAACCGTCCCTGCACGGTCGAGGAGGAGCTGGGCATTCCGTTCAGCGAACTCATCGAGAAGCACTGCGGCGGCATTCGCGGCGGCTGGGACAATCTGCTGGCGGTGATCCCGGGCGGCTCGTCCGTTCCCTGCCTCACCGGCGAGCAAATCAAGGACACGGCCATGGACTTCGACACCCTGCGCGGCCTCGGCTCCGGCCTCGGCACGGCGGCGGTGATCGTCATGGACAAGTCCACCGACATCATCAAGGCGATTGCGCGCCTCAGCTACTTCTACAAGCACGAGAGCTGCGGCCAGTGCACGCCGTGCCGTGAAGGCACCGGCTGGATGTGGCGCGTCATGGAGCGCATGGTCAAGGGCCAGTCCTCACGCGAGGAAATCGACATGCTGTTCAACGTCACCAAGCAGGTGGAAGGTCACACGATCTGCGCCCTTGGCGATGCGGCAGCCTGGCCGATCCAGGGCCTGATCAAGAACTTCCGGCCAGTGATCGAGGCCCGCATTGACGACTACGTGGCCAAGACCAAGGCTCCCAAGGCCTTGGCTGCGGCAGAGTAACCGGGAACGGAATTCGGAGACAGGCGATGACAAAGCTGATCATCGACGGCAAGGAAGTTGACGTCCCGGCGGATTACACGCTGCTGCAGGCCTGCGAGGAAGCAGGCGCGGAAGTGCCGCGTTTCTGCTACCACGACCGGCTTTCGATTGCCGGCAACTGCCGCATGTGCCTTGTGGAAGTGAAGGGCGGGCCCCCGAAGCCGACCGCCTCCTGCGCCATGGGCGTGCGTGACCTCAGGCCCGGGCCGAACGGCGAGCCGCCGGTGGTGCTGACCAAGAGCCCGATGGTCAAGAAGGCCCGCGAAGGGGTGATGGAGTTCCTGCTCATCAACCACCCGCTGGACTGCCCGATCTGTGACCAGGGCGGTGAGTGCGATCTTCAGGACCAGGCCATGGCCTATGGTGTGGACAGCTCGCGCTTTGCCGAGAACAAGCGCGCTGTCGAGAACAAGCACCTCGGCCCGCTGGTCAAGACCATCATGACCCGCTGCATCCACTGCACGCGCTGCGTCCGGTTCACCACGGAAGTTTGCGGCGTTGCTGACATGGGCCTGATCGGCCGTGGCGAAGATGCGGAGATCACCACCTATCTGGAAGCTGCGCTGTCCTCCGAAATGCAGGGCAACGTGGCCGACCTGTGCCCGGTGGGCGCGCTGACGCACAAGCCTTACGAATTCAATGCCCGTCCCTGGGAACTGGTGAAGACGGAGAGCATTGACGTCATGGACGCGCTCGGCTCTGCCATCCGCGTCGACACCCGTGGCCGCGAAGTGATGCGCATCATGCCGCGCCTCAATGACGAGGTGAACGAGGAGTGGCTTTCGGACAAGTCCCGTTATATCTGGGACGGCCTGAAGACGCAGCGACTCGACCGGCCCTACGCCCGCAAGGACGGCAAGCTGGTTCCGGTGAGCTGGAGCGAAGCCTTCCAGATCATCGCGGACAAAGTGAAGGCCACCACTGCTGACAAGATTGGTGCGCTCGCCGGCCAGCTGTCCAGCGTCGAAGAGATGTTTGCGCTGAAGAGCCTGATGGACAGCCTCGGTGTGAAGAACCTCGACAGCCGCTTCCCCGGCTCGCCGCTGCATCCCAAGCATGGCCGCGCCAGCTATCTGTTCAACGCCACGGTTGCCGGGATCGACGAGGCCGATGCCATCGTTCTGATCGGCACCAACCCGCGCCTCGAAGCTCCGGTGCTCAACGCCCGTCTGCGCAAGCGCTGGGTCAAGGGCAATGTCGAGATTTCCGTGATCGGCCAGAACGCCGATCTCACCTATCCGGCCACCTACAAGGGCGCTGGCCCCGACACGCTGGCTTCGCTCATCGACGATGCGTCCTTCCTCGCCGGTGCGACGAAGCCGCTCATCATCGTGGGTCAGGGCGCGATCAACCGTCCGGACGGGGCTGCTGTTCTGTCGCTGGCGGCCAAGCTCGCCCAGTCGCGCGGCGCGGTCCGGGAAGACTGGAACGGCTTCAGCGTCCTGCACACGGAAGCAGCTCAGGTCGGCGCGCTCGACATCGGCTTCGTGCCGGGCGAGGGCGGTCTGTCGACCGGCCAGATCCTGGCTGAAAACAGCCTCGACGTGCTGTTCCTGCTGGGCGTCGACGAGATCGAGATCCCGGCCGGTGCCTTCGTGGTCTATCAGGGCACCCATGGTGACAAGGGCGCACACCGCGCCGACGTCATCCTGCCGGGTGCTGCCTATACCGAGAAGTCCGGCCTTTACGTGAACCTTGAGGGCCGCGTCCAGCTGGGCGACCGCGCCGGCTTCCCCCCGGGTGAAGCGCGTGAAGACTGGGCCATCCTGCGTGCCCTGTCGGCGGTTCTCGGCAAGGCTCTGCCGTTCGACAGCCTGGCGCAGCTGCGCGCCAAGCTCTTCGAGGCATTTCCGCACATGGCGGCCATCGACACCATCGCAGCCGGCAATCCGGCTGACGTGGAGGCTCTGGCCGGCCTTGGCGGCAAGACCAACTCCGTCGCCTTCACCAATGTGATCAGCGACTTCTATCTGACGAACCCGATCGCCCGCGCGTCGAAGGTCATGGCGGAATGTTCCGCACTGGCCAAGTCGCGCCTGGCGGCGGCAGCGGAATAAGGGGCAGGGGACAACGATGTCGGAGTTTATGACGACCTACGGCTGGCCGTTCCTCTGGATGGCGTTCCAGAGCGTGCTGCTGATGGTGGTGCTCCTCGTGATCATCGCCTACATCCTCTATGCCGACCGCAAGATCTGGGCTGCCGTGCAGATCCGCCGGGGCCCGAACGTGGTCGGCCCCTGGGGGCTGCTGCAGTCCTTTGCCGACCTTCTGAAGTTCGTGCTGAAGGAGCCGGTCATTCCGGCGGGCTCCAACAAGGGCCTGTTCCTGCTGGCGCCGCTCCTCACCGTGCTTCTGGCGCTCAGCGCCTGGGCCGTGGTGCCGGTGGCCGATGGCTGGGTGATTGCCGACATCAACGTGGGCATTCTCTATATCTTCGCCATCTCCTCGCTCGGCGTCTACGGCATCATCATCGGCGGCTGGGCCTCCAACTCGAAGTATCCCTTCCTGTCGGCCCTGCGCTCTGCCGCGCAGATGGTGTCCTATGAAGTCTCCATCGGCCTCGTCATCGTCACCGTGCTGCTCTGTGCCGGCTCGCTGAACCTGACCGAGATCGTCAATTCCCAGAAGACGGGTCTGGCGACGGCCGTTGGTCTGCCTTGGCTGTCGATCCTGAACTGGTACTGGCTGCCGCTGCTGCCGATGTTCGTGGTGTTCTTCATTTCGGCCTTGGCCGAGACGAACCGCCCGCCCTTCGATCTGGCGGAAGCAGAGTCGGAGCTCGTGGCCGGCTTCATGGTGGAATATGGCTCCACCCCATACATGATGTTCATGCTCGGCGAGTATGTGTCGATTGCGCTGATGTGCGCGATGATGACCATCCTGTTCATGGGCGGCTGGCTGCCGCCGGTGGATGCGGCTCCCTTCACCTGGGTGCCGGGCTTCGTCTGGTTCCTGCTGAAGTCGCTGCTTGTCTTCTTCATGTTCGCCATGGTGAAGGCAATGGTCCCGCGCTACCGCTACGATCAGCTGATGCGTCTGGGCTGGAAGATCTTCCTGCCGCTGTCGCTGATCATGGTTGTGGTTGTCGCCGGCGTTCTGCAGGTGATGGGCTGGGCCCCGTAAGGCCATGGATATTTCCGTCGCCGGGTTGATTGGCGCAGCCATCGGGTTGTACATCGGCTGGCTCGACTACGGCATCCTGAACGGGCTGCTGTCGGCGATGGTCGAAAAGAACAAGCGCAAGGGCGGCGGATGGGCCGTACGGTTCGAGCCAGTCCTGCGCAAACTGGTTTTCATCCTTCCGGTCACCCTCTTTCCGGTGATCGGGTATCTGGCCGCGTTTCAGCTTGTAGGCTGAGCGGCAGGAAGGCAAAGAGGCTCTGGCGATGGGACTTGATCAGGCCATAAAGTCGCTGTTCTTGAAGGAGTTCGTATCGGCGTTCTTTCTCGCCATGCGCTATTTCTTCAAGCCGAAGCCGACTGTGAACTACCCCTTCGAGAAGGGGCCGGTGAGCCCGCGTTTCCGCGGCGAGCATGCCCTGCGGCGCTATCCCAACGGGGAAGAGCGCTGCATCGCCTGCAAGCTGTGCGAGGCCATCTGCCCGGCGCAGGCAATCACCATCGAAGCCGGCCCGCGCCGCAACGATGGCACCCGCCGCACCACCCGTTATGACATTGACATGGTCAAGTGCATCTATTGCGGCTTCTGCCAGGAAGCCTGCCCGGTGGATGCCATCGTCGAGGGCCCGAACTTCGAGTTCGCCACCGAGACGCGCGAAGAGCTTTACTACTCCAAGGAAAAGCTGCTCGCGAACGGCGACCGGTGGGAGCGGGAAATCGCCCGCAACATCGCAATGGATGCGCCCTACCGCTGAGGCGGCAGGCACAAGAAACAAGACCCCTGGCCGCTGCATGAAGCGGGCAGGGGATGCGCGGAACCGGCCGGCCGGCGGGGGACGCAAGAATGAGCCAAAGGCAAGAGCCCGAGACAGGCAGGTCCTGACATGATCCTGAAAGCCCTCTTCTTCTATCTGTTTGCCGGAGTGACCGTGGCATCTGCCTTCATGGTCATCTCGTCGCGCAATCCGGTGCACTCGGTGCTGTTCCTCATTCTGGCCTTCGTCAATTCGGCTGGTCTGTTCATCCTTCTGGGGGCCGAGTATCTCGCCATGCTGCTGATCGTCGTCTATGTCGGCGCGGTGGCGGTGCTCTTCCTCTTCGTGGTGATGATGCTGGACGTCGACTTCGTCGAGCTGCGGCAGGGCTTCCTGCAGTACATGCCGGTCGGCGCGCTGGTTGGGCTCATCCTGCTGGTCGAGCTGCTGATGGGCGTTGGCGCCTGGGTGATCGCGCCGGACCTGCTGGGGCATGGCTCACAGCCGATCCCGCCGCTGGATCAGGTGTCCAACATCGAGGCCATCGGCCAGGTGCTCTACACCAAGTACATCTTCTTCTTCCAGGTTGCCGGGCTTGTGCTGCTGGTGGCGATGATCGGGGCCATCGTCCTGACGCTGCGCCACCGTGAGGGCATCAAGCGCCAGAGCGTTCCGGCTCAGGTTGCGCGCAACAAGGAAACGGCCATCGAGATCCGCAAGGTCGAGCCGGGCAAGGGCATTTGACGCGGGAAACCGCGGTTTTAAACCCGGGCAGGGGCATCTGATGCTCTTCTGCCCGGATCGGGGTAAACGAGGGAGCACTGCGAGGCGCCCATGGAAATCGGTCTGTCGCACTATCTGTCGGTCGCGGCCATCCTGTTCACGATCGGGATCTTCGGGATCTTTCTGAACAGGAAAAACGTGATTGTCATCCTGATGTCGGTGGAGCTGCTGCTCCTCGCCGTCAACATCAACTTTGTCGCCTTCTCCACACACCTGGGCGATCTCATGGGCCAGATTTTCACCATGCTGGTTCTGACCGTGGCGGCCGCCGAGGCTGCCATCGGCCTCGCCATTCTGGTCGTGTTCCACCGCAACCGCGGCTCCATTGCCGTGGAAGACATCAATGCGATGAAGGGGTAACGGACGGATGTTGTATTCAGCGATCGTCTTCCTGCCCCTGATTGGCTTCCTGATTGCCGGTCTCTTCGGGCGTGTGATCGGGCATACGGCCAGCGAGTACATCACCAGCGGTCTGGTGATCATCTCGGCCGTGCTGTCCTGGATTGCCTTCTTCACTATCGGCTACGGCGAAACCGCGCTTGTCGAAGTGGAGATCCTGCGCTGGATCTCCTCCGGCGCGCTTGATGTCGCCTGGTCGCTGCGCATCGACACGCTTACCGTGGTGATGCTGGTGGTGGTGAACACGGTGTCGGCTCTCGTGCATGTCTATTCCATCGGCTACATGCACCACGACCCGCACCGCTCGCGCTTCTTTGCCTATCTGTCGCTCTTCACCTTCGCCATGCTGTCGCTGGTGACGTCGAACAACCTGCTGCAGATGTTCTTCGGCTGGGAAGGCGTGGGCGTTGCCTCCTATCTGCTCATCGGCTTCTGGTACAAGAAGCCCTCGGCCAATGCGGCGGCCATGAAGGCCTTCGTCGTCAACCGCGTCGGTGACTTCGGCTTTGCCCTCGGCATCTTCGGCGTCTTCATGATGTTCGGCACCATCAACCTGCCGGAAATTTTCGCCAATGCGCAGGCCGTCGTTGGCGGCCACGGGGCAGAGGGCGCTGACCACGGCGCGGCGGTGCTGAACTTCCTCGGCCATCCGCTCGATGCCCACACGGCGATGACGGTTGTCTGCCTGCTGCTGTTCATGGGTGCCATGGGCAAGTCGGCGCAGTTCCTGCTGCACACCTGGCTGCCGGACGCGATGGAAGGCCCGACCCCGGTGTCGGCCCTCATTCACGCCGCCACGATGGTGACCGCGGGTGTGTTCATGGTCGCCCGCCTGTCGCCGCTGTTCGAGCTGTCCCATACGGCGCTGATGGTTGTGACCTTCTTCGGTGCCACGACCGCCTTCTTCGCGGCAACGGTCGGCCTCGTGCAGAACGACATCAAGCGCGTGATCGCCTATTCGACCTGTTCGCAGCTCGGCTACATGTTCGTGGCGCTCGGCGTCGGAGCCTATTCGATCGCCGTATTCCACCTGTTCACGCACGCCTTCTTCAAGGCGCTGCTGTTCCTCTGCGCCGGTTCGGTCATCCATGCCGTGTCGGACGAGCAGGACATGCGCAAGATGGGCGGCCTGCGCAAGCATATCCCGTTCACCTACTGGACCATGTTCATCGGCACGCTCGCCCTCACGGGTGTCGGCATTCCGCTCACGCACATTGGTCTGGCCGGCTTCCTGTCCAAGGATCTGGTGATCGAAGCCGCTTATGCCGCTTCGTCGGGTGCGCATGCCAATGCCTTCGCGCTCTACGGCTTCTGGATGACGGTGGTGGCCGCAGGCCTGACCTCCTTCTACTCCTGGCGCCTGACCTTCATGACCTTCCACGGCAAGCCGCGGGCTCCGGTGGATGTGATGAAGCACGTGCATGAATCCCCGATGGTGATGCTGGCTCCGCTGTTCATCCTGTCCATCGGTGCTGTTCTGGCGGGCATGCTGTTCTACAGCCAGTTTGCCGGCGAGGGCTACGATGCCTTCTGGAAGGGTGCGCTGTTTACCGGTACCGAGAACCACATCCTGCACGCCATCCATGACGTGCCGAAGTGGGTCAAGGTTTCGCCCTTCGTCATGATGGTGCTTGGCCTCGCGACCGCCTGGTATTTCTACATCCGCTCGCCCGAGACGCCCAAGCGCCTGGCTGCCGAGCATGAGGGCCTCTACAAGTTCCTGCTGAACAAGTGGTACTTCGACGAGCTCTACAACGTCATCTTCGTGCGTCCGGCCATGTGGATCGGCCGCCAGCTCTGGAAGAAGGGTGATGGCGAGATCATCGATGGCTACGGTCCCGATGGCGTTGCCGCCCGCGTCCAGAATGTCACGTCCTGGGTCGTGCGCCTGCAGACCGGGTATCTCTATCACTATGCTTTTGCGATGCTGATCGGTGTGGCGGCGCTCGTCACCTGGTCGATGTTCACCGGCGTTTCGACCGGCGGGGGAGCGCACTGATGATCGATTGGCCGATCCTGACACTGACCACATTCCTGCCGCTGGCAGGTGTGCTGGCCATTCTCCTGGTGCCGGGAGACGATGACGGGGCAAAGCGCAACATCCGCATGGTTGCGCTGGTCACCACCATCTTCACCTTCATCCTGTCGCTGTTCATCTGGGGCGCCTTCGACTACGCCAACCCGGGCTTCCAGCTTGTCGAAAGCAAGGAATGGCTCGGCGGCAACATCGGCTACCGCATGGGCGTCGATGGCATCTCGATGCTCTTCGTCATCCTGACGACGTTCCTCATGCCCTTCTGCATCCTCGCCTCCTGGGAGAGTGTTCAGAAGCGCGTGAAGGAGTACATGATCGCGTTCCTCATTCTGGAAACGATGATGATCGGCGTGTTCTGCGCGCTGGATCTAGTGCTCTTCTACGTCTTCTTCGAGGCGAGCCTGCTGCCGATGTTCCTCATCATCGGCGTGTGGGGCGGCAAGCGCCGCGTCTATGCCAGCTACAAGTTCTTCCTCTACACGCTGCTCGGCTCCGTGCTGATGCTGGTGGCCATCATGTCCATGTACTGGACGGCCGGCACCACCGACATCGCCGCCCTGATGCGCCATCCCTTCGCGGAGAATGCGCAGACGTGGCTATGGCTCGCCTTCTTCGCCAGCTTCGCGGTGAAGATGCCGATGTGGCCGGTGCACACCTGGCTGCCGGATGCCCACGTGGAAGCGCCGACAGCCGGTTCCGTGATCCTGGCCGGCGTGCTGCTGAAGATGGGCGGCTACGGCTTCCTGCGCTTCTCGCTGCCGATGTTCCCGCTGGCGAGCGAGATGTTCGCGCCGCTCGTGTTTACTCTCTCTGTCGTCGCCATCATCTACACCTCGCTGGTGGCGCTGGCGCAGGAGGACATCAAGAAGCTCATCGCCTATTCCTCCGTCGCCCACATGGGCTACGTCACCATGGGCATCTTCGCGATGAACATGCAGGGCCTGCAGGGCGCGATCTTCCAGATGCTGTCGCATGGTATCGTCTCCGGCGCGCTCTTCCTCTGCGTCGGCGTGATCTATGACCGGATGCACACCCGCGAGATCTCGGCCTATGGCGGCCTTGTCAACCGGATGCCGGTCTATGCGGTGATCTTCCTGATCCTGACCATGGCCAATGTCGGCCTGCCGGGCACCAGCGGCTTCGTCGGTGAAATCCTGACGCTGATGGGTGCCTTCGAGGCCAACACCTGGGTTGCCTTCTTCGCAGCCACCGGCGTGATCCTCTCGGCGGCCTATGCGCTCTACCTCTACCGCCGCGTTGTCTTCGGCGCGCTGGACAAGGAGAGCCTGAAGTCGATCCTCGATCTCGACCTCCGCGAGAAGGTGCTTCTGGTGCCGCTCGTCGTTCTGACCATCTTCTTCGGCTTCTATCCGTCGCCGGTTCTGGATGTGACGGCGGCCTCGGTGGAAGCCCTGATCACCAATTACAATGCAGCCATCGAGGCGGCTGGCCCGGCGCAGCAGGCACATGTTCCCGCTGCTGCCCATGCCAGCCACTGATCCCGACTGGACGAAAGACGCGCGCAATGTCTGAAACCACTCAATTGCCCGACCTTCTGCCCGTACTGCCGGAGATCTTCCTCTCTGCGGGTGCCCTCGTGCTGCTGATGATTGGCGCCTTTGGCGGCAAGAAGATCAGCTTCCTCGTCAACGGCATGGCCATGGGCCTGGTCGCTGCGGCAGCGCTCTTCGTGCTGCCCTACGGCGCCCAGCTCGGGACGACCTTCCACGGCGCCTTCATTCTGGACGGCTTTGCCTTCTACATGAAGCAGCTGGTGCTGATCGGCTCGTTCTTCGCCATCGCCATGTCCTGGGCCTATGCCAAGAGCCAGTCCTTCGACCGGTTCGAGTATCCGGTGCTGATCCTCCTGGCCACCGTCGGCATGATGCTGATGCTCTCGGCCAATGACATGATCGCCCTTTACCTTGGCCTCGAGCTGCAGAGCCTGTCGCTCTACGTGGTGGCTGCGATCAACCGGGACTCCGTGCGTTCCACGGAAGCCGGCCTCAAGTACTTCGTGCTGGGTGCCCTGTCCTCGGGCATGCTGCTCTACGGTATCTCGCTGGTTTACGGCTTCACCGGCCATGTCGGCTTCCCGGAAATCGCAGCCGTGCTGACGAAGGAGGGTGCTTCCACCGGTCTCGTCTTCGGCCTCGTCTTTATGCTTGCTGGCCTTGCCTTCAAGATTTCGGCCGTGCCGTTCCACATGTGGACGCCGGACGTCTATGAAGGCGCGCCGACGCCGGTCACCGCCTTCTTTGCGGCAGCTCCCAAGGTTGCGGCCATGGGCCTTCTGGTGCGCGTCGTCATCGACGTGTTCCAGCCGGTTGCCCATGACTGGCAGCAGATCGTGGTCTTCGTCTCCATCGCCTCCATGGTGCTGGGTGCCTTTGCCGCCATCGGCCAGACCAACATCAAGCGCCTGATGGCCTATTCCTCCATCGGCCACATGGGCTATGCGCTCGTCGGTCTTGCCTCCGGCACGGAACAGGGTGTGATGGGCGTCATCGTCTACATGACCGCCTATCTGGTCATGACCCTCGGCGCCTTCGCCTGCATCCTCTCCATGCGCCGCAAGTCGGGCATGGTGGAAGAGATCAGCGAGCTGTCCGGCCTGTGGAAGTCCAACCTGCCGATGGCGATCCTGCTCGCCTGCATCATGTGGTCGCTGGCCGGTCTGCCGCCCTTCATCGGCTTCTTCGCCAAGTGGTACGTGTTCTCGGCCGCTGTCGAGGCAGGGCTCTATCCGCTGGCGATCATCGGTGTTGTCGCTTCGGTGGTGGGTGCCTACTACTACCTGCGTGTCATCAAGGTGATGTTCTTTGATGAGCCGGCCGAGAAGTTCGAGCCGATGCCGGTGGAACTGCGGGTCGTGCTGGGCCTGTCCAGCATCGGTGTGCTGTTCTTCTTCGCCGGTGCGTCCAGCTTCATTCCGATCGCCACGGCGGCGGCCAAGAGCCTGTTCTGAGCCTTATGAGCGGGACATTGCAAGAATTTGGCCCGGTGCCTTGCGCACCGGGCTTCCGTTTTGAAAGGCACTCCGCGCTGGAGTCCACCAACACCCGTGCCATGGAACTGGGCCGGGCAGGGGAGGTGGGCGGCCTGTGGGTGCTGGCGGATGTGCAGACCGGCGGACGCGGCCGGCGCGGCCGGGCCTGGGTGTCGCCGAAGGGCAACCTCTTTGCCTCGGTGCTGCTGATCGATCCGGGCCCGCGTGACCGGCTGGGCGAGCTGCCCATGGTGGCCGCCGTTGCGCTGGCCGAGGCCGTGGACCGGGCGGTCGGCTTCATCGGCCTTGCACGGCTGAAGTGGCCGAATGACCTTCTGGTGGATGGCGGCAAACTTTCCGGCATCCTTCTGGAGGCTCAGCCGCTCAGTGGCGGCCGCACCGGGGTCGTCTGCGGGTTCGGTGTCAATGTGGCGGCTCATCCGCAGATCGAGGCCTATGCCACGACGGATCTGACCGCGCTTGGCTTCCGCGTTTCGGCGCAAGTGATGTTCGAGCGGCTGGCGGAACAGTTCGCCCTCTGGCTCGGCCATTGGCAGCGCGATGGTTTTGATCCGGTGCGGGATGCCTGGATGAAACGGGCGCTGCGGCTGGGCGAGAAGATTGCCGTGCGCATGGGGGAAGAGCTGATAGAAGGCCGCTTTGCCGAAATCGATACGCGCGGGCAGATGGTTCTCGTGCTTGACAACGGCAGCAAAAAAACAATTTCGGCCGGAGATGTTTTCTTCGGAACCACAGGCTGACCGCACGCAACAGACTGTGCGGACATGAATATGCAAGGAGCACACCGTATGGCGGATGCCAACGAAATCGTCTTCCTGCCGCTTGGCGGCGTTGGCGAAATCGGAATGAACCTGGGCCTCTATGGCTATGGCCCGGACGGCGACCGTACGTGGCTGATCGTGGATTGCGGCGTCACTTTTGCAGGCCCCGACCTGCCGGGCATCGATCTGGTGCTGCCGGACATCCGCTTTCTGGAAAGCGAACGCAACCGCATTGCCGGCATGGTGATCACCCACGCGCATGAAGATCACTACGGCGGCATCATGCACCTGTGGCCGCATCTGCGGGTGCCGGTCTATGCCACCGCCTTCACCGCCGGTCTGCTGGAAGCAAAGATCGAGAACGAGCCGGGTGCCGAAGAGGTTCCGGTGACGCTTGTGAAGCAGGGCGACCGGCTGAAGATCGGTGCCTTCGATGTCGAATTCATCGCCATGTCCCACTCCATCCCCGAGCCCTGCGCCCTGGCGCTGCGCTTTCCAGAAGGCATGGTGGTGCATACGGGCGACTGGAAGATCGACCGTACGCCCGGCGTCGGCAAGCCGATCGACCTTGACCGCCTGGCCGAGCTTGGCCGGGAAGGGGTGACCGCCCTCATCTGCGACAGCACCAACGCCTACCGGGAAGGCTTCAGCCCCTCCGAAGGCGATGTGGCTGGTGAACTGACGAAGATCATGAAGCGGTCGAAGCATCGCGTCGCCGTGACCACCTTCTCGTCCAATGTCGCCCGCATCCGCGCCATTGCCGAAGCCGCAGCTGCTTCGGACCGCAACCTTGTCGTCGTCGGCCGCTCCATGCGCCGGGTGATCGAGGTGGCCGGAGAACTGGGCTATCTCGATGATCTGCCGCCGTTCCTCGATGAGGACAGCTACGGCTTCCTGCCGCGCGAGAAGACAGTGCTGCTTTGCACCGGATCGCAAGGCGAAGTCCGCGCCGCCCTTGCCCGCATCGCGGCGGGCGAGCACCGCAACATTGCCCTGTCAAAGGGCGATGTGGTGATCTTCTCGGCCCGCACCATTCCGGGCAACGAGAAGGAAGTGGGCGCCATCGTCAATAATCTGGCCAAGTCCGGCGTCGAGATCGTCACCGACCGGGACGGGCTTGTGCATGTCTCCGGCCATCCCCGTCAGGGAGAACTGGCCGAACTCTACAAGCTGCTTCAGCCAAAGGTGGTGGTTCCCGTCCACGGCGAACCGTTCCATCTTGCAGCTCACGGCGAGTTCGCCCGCTCGCAGAAGATCAAGTCGGTGGTGGTGGCTGGCAACGGCGACATCATCCGCCTGGCGCCGGGCCGTGCCGAAGTCATCGATGAAGCGCCGTTCGGCATCACGGTGGTGGATGGCAGGATCATGGGGGATCCAGAGGAGACCGGCGTGAAGGAGCGGCGCAAGCTGTCCTTCGCAGGGGCTCTGGTGGTGTCTCTGGTGATCAACAAGACCGGCGATCTTCTGGATGATCCGGCCGTCGCGCTCTTCGGCATTCCGGAAGTGGATGGCGAAGGCGACGAGATGGAGGAGATCGTCATCAAGGCCGTGCACGGTGCCTTCGGCAGCATTCCGAAGGCCCGCCGCAAGGACCCTGATCTGGTGAGCGAGGCGGTGCGCCGTTCCGTGCGCTCCAGCGTCAACGACGTCTGGGGCAAGAAGACGCTCTGCAAGGTGCTCGTCTCCCGGGTATGATGACCCGGAACGGCCCCTTGGGAGAGGGGCCGCAGGCACGCGCTGGCGCGTGGCGGGCCATGTGACAACAGGCCCGCCGGGCGAAGGAGGAAAGATGATCGGACGACTGAACCACGTGGCCATTGCCGTCAGCGACATTGACGCGGCCGCCGCCGTCTACCGCGACACGCTGGGGGCCGATGTCACGGCCAAGGTGCCGCAGCCGGACCATGGGGTGTCGACGGTTTTCATCAACCTGCCCAACACCAAGATCGAGCTGCTGGAGCCGCTCGGCGAAAACTCTCCCATCCTGAAGTTCCTTGAGAAGAACCCGTCCGGCGGTATTCATCATGTCTGCTACGAGGTGGATGACATTCTGGCCGCGCGTGACCAGCTTCTGGCCCGGGGCGCGCGCGTGCTGGGCGATGGCGAGCCGAAGATTGGCGCCCATGGCAAGCCGGTGCTGTTCCTCCACCCGAAGGATTTTCTCGGCACCCTGACCGAACTCGAACAAGCCTGAAGGATTTGCAATGTCGATTGCCTACGGCCTGGCTGTCTATTTCATGATGTGGTGGATCCTCCTCTTCGCCGCGCTGCCCTTCGGCGTGCGCACGCAGGAGGAGGAGGGCAAGGTCGTCCCCGGCACGGTGGAAAGCGCCCCGGCGCGCCACCGCATGTGGCGGGTGGCCATGTGGAACACGGTGGTGACGACCATCGTCTTCGCCGGTTTCGTCTGGCTGCGCCAGTCTGGCCTCACGCTGGACGACATTCCGCTGCCGGGTCCGAGGTGAGGACGCTTGTGCTGTAGGGAAGTGCAATCTGACGCAGCGTCTGGAATCCCTTGGGGTGGAGTCCTGACCTTCCTGTGAAGTGGGATGATATGCCGGTTGAGGCGGCTGCCGTAGAGTCAGTTATGCGGGGCGTCTTTGCGTCGTGGTGATTGAGGCGGGAACCGGCTTGACTGCCTGTTTCTGTCTTGTCTGGTCAGGAAGATTATTCCTGCCTCATCGATCGAAATGACGGCAGATATAGTGTATCAACTCTTCCGTATTCGTCATGCCATGACTTGATCATGGCATCCACCCCGTGATCTTTCACTGTTTTCAGGGGCGGTATTTTCTTCTTCCTTTTCCGTTATACGCAAGGGCATGGATGCCATGATCAAGTCATGGCATGACGGAGTGGGGTTTTGCTTGGCTGAGGGCGGGGGCTGCTGAAAAAAGCCGCAACCGCTCATATCCAAAAATCCCGCCCCAAAATCCGGACGAAAAAAAAGCAGGACTTGCGTCCTGCCTCTTTAAGTTCCGCGTCTAAACTCCCCCGTTTTACACCAGTGCTCTTTTAAGCTTCTGGTGCCGGCTGCGAACCCGAAGGTGCGCCTGGGGGATCTTCCTCCCAAGACTCAGACCGCGATGCCTCTTTTCAGTGGCTCCGAACGTTGAAAATCAACGTCCTGTTCTTATGAAAGTGGAAACTAGCGCATCGACACAAACTTGTCACTATTTTGAGCGCATAAGCACAAACTTTTTGCATGCCGCTTTATGATGCGGTTTGCCGGCTTCGGAAAATGGCGGCCTGAGCGGCGCCGGAGTGCGGGAAACGGCGGATAACCGCGCATTTGGCGGCAAGGGGCTTGAGTTTTTGCCGCACCTGCGGTTTCTCTCAGGCCGTCCCGCATATGGGCCCGGCTTGCGGGCCAAGCAAGACCAGAGAGAGACCATGCGCCTGTCCCGCTTTTTTCTGCCGATCCTGAAGGAAACCCCCAAGGAAGCGGAAATCGTTTCGCACCGCCTGATGTTGCGTGCCGGCATGATCCGCCAGCAGTCCGCAGGCATCTATTCCTGGCTGCCGCTTGGTTTCCGCGTGCTGCGCAAGATCGAGAAGATCGTCGAGGAGGAGCAGAATCGCGCCGGCGCCATCCAGCTCCTGATGCCGACGATCCAGTCTGCCGACCTGTGGCGCGAAAGCGGGCGTTATGACGCCTATGGCAAGGAGATGCTGCGCATCGAGGACCGGCACGAGCGCGAGATGCTGTTCGGCCCGACCAACGAGGAGATGATCACCGACATCTTCCGCGGCTATGTGCGATCCTACAAGGATCTGCCGCTGAACCTCTACCACATCCAGTGGAAGTTCCGTGACGAAGTGCGCCCGCGCTTCGGCATCATGCGCGGCCGTGAGTTCCTGATGAAGGATGCCTATTCCTTCGACATCGACAAGGAAGCCGCGCGTCACGCCTATAACCGCATGTTCGTCGCCTATCTGCGCACCTTCGCCCGCATGGGGCTGAAGGCCATTCCGATGCGCGCAGACACCGGCCCGATCGGCGGCGACATGAGCCACGAGTTCATCATCCTGGCCTCGACCGGCGAAAGCGCCGTGTTCTGCGACAAGAGCCTGCTGGACATGCCGGCCCCTGCCGCCGAGACGGATTTCGCTTCCGATCTGACGCCGCTGGTCGACCAGTGGACGACGCCTTATGCGGCGACGGAAGAGATGCACGACGAAGCCGCCTTCGCCGCGCTGCCTGCCGATGCGCAGGTGTCGGCCCGTGGCATTGAAGTGGGTCACATCTTCTATTTCGGCACCAAGTATTCCGAAGCCATGGGCGCGAAGGTCATGACCAAGGAAGGCACGGAAGTGCCGGTGCACATGGGCTCCTACGGCGTTGGCGTGTCGCGCCTGATGGGCGCGCTCATCGAAGCGAGCCACGACGAGGAAGGCATCATCTGGCCGGCCTCCGTCGCGCCGTTCCATGTGGGCCTCGTCAACCTCAAGCCGGGTGACGCTGACACCGATGCGGCCTGTGAGGCGCTGTATCAGCGTCTTGAAAATGCCGGGATCGAAGTCCTGTATGACGACGTCGACACCCGCGCCGGTGCCAAGTTCGCCACCATGGATCTCATTGGCCTGCCGTTCCAGCTGATCGCCGGACCGCGCGGCCTCAAGGATGGCGTGATTGAAGTGAAGGAGCGGGCCACGGGAGCCCGCGAAACACTCACCATCGACGCGGCCTTCAACAAGGTCCGGGAAGCACTGGCTCTCTGAGCCGGCCGCTTTCCGGCTCCCGCATCTGGGGGATAAGGGACCGGGCGCACAGGATTTCCTCCGCCCGGTCTTGTACTATCCGCAGTGACCACCGATCTGCCGCTTGTGGCCTTTTGGCCAGCGGCTCCGGACGCAAGGCAGAGCATGAGCGGACCCAAGGACGTTTCCGGCAAGGGCAAGAACACCAAGGCAGCGCAGGATTCCCGCGCGCCGGGCAAGGCCTTTGCCCCTTTCGAGTGGATGCTGGCCGGGCGCTATCTGCGTTCGCGGCGGCGTGATTCCTTCATTTCCGTCATCGCCGGCTTTTCCTTTGCCGGAATCACCCTTGGCGTTGCCACGCTTGTGATCGTGATGGCGGTGATGAACGGCTTCCGCTCCGAGCTTCTGTCGAAGATCCTTGGCATCAACGGCCACATGCTGGTGCAGCCCATCGATCAGCCGCTGACGGATTTCGATGCGGTCGCTTCACGCCTGCAGGGCGTTGAGGGCGTGGTGGCGGCTGTGCCTTTCGTCGAAGGCCAGGCGCTGGTCACCGGGCCCGCCAACAGCCTCGGCGCGCTGGTGCGCGGCCTCTACGAGCAGGATCTGAAGCGCCTGCCGCTGGTGGCCGGCAACATCCGCATGGGCACGCTGGAAGGCTTTGACACGGGCGAGGGCGTTGCCATCGGCACACGGCTCGCCGCGCAGCTCGGCCTGACCATCGGCGACAATCTTGCCATCATCTCGCCGCGCGGAACGGTGACGCCGATGGGCGTGACGCCGCGGCGCAAGTCCTATCCGATCACGGCGATCTTCGAGATCGGCATGTCGGAATATGACGGCACCATCGTCTTCATGCCGCTGAAGGAGGCGCAGAGCTACTTCAACATGGACGACCGGGCGACGGGCGTTGAAGTCTATGTGAAGGACCCGGACAGCGTCGGCCGCATGCGTGCTGCCGTCGAGGACGGGGCAGGGCGCCCGGCTTTCGTCACCGACTGGCGCCAGCGCAACATCACCTTCTTCTCGGCGCTGGAGGTGGAGCGGAACGTGATGTTCCTGATCCTGACGCTGATTGTCGTCGTGGCCGCGCTCAACATCATTTCCGGCCTCACCATGCTGGTGAAGGACAAGGGCAAGGATATCGCCATCCTGCGCACCATGGGGGCGACGCGCGGCTCGATCCTGCGCATCTTCGTCATCACGGGGGCCAGCATCGGCGTGGTCGGCACCATCTCCGGCTTCCTGCTGGGCCTGCTCGTGTGCCTCAACATCGAGAGCATCCGTCAGGGCATTTCCTGGCTGACCCAAACCCAGCTCTTCGACCCGACGCTTTATTTCCTGTCCAAGATGCCGGCGGAAATGGATACGGGCGAAACCATCATGATCCTCATCATGGCGCTGGTGCTGTCGCTGCTGGCAACGCTCTATCCCGCCTGGCGGGCAGCGCGGCTCGACCCGGTGGAGGCGCTGCGTTACGAATGAGCAGCACGACCGGCACTGCCCCAGCACCCTCCGCAAGACCAGCCAAGAGCCCGCCCATGTCCGTTCCGGCGCTGCGCCTTTCCGGTGTTTCCCGTGTCTTCCACGAAGCCGACCGCAAGCTTGAAATCCTGAAAGGCGCCGAGCTGACGCTGGACGGTGGCCAGATGGTGGCGCTTGTCGCGCCCTCCGGCACCGGCAAGTCCACGCTGCTGCATCTGGCCGGCCTGCTGGAGCGTCCCGATGAGGGCGAGGTCTATGTGGGCGGCAAGGCCTGCAGCGCCATGAGCGATGATGAGCGCACGGCGATCCGGCGCAATGACATCGGCTTCGTCTACCAGTTCCACCATCTCCTGCCCGAATTCACGGCGCTGGAGAATGTGATGATGCCGCAGATGATCCGCACGCTGCCGAAGAAGGTTGCGGCGGAGCGGGCGGCGCAGCTGCTCGACTACATGCGCCTTGGCGAGCGCGGCAGCCATCACCCGTCCGAGCTTTCCGGCGGTGAGCAGCAGCGTGTTGCCATCGCCCGTGCGGTCGCCAACGCGCCGCGTCTGCTGCTGCTGGACGAGCCGACCGGCAACCTCGATCCGGAAACGGCTGCCTATGTGTTCGATGCGCTCTATGCGCTGGTCCGGGCTTCCGGCGTCGCCGCGCTCTTTGCCACCCACAACATGGAACTGGCCGGGCGCATGGACCGGGTCATCACCTTGCGCGACGGCAAGGTGGTGGATCTCTGACACTCGCTCAAGGGGAGTGCCGGCAGCTTAATCACTTCGGCACGGCGTTTCCTCCCCCTCTCCCCCTCAAGGGGGGAGATGAACTGGAGCCTGACTGGCTGTCCGTTTCAAAAACCACCCGGTGCAGAGTGTAGTGCCCCTCCGGTACCAGCATCTGCATGCCTGGCTCCCTAAGAGATCTCTGTTCACAGTCTGTTCACTATGGCTGATGCTTTTCGCCCGCTCCCTCCGGGGTGGGCTTTTTTGGTCTTGAAAGGTGAACGGGAAGAGAACAAAATAGATACATATTGAGCTTCCAGCTCAGATGACTTGATCCAAGAGGAGGTATCCATGACCTTTTTCGCAAGAGACGTCGCAGCCTTCGGTTCGCTGGTCATTTTCGTTGCCACCATCGCCGTCTGGGGCGAGGTGCTGTTCGCCGTTCACTGATCCTGCCATCTGATGCTGGCAAAGCGTTGCTCCGGCATCGGCAGCGAGGGAAAGACATGGCCGCGGACTTCTGCGGTCATCCAAAGAAAACAGGCGCTGCCATGGCGCATTTCCCGCTTCCTGCAGCCTGCGGGGCTCGACAGGGCAAGGGCTGAGCGTTCATGGTAGGGGACACAGTTTCAAGGGCTGGCGCTTGCGGGTGCCGGCTGCCGGCAGGCCGGTTTCCGGTTGCCTGAAAGTGAAGTCCCATGTCTGCAAATCCCGGTTTCGTTCACCTGCGCGTCCATTCGGCCCTGTCGCTGCTGGAAGGCGCGCTGCCGATCAAGAAGCTGCTCGACCTGGCCAAGGCCGACGCGCAGCCGGCGCTGGCGATCACCGACACGGGCAACCTGTTCGGTGCTCAGGAGTTCGCCGGCAAGGCCTGGGGCTCCGGTATTCAGCCCATCATCGGCTGCCAGATTTCCGTCGCCTTTGACGAGGAGGGCGGCGATGACCGCCGGGGCGATCCGGCGCTGTTTGACGTGGTTCTGCTGGCCATGAGCGAACGCGGCTACGGCAACCTGATGGAGCTGACGAGCCGCGCCTTCCTCGACACGCCCACGGGCCAGCTGCCGCATGTGCCGCAGGCCTATCTCGAATCGCATGCGGAAGGGATCATTCTCCTGACCGGCGGCGCGAGAGGCCCCATCGGCAAGGCGCTGCTGACCGGCAACCGCACGCTGGCGCAGGCGCGGCTTTCCCGGCTGGCGAAATCCTTCGACGGGCGCTGCTACGTGGAGCTTCAGCGCCACGGCATGGCCGACGAACGGCGCACGGAATCCGGGTTCATCGATCTGGCCTATGACATGGGCCTGCCGCTGGTCGCCACCAACGAGGCATTCTTCCCCAAGCGCGAGGACTATGAAGCCCATGACGCGCTGATCGCCATTTCCGAAGGCCGGGTGATCTCGGACGAGGAACGCCGCCGCCTGACGCCGGAGCATTATTTCAAGTCCCGGCAGGAGATGATCGAGCTGTTTGCCGATCTGCCGGAGGCGGTGGAGAACACCGTCGAGATTGCGCTGCGCTGCCATTACCGGCCGCTGAAGCGCAACCCCATCCTGCCACGCTTTGCCGGGGCTGATGCAGACCCGGAGGAGGCCGAACAGGCCGAGTCGGCCGAATTGAAGCGCCAGTCCCGGGAAGGCCTTGCCGAGCGCCTGCGCGTCCATGGCCTTGCTGATGGGCTGACGGAAAAGGACTACTGGGACCGGCTCGAATTCGAGCTGTCGATCATCGAGCGGATGAAGTTCCCCGGCTACTTCCTCATCGTGGCCGACTTCATCAAATGGGCCAAGGCGCATGACATTCCGGTGGGGCCGGGCCGTGGTTCGGGTGCAGGCTCGCTGGTGGCCTGGGCGCTGACCATCACCGACCTCGACCCCATGCGCTTCTCGCTGCTGTTCGAGCGCTTCCTCAACCCGGAACGTGTGTCGATGCCGGACTTCGACATCGACTTCTGCCAGAACCGGCGCGAAGAAGTGATCCGCTATGTGCAGGAGAAATATGGCCGCAGCCAGGTGGCGCAGATCATCACCTTCGGTTCGCTGCAGGCCCGCGCCGTGCTGCGCGACGTCGGGCGCGTCTTGCAGATGCCCTATGGCCAGGTGGACCGGCTCTGCAAGCTGGTGCCTGCCAATCCGGCGAACCCGGTAACGCTGGCGCAGGCCATCGCCGACGAGCCGCGCCTGCGCGAGGCGGCCCGCGAGGAAGAGGTGGTTGAGCGCCTTCTGGAAATGGCGCAGAAGCTGGAAGGGCTGTACCGCCACGCCTCCACCCACGCCGCCGGTGTGGTGATCGGCGACAGGCCGCTCGAACAGCTGGTGCCGCTCTACCGCGATCCGCGCTCCGACATGCCGGTGGCGCAGTTCAACATGAAGATGGTGGAAGAAGCCGGGCTGGTGAAGTTCGACTTCCTCGGCCTCAAGACGCTGACCGTCATCGACACGGCGCTGAAATTGATCGCGCGCAAGGGCGTCCATATCAAGATCGAGGAAGTGCCGCTGGACGACGAGAAGACCTACCGTCTTCTGGCCGCCGGCGAAACGGTGGGCGTGTTCCAGCTGGAAAGCCAGGGCATGCGCCGCGCCATCGCGGGCATGAAGCCCGACCGTTTCGAGGACATCATTGCGCTGGTGGCGCTGTACCGGCCGGGCCCGATGGAGAACATTCCGGTCTATAACTCGGTGAAGCACGGCGAGCTGGAGCCCGACTACCTGCACCCGCTGCTGGAGCCGATCCTGAAAGAGACGAATGGCATCATCGTCTATCAGGAGCAGGTGATGCAGATCGCTCAGGTGCTCTCCGGCTACTCGCTCGGCGAAGCCGACCTTCTGCGCCGCGCCATGGGCAAGAAGATCGCCGCCGAGATGGAGGTGCAGCGCGCCCGTTTCGTTGACGGTGCGGTGGAGCGCGGCGTCGACAAGGATCAGGCCGGCACGATCTTCGACCTTGTGGCCAAGTTCGCCAACTACGGCTTCAACAAGTCGCACGCGGCAGCCTATGCGCTCGTTTCCTATCATACGGCCTGGCTCAAGGCGAACCACCCGGTGGAGTTCATGGCCGCGTCCATGACGCTGGATCTGGGCAACACGGACAAGCTCGGTGACTTCCGCCAGGAAGCCCGGCGCATGCGGATCGAGGTGATGCCGCCGTCGATCAACCGCTCCATGGTGCATTTCGACGTGGACGAGGGCCGCATCGTCTATGCCATGGGCGCCATCAAGGGCGTGGGCGAGCAGGCGGTGCAGCATATCGTGGACGCACGCGGCGACCGGCCATTCCGCAGCCTCAGCGACTTTGCCAGCCGCATTTCGCCGAAGTTCCTCAACAAGAGAACGCTGGAAAGCCTTGTCAACGCAGGGGCGTTTGACTGTATCGAGCCGAACCGCGCCCGCGTGTTCGAGGGCCTCGACCGCATCATGGGGCTGGCGCAGCGCACCGAATCCAACGCAACCCTTGGCCAGAACGACATGTTCGGCGGGGCAGGGGTGGAGGAGGAGTTGCAGCTGCCGGAGGTGAACGGCTGGCTTCCGGCGGAGCGGCTGCAGCGCGAGCATGCGGCCATCGGCTTCTATCTGTCGTCTCATCCGCTCGATGAATATGCGCCGCTGCTGGAGCGCATGCGGGTGCAGATGTGGGCGCAGTTCTCCGAGGCGGTGAAGCGCGGCGCCTCGGCGGGCCGTCTTGCCGGAACCGTGATCTCCAAGCAGGAGCGCAAGACCAAGTCCGGGAACCGCATGGGCATCGTGCGTTTCTCTGATCCCACGGGCCAGTTCGAGGCGCTGCTCTTCTCCGAAAAGCTCGCCCAGTTCCGCGACGTGCTGGAAGTCGGCAAGTCGATGGTGGTGCTGGTCAACGCCGACATGCGCGATGACGAGCCCTCCATCCGCATCGAGCAGGTGGATCCGGTGGAGGTGATGGCTGCCCGCGTGCAGAAGAGCCTGCGCGTCTTCCTGCGCGACCCGCGCCCGCTCAAGAGCCTGTCGCGCCACCTCGGCGTCAAGGGCGAGGGGGAGGTGAACGTGGTCGTGCTGCTGGACGAGGGCAAGCGCGAGGTGGAAGTCCGTCTTCCGGGCCGCTACCGCCTGTCGCCAGAAATCGCCGGCGCGCTGAAGGCCGTGCCGGGTGTCACGGACGTGCAACTGGCCTGATCCTGCACCGGAAAACGGCGGGCGAGGCTGTTAAAACCTGTCATTTGCGCTTGTCATGGCGCGGATGCGCGCATATAAGGCGCCCATTCCACACACGGGGGAAGGCTTTGGCTTGTCCATTTGCCGTTCCGGTGTCTGCTTCAGCCTCAGGCTGCTGCTGCACGCTCCCCGTGGAGGTTCAACCGGAAAAATATGGAGTTCAGGGCCATGGCATTGCCCGATTTCACCATGCGTCAGCTGCTCGAAGCTGGTGTGCACTTTGGTCACCAGAAGCACCGCTGGAACCCGCGCATGGCGCCGTACATCTTCGGCGTTCGCAACGACATCCACATCATGGATCTCGGCCAGACCGTTCCGCTGCTGCACCAGGCTCTCAAGGCCGTCAGCGACACCGTTGCCAAGGGCGGCCGTGTTCTGATCGTCGGCACCAAGCGTCAGGCTCAGGAAGCTGTTGCCGAATCCGCACGCAACTGCGCGCAGTACTTCGTCAACGCCCGCTGGCTCGGCGGCATGCTGACCAACTGGAAGACCATTTCCGGTTCGATCCAGCGCCTGCGCAAGCTCGAAGAGACCCTGTCCACGGACACCTCGGGCCTGACCAAGAAGGAAAAGCTGTTCATGGACCGCGAGCGCGAGAAGCTCGAGCGGAACCTGGGCGGCATCAAGGACATGGGCGGCCTGCCGGATCTGATCTTCGTGATCGACACCAACCGTGAAGCCATCGCCATCCAGGAAGCCCGCCGTCTGGGCATCCCGGTCGCCGCGATCCTCGACTCGAACTGCTCGCCGGAAGGCATCACCTATCCGGTCCCGGGCAACGACGACGCCGGCCGTGCGATTGCGCTGTACTGCGACCTGATCGCCCGTGCAGCTCTCGACGGCATTTCCCGCGCCCAGGGTGGCATGGGCATCGACGTCGGTGCTTCCGAGTCCGCTCCGGTCGAGCCGGCTCTCGACGCTGAAGAAGAATCGGCTGACGCCTGATTCTGTTGCAGGTGCGGCGCCCGGCGCCGCACCTGTTCTGACCCTGGCAGCGGCCTCATGGCTGCGCCGTTTTGAGGTCAGGCGCGGCAATGCCGCTGACGGAGGCCCCTCTTGCGGGAACCGTCATAAAGGCGCGGTTGGCCATGGGCTAAACCGTGCGAAGCTTTAACTCCGATTCACGAGGCTACCATGAGCATTACCGCAGGAATGGTGAAGGATCTGCGCGAGAAGACCGGCGCAGGCATGATGGACTGCAAGGCTGCTCTGACCGAAACCAACGGTGACATGGAAGCAGCGATCGACTGGCTGCGTGCCAAGGGTCTCGCCAAGGCTGCCAAGAAGGCCGGCCGCGTGGCTGCTGAAGGCCTGGTTGGCGTTGCATCCAAGGGCACGACCGCTGCCGTCATCGAGCTGAACTCCGAAACCGACTTCGTGGCCCGTAACGACGGCTTCCAGGCTCTGGTGCGCGATGTCGCCGCCGTTGCCCTGACCGCTGGCGGTGATGTCGAGGCGATTTCCGCTGCCGGCTACCCGGGCTCCGACAAGTCCGTTGACGCATCCATCAAGGATGCCATCGCCACCATCGGCGAGAACATGACCCTGCGCCGCGCAGCCGTCCTGTCCGTCAACGACGGCGTTGTCTCCACCTATGTCCACAGCGCCATTTCCGATGGCCTCGGCAAGATCGGCGTGCTCGTCGCGCTCGAGTCGGCCGGCGACAAGGACAAGCTGAACGCTCTGGGCCGCCAGATCGCCATGCACATTGCCGCCACCAGCCCGCTGTCGCTGAACGTCGACCAGCTGGACCCGGCCGTTGTGGAGCGTGAGCGCGCCGTGTTCATCGAGCAGGCCCGCGAATCCGGCAAGCCGGACAACATCATCGAGAAGATGGTCGAAGGCCGTATCCGCAAGTTCTACGAGGAAGTCACCCTCGTGAAGCAGGCTTTCGTCATCGACCCGGACAAGACCGTCGAGCAGGCTGTTGAGGCTCTCGGCAAGGAACTTGGCACCGCAGTCACGCTCTCCGGCTTCGTCCGCTTCGCTCTCGGCGAGGGGATCGAGAAGGAAGAGACGGACTTCGCGGCAGAGGTCGCCGCGGCGGCCGGCCACTAAGCCCAGAGGGCGCCGGATCAAACCGGCGCCTTTTTTTTGACAGCCCTTTTTTTCACGATCATTGAACCGGAAGGTATGCCCATGTCCAAACCGCTGCGCTGGCGCCGTGTGCTTCTGAAACTCTCGGGCGAGGCCCTGATGGGCAGCCAGTCCTTCGGCATCGATCCGGCAGTGGTCGAGCGGATCGCGCTTGAGATTGCCAGTGCGGTGAAGCTGGGTGCGCAGGTGGGTGTGGTGATCGGCGGCGGCAACATCTTCCGCGGCGTGGCTGTTGCGGCCAAGGGCGGCAACCGCGTCACCGGTGACCACATGGGCATGCTGGCGACGGTCATGAACAGCCTGACTGTGGCCGACGCCCTGCGCCGCCACGACATTCCGGCCCGCGTGCTTTCGGCCGTGCCGGTGCCCTCCATCTGCGAAACCTTCACCCAGCGCGGTGCCGAGCGCTACATGGAAGACGGCGACGTGATCGTCTTCGCCGGCGGCACGGGCAACCCGTTCTTCACCACCGATTCCGGCGCGGCGCTGCGTGCTGCCGAGATGAAGTGCGATGCCTTCCTGAAGGGCACGCAGGTGAACGGCATCTATTCGGAAGATCCGAAGATCAATCCGGATGCGGAGCGCTACACCGAACTGACCTATGAGGACGTGATCACCCGCAACCTCAAGGTCATGGACACGACGGCCATTGCGCTCGCCCGTGACAACAAGATCCCCGTGATCGTGTTCTCGATCCACACCCCCGGCGCTCTGGTGAGCGTTCTGGAAGAGCGCGGCCTCTACACGGTCGTCAGCTGATTTTCCGAAGGACGGGGGGCTTTTCCGGCCTTCCCGGCATCAGGAAAAGCAGAGTGGCGGAATGCGGCTTGCGCATCCGCCTGTCTCCTGCTTATTCAGGGGCTCTGCCTGAGTTGGTCTTGTCTTTCGGCGAGACTGTGCCATGTTTGCGCCGCGCCAGCAAAGCGTGAGCCAACGAAAAACAAAGCGAGGAAGTTATGCCGGTTGAAGGTGTCGATCTCAAAGATCTCGAGCGTCGTATGCAGGGCGCACTTGGTGTTCTGAAGACCGAACTTGCGGGCCTTCGCACCGGCCGTGCTTCCTCCAGCATGCTGGATGCCATCGTCGTCAATGCCTATGGCCAAGCCATGCCGATCAACCAGGTTGGCACCGTCTCCGTGCCGGAGCCGCGCATGGTCGCGATCCAGGTCTGGGACAAGGGCATGGTCAGCGCTGTTGAGAAGGCGATTCGCGAGTCGAGCCTTGGTCTCAACCCGGTGATTGATGGCCAGCTGCTGCGCCTGCCGATCCCGGAGCTGAACGCCGAGCGCCGCCAGGAGCTGATCAAGGTCGCGCACAAATATGCCGAGGCCGCCAAGGTCGCCATCCGTCACGTGCGCCGCGACGGCATGGACATCATCAAGAAGCTGGAGAAGGATGGCGGCATCAGCCAGGATGACGCCCGTGTTGCTTCCGATGACGTGCAGAAGCTGACCGACGCCCGCATTGCCGAGGCCGACAGCATGCTGGAAAAGAAGCAGCAGGAAATCTCCCAGGTCTGAGGATCTGAAAGGGGGCTGGTTCTGTGCCTGCCCCCGCCAGCCTGGAAGTGTGCCCCGGGGGACTTGATGACCAGCCGACCTGAAACTGGCTCCAGCGTGACAGGCCCCGCTCCCGGCGGTGCCGCCGCGCCGCGCCATGTCGCCATCATCATGGATGGCAATGGCCGCTGGGCTCAGGCACGCGGGCTGCCCCGCACCGAAGGGCACCGCCATGGGCTGGAAGCGCTGCGCAAGATCATCCGCCATGCGTCGTCGCGCGGCGTCGATTTCATCACGCTCTACAGTTTCTCCTCCGAAAACTGGCGCCGTCCCCCCACCGAAGTCAGCTTTCTCATGTCGCTGCTGCGCCGTTTCGTGCAGCGCGATCTGAGCGAGCTGCACAAGGCCAATTGCCGGGTGCGCATCATCGGCGAGCGTGAAGGGCTGGATCCGGGCATCCGCAGCCTGCTTGAAGAAAGCGAGCGGGTGACGGCAGCCAACACCGGCATGACCGTTGTCATCGCCTTCAATTATGGCTCGCGCGATGAAATCACCCGTGCGGTGCGCAAGCTCACGCAGCGATATCTGGCGGAGGGGCGTGATCCTTCGGCCATTACCGATGCGGAGATTTCGGCCAATCTCGATACGGCCGGTATCCCTGACCCTGATCTCATCATCCGCACCAGCGGCGAGCTGCGTCTGTCCAACTTCCTGATGTGGCAGGCGGCCTATGCCGAATTCTATTTCACGCCGGTTCTGTGGCCCGATTTCGGGCCTGAGGAGTTTGACGCGGCGCTTGCTTCCTTCTGCGAGCGTGAGCGGCGCTTTGGCGGCGTGACCGCTACGGGATCCTGATCATGGCCCGGGGGGCAAATGGCAACAGCGGAACCGGCGGTCCGGCCGGGCCGATGGCGGACCTGAAGCTGCGGTTCATTTCCGCGCTGATTCTGGGGCCGCTCGTGCTTCTCATCGCCTGGCGGGGCGGCGAGGCATTCTTTGCGCTGGCGCTGCTTGGCTGCGCGCTGTTCCTGAAGGAGTGGCTGGCGATTGTCGGGGCGCGGCCGGCCGGCCTGCCTGCACTGGCCGGTTTTGCAACGCTTCTGACGGTGGCGGGGCTGATCTACACGGGGCATGAGCTGTGGGCCCTTGCTGCGCTGGCCGCCGGTGCGGGGCTCAGCATCTTGTCTGCCCGGGCCGGCAAGACCGGCTTCTGGACGGCAGAAGGCATTCTTTATTCCAGTCTCGCTCTCGGGGCGCTGATGCTGCTGCGCCGCGGCAGCGAGGGCGAGCTGCAGATCTTCTTCCTGCTGGCGGTGGTCTGGGTGACCGATGTTGCGGCCTATTTCACCGGGCGCAAGCTGGGGGGGCCGAAGCTCTGGCCGCGCGTTTCGCCGAAGAAGACCTGGTCCGGCGCCATCGGCGGCCTGATCTTCGGCGCGCTTGGCGGTCTCGGTGTTGTTGCGGTTCTGGGGCAGGGCGGCACGCTTTCCTGGTTTGCCTTCGGTCTTGCGGTTTCGGCCGTATCGCAGGGGGGCGACCTGCTGGAATCGGCGATCAAGCGGCGCTTTGGCGTCAAGGATTCCGGGCGTCTCATTCCCGGCCATGGCGGTATCATGGACCGGATCGACGGACTGGTGGCGGCTGCCATCTTCGCCGTGCTGTGCGGACTACTCTTCGGCGGCAGTCTTGCCGATCCGATGTCCGGCATCGGTTTTCAGTAAGTTCAAGAGCCTGGGTGGTTGGCTGTGGTGAGTGAGGCAGAGAAGGGCCGGGACGCTTCGGCAGGGCTTGAGGCAATGCTGGCAGGGCGGACTGCGCCGCTGCGGCTGGTCATTCTCGGGGCCACCGGCTCCATCGGCCGCAACACGCTCGATCTCGTTGCCCGCTATCCGCAGCATTTTGAAGTGGCGGCACTCGTGGCCGGTCAGGATGCGGCCGGGCTTGCGGAACTCGCCCGTCAGACCGGAGCCGGTTTTGCCGCTCTGGCCGATCCTTCAAAAGGCGAAGAGCTGGCCGCGTATCTTGCGGGAACTGGGATTGCCTGCGGTGCCGGTGAAGCTGCGGTGATTGAGGCCGCCCTTCAGCCATCGGACATGGTGATGGCGGCCATTGTCGGCGCTGCCGGCCTGCGCCCCACCTTTGCAGCGCTTGAAGCGGGCCGCACCATCGCGCTGGCCAACAAGGAATGCCTCGTCTGCGCCGGGGACCTGTTCACGGCCGCAGCTGGCCGGGCAGGGGCAAGGGTGCTGCCGGTCGATTCGGAGCACAATGCCATCTTCCAGGTGCTGGAGAGCCGCAACCTGGCGGAAGTGGAAAAGATCATCCTCACCGCTTCGGGCGGTCCGTTCCGCACCTTGTCTCTCTCCGAAATGGCGCATGTTTCGCCTCAACAGGCATTGAAACATCCCAACTGGAGCATGGGCAGCCGTATCACCATCGACAGCGCCACCTTGATGAACAAGGGGCTGGAGGTGATCGAGGCCTCACATCTCTTCCCGCTGCGCCATGAGCAGATCGAGGTTCTGGTGCATCCGCAATCGGCTATCCACGGAATGGTTCAATATACCGATGGCTCGCTGCTGGCGCAGCTGGGACCGCCCGACATGCGCACGCCCATCGCTCACTGCCTTGCCTGGCCCGCCCGCATGCCCGTGCCGGGGGCGCGGCTCGACCTTGCAAAGCTCGGCTCGCTGACCTTCGAAGCTCCGGATATCAAGCGGTTTCCGGCGCTCGGTCTTGCACTGGATGCCATGCGGGCAGGGGGCTGCGCACCGGCTGCGCTGAACGCGGCGGACGAAGTGGCGGTTGCCGCATTCCTGTCCGGGCAGATCGGCTTTACGGGCATTGCCGGGCTGGTTGGGGCGGTGCTCGACAGGCTGGCGGCTGGGCAGGATCTTGCTCCGGCTGCAGACATCGATTCCATCCTGGCGCTTGATATGCAGGCGCGGGCGGTGGCTCACGAATTGCTGAACCGCTTTGCATTGACCTGACCGCCGCCAGGAGGGAGGTTTTCCCCGCCGCATTTGGCGCTCGGGACTAATTTCCGCCATACATCTGGCATCACCTTGGCTGGATGGCTATCTTCCGGGCAGGAAAGGGGCGAAACATGACCGCCCCGCTACCCGCGTCTTGCGCAAGTTCAGGATAGGTGAATGGATCTTCTCGCAGCCCTGTCGTCCCAGCCGGTGCTCACCCTGCCAGCCTTCCTGTTCGTGCTGACGGTTGTCGTTTTCTTTCATGAGCTTGGCCATTTTGCGGTGGCCCGCTGGTGCGGCGTGGACGTGGAGGCCTTCTCCATCGGTTTTGGCCGTGAGCTGATCGGCTTCAATGACCGCAAGGGCACACGCTGGAAACTCTGCCTCATACCGCTGGGTGGTTATGTGAAATTCTCCGGCGATGAGAATGCGGCCAGTGTGCCTGATCACGAAAAGGTGGCGGCCATGAGCGAGGCGCAGCGGGCAGGGGCTTTCATGGCCAAGCCTGTCTGGCAGCGCGCGGCCGTGGTTGCCGCCGGCCCGGTCGCCAATTTCATCCTCGCCATCGTCATCTTCGCCTTCATTTTCGGCGCTTTTGGCCGTGTCGTTTCAACGCCGCTGGTTGGCGAAGTGCAGCCGGAAAGTGCGGCTGCGGAGGCAGGGCTTCAGCCTGGAGATATGATCACCGCGGTCAACGGCACTCCGATCGAGACCTTTGCCGAGTTGCAGCGCATCGTCAGCGTCAGTGCCGGTGTGCCGCTGCGGCTGGAGGTCGAGCGGCAGGGGCAATTGACGGACCTGACCGTGACGCCGCAGTTGCGCGAGCTGAAGGACGACTTCGGCAATGTGCAGCGTATCGGCCTTCTGGGGGTGTCGCGGACCGTGCAGGAAGGCGACCGGATCCAGAAAACTTATGGTCCTGCCGCTGCAGTGAAAGAGGGTGTTAACGAAACATGGTTCGTTATGGTGCGGACCGTGGAGTATATCGGCAAGGTCGTGCGCGGACGCGAACCGGCTGACCAGCTTGGCGGCCCGATCCGCATCGCGGAAGTGGCCGGTCAGGTGGCGACGCTTGGCTTCATTCCGCTGCTGCAGCTTGCCGCAGTGCTTTCGGTCAGCATTGGCCTGCTCAATCTGATGCCGGTGCCGATGCTGGATGGGGGACATCTGGTTTATTATGCTGCGGAAGCTGTCAGAGGGCGGCCGCTCAGTGAGAAAGCGCAGGAATTCGGCTTCCGCATCGGCCTCACGCTGGTGCTGATGCTCATGGTTTTTGCGACCTGGAATGACCTGTCACGTCTTGTTGGCCGCTGGCTGCCTGCGTGACATGCCCGCAACGCATTCAAATGAAATCTGTTTCGTGTGAATCGTGCGGTTGCGTATTCGGCAAAAGGATGTAAAACCAAGGCCGGATGCTGAGAATCTGACTATGATCCTTCGGGATCAGTTTTGTAAAAAAGGCATAGCTCGAATATGCAGCGACTGCGGAAAATCTCCCGCGCCGTGATTTTGTCGGCGCCGCTCCTTGTCACCGGCGGGATGCTGCCTGACCCGTTCGGGTCGTTCGTTTCCACTGCGGAGGCAGCCGTTGCGGGTTCCATCGTCGTGCGTGGCAACACGCGCATCGAGGCCGAAACCGTCGCGAGCTACATGACCATCAAGCGGGGGCAGCAGTATTCTGCGGCCGATATCGACGAATCGCTCAAGGCGCTGTTTGCGACGGGGCTGTTCGAAGATGTCCGCATCACGCAGCAGGGCGGCACTGTGGTCGTCACGGTTGTGGAAAACCCGGTCATCTCGCGTGTGTCCTTCGAGGGCAACAAGCGTCTGAGCGCGGAAACCCTCAAGGGCGTCGTGCGCACCACCGAGCGCTCCATGCTGAGCCGCAGCAGGGTGCAGAGCGACGTTCAGAACATTCTGGAAGCATACCGCCGCTCGGGCCGTTACCGCGCCTCGGTTGATCCCAAGACCATCGACCGTGGCAATGGCCGCGTCGATCTGGTGTTCGAGATCAATGAAGGCGAAAAGACCGGCGTCGAACGCATCAGCTTCGTTGGTAACAAGAACTTCAGTGACCGCCGCCTGCGCGATGTGATCCGCACGCGCGAAAGCGGTCTGCTGAGCTGGCTGCGCAGCTCCGACACCTATGATCCGGACCGTCTTGCCGCGGATCAGGAACTGCTGCGTCAGTACTATTATCAGAATGGTTATGCCGATTTCCGGATCATTGCTGCCAGTGCCGACCTCGATCGCGAGCAGAACGTCTTCTATGTGACCTTCACGATTGATGAAGGCGAGAAGTACCAGATCGGGAATGTGGAAGTTCAGAGCTCTCTGTCGTCGATCGACCCCGAGAGCCTGAAGTCCTACGTGCGTACAAGCTCTGGCGACACCTATAACTCCCGCCGTGTCGAGCAGTCTCTGGAAGACCTGACGATGCAGGTGTCCAGGGAAGGCTATGCCTTTGCCGAGGTGCGTCCGCGCGCCCTGCGCAACTACGAGACCAAGACGATTGATCTCGTCTACAACATCGAGGAAGGCCCGCGCGCCTATGTCGAGCGGATCAACATCCGCGGCAACGACCGGACGCGTGAATATGTCATCCGCCGCGAATTCGATCTGGCGGAAGGCGATGCCTTCAACCGTGTTCTCATGGACAAGGCCGAGCGCCGCCTGAAGAACCTTGGCTTCTTCAAGGAAGTGCGCATCACCACCGAGCGTGGCAGCTCGCCCGACCGCGTTATCATCAACGTGGATGTGGAAGAGCAGGCGACCGGTGAAGTGTCATTTGGTATCGGTTACTCGACCACCGATGGCGTGATCGGCGATATCTCCATCAGCGAAAAGAACTTCCTCGGCCGCGGCCAGTATGTGAAGCTTGGCGTTGGCGGTGGTGAGAGCACCCAGTCCTACGAGTTCGCTTTCCAGGAGCCGTTCTTCTTGGGCCGCCGTATTGCTCTGGATCTCGAAGCCTATCGCCGTGTTTCGAAGAACAATGACTACCGCAGCTATGATGAAGAGATCACCGGTGGTGGTTTCGGCTTCACCCTGCCGCTGCGTGAGGATGAGCTTTCTCTGAAGCTGTTCTACAACATTTACCAGACCAAGATTAAGGATCCGAAGAACCTTGCCACCAATCTGGCGACCTGTTCGAACAACTCGAACCTGTCTCCTGCGGTTTGCGATGCCCTTGGTACTTATCTGACGTCGCTGGCTGGTTACGCGCTGATCTACAACACGCTCGATAACAACCTGAACCCGTCGAACGGCCTTTACGGCAAGTTCCAGCAGGAATTCGCAGGTATCGGCGGTGACACGCAGTTCATGCGCTCGACCGTTGAAGGCCGCGCTTACCGGGAGATCTTCCCGGATGCCGGGATCGTCGGTAACGTCACGCTGCGTGCCGGTCATATCCAGGGCTTCGGCAGCAAGCGTCTGCGCATCTCCGATCAGTTCATGATGGGTGGTGAGCTGGTGCGCGGCTTCGAAAGCCAGGGCATCGGTCCGCGTGATGCGACGACGGGTGATGCCATCGGTGGCCGCTTCTACGTGGCTGGTACTGTGGAAGCGACTTTCCCGTTCCCGGTCATTCCGGAAGAGTTCGGCTTGAGCGGTGCGGTCTTTGCCGACGCCGGTTCGCTGTGGGATGCGGACAACAAGCTGGTTCAGGCTGTGGGCACCAACGGTGTGAACAGCAACAGCTTCAAGGTGCGCGCTTCGGTGGGTGCCGGTATCCGCTGGCAGTCGCCCTTCGGCCCGCTGCGCATGGACTTCGCCGTGCCGGTCGTCAAGGAAACAGGCGACAAGACCCAGGTGTTCCGTCTCGGTGGCGGTACCCGGTTCTGAGCCGGAGAAGCAGGAATTCAACGGCCGCCGCATCAAACGGCGGCCGTTTTCTTTTGTAGTCAGAACATCTTGCGGGAGACAGTTCATGTCCGATCCCATCTTCTTCCCGCCCATGGCCGAGATGCCGCTTGAGCGGATCGTGGCCCTGTCCGGCGGCGAGCTTCAGCGCGGTGACCCGGCTCTTCTGATCAGCAAGGTGGCGCCGCTTGAGGATGCGGAGCCGGGTGCGCTGGTTTTCTTCGACAATGTGAAGTACCTCGCTGAGCTCGGCAGCACACGGGCAAGTGCCTGCATCGTTGCGCCGAAGCATGTCGCCAAAGTGCCGGAGGAGGTGGCTGTCATCGTCTGCAAGGATCCGTACAGAGCCTGGGCGCTTGTGCTGGCGGGCCTGTTTCCTGCGGCCATGCAGCCGGAGCCCTTTTATGGCGAGACACGCATTTCGGAGCGGGCAACCGTGCATCCGGCAGCCGTCATTGAAGAGGGCGCCGTGATCGAGCCGGGCGCCGTTATCGGTGAGGGCGCCGAAGTTGGTGCGGGGTCCCATATTGGCCCCAATGCCGTCATCGGCTGCAATGTGCGTGTCGGCCGCGATTGCCGTATCGGTGCCAATGCCGTGCTGCAGCACGCCCTGCTTGGCAACCGGGTCATCCTTCATCCCGGCGTCTGTGTCGGGCAGGATGGTTTCGGTTATGCCATGGGTCTTGGCGGGCATCTGAAGGTGCCGCAGATCGGCCGTGTCATCATTCAGGACGACGTGGAGATCGGGGCAAACACCACAATTGACCGCGGTGCCAACCGTGACACGGTGATTGGTGAGGGCACCAAGATCGACAATCAGGTCCAGGTTGGCCACAACGTCGTTATCGGCCGCCACTGCGTGATCGTTTCGCAGGTCGGGCTTTCCGGAAGTTCGACCCTGGCCGACTATGTGGCCATTGGCGGACAGTCCGGTGTGGCCGGCCACGTGGAAATCGGCATGGGCGCGCAGATCGCTGCGGTCAGCGTCGTCAATGACGCGGTTCCGGCAGGCGGGCGCTATGGCGGCGTGCCCGCCAAACCGGTGAAACAGTGGTTCCGTGAAATCACGGCACTGAAAAAACTGGCAGAACGTGGATCTGACGCCTGACAGGCGCGTTCTACTGCGATAAACAGCAGCAAATGACAGTTTCCCTGCAAGAGGGCGATGGATATGGAAGAACAGAAGACAACGCTCAACGCTGCCGACATCATGCGCGTGATGGAGCTCCTGCCGCACCGCTATCCGTTCCTGATGATCGACAGGATCATCGAGATGAACGGTGATGAATCCTGCATCGGCATCAAGAATGTCACGATCAACGAGCCGCATTTCCAGGGGCATTTTCCGGCTCATCCGGTGATGCCGGGCGTTCTGCTGATCGAGGCGATGGCGCAGACGGCCGGCGCCCTGTGCGTCAACTCCCTGAGCACCGACGACACGCCGCAGCTCGTCTATCTCATGACCGTCGACAAGGCCAAGTTCCGCAAGCCGGTGATGCCGGGCGATCAGGTCGAATTCCATGTGAAGAAGATCCGTAACCGCCTGAACATCTGGAAATTTGAGGCGATTGCCAAGGTGGATGGCGCTAAGGTCGCTGAAGCTGAAATCAGCGCCATGATCGTCGACGCCTGAGGAAATCATGTCCCACATTCATCCCTCCGCAATCATTGAAGACGGTGCGTCTCTCGGTGACGGGGTTCGCATCGGGCCTTTCTGCCACGTGGGCAAGGATGTGGTGCTGGGCGATGGTGTCGAGCTGAAGTCGCATGTGGCCGTTGCCGGATCCACCCGGATCGGTGCGCGCACGGTCATCTTCCCCTTTGCCTCCATCGGTCATCAGGCCCAGGATCTCAAGTTCAAGGGCGAACACGCGACGCTGAGCGTCGGTGAGGACTGCATCATCCGGGAAGGCGTGACGATGAACGCCGGAACGGAAGGGGGCGGTTCTTCCACCACCATCGGCAACCGTTGCGCTTTCCTTGCGAACTCTCACGTCGGCCATGACAGCCATCTGGGGGATGGCTGCGTGCTGTCCAACAATGTGATGATTGCCGGCCACGTCGAAGTGGGCAGCCACGTCATTTTCGGCGGCGGATCGGCCGTCATCCAGTTCACCCGCATTGGCGACCACGCCTTTGTTGGTGGCCTGGCGGGCCTCGAGAATGATCTCATTCCCTATGGCATGGTCACCGGCAACCGGGCGCGGCTTGGCGGTCTCAATCTTGTCGGCCTGAAGCGGCGCAACTTCCCGCGTGAGCAGATCCATGCCCTGCGAGCCGCCTACCGCGAGCTGTTCGAGAGCGAGGAAGGCACGCTGCGTGACCGGGCGCAGAAGATTGCCGCCAGTATGACGGACCAGCCGCTGGTGAAGCAAGTGACGGATTTCATCCTCGTCGAGGGTGAGCGCCGGTTCTGCACGCCGCGTGGCCCTGCAGGCGATGCCTGACATGACTGCCGCTAGCGATGCCGGAAAGACCGGGGCCTCCACAGGATGTCTCGGTATCATCGCGGGCGGCGGCCGTCTGCCGGGGCTTATTCTGGCCGATCTGCAGGCCCGGGGCGAGCCCGTGCATCTTGTCGCCATCAAGGGCGAGGCTGAGCCGGAGCTTGCGGCCCAGGCCGATATCGAGCTGGGCTGGGGCCAGATCGGACAGCTGTTCAAGAGCCTCAAACAGGCACACTGCGACCGGGTGCTGCTGATTGGCGGCATCACCAAGAGGCCGGATTTCACCTCCGTCATGGGCGATCTGGGCACCATGCGCCGCCTGCCGGCCATCCTCAAGGCGATGATTGGCGGCGATGACAGTCTTCTGACCCGTGTGATCGGCATCTTTGAAGCGGAAGGCCTCAAGGCTGTTGGTGTGCGCGATGTGGCGCCTGCGCTGCTGGCGCGTGCCGGGTTGCTCGCCGGAAAGACGCCGGATGAGGACGCCGCCGCAGATATGGCGCTGGCCTACAAGGCGGTGCAAAGGCTGGGCGAGCTGGATATCGGCCAGGCCGCTGTCGCCATTGGCGGGCGTGTGATCGCGCTGGAAGGGGCCGAAGGCACCGATGCCATGCTGGCGCGCTGCGCCGAGCTGCGGCGCATTGGCCGGGTCAAGACCAAGGGGGCGGCAGGTGTTCTGGTGAAGGCGGCAAAGCCCGGGCAGGACCTTCGGGTGGATCTTCCCACCATTGGCCCGCGCACGGTCGAGCTTGCCAAGGCGGCCGGGCTTGCCGGCATTGCGGTGGAAGCGGGCCATGCGTTGGTGGCCGATGAAGCCGAGACGGCGGCCGCCGCCAAGGCGGGCGGACTGTTCCTCTTCGGACTGACACGAAACGGGAGCGATGCAGCATGAACACTGAGGTGATGACCGGCAATCCGGGGCGTCCGCTGAAGGTGTTTCTGGTTGCGGGCGAGGAATCGGGCGATTCTCTTGGCGCCAATCTCATGGCTTCGCTGAAGCAGCTGCACGGCGGCGCAATTGTCTTTGAGGGCGTCGGCGGCGAGCGGATGGCGCATCAGGGGCTGGAGAGCCTCTTTCCGCTGTCGGACATCGCAGTGATGGGCCTGACGGCGGTCTTGAAGCGCCTGCCGACCATCGTGCGGCGCGTTTATCAGGCTGTCGATGCGGCAATTGCGGCCAATCCGGATGTGCTGATCATCATCGACAGCCCGGATTTCACGCATAATGTCGCCAAGCGGGTGCGCAAGCGCGCGCCGCATATTCCCATTGTCGATTACGTGTCGCCCTCCGTCTGGGCCTGGCGTCCGGGCCGGGCGAAGAAGATGAGCGTCTATGTGGACCGGCTTCTGGCGCTGCTGCCGTTTGAACCGGCGGCCCACAAGCGCCTCGGCGGCCCGCCCACCTTCTACGTCGGTCATCCGCTGATCGAGAAGGCGGCTCTGCTGCGCCCGGCTGCCGGTGAGCGCAGGCCGGTGGGCGAGGGCGCTCCCGTTCTGCTGCTGCTGCCCGGCAGCCGCCGCAGCGAGGTGGATGCACTGCTGGATGACTTCGGCCAGATCCTGTTGCAGCTTGCCCCGCTTCACCCGGGGCTGGAAGTGCTGCTGCCGGCGGTGCCGCATCTGGCGGACCGCATCACGGAGCGGGTTGCCGGCTGGCCGTTGCCGCCGCAGATCATCCGGGGCGAAGCTGAGAAATTTGCAGCCTTCCGGCGTGCGCATGCTGCACTGGCAGCCTCCGGCACCGCATCGCTGGAACTGGCGGCCTCCGGCGTGCCCATGGCGATCTGCTACCGGCTCGACTGGTTCTACCGCCGCCTGAAGCAGCTGCACAAGATCATGCCGATTGCCAGCGTCTCTTCCATGGTGCTGCCCAACATCATTCTGGAGCGCAATGTGGTGCCGGAGTTCCTCGATGAAGAGGTCAATCCGGAGCGCCTTGTGCCCGTCATCTCGAAGCTGCTGAGCGACACGCCCGAGCGGCGCACGCAGGTGGACGCTTTCACGGCGCTCGATGGCATGATGCGCCTGCCGGATGGCCGCTCCCAGAGCGAAGCCGCAGCCCGGATCGTGCTGGATCTCCTCAAGTCGTAACACCAAGGCTTTCGATGCTGACGCATCACGCCTTGAAAAGGCTCAAGCCTGCCTTCTCCCGATCTTGAGGCACATAGTAAAAAGGGCGCCGTTTGGCGCCCTTTCCGTATTTATCAGATCAGAAGATCTCAGCTGCGGTTGCCGAGCGGCACGTAGTCGCGCTGCGGAGCGCCGGTGTAGAGCTGGCGCGGACGGCCGATGCGCTGGGACGGATCTTCGATCATCTCGTTCCACTGTGCGATCCAGCCCACGGTGCGGGCGAGGGCGAAGAGCACGGTGAACATGGTGGTCGGGAAGCCGAGCGCACGCAGCGTGATGCCCGAGTAGAAGTCGACGTTCGGGTAGAGCTTCTTCTCGATGAAGTACGGATCGTTGAGGGCGATCTTTTCCAGCTCGAGGGCAACCTGCATCAGCGGGTCATCCGCATGGCCGGTGGCCTCCAGCACTTCGTACATGGTCTTCTGCATGATCTTGGCGCGCGGGTCGTAGTTCTTGTAGACCCGGTGGCCGAAGCCCATCAGACGGAACGGATCGTTCTTGTCCTTGGCGCGCTCGATATATTCGGGGATGCGGTCAACCGAGCCGATCTCCATCAGCATGTTGAGCGCAGCCTCGTTGGCGCCGCCGTGTGCCGGGCCCCAGAGGCAGGCAATGCCGGCCGCGATGCAGGCGAACGGGTTGGCGCCCGACGAACCGGCAAGACGCACGGTCGAGGTCGAGGCGTTCTGCTCGTGGTCGGCGTGCAGGATGAAGATGCGGTCCATGGCGCGGGACAGGACCGGGTTGACCTTGTACTCCTCACAAGGCACGGCAAAGCACATGCGCAGGAAGTTGGAGGCGTAGTCGAGGTCGTTCTTCGGGTAAACGAAGGGCTGGCCGACGTGGTACTTGTAGGCCATCGCGGCGATCGTCGGCATCTTGGCGATCATGCGCAGCGAAGCGACCATGCGCTGGTGCGGATCGGTGATGTCGGTCGAGTCGTGATAGAAGGCGGAGAGGGCACCCACGGTGCCGACCATGACGGCCATCGGATGGGCGTCGCGGCGGTAGCCGGTGAAGAACCGGTTCATCTGCTCATGCACCATGGTGTGGTGCGTGACCCGGTAGTCGAAGTCCTTCTTCTGGGCGGCTGTCGGCAGCTCGCCATAGAGAAGCAGGTAGCAGACTTCCAGGAAGTCACCCTTCTCGGCCAGCTGCTCGATCGGGTAACCCCGGTGCAGAAGCACACCTTCGTCGCCATCGATGTAGGTAATCTTGGATTCGCACGATGCGGTCGAAGTGAAACCCGGATCGTAGGTGAACATGCCCGTCTCTTTGTAGAGAGTGGAGATGTCCACGACCGACGGTCCGATGGAGCCATCGAGAATCTTGAAATCGCTGGCCTTGCCGTCAACAGTCAGGTTGGCTTTCGTGTCGCCCATTCAGGTAACCCCTTCGTCTGGAACTGCCGGTGCATTCTGGCGTTGGGAGCGCCGCAGACCTTGACCGGTCTGCCTGATGCTTGCGCGGCGGTTGAAATAGCCCCGGATTGCGTAGCCCATTTGAGCGGGGGCCGCAAGCTGCATGCTGCGCTGCCCATGGCGCGAAAACGCCTGCGCCATGAGCCTTGTCCCACTGAATAACGCTGAACGTTATTCTTTAAATACCTGCCTGATCAGGCATCAAGCAGCCTGGTCGGCGATGCGGCCAAGGGATTCGTCCTTGCCCAGAACCACCAGCACATCATAGATGCCGGGCGAGGTGCCACGGCCCGTCAGAGCGGCGCGCAAGGGCTGCGCCACCTTGCCAAGCTTGAGGTTTTCGGCTTCCGCAAAGGCCTTGACGATGGCCTCCGTGCTCTCCAGCGACCAGGTGCCGTCGGCCTCGAGCTGCGGCAGAAGGCGGGCGAGGATCGACTTGCCTTCTGCATCCAGAATGGTGCCGGCTTTCTCGTCGAGGTCAATTGGCCGCACCCGCCAAAGGTATGATGCGCTTTCGGTGAGTTCCACCAGCGTTTTGGCGCGTTCCTTGAGGCCGGGCAGGGCCGCCAGCACCTTGGCTTCGTTGCCGGGGGCGGCCATCCAGTCGAGAATGGCAGCGCCGCCCTCGTTATGCGCAATGCAGGCCTTCCAGTGCACCAGCAGGTCCGCATCGGCTGTGGCGCGCATGTAATGGCCGTTGAGGTTCTCCAGCTTCTTGAAGTCGAAGCGGGCGGGCGAACGGCCGATGGATTCAAGGCCGAACCAGGAAATCATGTCTTCGGTGGACATGATCTCGTCGTCGCCATGGCTCCAGCCGAGGCGGGCGAGATAGTTGCGCATGGCGGCGGGCAGATAGCCCATGGCGCGGTAGGCTTCCGCCCCCAGCGCGCCGTGGCGCTTGGAGAGCTTGGCGCCATCCGGACCATGAATCAGCGGGATATGCGACATGCTGGGCACATCCCAGCCCATGGCCTGATAGATCAGGGTCTGGCGGGCGGCATTGGTCAGATGGTCGTCACCACGAATGATATGGGTGATGCCCATGTCGTGGTCGTCCACCACCACGGCCAGCATGTAGGTCGGCACGCCGTCGGAGCGCATCAGCACGAGATCGTCGAGATCCTTGTTCGGGAAGGTGATGCGGCCCTGCACCTGATCGTCGACGATGGTCTCGCCCTCAAGCGGTGCGCGCAGGCGGATGGCCGGGGCAACACCCGCCGGAGCCTCTGAGGCGTCGCGGTCGCGCCAGGTGCCGTCATAGCGCGGCGGGCGGCCTTCGGCGCGGGCCTTCTCGCGCATTTCTTCCAGTTCCTGCGGCGAGCAATAGCAGCGGTAGGCGGTGCCGCGGGCCAGCATCTCTTCCACCACTTCCTGATGGCGCTTGACGCGGCCGAACTGGGACACGGGCTCGCCGTCCCAGTCGAGGCCGAGCCAGGTCAGGCCGTCGAGCAGCGCGTCCACGGCTTCCTTGGTGGAACGGGCGCGGTCGGTGTCCTCGATGCGCAGCAGCATCTTGCCGCCGTGGCGCTTGGCAAACAGCCAGTTGAAGAGAGCCGTGCGGGCGCCGCCAATATGAAGGTAGCCGGTCGGGGAAGGCGCAAAGCGCGTGACGATCTGGTCAGCCATGGTCAGGATGTTGTTTCTCTGTCAGAGTGAGATGATGCCGGTCAGAACCGGAATCCGGTTGCTGGCTCTTTAGCACAGGCGCGCGGCCCGGCAAATGTCCGGGGTGCAGCGAATGGACAAAGGGTATGGGCAAGGCTGGTGAGGCGCACCGGCAGTGTGGGGCGGGTTGGCGTTTGGCGTATGAAGCGGGGGCCGCAGGGCCATGGCCGATGCAGGGCTGACAGGCTCTGCAACAGATGACAGGGCGCCGCCGCCGCGCCGCCCGTTTTCCATTCCTCACTGGTTTTACCGGCATGGTGAGCGCCTGTGGCGCAAGCGGCCATATACGCCGGATGCCGGACTGCTGAAACCGGCTGCAGTGGTCAGCCGCAAGGCCCCGCGTGATCTTGCCCCCGTGCTGCAGGCCTTTGCCTTCTGCGGTGGCATTGCACTTTATTTTTCCCTCCCGCGTGAGCCCAACGGCTGGGTGCTGATGGCGCTTGCGGTTGTCTCCCTGGGCTTCGCCCTCTGGGCGCATTGGCGCGGGCGGCTTCATGCCGTGGCGCTGGTTCTGGCCTTGGCGCTGGCAGGGGCGGCGGCAGGAGCCATGCGCACGGTCAGCATCGCTGCGCCCGTGCTGAAGGGGCCGGTTTCGGCGGAGATTTCCGGCCACGTTTCAGGCATCGCCGGGGCGGGCGCATCCCGGCAGGTGACGGTGGATGTGGCACACTGGTCGCGCCGGGGCGAGCCGCCGACGCGGGTGCGGCTGGTGCTGCGGCAGGCGCAGAAGCTTGCCATCGGCGATGCCATCAAGGTGAGGGCCCGGCTGGTGCCGCCCTCGGGCCCGGTGAGGCCGGGCGGCTATGACTTTGCCTTCCGCGCCTACTATGACCGGATCGGCGCCACCGGCTTTGTGCTGGGCGCGCCGGAGACAATAGACCTGCCGCCGCCGGGGCTCCGGCTGAAGGCGCTTCGGGAGATCGAGGCGGTGCGGGCGGGCCTTGTCGAAGGCATTCGCACCGCCCTTGGCGAGGGTGACCGGGCCGCATTGGCGGCGGCGCTGCTGGTGGGTGATCGAAGCCTCATTTCCGATGAAACGGTTGAGGATCTGCGCGAGGCCGGGCTGGCGCATGTGCTGTCGATTTCCGGTCTGCACATGGCGCTCTTTGCAGGCGGCGTTTATGCGGCGGCGCTGGCGCTGCTGGCCGCCTTTCCGCCGGTTGCCCTGCGCCTGCCCATCCACAAGATCGCCGCCTGTGTGGCGCTGGCCACGGCCACGGCCTATCTGCTGCTGTCGGGCGCCAGTGTGCCGACGCAGCGCTCCTATCTGATGATCGCGCTGGTGTTTCTGGGGCTTCTGACCGGGCGGCGCGGCCTCAGCCTGCGCAGCCTGTCGCTGGTGGCGCTGGCACTGCTGATCATCGCGCCGGAGGACCTCTATAACCCCGGTTTCCAGATGTCCTTTGCCGCCGTGTTGTGTCTTGTCGCCGTCTATGACGACTGGTCCCGCCGTCCGGCCACGAAGATGAATGCGGCACGGCGGGCGGGCCTCTCGCCCTTCCGCCGCATCCTTTTGTCTGTTGTGTTATGGGCGGGCGGGCTGGCGGTGACCTCTCTGGTTGCCGGTGTGGCGACGGGGGTGATCGGGGCCTATCATTTCGACCGGGTATCGCCCTACGGGCTGCTCGGCAACCTGCTGGCCATGCCTGCCGTCTCCTTCATCGTCATGCCGGCCGGAGTGCTGGCCTTCCTGCTGCTGCCCTTTGGCCTTGCGGATCTGCCGCTGGCGGTGATGGCCTGGGGCATTGACCTGATGCTGGCCTCGGCCAGCTTCACCGCCTCGCTCAGTGATACGGACGGGGTGACCGGGCAGATGCCCGCGCTCGCGGCGGTGATGCTGACGGCCTCGGTCTTCCTGCTGCTGCTGGCCAATGGGCGCTGGCGGGTCCTAGCAGCCATACCGCTCGGGATTGGCATTGTCTCACTGATGCTCTTCCGCCCGCCGGATGTGCTTGTCGCTGACCGGGGCATGCTGGTGGCCCTGCGCGATGCCTCAGGAGATTTGCGCGTTGCTGCCTCCAAGGTCGGCTTTGCTGCGGAGACCTGGCTGCGGGGCGATGGGGTGCCGCCGATGGCCTTCGAAGCCCGCCGCCTGCTGCCGCGGGACATGGCCTGTGATCCGTCCGGCTGCGTGGTCGAGGCCTATCCGCTGCCTTCGGAAGAAGGGGCTGGGGTGGCTCCACTTCGCGTGGCTCTCAGCCGCAGCCTCGAAGCGCTGGAGGAGGATTGCCGCCTTGCGGATATGGTCATCAGCAGCTTCACCCTTCCGCGTTCTTGCGCAAAGGCGCTGGCCATCGGCGGGCCGGAGCGCACGGAGAAAGGCGCGCTCGCCCTCTGGCTGGAAGTGGTGGAGGGCAGGATGGTGATCACGCACCTGCAATGGGCCCGCCCCATCCGCACCCGCCCCTGGCACGGGGCACAGTGAGGGGGAGCGTCCACGTGCTTTTCTCTCAAGCTTCATCCTGGGACAAACGAAGAGAGGATCCGGGACAGTCGCCAGCTTCAGCACTGCGCTTCAATCTCAACGCTCTGCAAGCGAGTGGTTCCCGGATCTCCGCTTTGCTGCGTCCGGGACGACGCGGAGCGTGTGGCAGATCTGTGCTTTTGCCTCGGCCTCGTGAAGGCCGCAGCCGCTGATGATGGCCTTGTCGTCAGGCACCGTGTCACCCCGGCCAAGCGCAGCGCGAGCCGGGGCCTACTCGCTCGCAGAGAGGTGCTTTGTCTTGAGCCGTGAGGCAGGGTTTTCTCTTTCGCCAGCCTCTGTGCGGCTTTCAGTCCCAAAGCTCTGCGAATGAGCGCACCTCAGACTTACGCTTCGCTTCGGCCCGGGATGACGATGGAGAGGAAAGCAAGTGGGCTGGCCTCACTGCTGCCGGGGCAAGGGTGGAATGTCCGCGTGCGGGGCGAAGATGGCGGAGGCGGTCCAGTGCGGCTGCTCGCCGCTGAAAAGCTCCAGGAAGCTGATGGCAAGGTCCGGGTCTTCGAGGATGTTCTCCCGGAAGGACCACCAGGTCCGCAGGTCCGAAAGCTCTGGCACTTCATGCGGCTCTGTGTGGAATTCCTGCGCCAGAACGGCAGCGCGCACGGCAAGGCAATAGGTGACATAGGCGTGGCCTTCCGGCCAGAAGGCAGCCGGGGCACCGCCGCCCGACGGGGCAGGTGCGTCCGGTGCCGTCCCGCCGCGCCGGGCCGTCAGCGGGCCAAAATGCAGAAGCTCGCGCAGCATCAGGCCTGCGGCGAAGGTGACATAGCCGCGCCGGTCTGCATCCGCCTTGTGCTTCTGCGCTTCAAAGGCGCGGTACCAGCTCATGAAGGCGGCGGTCAGCTTGCCGTCATCCACGGTGAAGGGCTGGCCGGTCTCGGCCGTCAGGCCGGAGGCATGCTCGTGGAAGGAAGCGATGAACCAGCGCAGGCGGCGGATCGCCTTGCGCACCGGCATGCGGGAATTCTCGAAACTGGCAAGCGGGCCGCTCATGTCAGATCCTCTCGGCCAGCTGTTGCAGCAGGCTGCCCAGCGCCTCGCGGTCGCGGAAGGCGCCCGCAATTTCGTCCTTGCTGCTGTCGCAAAGCAGCAGGGCGATGCGCAGAAGTTCATGCTCGCCCGAGAGGCTGCCCGGCGTTCCGGAGCGCTCCGCCAGCAGCCAGACCACAAGCGCGGTCATGGCAAGGCGCAGGCGCGCCGGTTCCATGCCGCTGTCCGGCACGGCAGCGGAGACGATGCCGGGAGCCGGGCTGATGAAACTGTGCCGGTCGAGCCCCTGCACCAGCGCCGCCGCACGGGCCGGGCTTTCGAAGCTTTCATCCAGCGCCTCGTGCCAGCAGAGCGCGGCCACGGTCTCGCTGACGAGGAGAGTGGAAAGGCCTGCCTCGGCCAGGAACACCGCCCCACCCCAGGCGAGCGCACCGGCCACATCGGCGGGCGCGGCGGGGCCGCCTTTGAGTGCAAGGCTGGCCCGCTGCAGGGAAACAGCATCCGGCGTGCGCACACGCAGGCGGCCGATCTTTTCACCGGCAACGTCCTCGACAATGCGGTTCAGCGAGGCGCGGATCTCGCGCGGCAGCAGGCTGAGGGCCGGTTCGATGAGCGACTTCGGCACCGGTGCCTTCTGGCGCAGGCCGCGCAGGATGTCCCTGAGCGGCAGGGCGAGTTCCTCAGGCCCCGGAACGGGCGGGTGCTTCATGGCGCAACTCCTGATCTTCCGCCCAAGTATAGGGGCGCAGCGCCGTGTTTTCCATAAACCTCAAGGTCGCATCGAGATCTTTCACAACAGCCTGCGAGCCGAGGCCCATGGCATTCTGGGCCGAGCTTGCCTGTCCCATGCGCACGCAGTCCTCGATGGGCAGGCCGAGGTGCAGTCCGGTGGCAAAGCCGGCATTGAAACAGTCGCCGCAGCCGCAGGTGCACACAACGTCGATCGCGTAGGCCGGAAGATCGAAGGCAAGGCCCTTGTTGTCCCGGTACATGGCGCCCAGCGCGCCGAGGGTCAGGATGACGGCCCCGGTGCCCTGATCGAGCAGGAACCTGGCAATGTCCTCGAAATCCTCCAGCCCGGACAGGGCGCGGGCTTCCTCTTCGGAGGGCATGAAATAATCCGTATGCTCAAGCAGCGGCCTGACCAGCGGCAGGTCGTCGCGGGTGGAGGCGAAAACGTCGAGCGTGGTGGTGACGCCGCGGCGCCTCGCTTCCGCCATCAGCTCCGCATTTCGGCCCTTGTCCATCCGGTCCATCAGGCCGACGCCGCCCACATGCAGGATCTTCGTGTCGAGCACGGTTTCCGCCTGCGCGTCGTCCACATAGAAGCCCGCCGTGGCGCCGCGCTTGTGCAGGGCGGGGCGGGCGCCATCTGGCCTCGTGGTGACGATGGAGGAGGAGGTGGCAAAGCCCTCGCAGCGCTGCATCAGGCTGGTGTCGACACCGAAGCGGCCGAGTTTCATCAGCACCCAGTCGCCCATGTCGTCCTGGCCGACGCCGCCCACGGCCCGCACTTTCAGCCCGTGCTTGGCCGCAACGATGGCGGCGCTGCCGGCCGCGCCGGAGACGGCCAGCGTGAAGTCCTCGACAAACAGGGTGCCGCCGCCCGCCGGAAGCGCGTTCACCGGGCGGCAGAGGGCATCAAACGTGTAGAAGCCCATGGATGTGTAATCTGCCCGCATGGCCCACCTCACCGCAGCCGCTGGCCGCTGGCCGTGTCAAAGAAATACAGCCGGGACAGATCGAAGGCGATAGCCTGCGTCCGGTCAAGATCCGAGCGGTAGCTGCGGTCGGCCTTCACCTCGAACAGCAGGCTGCCGGGCTTCAGCGTCAGATAGGTGAGGTCGCCGGTCGGCTCCACGCCATAGACTGGTGCGCTCATGTGGCCGCCGTTGTCCGTGACGTGGCAGTCTTCCGGGCGCACGCCGAGAGTCACGTCCCCGCTGTGGGGCAGGCGCACGTCCGGGATGGAGATGCCGGGGGCGGAGAACGTTCCGTTCTCCAGCCGCCCCGGCACCAGGTTCATCGGGGGAGAGCCGATGAACCCTGCAACGAAGGTGTTGGCCGGGTCGTTGTAGATCTCGTCCGGCGTGCCGGTTTGCTGGATTGCGCCGTTCTGCATGATGACGATCCGGTCGGCCAGCGTCATAGCTTCGATCTGGTCATGGGTGACGTAGACGGTGGTGATGGCCAGCTGGCGCTGGATGTGCTTGATCTGCACGCGCATCGCCTGCCGCAGCTTGGCGTCGAGGTTCGACAGCGGCTCGTCCATCAGGAACACTTGCGGCTGGCGCACGATGGCACGGGCAAGGGCGGCGCGCTGGCGCTGGCCGCCGGAGAGCGCGCCCGGCTTGCGGTCGAGATAGTCCGACAGCTCCACGAGGGCGGCGGCTTCGCGCACGCGCCGGTCATGCTCGGCCTTCGGCACGCCGCGCATGCGCAAGGGGAAGCGGATGTTTTCGTAGATGCTCATGTTGGGGTAGAGCGCATAGCCCTGAAACACCATGGCCACATCCCGGTCGCGGGCGTCCACGGCATTCATCACCTCGCCATCCATGCGGATCTCGCCTTCGCTGGGGTCCTCCAGCCCGGCGATCATGCGCATGGTGGTGGTCTTGCCGCAGCCCGAGGGGCCGAGGAAGACGATGAATTCCTTGTCGGCGATGTCGATGTTCACATCGCGCACGCCCCACAGGCTGCCCCAGGACTTCTGGATGCCGGAGAGTTCGATACGTGCCATGGTGCTTATCCCTTGACCGCGCCCATCGTCAGCCCGCGCGAGAGATGCTTCTGGATGGCAGCCACCACCAGGAACACCGGAACGAACGCGAGGAAAGCGACGAGGGCAATTGCGTTGTAGATGACCCCGTCTGATCCGCCGGTGAAGTTGGCGAGCGCCACCGAGAGCGTATAGGCATCCTTGGTGGAGGCGATCAGAAGGGTGAAGAGGAATTCGTTGATCGCGAAAATGGCCGCGATGACGCCTGCGGTGATGATGCCCGGCAGGATGGCCGGGATGATGATTTCCCACAGGATGCGCAGGTCCGAGGCTCCGTCCGTGCGCGCCGCATCCTCCAGCTCCTTCGGGATGTCGAGCATGTAGGAGCGGATGATCCAGGTGACGACCGACAGGTTGACCGCCGCATAGATCAGCATCAGCGCCCAGACTGTGTTGAGCAGGCCCATCGTCTTGAACAGGAAGAAGATCGGGATCGCCACAATAGCGGGAGCCATCATGCGGGTGGAGAGGATATAGAAACCGATGTCCTCCCGCCCCTTGTAGCGGTAGCGGGCGAGGGAGAAGGCGGCCGGCACGGCCAGCACCAGATCGATGACGACGGATCCGGCAATCGCCAGCAGCGAGTTGCGCAGGTAATGGCCCATCGGCCAGTCGCGCCAGATCATGTGCCAGGCATCGAGGCTGAAGCTCGGCAGGTAGATCGGCTGGGGCGTGATGATCTCGGTCCGCGGGCGGAAGCCGATGGACAGGAACCAGAGCACGGGGGCGAGGCAGAACAGAGCCCAGGCCCCGAGGATGAGATAACGCAGGAAGAGCTTTTCGCCCTTGTTGCGGCGCTGCGAGGCCATGGCCTAGTCCCTCCCGGAGCGGAAGGCGCGCTTGACGGCAAGCTGCGCGATGATGACGGTGAGAACCAGCATGACCACCGAGGCTGCCGAGGCGTAGCCGAAGTTGAAGGTCTTGAAGCCGATCCGGTAGATGAAATAGCTGATCGTCTCCGTCGCGCCGCCGGGCGTGCCCTGGGTCATGATGAAGACGTTGGCGAACATGGTGGTGATGTCGATGCCACGCAGGATCACCGCCACGGCGATCACAGGCCGCATCATTGGCAGTGAAATGTTCCAGAAGATCGCGCCCCAGCTGGCGCCATCGAGGCGGGCGGCTTCCTCCACTTCCTCGTCCTGCCCCTGAAGGGCGGCCACGAAGATGATGAAGAGGAATGGCGTCCACTGCCAGATATCGGCGACGATCAGCGTCAGGCGGGACAGCCAGATCGAGGATGTCCAGGCGATGTGCCCGTCGATGAGGCCGATGCGCATGAGGAGGTCCGCAATGACGCGGCCATCCATGAAGGCGAGCTTCCAGATGAAGGCGACGGCCGAGGGCATGAACAGCATCGGCACCAGGAAGATGATGCGCCAGCCCTTGATCCACGGGTCACGATAGGCGTGGAAGGCCAGCAGCAGCGCCAGCAGGCATTCGGCAATGAGGGCGATGCCGCCGATGATCGCGGTATTGGCGAGCGCTGTCCAGAACTCCCGGTCGCTCAGGAGATCCTGATAGTTCTCCAGCCCGACGAAATTCCAGGTGTTGAACTTCACATAGAAGAGAGACTGATAGATCGCATAGGCGCCCGGATAGAGCGTGATCGTCAGCAGGAAGCAGACGGCCGGAGCCACCAGCAGGTAGGGGAAAAGCTGGCGCATGCGCGGATTGCGGCGCCTGAAGGTACGGCCGGGCAGAGCCGGAGCGGCAGAAGCCGCCCCGGCTGCCGGCAGGTGGGTGCCGGTCATTGCAGGTCCTCAGAAGGGCAGAGCCTTGTCCTTGCCCACCCAGAGGCCGGGTGCGGCGGCGGCATAGTCGACCGGCGGCTTGCTGCCATAGAAGCCGTTGCGGTCCATGATCTTGCGGACGGCGGCCGCCGCATTGTCCAGAGCCTGTTTGCCGGAGATCTGGCCGGTCAGGGCGCGGTTGATCTCGTTGCCCATGACCTGTTCCATCTCGAACATGCCCGGCAGGCGCGGGGCGCACCAGGCATAGTCGAGCGACTTGCTCCACACTTCCGCCGGCTGTGAGGCCACCTGAAGGTTCGGATTGGTGAGAACCGACCGGTAACCCGGCGCCACGCCATTGGCGTTGGCCTCGTTCATGGCCATGATCGAGGCGGTGGTGAGGAAGGCGAGCATCAGGAATGCGCCTTCCGCATTCTGGCTGTTTGCCGCCACGCAGGAAGTCGAGCCTGCGATATTGGGCGGTGCGAAATGACCGCCGGCAATGCGCGGCTCGTAGATGGTGACGAAATCATCGACGATCTGCGACTGGTCGGGGCGCATGGCCTGCGTGCCCGAATCCTGCCAGCTGATGTTGGTGGCGACCTGTCCGCCGAGCCATGCGGCGCGGTTTTCGCCCCAGCCTGCACCGGCAAAGCCTTCGATGGCGTTCTTGGACAGCGCAAGGATGATATCCATGCCCTTGTTGCCCGCGTCGCCGTTGAAGATGGGTTCCCACTTGTCGTCGAAGAGCATCATGCCGGCCTGCGCCGCCACATGCTCCCATGTGTAAGTGGACCAGAAACCGCGCGCGCCCAGCATGCCGATACCGGCAACGCCCCGGGTCTTGTTGTTCAGTTCTGCGGACAGGCGGATCAGCTCGTCATAGGTCGGGACGGAGGTCCATCTGTCGATCGGGCCACCCAGAACCTCCTCGACCATCTTCTTGCGCAGATGCACCATCTGGATGTCGCAGTCGAACGGGATGCCGTACATGGTCCCGTTGAAATAGCCGTAGTTCAGGCGGTAGGTGTCGTAGAAGTCGTCGAGCGGCAGCTTCCACTTCTCGGCATAGTCGCCAAGCGGGGCGAGGAAGCCGGGGGCTGCGAAATCGCCGAGCCAGGGCGAGAAGAACTGCAGCGCATCGAAGGACGCATTGCCGGAGATGAACTCGGCGACGGCCTTGTCATAGAAGCTGTCATCGGGGATCGGCACCAGCTCCACCTTGATGCCGGATAGGGCCTCGAACGGGTCGAGCCCCTCGGCGGCGGATTCCTGATCGGCAGCGCCAATGGCAAAGCGCACGGTCGTGCCGGCGAATTCCTTGCGCACCGCCTCCCAGTCGCAGGTGCGGATCCAGTCCTTTGCCGGGTCCCACAGCGGCTTGCTGTCGGTCAGGCCATAGAGCTTCTGATAATCGGCGCGGACGTATTTCGAGATGGAAATATCGTCCAGCACGCTCTGCGGATCGGGCAGGCCGTTCTGCGCCAGAAGACGCGTGCTCCATGACGTGCCGATCAGTGATGCGCCGGCGGCAGCAGTGCCTGCCTTCAGGAACGAACGGCGCGAAAGATTACCGGTGATACCCATCAAGTCTCCTCCCAGATGACGATGGCCATGATTTGCCGATGGCATTTCCGCGGCCCCGGTTGCGCAGAGGTTGCGCCGGGCAGGCTGTTCGTTGCCTGCGGAGATGGGCCGGAACATTTGAATGTTCTATAAAACAATTGTTCGCAATTTCGCGCTTGTCAATCGGATTTGATGCAAAGTTGGATCTGAGGCGTTGTGCGGTGCGATGGGGTCTGTGAGCGATTGCAGTGACGAATGATTGAACAAGTTCGTTGACACAAGAACGAAAGTTCACAATGCTTGCGGCAACTCAACCCCACCAAGGCATATGAAATGGCTTCAAACGTCGCGCTTACAGGTCTCGCCCGCGATCTGGCCGCCAGGGCGCAGGCGGGCCGTCCGGTCCGCATCGGACTGATCGGGTCCGGCGAAATGGGCACGGATATCGTTACCCGCGCCTCCATGATGGATGGCGTCGAAGTGGCTGCGATTGCCGATATCAACCCGGCGGCCGCGCACAAGGCCGTGGAGATTGCCCGTCAGGAGCAGGGCCACAGCCAGGATGCTGGCACGGTGGACAAGCTGAATGCCGCCATCGAATCTGGCCGCACGGCGATTGCCGCGTCTTCGGACATCATTCTCGAATCGGGCCTCATCGACGTGGTGATCGACGCCACGGGCGTTCCGGCTGTCGGTGCCGAGATCGGCCTCAACGCCATGGAGCGCGGCAAGCATCTGGTCATGATGAATGTCGAGGCGGACGTGACCATCGGTGCCTATCTGCGGCGTGAGGCGGACCGGCTGGGCGTTGTCTACAGCCTTGGCGCAGGCGACGAGCCGTCTTCCTGCATGGAGCTGATCGAGTTCGTCTCCGCCATGGGGCACCGCATAGTCTGTGCGGGCAAGGGCAAGAACAACCCACTCAACATCGACGCAACGCCGGATGCCTATGCTGCGGAAGCCAAGGCGCGCCACATGAATGCGCGCATGCTGGTGGAATTCGTCGATGGCTCCAAGACCATGGTGGAAATGGCCGCCATCGCCAATGCCACGGGCCTGATCCCGGACTGTGACGGCATGCATGGGCCGGCTGCCGGGCCGAAGGAACTGGCCACCACCCTCATTCCGCAGAAGGATGGCGGCGTGCTTTCCGGCATTGGCCGGGTGGATTTCTCCGTCGGCAAGGGGCTGGCGCCGGGCGTTTTCGTTGTCGCCGAGGCCGAGCATCCGCGCGTCTGGGAGCGGATGAAGGACCTGAAGATGGGCGACGGCCCGTATTTCAGCTTCATCCGCCCTTATCACCTCACCTCGCTGGAAGTGCCGCTGACCTGCGCCCGCGCCGTTCTCTACGGCAAGGCCGACATGATCCCGCTCGACAAGCCGGTGGCGGAAGTCTGCGCGGTGGCGAAGCGTGACCTGCAGCCGGGCGAGACGCTGGACCAGATCGGCGAATACACCTACCGCGCCTGGGTCATGGAAGTCTCCCGCGCCCGTGCCGCCAAGGGCATTCCCGCCGGTCTGCTGACGGGGGCCAAGGTCACCCAGCCGATCCGCAAGGGCGAACTGATCACCAGCGACAACACCGCGCTTCCCGCCAACTCCCGCATTGCCGAACTGCGCCGCCGCCAGGATGCGATGGTGTACGGGCAAGAGCTGGCGCATGCCTGAGGACAAAGCCATGGCCAACACCGCTGAAAAGGCAAAGGGCGCTGCGCCCGCAGCCGACGCCAATCTTCCCTATGCGCTGCGCACCTACTCGCCCGAGGTGCTGACGGAAGCGCTGCGCAAGATGATGCTGATCCGCAAGTTCGAGGAAGGCGCGGAAGACAGTTACATGCGCGGCCTCATTCACGGCACCATGCACCTGTCCATCGGGCAGGAAGCTTCCGCCGTGGGCTCGTCCATGTCGCTCACGGATGACGACAAGATCACCTCCAACCACCGTGGCCACGGCCACTGCGTTGCCAAGGGCGCGGATCTGGGGAGGATGTTTGCCGAGTTCTTCGGCAAGGAAACCGGTTACTGCCGGGGCCGGGGTGGTTCCATGCACATCGCCGATGTGGCCAAGGGCAATCTCGGCGCCAATGGCATCGTCGGCGGCGGCCTGCCGATTGCCGTGGGTGCTGCTCTTGCTGCCAAGCGGCTGGGCACGGGCGCTGTCACGGTCTGCTTCTTCGGCGACGGCGCCAACAACGAGGGTGCTTTCCATGAGGCGCTGAACATGGCCGCCGTCTGGAAACTGCCGGTGGTGTTCGTCTGCGAGAACAACAAATACGGCATGTCCACCTCGGTGGAGCGCTCCACGGCGGTGAAGCACATTTCCGAGCGTGCCGCCGCCTACAGCATGCCGGGCGTGACCGTGGACGGGAACGACTTCTCCGCCGTTGCCGAAGCCGTGGATGCGGCTGTGGCCCGTGCGCGGGCAGGCGAGGGGCCGAGCCTGGTCGAGAACGTCACCTACCGCTGGCGCGGCCATTCCAAGTCCGACCGCAACCGCTACCGCACCAAGGAAGAAATCGCCGAGTGGATGGACCGTGACCCGATCAAGCGCATGACCGCGATGCTGGTTGATCACGGCATCCTGAACCAAGAAGGCATCGAGGCACTGGAGGCCAGTGTGGCACAGCAGATTGCCGATGCCATCGCCTTTGCCGCCGCGAGCCCCTCGCCGCAGTCCTCCGAGGCCACCCGTTTCGTTTACACTGAAGAGACCGCAGCATGAACGCGCATCCGGCGAGCCCCCTCCGCGAACTCTCCTATGCCGAGGCCATCCGCGAGGCCATGGATCTGGCGCTGGGCTCAGATCCCCGCGTCGTTCTCATGGGCGAGGACATCGGCGTCTACGGCGGCGCCTTTCAGGTGACCGGTGATCTCGTCCACAAATACGGCACCGACCGTGTGATGGACACGCCCATCTCGGAACTGGGCGGTGCCGGTGTCGCCGTTGGTGCGGCGCTGACCGGCCTGCGGCCCATCTTCGAGTTCCAGTTCTCCGACTTTGCCGCCCTTGCCATGGAGCAGATCGTCAATCAGGCGGCCAAGCTGCGCTACATGCTGGGTGGTGCGGTTTCCGTGCCGTTGGTGATGCGCTTTCCGGCTGGCTCCGGCACGGGCGCTGCCGCGCAGCATTCGCAGAGCCTTGAAGCCTGGCTGGGTCATGTCCCGGGCCTGAAGGTGGTGCAGCCCTCGACGCCGGAAGATGCCAAGGGCCTGCTGCTGGCAGCATTGGAGGATCCGGACCCGGTGATGATCTTCGAGCACAAGATCCTCTACAAGATGAAGGGGCATGTGCCGGAGGGCCATTACACCACGCCGATCGGCAAGGCCGCTATCCGCCGTCCGGGCAAGGACCTCACCATCGTCGCCACCGCCATCATGGTGCACAAGGCGCTGGAGGCTGCCGCCACGCTGGAAGCCGAAGGCATCAGCGCCGAAGTGATCGACCTGCGCACCGTGCGGCCGATGGACCGGGAGACGGTTCTGGCTTCCGTGCGCAAGACGGGCCGGCTTGTCTGCGTCTATGAAGGGGTGAAGACGCTGGGCGTCGGCGCTGAAGTCAGCGCCATGGTGGCCGAGAGCGATGCCTTCGACTTCCTCGACGCGCCGATCATCCGCCTGGGCGGGGCCGAAAGCCCGATCCCCTATAATCCCGAGCTGGAAAAGGCCGTTGTGCCGCAGGTGCCTGACATTCTGGATGCGGCCCGCAAGCTGGCGAAGGGGCGTGTCTGATGCCCAATGAAGTGATCATGCCGAAGGTGGACATGGACATGGCGAGCGGCAAGCTCGCCACCTGGCATGTTGCACCCGGTGACTGGGTGGAGAAGGGCGCGCCGCTCTTCGACATCGAAACTGACAAGGCCGCCATGGAGGTGGAGGCACCTGCCTCCGGCTTCCTGCATCATGTCATTGCAGAAGGAACGGATGTGCCGATTGGTGCAACGGTCGCCTGGCTCTATGGCAAGAATGAAGCCGTTGGTGAGTCGCCTAATCAATCCGCCGCGCCTGCTGTTGAAACGCCTGCCGCTTCGCCGGAACCTGTAGCGGTTGCTCCCGCCGCTGCACCCGTTGCCGCGCCTGCGGGCGAAACAGCAGGCGGCGGGCAGGGCCTGCGCGCCACGCCGCTGGCCCGAAGCCTTGCCCGTGAGGGCGGCGTCGATCTTGCTTCTCTCTCCGGCTCCGGTCCGCAGGGCCGCGTGCAGGGGGAGGATGTGCGCAAGGCGCTTGAGGCGGGCAGGGCGGATGTGAGAGCGGAAGCGGTCCTTCCGGCTTCTGCAGTGCCGTCGTCTCCCGCGTGGCAGACTGGCCCGCTCTCCATTACTCGCAGCAAGGGCGGCACCGGGCTTCCCGTTGTGCTGATCCATGGCTTTGCCAGCGACGGGGCAAGCTGGGCGCCGCTGGAGGCCTATCTCAAGCACCGTCCGCTGATCCGCATCGAACTGCCCTCGCATGGCAAGTCGCCGCGCCTGCGCATTCCCGACTTTGCTTCGCTCGCTGCCGAACTGCGCCGGGCGCTGGAGCAGACGGGCGAGGAGAAGGTGCATCTGATCGGCCATAGCCTTGGCGGCGCGCTGGCGCTTGCGCTGGCCGATACGCGGCCCCGGCAGGTGGAGAGCCTGACGCTGATCGCGCCTGCTGGTCTCGGGCCGGACATCAACGGGCAGGTTCTCTCCGGCATCTGCCGGGCGCAGCGGGCCGAGAGCCTTGCGCCCTGGCTGCGCTGCCTCGTTGCCAATCCGGACATGATCACCGATGGCTACGCCAAGGCCGCCATGGCCGGGCGCAAGGATGCGGCTCTCAGGGCGGCGCAAACGGCGCTGGCCGATGTACTGTTCCCCGATGGCACGCAGGGCTTCGATCTGCGCGCGGCGCTGGGCCGTGTCGATGTTCCGGCGCGGATCATCTGGGGCCGGCAGGACGGGATCATCCCCTGGCAGCATGCCTTGCGCGCCAGCGGTCAGGTGGCCTTGCACCTCATCGAAGGCGCCGGGCATATGCCGCAGGTGGAAGTCCCGGATCAGATTGGCAAAATCCTGCGGCAGCACCTATGATGGGGGATCACGGATTCCTCATCGATAACGGGAAATGCCCATGTCCGACAGCCAGAGCAGCCAGACGAACGGAGCGCGGGAGCGCGGCCCTGCCGACCAGCACGGCCAGCTCCGCATCCGGGCTGCCTGGCTCTATTATGTCGAGGGGCTGACCCAGTCGGAAGTTGCCAAGAAGCTGGACGTGAACCGCATTCTCATCACGCGGCTCCTGTCCGATGCCCGCAAGCGGGGCGAGGTGATCATCCGCATCAAGTCGGACATTGCCCCACTGGTGGAGCTGCAGCGCCAGCTGGAAGAGCGCTTCGGCCTGCGGCAGGCCATCGTCGCGCCGTTCTCCGATCCTGACGGCGATCCGACCCGGGCGATTGCCTCGGCGGCGGGCACCTATGTCTCCGGCATCATGGCCAACCGCATGACCGTGGGCGTGGGCTGGGGCCGCACGCTGCATCAGATGCTGCCCTTCATCGAGGGGCGGCAGCTGGAAGGGGTGCGCGTCATCTCGCTTCTGGGCGGTATCTCGCAGGCCAAGCGCTTCAACCCGGCGGAATTCGCCTGGCAGTTTGCCGAACTCTTCGATGCCGAAGGTTTCCTCGTGCCCGCACCGGCGCTGGTGGATTCCGTCCAGACCCGCCACGCGCTGCTGGAGCATTGCGGCCTTGATCAGGTGCTGCAGATGGCAGAGACCTGCGACGTGGCGCTGCTTTCCTGCGGCGGCATCTCGACGCTCACCACCTCCTACAGGCTGGGGCAAGTGTCGGAAGCCGAGCGCCAGTCCCTTGTGGCGGCGGGGGCTGTGGGGGATGTGCTCTACCATTTCCTCGACGCAGAAGGGCGAACCGTGCCGCATCCGGTGAACGAGCGCTCCATCTCCATCCCGCTCGACCGGCTCGACCGGGTGAAGTCCAAGGTGCTGATTTCCGGCGGGCGCGAGAAGACCCAGATGATGCGCGCCGCCCTGAAGGCGCTGGACATGGACGTTGTCATCACGGATGAACTGACGGCGCAGCGCCTGCTCGGCCAGCTTGAGGCATGAGCATGTTCACTGCCTTGTCCCTCGTGCGGACATTTCCGGGGGCCGGTTGCCTTGACAGGCCTTGGAGCCTCTGGGACTGATAGACTTCCTTCCTTTGTTGCCTCAGGGCATCTCAATCATACGGGTTCGGCCATGACACAGGCGAAACGCGCAGCACTGCTGCTTTCCTCTTCCGTTTTATTTGCCTTTGCGGCGAACGCGCAGGCGGCGGAGCTTCGCTTTGCCTCGCAGGGCGATCTGGTGTCCATGGACCCCTATGCGGTCGAAGAGGTGTTCACCTCCGGCTTCCTGGGCAACGTCTATGAGGGTCTCGTGCGCCGCACGCCGGACCTGAAGCTTGAACCGGCGCTGGCCGAAAGCTGGGAAATGCTGTCGCCCACCCAGTGGCGGTTCCATCTGCGCAAGGGCGTGACCTTTCACGATGGCAGCCCCTTTACGTCAGATGACGTGATTTACTCCGCCGAGCGCGTGCGCTCCGGTTCCTCCGACTTCAAGAACCGCCTTCCGGCTGGTGTCGAGATCGTCAAGGTGGATGATCACACGGTTGATTTTCTGACAAAGGAACCGAACCCGATCCTGAACTACACCTGGGCCAACTGGTACATCATGTCCAGGTCCTGGTCCGAGGCGAACAAGGTGGCGCCGCCGCAGAAGGGCGGGGACACGGAAAACTACGCGACCCTGCACGAGAACGGCACCGGCCCCTACAAGCTGGTGGCGCGTGAGCCGGGCGTGCGCACCGTGCTTGAGGCTTATCCGCAGTGGTGGGGTGCTGCCGCGAAGACGGGCAACGTCGACAAGGTGACCTATACACCGGTGCCGAACCCGGCGACCCGTGTGGCCGGGCTGCTGGCTGGTCAGCTTGATGTGGTGTTCCCCATTCCCGTGCAGGACATCCCGCGCCTCGAGGCTGCACCCAATACGGATGTGGCTGCGGGGCCGGAAGTGCGCACCATGTACCTGTCCATGAACCAGTGGAAGGACACGCTGCCGGGCTCCGGCCTTGAGGGCGTCAATCCGCTGAAGGATGTGCGCGTGCGCGAGGCCATCTACCGGGCCATCGACGTCAACACCATCCGCGACAAGATCATGCGCGGCCAGACCACGCCTGCCGCCCTGATGGTGGCGCCGGGCGTCAACGGCTACACGGACGAGATCAAGCGGCTGGATTATGATCCGGAAAAGGCCAAGGCGCTGCTGGCGGAAGCCGGTTATCCGGACGGCTTTGCCCTGACTTACCAGTGCTCCAACGACATGTATGTGAATGATGAGGCGACCTGCCTTGCCATTTCCTCCATGCTGGCGAAGGTGGGCATCAAGGCCAAGCCGAACGTGCAGCCGCGGGCCAAGTATCTGGAGTCCATCACTGCGCCGAACATGGACTTCGGCCTTGCGATGCTGGGCACGACACCGGCCAGCCTCGACAGCCACATCGCGCTCTACTCCCTGCACATGTGCCCGCGCGCGGCAGAAGACCGGCCTCTGTGGGACAAGGATGATCTGACGAAGATCGTCGCGGGCAAGTCCAACTTCGCCGGTTACTGCAATCCGGAAGTGGACCGGCTGGCGGGCGAGATCCTGAAGGAAGCCGATCAGGACAAGCGCAATGCGCTGATCCGCGAGGCCTGGACCATCACCACCAATGACGTGGCCTATGTGCCGCTGCACCAGACCTGGGCCGCATGGGGCACGGGCAAGACCGTGAAGCTGGAGCGCCGTGCCGACAACGTCTTCGACTGGCGCCACGTGACCATCGGGCAATAATATCAAGGCCTTCGATGCTGACGCATCACGCCTTGAAATTGCTCAAGTGCCGCACGGGCTTAACCAATTCTCGATGAGGCAAGCTCATCGAGAGTTGGTATAAGCTTGCTGTCAGAAGCTGCGGTATCCGGGTTCTGGATGCCGTGGCGCAACCGGGATTCTCGGCGCAATGATCTTCTACATGCTCCGCCGCCTGTTTCAGGCGGGTATCGTGCTGCTGGTGGTGGCGCTGGTGGCGTTCTTCATGTTCCGCTATCTGGGTGATCCGGTGTCGCAGCTGGTCAGCGAGGAAACGAGCCTTGCCGACCGTGCGGCGCTGCGCGAGGCGCTGGGGCTGAATGATCCGGTGCTGGTGCAGTTCGGCCATTTCATTGGCCGGGTGGTGCAGGGCGAGTTCGGCCTGTCCTACCAGATGGGCCAGCCGGTAGGCCGGCTCATTGCCGACCGGCTTCCGGCCTCCATCGAACTCAGCGTCATTGCCTTCTCGCTGGCGCTGGCGCTGGGCATTCCGCTCGGCGTGCTGGCGGGGCTGAAGCCGGACAGCTGGCTGGCGCGGGCGATCATGATCTTTTCGCTCGCCGGGATTTCCATGCCCACGTTCTTTGTCGGGTTGATGCTGATGGTCTATTTCGGCGTGGAGCTGAACCTGTTGCCGACCTTTGGCCGGGGCGAAACGGTGGATCTCGGGTTCTGGACAACGGGGCTTCTGACCCGCTCCGGCTGGCTCTCCATCATCCTTCCGGCCTTCACGCTGGGCCTGTTCCAGCTCACCTTCATCATGCGCCTCGTGCGGGCGGAAATGCTGGAGGTGATGCGCATGGATTTCATCCGCTTTGCCAAGGCGCGCGGCCTGCCGGCGCGGCGCATCCACTTCCGCCATGCGTTGAAGAATACGCTGGTGCCGGTGATGACCATCGCCGGGCTGCAATTCGGCTCGATCATCGCCTTCGGCATCATCACCGAGAGCGTGTTCCAGTGGCCGGGCATCGGCCTTCTGTTCCTGCAGGCGATTTCGAGCGTCGATATCCCGGTCATCTCCACCTACCTGCTGCTGGTGGCGGTGATCTTCGTGACGGTCAACCTGGTGGTGGACCTGCTTTACTACGCGGTTGATCCGCGCCTGCGCGCCAGCGCCAGCTGAGGAGGAACGGATGCCTGCTTCTGCCACGCCATCCGGTCTGCGCCTTTGGGTCGCCCGGCGCCCGGTGCTCTACCGCTTTCTGGCTTCACCGCTAACGGTTCTGGCTGCGTTCATCGGCTCGGTCATGATCCTTGCGGCCATCGCCGCGCCGCTGATTGCTCCGCACAATCCCTTCGACATCGCCTCGCTCGACCTGCTCAACTCGCTGCTGCCGCCGGTCTGGCATGAGGGCGGCAGCCGGGAGTTCCTGCTGGGAACCGATGATCAGGGCCGCGACCTCTTTTCCGCGCTGCTTTACGGCACCCGCACCTCGCTGATGGTGGGCGGGGTGTCGGTTCTGGCGGCTGTTCTCTTCGGTCTCGTATTCGGGCTGCTCGCCGGTTATTTCGGCGGGCTGACGGATGTCATCGTCATGCGCGTCGTCGATATCCAGATGACCTTTCCGGCCATCATGGTGGCGCTGCTGGTGGATGGCGTCAGCCGTGGCATCCTGCCGCCGGACCAGCATGACCGGCTCGCCGTCTTCGTCATCATCTTCGCGCTCAGCCTGTCGATCTGGCCGCAGGTCGCCCGTACGGTGCGCGCCTCGACCCTGGTTCAGCGCAACAAGGATTATGTGCTGGCTGCGCAGGTGACCGGCATTTCCGCGCCGGTGATCCTCATCCGCCACATCCTCCCCAATGTCATGGGGCCGGTGCTGGTGATTGCCACCATCAACCTCGGCGTTGCCGTGCTGGGTGAGGCGACGCTGAGCTTCCTCGGCGTCGGCATTCCGGCCTCAGAACCCTCGCTCGGCACGCTGATCCGCATCGGCAACAACTTCCTGTTCTCCGGCGAGCGCTGGCTGGTGGTGTTTCCGGGCATGACGCTGGCGCTGCTGGTGCTGTCGGTGAACCTTGTGGGGGACTGGCTGCGCGATGTCCTCGACCCCAAGCTGCGCTGACCGGAGGCCTTTCATGTCCTTGCTCTCCATTTCCGGCATGAGGGTGGAATACCCGCAGCCCCTCGGCACGTTTGTGGCCGTGCAGAATGTCAGCCTTGAGGTTGGGCGCGGCGAGATCGTCGGCATCGTCGGCGAGTCCGGTGCGGGCAAGTCCACCATCGGCAGCGCCGTGATGGGTCTGCTGGAAGCGCCGGGCCGGGTGACAGCAGGCGAAATCCGCTTTGACGGTGAGGCCATCGATCCGGCCAGCGAAAAGACCATGCGCCGCCTGCGCGGCAAGCGTATCTCGATGATCTTTCAGGACCCGCTCACCAGCCTCAATCCGCTGATGACCGTGGGGGCGCAGCTGATCGAGACCATCCGCATTCACCAGCCCATGAGCGAGGGAGAAGCGCGGGAGAAGGCCATCGGCCTCTTGGCGCAAGTTGGCATCGCCAGTCCGGCAGAGCGCATTGCGGCCTATCCGCATCAGTTTTCCGGCGGCATGCGCCAGCGAGTGGTGATTGCGCTGGCGCTGTGCTCCGACCCTGACCTGATCATTGCAGACGAACCGACGACGGCGCTGGACGTGTCCGTGCAGGCGCAGATCCTTGATCTCATCCGCAAGCTGGTGAAGGAGCGGGGCATCGGCGTCATTCTCGTCACCCACGACATGGGCGTCATCTCCGGCACGGCAGACCGGGTGGTGGTGATGTACCGGGGCGAGGTGGTGGAAAGCGGGCCGGTGCGGCAGATCATCGATGCGCCCGCCCATCCCTATACCCGCAGCCTCATCGGCGCGGTGCCGCGCGGTGACCGCAAGCTCGACCGTTTCCCGCGCCTGACCTATCCGCCGCAGGCAGAGGACGCTCCACTCAGCACAGACCGCAGCCCGGCGCTGCAGTGGCTGACGGAAGGGCGGGAGGCCGGCAGCAGGGCTGTTGATGCAAAACCCCTCATCGAGGTGCGCGATGTGCGGCTGCGCTTCCAGACGAAGGCGGCGCTGCTGCCCTCCAACCGCCGTTACTTCGAAGCCGTGCGTGGCGTCAGCCTCGATATCCGGCAGGGCGAGGTGCTGGGGCTTGTGGGCGAATCCGGTTGCGGAAAGTCCTCTCTCGCCCGCATGCTGGTGCAGATCTACCGGCCAACCTCCGGCACCATCAGTTTTGATGGCAAGACCGTGGGCGGGGCGGCGAGCCGGGCGGAAGACAGGGCCCTGCGCCAGCAGGTGCAGATGATCTTCCAGGACCCGTATTCCTCGCTCAACCCGCGCATGAGCACGGGCCGGATCATTGCCGAGCCGCTGACCCATCATGGCCTTGCCACGTCATCTGCCGAGCGGCGCAGGATCGTGGCGGATCTGCTGGAAGCGGTGGGGCTTGGGGCGGCGGCTGCGGACAAGTATCCGCATGAGTTCTCCGGCGGCCAGCGCCAGCGCATCGCCATTGCCAGGGCGCTCGCCACCCGGCCCCGGTTCCTCATTTGCGACGAGCCAACCTCGGCGCTGGATGTGTCCATTCAGGCGCAGATCCTCAACCTGTTGAAGGACCTGCGTGACGCGCTGGATCTGACGGTGCTGTTCATCAGCCACGACCTGCCGGTGGTGCGCCAGATGTGCGACCGGGTGATCGTGATGAAGGAGGGGCTGATTGTCGAGGAAGCGGAGACCGAACAGCTCTTCACCGCACCCGCCAGCCCCTATGCCCGGCACCTGCTGGACCTGATGCCCAGCCTGTAACTCCAGACCCCGGGCGGCGTCCGGGCCTTGGCCCAAGTGCCCTCAGATCAGCCCGTGCTTGCGCAGACGGTATTCCAGCCGTGCCCGCGTCAGGCCGAGGCGGCGGGCGGCGGCGGAGATGTTGCCTTTTTCCTGCGCCAGCGCATCGCGGTAGAGCGCCTGTTCCTGTGCCTCGATCTGTCCAAGCCCTTCGCTGCGGGCTGGAAGCGGGGCGGTGCCGGGCGTCGTGCGCAGTACCGGTACAGGCCCCGTTGACCGCTCGCTGCCCTGAAACACGTGGTGCAGGCCGATGAGGCCGTTGTCATCGGCAAAGACCACGCCGCGCTCCACAAGGTTCTGCAATTCGCGGATGTTGCCGGGAAAGTCATAGGCCAGCAGCGCGTCCATGGTGCTGCGGCTGAAGCCGGTGATGGCCTTGCCGTGCTTCTCCCGGAACTGGGCCAGAAAATGGGCGCAGAGCAGGGGGATGTCATCGCGCCGCTCCCGCAGCGGTGGAATGTGGATGGGGCAGACGTTGAGGCGGTAATAGAGGTCACGCCGGAAACGCCCGGCAGAGACCTCCTGTGCCAGATCCACATTGCTGGCGGCAACGATGCGCACATTCACGGGAATGGAACGGGTGCCGCCGAGGCGCTCGATGGTGCGCTCCTGAATGGCGCGCAGCAGCTTGCCCTGTGCGGAGAAGGTGAGGGAGGCGATCTCGTCCAGAAACAGCGTGCCGCCCTCGGCCCGCTCGAAATAGCCGGGACGGGCGGTAACCGCCCCGGTGTAGGCGCCTTTTTCGACGCCGAAGAGTTCGGATTCCACCAGATTGTCCGGAATTGCCGCACAGTTGATGGCGATGAAGGGCGCCTTGCTGCGCCGGCCCAGCTGGTGCAGCTGGTTGGAAAACAGCTCCTTGCCCACACCGGATTCGCCGATGAACAGCACGGTCGCATCGGTTGCGGCGACCTTTTCCAGAAGGTGGCTGGCACGCTGGAAGCTGGCGGAGACGCCGACCATGCCGCTCGGGCCCTGGGCAGCAGGCTCTGCTGCAGCCGTTTCCGCTGAGGTCCCTTTGGTGCTGGCGGCTGCACTGCGCCCGCGCCAGGACAGGCCGAAATATTCCTGCTCCGGCGCATCCTTGCCCCAAGCCGCGGCATCGCGCCCGGCGACGAGGCAGTGTGGTGCGCCCATGCCGGCGCATTCGATCTCGCGGAAGAACACCGGGTGGCCGAGAATGCGGCTGGTGTAGCCGGAGGGCACGCCGGTCTGCATCCAGCACACGGGCTCCTGCGCAAGGCCATGGCTGGCGTGATGCTCTGCGGCTTCGGAGGAGTCCTCCCAGACAAATTCGCCGTGATAGGTGCCCTTGTCCGCATCAAACTCGAAGTGGCGGGTCGTCACCTTGACGAAGCCCTCCAGTGTGTGGACGCGCGGACCTGCGGCCAGAAGCTGGGTGATGCTGGCTCCGGCAAAGCGGTCCAGCACCAGCTCCGCCGCCCTTACGCCCTGCAGATAGCCGATGCGCATCAGCAGCGCCTTGGCCCGCTCCATGCCCAGCGTATCGATCAGCTCGGCGCGAAGCGCGCCCAGCACCTGCGACTGGATCAGCACCATGCGCTGGTCGTTGAGCCAGATGCGCCCGTCGCCGAGGGCAAAGAGCAGCGAATGCGCCAAATCATCCAGCGTTGGCGGGGCGGCGGTGGGCAGCTCGCTGAAGGCCCCGCGCCGGATCATCCGGCCCGTGCGGGCCGAGGCTTCGGCCAGGGAAATCAGATGGTCAGGGGTGCCGGGTGCGTTCATGAATTTCATGTTTTCATGAAACTGATGAGCTGTTCAATGAAATTCTGAAACCCTGCGGAATGCGGCATGGCTGCCCGCCCGTTGTTCCTCGCGGAAAAGTCCATGTTCTTCAGAGGCTTGCCCCACATGTCTGGCGCAGGCCCGTTGTGGCACGGCGCTTGCCTAAGGGAAACTACGGCCATTTGAGGAGATGGTCTGGCGGCGGAAGCTGCCAAGAGGAGGACGGCACGGGCGGTGCGGCAGGGCAAACTGCGGCGCCTCCGGCCAAAGGGAGGACCTGATCATGAACATGCTGCATGCCGGATTTCTGAAGCCGGGAAGCTGGAGCGGGCGCATCTTTGACGGCGGCTGGTTGGCCTCTGCCGCCGGTACGCTGACCGTGCGCGAACCTGCGACCGGAGACGTGCTTGCCGAAACCGGCCTTGCCGGGCCGCAGGAGGTTGCCGCCGCAGCAAAGGCCGCCGCTGCGGCCCAGAAGACCTGGGCCGCCATGCTGCCTCAGGCGCGTGCCGCGATCCTGAACCGGGCGGCGGATCTTCTGGAGCAGAACGGGCAGGAGCTGATCCCCTGGATCATGCGCGAAAGCGGCTCGATCGAGGCCAAGGCCGGCATCGAGATCGAGCACGGCGCCCAGTTCCTGCGCCATGCCGCTTCGCTGGCGACCATGCCCATGGGGCTGGTTCTGCCCACGATGGATGGCCGCAGCAGCCACGCCCGGCGCCTGCCGCATGGGGTGGTGGGTGTCATTTCGCCCTACAATTTCCCGCTCGTTCTGTCGGTGCGCGCCATCGTTGCGGCGCTGGCGGTGGGCAATGCAGTGGTGCACAAGCCCGATCCGCGCACGCCCATTTCCGGCGGCATCATCATCGCCCGGCTGTTCGAGGAAGCAGGCCTTCCTGCCGGTGTCCTGCATGTGCTGCCGGGCGGCGCGGATGCGGGCGAGGCCATGTGTAAGGACCCGAACATTGCCATGATCTCCTTCACCGGCTCGGCGGCAGGCGGCTCGAAGGTCGGCGAAGTCTGCGGCCGCCATCTCAAGAAGGTGCAGCTGGAACTGGGCGGCAAGAATGTGCTGATCGTTCTGGACGATGCGGATGTGGATGTGGCTGCCTCCAATTGCGCCTGGGGTGCCTTCCTGCATCAGGGGCAGATCTGCATGGCGACAGGTCTTGTCCTTGCACATGAAAGCATTGTGGAGGCGCTGGCGGACAAGATCGCGGCCAAGGCGCAGCATCTTCCGGTGGGCGATCCAGCCTCCGGCCGGGTGGCGCTGGGGCCGGTCATTTCCCCCAATCAGGTGGAGACGATCCAGCACATCGTTGATGATGCGGTTGCCAAGGGCGCCCGGCTTCTGGCGGGCGGCAAGGCGGATGGGCTGTTTTATCCGGCAACCGTTCTGGCGGGCATCACGCCGGACATGCTGGCCTTCCGCGAGGAGCTGTTCGGGCCGGTGGCCTGCATCATGAGCTTTGCCGGCGATGCAGAAGCTGTCCGCATTGCGCAGGACAATGACTACGGCCTGTCCGCCGGCATTCTCTCGGCCAGCACCTCGCGCGCCATGGCCATCGGCAATCAGCTCAGGACCGGCATGCTGCACATCAACGACCAGACGGTGAACGGCGGGCCCTTTGCGCCCTTCGGCGGCTTCGGCAAGTCGGGCAACGGCACCCGCATCGGCGGGCCTGCCGACATCGAGGAATTCACCCAGTGGCAATGGGTGACCGTCCGCGATCAGGCCCAGCCTTATCCGTTCTGACATCCCTTCCGCCGGACGCTGACTGGCCTTGTGCGCCCGCGTCCGGCCCTTTCCGTTGCTGGAGGCAATCATGAAAATCAAGGCAGCCGTTGCGCGCGAGACGCGTGCGGAACTCGTTCTGGAAACGCTGGATCTGGAAGAGCCGAGGGCAGATGAAATTCTGGTGGAGGTGGTGGCCACGGGCGTGTGCCACACCGACATCGTGGTGCGGGACGGCATGCTGCCGACGCCCTTGCCGGTGGTTCTGGGGCACGAGGGGGCAGGCATCGTGCGCAGCACCGGCAGTGCCGTCACCAAGGTGAAGCCGGGCGACCGGGTGGTCATGACGTTCAACTCCTGCGGCCATTGCGAAACCTGCAAGGAGCATCAGCCGTCCTATTGCTACGAGTTCTTCCCGCGCAACTTCTTTGCAACGCGGCCCGACGGCTCGACGGCCCTGTCGAAGGACGGCGAGCGGGTGCATGGCAATTTCTTCGGCCAGTCCTCCTTTGCAAGCCATGCCATCTGCAATGAAAGAAATGTGGTGAAGGTGCCGGAGGGCGCGCCGCTGGAGCTTCTGGGCCCGCTTGCGTGCGGTATCCAGACCGGTGCAGGTGCAGTGCTCAATGCACTGAAGGTGCGCGAGGGCAAGAGCTTTGCCGTCTTCGGTGCCGGGTCCGTTGGCCTGTCCGCCGTGATGGCAGCCAAGGTGGCCGGAGCACGAACCATCATCGCCGTGGATCTCAATCCGGACAGGCTGGAACTGGCGAAGGAGTTGGGCGCGACCCATGTCATCAACCCCAAGGCGGAAGATGCCACGGCGGCGATCCTCGCCCTCACGGGCACGGGCGTGCATTATGCGCTCGACACCACGGGCCTGCCGCCGGTCATCCGCTCGGCCGTGATGGCGCTTGCCAATGCCGGAACCTGCGGCATTCTCGGCGCCTCGGGGCCGGAGGCGGAGCTGCAGATCAACGAGATGCATTTCATGAGCGGCGGGCGGCGGCTGATGGGCATCGTGGAAGGCGAGAGCGATCCGGATGAGTTCATCCCGCATCTGGTCGAACTCTACAAGAAGGGGCTGTTCCCCTTCGACAAGCTCATCACCTTCTATGAGTTCGACGAAATCAACGCCGCCATCCATGCCTCCGAAACGGGCTCCGCCATCAAGCCTGTCCTGCGGATGGCGTGAGGAAGCATTTGTTTCGTTGGATGTGAGATAAAATCCTGAGGCCGTCTTCATGCGCGTGAAGGCGGCCTTCTGCATCTGGCTTGGGCGTCCGCTTCCGCCGTCCGGCTTATCTTTGCGGGCAGGCTGTGGCGCAGGCGCTGCTTTCTTGCGCTGGCTGCAACAGAGTTTTCCGGAATGCGCGATTTATTCCGGAAGATCAAAGTGCAAGCCTGACCCTGCAGCATGTTTCACCGGCAGGTGATCCCATCGATAAACAACAAGATCCACGCGGGAAAAAAGTAATTTTCTCCCGATGCTGGCCCATGCCCAGAGGTTCATCATGAAATTCACCCGTTCTCTGCCGCGTCTTGCGGCCCTCGCATTGACAACGGCACTTGTGGCAGCAGCGCCAGCGCAGGCGGATACCGTTTCTCTGGATCTGCAGAGCGCCTGGCCCCTGACCATGCCGGCCAGTGGCCAGAATGCCGAATATCTGGCGGAGAAGCTGAATGCCCTGTCGGGTGGCAGCCTCAAGGTGAAGGTCTATTCGGCCGGCAAGCTGGTGCCGCCGCTGCAGATTTTCGATGCCGTGCAGCAGGGTTCGCTGGATGCGGGCTACACCTCGCCGCTCTATGTGGCCGGGCGCTTTCCGGCCGTGCAGCTCTTCGGCGGCATCCCCTTCGGTCCGGATGTGCTGACCCATGCGGCCTGGATCTATAACGGCGGCGGCCGGGAAATCTGGTCGGAGATCTATGCCAAGCAGGGCGTCGTCACCATTCCCTGCGGTCTGATGGAGCGGGAAGCGGGCGGCTGGTACTCTTTCGAGATCAAGTCTGTCGCTGATTTCAGCGGCAAGAAGCTGCGCTTTGCCGGGCTTGCGGGCGAGACCATGGTCAAGCTCGGCGCCTCCATCGTGCTGCTGCCGACCGGCGAGATCTATCCGGGCATGGAGAAGGGCGTGATCGACGGCGCCGAGCTGTCCATGCCCGCCATCGACGTCACTGTCGGGCTCGATAACGTCGCCAAGAACTACTACCTGCCGGGCTGGCACCAGCCTGCGGCCATGAACGAGCTGATCATCAATCAGGCCAAGTGGGACAGCATGGACGAGGCCCAGAAGACGGCCATCGAGGAGGCCTGCAAGGCGACGAACCTGCGCTCCGTCATGTCCACCCAGACCGCCAATGCGGAAGCGGTGAAGGGCTTTGAGGCCAAGGGGGTGCAGGTGCGCCAGTTCCCGCCGGAGGTGCTGGAGGCCATCAAGGCCAAGGTGGATGAGGTGATGAAGGAGCAGAGCGAGAAGGACGCCGACTTCAAGCGCGTCTGGGAGTCCGTGTCGGCCTACCGTGCCTCGACCGAAGCCTGGGCTGCCCGCCAGTAACAAGAGGAGTGACCGGGCGGCGGGCTGGAGACGGCCTGCCGCCCGTCCGCCTTCACTGCAACGGGGCCATCCTCATGCATTTCGTCGAACTGGTGGACCGGCTCAGCCGGTCGGTGGGGCTTGCTGGGGCGCTGGTGCAGCCGCTGCTGATGCTCACCATTCTGGTCAATGTGCTGCTGCGCTATGTGTTCAATCTCGGCATGATCGAGCTTGAGGAACTGCAGTGGCACATGAATGCCGTCGTGGTCATGTGCTGTCTTGCCTGGGCCTACCAGCGCGACATGCATGTGCGGGTGGATGCCCTGCACGGGCGCATGGGCGAGCGGGGCAGGGCGCTGGCCGAAGTGCTCGGCGTTCTCTTCCTGCTGCTGCCCTTCGCCGGGTTCCTCACCCTGAATTCCTGGAAGATCTTCGAATATTCCTGGCGCCTCAGGGAAGGCTCGCCCATGCCCTCCGGCCTGCCGGGCCGCTACATCATCAAGGGTGTCATGGCCGCAGGCTTTGCCCTTCTCTTCCTTCAGGGGCTTTCCGTGCTCCTGAAATCCCTTGCCGTTCTGATCCGCCCCGGGAGGTCCGCCGATGGGCGTTGATGCGGTTTTCGTCTTCCTGCTGTTCTCCACCTTCATGGTGGTGATGTTCTCCGGCTATCCGGTGGCTTTCGTGCTGGGCGGGGTCGGGGTGCTCTTTGCCGTGCTCGGCAGTGTGCTGGATGCCTTTGCCTTTGATGCGGACATGGCCTCCATCCGCATGCTGGGCTTTGTCGCCAACCGGACCTTCGACACGCTGTCCAGCTATTCGCTCATTCCCATGAGCATGTTCATCTTCATGGGCCTGATGCTCGACCGCTCGGGCATTGCCGAAAAGCTGCTCACCTCCATGCACGGGCTGTTGCGGCAGGTGCCGGGCGGGCTGGCGGTGTCGGTGGTGCTGATCGGCGTCGTGCTGGCGGCCTCGACCGGCATCATCGGTGCTTCCGTGGTGTTGCTCGCCACCATCGCCATGCCGGCGATGCGGGCGGCAGGCTATGATGACCGCCTGAGCCTTGGCACCATTGGCGCGACCGGATGCCTCGGCATTCTCATTCCGCCGTCGATCATGCTGGTGGTCATGGGCGATCAGCTGCAGATCCCGGTGGGGGACCTGTTCAAGGGTGCCATCGTACCGGGCCTGCTGCTCGCCTCTGCCTATGTGGTCTATATCGTCACCGTGGCTCTGATCTGGCCGGAGAGGGCCCCCAAAGGTCAGGCTGGTGATGCGGCAAAGGTGACCTTTGGCGAGCTGGCCCGGGTTCTTGTGGCGCCGCTGCTGCTGGTTGTGGCCGTGCTTGGGTCCATCGTCTTCGGCATTGCGTCGCCGACGGAAGCCTCCGGTATCGGCGCGGCGGGGGCAACGCTGCTCGCCATCGCTTCCGGACGGCTGGGCTGGAAGGGGTTCGTCGAAGTCTGCGAGGCAAGCGGGCTGACGACGGCCTTTCTCTTCGCGCTGATCTTCGGTGCCTCCTGCTTTTCGGTGGTGCTGCGCGGCTATGGCGGGGACGAGGTGATTGCCGATGCGCTTCATGCCATTCCGCTGCCGCCGGAAGGCACGCTGCTGCTGATCCTCTTCATCCTGTTCCTGCTGGGCTTCTTCCTCGACTGGATGGAGATCATCCTCATCATCGCGCCGCTGGTGATGCCGGTGCTGACGGCCATGGGCCACAACCCGGCCTGGGTGGCGGTCCTGATGGCGGTCTGCCTGCAGACGTCCTTCCTGACGCCGCCTGTGGGGATGGCGCTGTTCTATCTCAAGAACACGGTTCCGGATGCCGCCATCGGCACCATCTACCGGGCCGCGCTGCCTTTCGTGCTGCTGCAGATGGCGGTGCTTGCCGCCTGCCTCATCTGGCCGCAACTGGTGCTGGGGCTTGCGGGCATGAAGTGACACCTTGAGGGGGGGGGGTAGGCAAAGCCTACGCGCCGCCGGTGATCCACTCCTCCCCGTCATCGCCGCTTGCGTCCTGTGCCGCCCGGCGCTGCCCCTTGGCCGCGCTGGGCGGTTCGCCTTTCCAGCCCCGGTAGGCGCGCCAGAAGACCGTGCCGTCGGCATAGCCCAGACTATGGGCGATCTGGGTGACGCGGGCATCCTTCTGGGTCAGCTGATTGGCCGCCAGCTGGATGCGGTGCTCCCTGACGAGATCGCGCAGCGAGGTGCCTTCTTCTGCCAGACGCCGCTGCAGGCTGCGCGCTGACATGTTGAGCTCGGCCGCAAGGGCGGTCAGCGTCACCGGCTTCTGGCCAAGATAGAGGCTGATCCGGTTGCGGATGCGGTCCGTCATCGTCTGGCTTTCATCGCTCTCGTCGCCGATCAGGTCGGCAAGGTGATGCTCCAGAATGGTGACAAGCTCCCGGTCCTCGCTGCGGTAGATCCGCGTCGCATCATCCCGGCCCATGATGATCCGGTTGCTGGCCTGGCGGTAGAGCACGGGCGCGCGGAAAATCCGCTGTAAAAGCTGCGGATTGGCGCTTTCCGCATGCTCGAAATGCACTTCCAGCGGCTTCCACTCCGGCGAGAAGCAGGAGCGCACCAGCTGGGCGCAGGCGGCCAGCGTGTATTCCGCATCCTGCCGCCGCGGCCACATGACCGGATCCTGCAGCCGGTAGGTCCAGACCAGATCGCCATTGACCTCGAACATGTTGGACTGGGTGCCGCTCTGCAGGGCCATCACGTGGCTCGCCAGCCGCTGGAATCCGGCCGCAATGCTGGGTGACAGGGAGAACAGGACGCCCATCGGCCCCATGTCTGCCGGCTGCACCCGCATGGCCAGTTTCAGCCCCAGATCCGGATCCTTCAGATGGACGGCAGCCGCCTCGAACAGGGTCACATAGCGGCCCAGCGGCAGCACCGAATAGGGGTCGGAAAGCTGCGTCCGGGTGATGCCATATTTGGCGATGAACTCCTGTATATTGCTGCCCTGATCTGCGATGTGCTTCAGCAGCGGGGTCAAGACAGAGGCACGCACTGACTTTATTTTAGGCGTTCGTTCCATGCAGGAATTTCCCTTACGCAGAATTACGGGAATGTGGCGCATATTATCGGAAGTTTGACGCATAGTGCAATGGGACTGGCGCCGCGCGCGGTCATACTCAAAGAATAAAAATGAACTTCCAGGGGTAAAAACATGACGATCGACGCGAATACTCGCGCCGGCGGAGAGGTGCGGCTTGCCCGCAACTCGGTCGGGCTGGCGCATATTGTCTTCTTTGTGGTTGCAGCGGCTGCGCCTTTGACGGCCGTGGCGGGGGCTTCGCCTGTGGCTTTCGCCTTCGGCAACGGGGCCGGTGTTCCCGGCGCCTTCGTGCTGGCGGGCCTTCTCTACATCATCTTCTCGGCCGGGTTCACGGCCATGAGCCGCCATGTCGGCGGTGCCGGTGCCTTCTACACCTATATCTCGCAAGGACTTGGCAAACCGATGGGCGTCGCCGGGGCCGTCATGGCGCTGGTGACCTACAGTTCGGTGCAGATTGCCGTCTACGCGCTCTTCGGCGTCTTCACGGCAGGCGCCATGGCCGGGCTGGGGCTGGAAGCGCCCTGGTGGGCATGGTCGCTGGGGGCCCTCGCGGTGGTTCATCTCTGCGGCCAGCGCAACATTTCCTTCTCCGGCAAGATCCTTGGCGTCGCCATGGTGCTGGAAATCGCCATCCTTCTGATGCTGGATGTCGGCATCCTGCTGCGCGGCGGCGGCCCGGAAGGCCTCAGCCTTGAGAATTTCGCGCCGTCCGTCGTGTTTTCGCCGGGGCTGGGCGTGGCACTGGTCTTCGTGATCGGTTCTTTCATTGGATTTGAATCAACCGCCATCTTCGGTGAGGAAGCCCGCGATCCGGACCGCACGATTCCCCGCGCCACCTATACGGCGGTGCTGCTGATCACCGGTTTCTATGCCTTCTCCACCTGGGCCATTGCACAGCACTACGGCTCGTCCGTGATCCAGCAGACGGCGGAAGCCGGTCTTGAGACGCTGTATTTCAATGCCGCTGCCGATGTGCTGGGCCCCTGGTCAGTCACGGCCATGGAAATCCTGCTCATCGTCTCGCTGTTTGCCTGCGTCCTGTCCTTCCACAACACGCTGAACCGCTATTTCTTCGCCCTCGGCCGTGAGGGGCTGATTGCGAAGATCTTCGGCAAGGTCAGTGCCGCGCATGGCTCTCCGGCGGCGGCCGGCTGGCTTCAGTCGGCGATTGCCGCAAGCATTCTTGCGATCTTCATCATCGGCGGCGCAGATGCCTATGCGGTGGTGTTCTCCTGGATGTCCGCTCTTGCGGTGCTTGGCATCCTGATGGTGCAGTTCCTCGTGTCGCTGGCCATCATCGCCTACTTCCGCCGCCAGCATGGCCATGAGCACAGCATCCTCGTCACGCGGATCATGCCGGCCCTGTCGGTCGTGGGGCTTGGTGGCGCCATCCTGCTGGTCAGCAGCAATCTGGAGCTTCTGTCGGGCAGTGACAGTGCGCTGGTGCAGTCCTTCCCGGTTCTCATCGCGCTTTGCGGCCTTGCCGGGTTCCTCTTCGCCATGCGGATCAAGAGCCGCCAGCCGGATCTCTACAAGAACCTCGGCGCTGTCTTCGAGTGATCCCTTCCTGCCGGGCGGTTCTGCCACAGAGCCTGTCCGCCCGGCAGCATCATTCCAACAAGCAAGAACACGAAATCCATCCAAAGGAGGAGCAGTCAATGCTCGACAAGACGTCCAACTTCATCCGCGAGAACAACACGCGGCACCAGTTCCACCCGATGATCCATCCGCTGATCTCGCAGGCCAATCCGCCGCAGATCATCGTCTCCGGTGACGGCTGCTATGTCACCGACATTGACGGCAAGCGCTATGTGGACGGCTTCGGCGGCCTGTGGAACGTCAACGTCGGTCACAACCGGCGTGAGGTGAAGGAAGCGATCATCGCCCAGATGGACCGCATTTCCTATTACTCGTCCTTCGCCGGCACCACCACACCGCCCTCCATCGAACTCTCGGCCAAGGTCTGTGAGATGGCCGCCGAAGAGGACATGGACAAGGTGTTCTTCAGCGCCAACGGGTCGGATGCGGTGGAGACCGCGCTGAAGCTCGCACGTCAGTACTGGCAGCTTTCCGGAGAGCCGGGCCGCTACAAGTTCATCTCCATGAAGAACGGCTATCACGGCGTGCATTTCGGTGGTGTTTCCGTCAACGGCTCGCCCTATTACCGCGGCGCCTACGAACCGCTGCTGCCGGGCTGCACCCAGATCGACACGCCCTGGACCTACCGCAACCCCTATACGGAAGACCCGGAAGAGCTCTCCGAAATCATCGCCCGCCTGCTGGAGCGCGAGATCTATCATCAGGGGCCGCAGACGGTGGCTGCCTTCATCGCCGAGCCGGTGCAGGGCGCGGGCGGGGTGATCGTGCCGCCGGCCTCCTTCTGGCCGAAGGTGCGCGAGATCTGCGACCGCTACGGCGTGCTCTTGATCGCCGACGAGGTCGTCACCGGCTTTGGCCGGTCGGGTTCCATGTTCGGCTCGCGCGGCTGGGGCGTAAAGCCGGATATCATGTGCCTCGCCAAGGGCATTTCGGCCGGTTATGTGCCGCTGGGCGCCACCGTGTTGAACCGCCGCGTGGCCTCGGCCTGGTACAAGGATGTGACGCCGGGCGGCTTCCTGATGCACGGCTACACCTCCACCGGCCATCCGCTCGCCTGTGCCGCAGCTCTGGCGGCGCTCGACATCGTGGAGCGGGAAGACCTGCCGGGCAACGCCGCCCGCATGGGCAAGGTGCTGCTCGATGGCCTGAAGCCGCTGGAAGGCGTCTCCTCGATCATCGGCGAAGTGCGTGGCAAGGGCCTGATGGTCGGCATCGATCTCGTTGGCGACAAGAAGACCCGTGCACCGCTTGATCCGTCCAACGGCGTTGCCGAGAAGGTGGCCTTCTACGCCCGTCAGGAAGGCGCGATTGTCCGCCCGGCCGGTTCCACCATCATCCTCTCACCCCCGCTGGTCATCGGCGAGGAGGAAATCTCCATCCTGGTCGCCGCCCTCGGCAAGGCCTTCGCCAAGGTCGAGAAGGAACTCTGATCCTGCAAATGGAAAGGCCCCGCCGGAGTGATATCCGGCGGGGCCCTTTCTTCACACCTCCGGCCTGTCATGCCAAGGCTTACGATGCTGACGCATCACGCCTTGAAATGGCTCAGGCGCCGCACGGGCTTAACCAACTCCCGATGAGTAAGTCTCATCGGGAGTTGGTCTCACATCATCCGCGGCACGAAGAGAACTATGGCCGGGAAGGCGAGGATCAGGGCGATGCGGCCCACATCCACCGCAACGAAGACGCCAAGGCCCCGGAAGATGGTGCCAAGGCTGACATCGCGTACCACCGACCGCAGCACGAAGGCATTGAGGCCGACGGGCGGGGTGATGTAGCTCACCTCGGTCACGATCACCACATAGATGCCGAACCAGATGAGGTCGAAGCCGGAGGCCGCGACAATCGGGTAAAACACCGGAATGGTCAGCGTGATCATGGACAGGCCTTCCAGCACGCAGCCAAGCAGCAGGTAGATGGCCGTGATCATCAGGATGATCAGCATCGGATGGTTGCCCACCGAATTGAGCATCGTCTGAATGTCCTGCGTCATGCCGGAGAGGTTGACATAGTTGGTGAAGGTGAGGGCACCGAACAGGATGAAGAACATCACGGCCGTGGTCTTGGCGGTCTCGTAGAGCGTCATGATCGTCTGGCGCAGGTTGAGCCGCCGCTGGATGATGACGAGCAGGAAGGCGCCTGCCGCGCCCATGCCGGCGCTTTCGGTGGGGGTGAAGACGCCGAGATAAATGCCGCCCATGACGAAGACGAACAGCAGCATGGCACCGCTGATGCCCTTCAGCGCCCGGATGCGGTCCATCAGCGGCAGCTTCGGTTCCACCGGCAGATCCAGCTTGCCGATGCGCACGGAGATGATCACCGCAAGCGCATAGCCGAGAATGCCGATGATGCCCGGAACGATGCCGGCCAGGAACAGCTTGCCGATGTCCTGCTGGGTCATGATCCCGTAGAAGACGAGGATCACCGACGGCGGGATGAGAATGCCCAGCGTGCCGCCCGCCGCGATGGAGGCGGTGGAGAGCCCGTCCGGATAGCCATACTTGCGCATGGAGGGCAGGGCGATCTTCGCCATGGTCGAGGCTGTGGCAAGGGACGAGCCGCAGACGGACGAGAAGCCGCCGCAGGCAAAGACGGTCGCCACCGCCAGCCCGCCGCGCCGGTGCCTCAGCCAGGCATAGGCGGCGTTGTAGAGATCCTGCGCGATGCCCGACTGCACGACGAAGTTGCCCATCATCAGGAAGAGGGGAAGGATCGACAGGGAGTAGCTGCGGCTGTTGTCAAAGAAGGTCTGGCCCAGCAGGGACAGGGCCGGGTTGAGGCCGATGATGGCGACCGTTCCGGCGGTGCCGACGGCGGCCAGCGCAAAGCTGATCGGGAGTCCGGCGGCCAGAAGGGCGAAGAGGATGAGGATGCCGACTTCCCAATGGTTCATTCGGGCCTCCCAGCCTGCACCGGAAGGAGGCAGGCAATGGCTTTGGCGACAAGGATGAGGGCGGCAAGCCCGGTGAAGATCGAAACGAGGTAGCCGAGCGGGGCCAGCGGGATCTGCAGGCTGATCGTGGTGCCGCCATAGGAGCCGACCTGCGCGGCCGCGGCCCAAAGGCGCCAGCCGATGACACACAGGATGGCGGCGGAGGCAAAGGCAACCACGGGCCTGCGCAGTCTCTCCACCGCCCAGGGCAGGCGGGCGGTCAGCATGTCCACGGTCACATGGTCATCATCCAGCGTTGCGGCGGGCAGGCCGATGAAGATCACCGCCGCAAGCAGCATTTCGGTCAGTTCGGTGGCGCCCTGAACCGGGGACGCGAGAAAATAGCGGCCGACCACATCGGCCACGGTGAGCAGCATCATGGCGGTCAGCATGACCGCACAGATGCCGGCAAGGCCCATCCGGAACCAGGTCAGGCCCGCGCTGCGCGCAGGCCTTTCCCCGATGATGGGCGTCTTCTGGACGCAGGTGCTCATTCAGCGGCGGCCTTGGCGATTTCCGCCTGCAGCATCTCGTAGGCAGCAGCGCCATCGACGCCGCTGGTGGAGACTTCCGCGATGCGCTTGTCGATCACCGGCTGGAACTTGACCTTGAGGGCCTCGACTTCTTCCGCCGTTGCCTTGTGCAGGGTGATCTTGCCTTCCATGGCGCTGCGGCCGGCTGCGTCCACCGTGTCCCACATCTTGCCGGCACGGCGGACCAGCGGCTCGCCGATGACGGTTTCGATGGCTTCACGGTCCTTCGGGTCCAGGCTGTCGAACTTCGCCTGGTTCATGACGATGAACATGGTGGTGTTGTAGAGCCCGCCGGGGAACTCCAGACCCTGATCCAGCAGCGGGATCAGGTTGAAGAAGCTGACGGATTCGAAGGGGAAGAGAATGCCGTCGGCAATGCCCTGGGACAGCAGCTCGTAGGCCTTGGAGGAGGGGCCTTCCACGGGTACGGCGCCAAGGCCGGTGGCAAGGTCATGGGCCAGCGTGCTGCCGACGCGCACCTTCTTGCCTGCAATGGCTTCCGGCGTGGTGAGTTCGCCGCCCTTCATGAAGATGGCGCCGGGACCATGCGTGAACAAAGCAAGAACTTTAACGCCCTCGTATTCGTTGGCGTCCTTCAGCATCTTCTCGTAGGTGCGCCAGTAGCCGATCGACACGGCTTCCGCGCTGTCGCCCAGGAACGGCATCTCGCCCAGAACGGCGGTCTTGAAGCGGCCCGGGGTGTAGCCGTTGACGCTATAGGTGATGTCGGCAATGCCATTCTTGGCAAGGTCGAAGGAGGCAGGCGGCGGGGCAAGGGGAGCCGGCAGGATCTGCACCTTGACGCGGCCCTCCGTGACGCGCTCGATGTCTTCTGCCATCGGCTGCATGAGCTGGGTGACCTGCGGGTGGCTGGGCGGCAGCCAGCTGTTCAGGGTCAGCACGGTCTGGGCAGAAGCTGCGCCCGTCATCAGGCCAAGTGCCGTAGCGCCGGCAAGAGCAAAACTTGTGATCACGTTCATTTTCATCTAATTCCCCTCTGGTGTATTGTTGTGCATGCAACCGGCAATCGGCTCATTGCGACCGCCGCTGTTCGGAGGCTTTGCGCCCCTCGAAACCTTGGAAAGACTGGCCATGACTGCATCCGACACCGCTCACGTCTCTCAGGCCGCAGAGGCCGCCCTCGACGAGGGCGAGCAGGCTGTGAAGCGGATGAAGCGGAACTGGCCGTTTTATTGGATTTCCCGTGTGAACGGGCGTTACGTGCAGGTGCTGGAGCGCCGCCTGAAGCCCATCGATCTCGACATGCCGCGCTGGCGCGTGCTGATGTCGCTGCACGAGGACGGCTACCTCAGTGTCTCCGAGATTGCCGACTACAGCGTGCTCAAGCTCAACACCGCCACGAAGATCGTGCAGCGCATGCTGGCCGATGGTCTGGTCACCACCCGTGTCCGTCCGACGGATGGCCGCGTCACCGAAGTGACCCTGACACCCAGGGGCGACGAGATGCGCCGCCGCGCCCTGATGGAAGCGGACAAGATCCTCGCCGCGTCCTTCATCAATATCTCCAGCGAGGAGCTGGCAGCACTCAACGGCCTTCTGGAGAAGGTCTTCGACCGTCTGGGAGAGATCTGAGCGCGCTGCCGGTCCTGCCATCGCTTACCCCGCCGCTGCTTCAAGCTGGTGGAAGGCGCGGCTGAACCAGATCAGCCCTTCCGGCGTGCCGGACCACAGCCGGGTTGCGGCCACCTCACAGAAGAGCACGGAATGGGTGCCCTTCTGCTGACGGTCGATGATCCGGCAGTCGAAGGCGACGGCTGCACCCTGAAGAACGGGGGCGCCCGTCTTCAGCGTGTCCCAGCCGGCCTGCGAGAAGCGGTCTTCGCCCGTCCATTTGGTAAAGGTGCGTGACAGATCCCGGTGCCCGGGCCGCAGCACATTCACGCAGAGCGTGCCATTGGCCAGAAAGGCGTCATGGGCATAGGCGTTCTGGTTGATGCAGGCCAGCAGCATGGGCGGGCTGTCGGTCACCGAACAGACGGCCGAGACGATCATGCCATGGCGCCCGGCGGGGCCATCGGTCGTCACCAGATTGACGGCGGCCCCCAGGCGGCTCATGCCTTCGCGGAAGGCTGTGATTTCCGGGGGAATTGGGGTCTCGGTCATGGCTCTCCTCCTCAGATGTCGAGCACGAGGCGGGAGGTGCAGGCGCGTGAGCAGCAAGCGCAGATCATCAAGCCTTCTTCCTTCTCGCCGTCCGTCAGGAACTGGTCGCGGTGATCGGGCGTGCCCTCCAGCACATCCGTCACGCAGGTGCCACAGACACCTTCCTCGCACTTTACCTCGATTTTCACGCCCGCACGGGCCAGTGCCTTGGCGATGGTGTCCTCCGGGCCAACCGTCACCGTGACGCCGGACAGGCGCGCCTCCACCTCGAAGCTTTCGCCGGTGGTGTCCACATCGGCGGAGAAATACTCGCGGTGCACGTGCGACGGGGCATGGCCCATCGCCTCGGCGCTGGAAATCACCCAGTCCATGAAGCCCTGCGGCCCGCAGACATAAAGATGCGTTCCGGCGGCGGGCTCCGGCAGGTCACGCGGCAGCTGCAGGCGCTGGGCCTCGTCTTCATCGTCATGATGGAAGACCACCCGGTCCGCCCAGGCGGAGGCCGCGATCATGCTGCGGAACGCCGTGATGCCGGCCGAACGGGTGCAGTAATGCAGGGTGAAGTCCCGGCCGAGGGCATGGAGGCGCTGGGCCATGGCCAGCATCGGCGTGATGCCGATGCCGCCGCCGAAAAGCACCGTGCGGGTGGCGCTTTCCTCCAGCGGAAAGTGATTGCGCGGGCCCTCGATCCGGAAGCGCGCGCCGGGTGTTGCCAGCCGGTGCACCGCTTCCGAGCCGCCACGGCTCTTCGGGTCCTTCAGCACGCCGATTTCGTAAGCTGTATTCGTGGCAGGGTCCGAGCAGAGCGAGTACTGCCGCCACAGGTCGAGGCCGCCGTCCTGAAGGTGGATGTCGAGATGGGCACCGGCGGTGAACGGGGGCAGGGGCGCACCGTCCGGACTTGCCAGCCGCAGGCGGATGATGTTGCCCGGTTCCTCGATCCGCTCGGTGACGGTCAGCTCAAGCGTCTGTTTCGGACTGATCGCATTCATCGCATGTAGATCCCGCCGTTAACGTCCCAGCAGGCGCCGGTGACGAATGCTGCCTCAGGGCCGGCCAGAAGGGCGACCAGCCCGGCCACGAAATCTGGATCCCCCAGTTTCCCCACCGGGATATTGGCCAGCGCACCGGCCATCTTCTCCGGCGTGATCACCGAGCGCACCATCGGCGTGTCCATGGGACCGGGGGCGATGGCGTTGCAGGTGACGCCGAAGGGGGCGAGATCACGGGCGAAGATCTTCGTCAGCGTCAGGATCGCGCCCTTGGAGGCGGCATAATGCGCGCCGGTGGCGGTGCCGCCGTTCTGGCCTGCGAGCGAGGCCATGTTGATGATCCGGCCATAGCCGCGGTCGCGGAAATGGCGGCCGAAGATCTGGCAGCCGGTGAAGGTGCCGCCCGCATTCACCGCCATGATGGCGTTGAAGTCGGCCGGGTCGATCTCCAGCACGGGCTGGACGGCGGTGCGGGCGGCGTTGTTCACCAGCACCTCGACCGAGCCCCAGCGCTCGACGCTGCGGTCGAGGATGGTCTGGAAGTCGTCCGGCTTCGTCACGTCCAGCGTGCCGATGACCGCCGTCTCCCCGGCCAGGTCAAGCTCCTGCGCCAGCGCTTCGGCGGGGCCGGGATCCACGTCGGTGATGACGACGCGGAAACCGGCCTTGTGCAGAGCCCGGACGGCCAGGGCACCGAAACCGGTGGCCCCGCCCGTCACGACGGCTGTCTGGATCTTTTCAGGAAGCGGCGCTGCCATCAGAACAGATAGCTGAGCGCAGTCAGCTCCCCGTCAGAGTTGAGCAGCGTTGCCACCTTGTCACGGATGCGCAGGCCGTTTTCGGTGCGCAGCAGCACATAGCGCAGGTTCGCGCCAAAGACGCGCTGGCGGCCGAACTTGTCCTCGATCAGGTGCTGGGCGCAGCGCAGCGTCACCGTCTCCCCGTCCTGTGCCTCGATGACGAAGCGCGAGACGGTGCGGATGGTCTGGGCCGGGGGCGCGGAGGAGATGGAGAACCCGGCCTGAAAACGCTCGATCCGCATCTTGCGCATCTTGGCGTCGTCGTAGCACAGGTTCAGCTCGTCCTCGTAATTGCCGTCCGGATTGATCGGCATGATGTAATGGCCCTCGCCAGCCCACAGGGCGAGCCAGGCGTCATAGTCCTTGCGGTCCAGCAGCTCGGCCTCGTTCCAGACGAATTCGGCGATTTCCTGCAGGGTCACTGCGGATGTGATGGTGCTCATCGAGTTCATTGGTCCATCATCCTCTTCCACATCTTGTAGGCGGCGCGCATGCCGGTCTCCGCGCTCACGTGGCCGCGCGGGCCGTGCTCGCCGGGCACTTCGTCAACAAGGCCGCGATTGACGAGGATCGGCAGATCCTCACCGCCCAGCGTGCCGCGCTGGACGCGTTCCCACACTTCCGCATCATCGGGCGAGCCGAAGCCGAGCGGGCCCTGGAAATGTTCGTGCAGCCGCAGGCGCATGCGGTTGGCCGCCACCGGGCCGCCGTCCATGCCGAGCGCGATGTGGCGGATGCCGGTTTCACGCACGTTGATCGGGCGCAGCACGCGGAAGAAGGACAGGGAGAAGGAGACATTCGGGAAGAGGTTCAGGTTGAAGCCTGCACCGCCCACCGCACGCACGATCTTGCGCACCTGATCTTCCGGATAGCCTTCGTCCCGCAGTTCCTGCGCCAGCGCTTCAAAGCGCTGCGGAATGGCGGCATCGAGGTTGTCGTCGAGGTCGACGAGTTCCGGCATCATCACCATCACCGAATGGCCGTTGCCGAGGTCCTCCACGAAGCCTTCGCCCTCAAGGAAGGTGAAGGTGGCTTCGGCTTCCTTGTCCAGCGACTGCAGGAAGGACTTGTGCACCACGGGGAAGTGGTAGGCGTCGGTGGTGTTCTCCAGCTGGATCTTCCAGTTGCCCGGGAAGGTGAACTGATGTTCGCCCAGCACCTTGATGGGGAAGCCGCCGCCCTGCTTCATGAACAGGTCGATCCACTTCTTCGCTCCGGCAAGGAAGCTTTCCAGCGGCTCGATCTCCTCGTTGAAGGTGGCGAAGATCATGCCCTGATAGCTTTCCACCCGCAGTTTCTTCAGGCCGTGAGCTTCCTTGTCGAAGTCCTCACCATACTGCTCCGGATAGGGCAACCCGCGCAGGGAGCCGTCGAGGCCGTAGCCCCAGCCATGATAGGGGCACTGGAAGGAGGATGTCTTGCCCTTCTTCACCTCGCACACCGTTGCGGCCCGGTGGCGGCAGCGGTTGACCATCACGTGGATCTCGTTCTTGCGGTCCCGCACCACGATGACCGGCTGGCGGCCAACCCAGGAGCGGACGAAGGAGCCCTTGTCCGGGATTTCGGAAGTGTGGGCGACCCACACCCAGGTGCGGCCGAAGATGCGCTCCAGCTCTTCCTCGAAAAGCGCCTCGTCCTCGTACATCGGCGTCTTGACCCGGTCGAATTCGACCAGATCACCGGGTTGCGGTTGTGTTGCGGCGATCGTCATTTGAGCTCTTTCCTCTGGTTTGTTTCGTTTGCCCTGTTGGCGGCGTCTCACAGATCCGGGATCTGCAGCGCACGGCCCATGCGCGCCTCGATGCGCATGTAGCGCCACAGGCGGTGGTTCTCGTCGCCGACCTGAATGGTGCGGAACAGGTTGCAGGCCGCGACCACGGCATCCCGGTCCGGGAAGTCGCAGAGCATGTAGCAGGTCCACGGGAAGCCCGTGGGCGAGGTGCCGACCATGGTCTCGTCGTCATCAATGGTGCCCAGGACGGTCACGCCGTCCATCTTGGCAACGCTCGACATGAACGTGGCAAAGCCCGTCCAGACGCTGCCGATCTTGTCGAAGGGCAGATCGAAGAAGTTCTGGTGCACGGCAATGCAGAGCAGGGTGCGGATCTGTTTGGCTTCAGCCATGCTGGCGTCCTTTTGCTGGAAATGAAATTTGAGATCACGGATATCCGGGGGGCACGGGCTGACCGAGCAGGGCGGCGCCCGCCGCCTGCCAGCTGCCTGCGCCGATGAAGGCGTGCTGGGCAACGCAGGCCGCATCGATCATGCAGCGGCCGAGCGGATGGCCGCTCATCATCGCGTCGGAGCCGCCCATGACGAAGGCAAGGCGGGCGGCCTCGGCCCCGTCTTCAGCGGCCTTGGAGGCGGCGTGGCGCAGGCGGATGTGCGTGGCGCGGTCAACCTCGCCCTTTTCGAGCATCTGCTGCCAGCCTTCCTCGATGGCGTCGTAGAAACCGGCCCTTGCGCCGGACAGGAGGCCTTCCGCACGGGCAAATCCGGTCTGGATATAGCCGCGTGCCGCAGGGCTCGGTGCGCCGGTGATGGAGGTGCGCTTGGTGGCGTCCTCGCTCAGCCAGTCGAGAGCCGCACGTGCGGTGCCAAGGGCGACGACGGCCAGCACCTGTGCTGCGAGCGCCATCGCCGGATAGTGGAAGATCGGGTCATCCATTTCCGGCTTGCCGCCCCGGATGAAGGTCCATTCTTCCGGCACCACGACCTTGTTCGCGACGATGTCGTGACTGCCGGTGGCACGCAGGCCGACCGTGTCCCAGGTTTCGTCCACGGTAACGGCATGGCGGGGCATGACGGCGGTGCGGGGCAGCGGGCTGTCCTCGCCCTCGATCCTGATGCCGGCACCGACCAGCGAGGCGCCCATGACGCCGGAGCCCCAGGGCCAGCGGCCGGTGACTTCCAGCCCGCCGGGCACGCGCTTGGCAGGCTGGGGCGGGAACAAGCCGCCTGCAAAGACTGTGTTGGGGTCCTTGCTGTAGATGGAGGCGTAGGTTTCCTTCGGCAGGGCCGCCAGATAGGTGGCCGAGACGCCGAAGCTGGCAACCCAGCCGGCCGAGGCATCGGCGCTGGCGATGTCCTCGATCAGCCGGCAGAAGGCCGCCGGAGACAGGGCGTCGCCGCCAAAACGCTGGGGCACGAAGGCACGGTAGATGCCGATGGCCTGAAACTGGCGCACGATATCGATCGGGATGTGGCGCAGCTGATGAAATTCATGCCTGCGGGACCGGATTTCCGCCTTCAGGCTTTCGAGTGTCACGTCCGCTGGGGACTGGGAAAGGGCATCCATGGTCATTCCTCCACCTGGAAGTCTTTGAAGGTCTCGCAAAGCCAGCGGGCGATGGCGCAGACCTGCTCATCTCCCTGCTTGCGGCCAATGATCTGAAGTCCGGCGGGCAGCCCGTCCGGTGTGAGGAGCGGCAGAACCAGCGCCGGATGACCCGACAGGTTGAACGGCCGCAGATAGCGTGTGAGGGGGAGAACCCGCTGCGGATCATCCGCTTGCGAAAGGCGCGGCGGCACGACCGGCAGGGCCGGGGTCAGGATCGCGTCATGGCTGGCAAGGGCGGCATCCACTTCGGCCGTGAACCGGGCGCGCACCTCTTCGGCAGCGGCCAGATCCTCATCCGTGATGGACATGGCTGCTGCGATGCGCGCCCTGACATCGGCGCCCAGCGGCGCGCCTTCCGTGACCAGATGGCCGAAGGCTGCTGCTGTTTCGCGGCCGATCACCGTCATGCCCGCCTTGAAGGCGGCTTCCAGTGAGGGCAGGTTCACGGCGGTCAGCGCTCCTGCCTGCGGCGTGACCACCGGGGCGAGTGCTGCCAGGATGGCGGGCTCGGCATCCATGCCGGTGATGGCAAGTTTCGGCGCTGCCGTCAGGCGTGTTGGCGTGAAGCTGCCGTCGAGTGCGGCCATCGCCTGCTCGATCCGGTCCATGCTTCTGGCAAAGGGGCCGATGCAGTCGAGCGAGCTTTGCGCCGGGCTGGCACCCTTGCGGCTGACCCGCCCGAAGGTGGGCTTGAAGCCGATAACGCCGCAGCAGACCGCAGGCTGGCGGATGGAGCCGCCGGTGTCGGTGCCGATGGCAAAGTCGACGAGCCCGCCAGCCACAGCGGCGGCAGAGCCCGAGGACGAGCCGCCGGGAATGATGTCCGGCCAGCGCGGATTGACCGGGGTGCCGAAGCGGGCGTTCACGCCCGTCATGCCATAGGCAAGCTCGTGCATGTTGGTCTTGGCGGTGATGCGGCATCCGGCATCAAGCAGGGCCGCCACCACATCGGCATGCACTGTGGCGGCAGGGGCCGCGTCGAAGGCCGCCGAGCCGCAGCGCGTCACGGTGCCCGCGATGTCGATGCAGTCCTTGACTGCAACACGCGGACCCGTCTGGCCAAGCGCAAGGGTGGCCGTAAAGACCGGCGAGCCGCCGGTCAGGGCTGAAGAGTCATTTGTCATTTTTCTATGCGGAGCGCTTGCGGCTCCGTTCCCTCTGGATACGGTAAAATTACCGCAAATCGAAAAGCCGTCAACGTAAAATCGTTGATGAAGATCAAAAAAAAATTATTTGAAATCAATTAGATGAACGAGAAATGCGGCACCAGCCCTATCGGCTGTGCCGTTCTCTTCAGGCGCGGAATGAACACTCGGCGCAATTTCAACGAAATACAGACAGACGAAGCGTAACATGTAAAATCACGTGAATTGTTGCGTATTCTGAAAGTCTGTTTTGCGCCGGTGATGTCTGCTGCACCGCTTGCCCTTGCGGCCTTTGCAAGGGTTCTTGGTTTTGAAGGTGTTTTGCACGCGGTGGCGAGTAATCCTGTATTGGAAACTCATCTTTTGTACCGTATTACGTGAATATTACCGCTTGACCCTGAGGGCGGACGGCGCAAGCCTTGCGCCAGCGCGCAGGCGTGTGCCGGTTCATCTGACGGCTCATGCACCTGTTCATCTGCAACGATAAGAGGGGAAGTCATGACTGAGACCACAAGGCTGGACGCACTGGTGCGGCGGATCGAGGTGCTGGAAGCGGAAGCCGATATCCGGCGCCTTCAGGCCCGTTACATGTTCCTGTGCGACACACCCATGCCGGAGTTCGGCGTGACCAGCGATGCGGAGCGCATCGACCTGATCATGGCGCTCTACACGGAAGATGCGGTGTGGGAAGGCGTTGGCGAATATTACGACAACCAGTTCGGCCGCGCTGTGGGGGCGGCGGCCATCCGCAAGCATTTCGAGGGCTTCTGGGGCGGCAAGACCGATCCGGCCCTGATCCTCAACTGCCACTATCTCACCTCCGAGCAGATCCACGTGCATGAGGGCGGGACAACGGCAGACGGGCAGTGGGTGCACATGCAGCCGTGGCTCTTCTCCGACGGCAAGGCGCTGCTGCGCTCCTCGCGTCTCAACAACACCTTCCGCAAGGTGCCGGACGGGGTCTGGAAGATCACCCGCACCCGCACGGAAAACGTCTTCGTTGCCCCGCTTCCGTCCACCTGGGCCTCGGACTATCCGTCAAAGTCCGTGCTGATGCGGCCCTGAGCGGGCTGCTCCTTCCGGCACCTGCAGTACGAGTTGAAGCCCCGGTCACCGCCGGGGCTTCAGTTTTTTGGGCATGGAGGCTGACCCGTGTCTTATTCTGCCTGCAGCACGAAGTCATAGGCTGCGTGCCATGTCTCGCTGTCCCGGTCCACCCGCTCGAAAGGCGTGATGAGCGAGGCCTTGACGCCGAACACGGCATCGCTTTCCAGATAGGGATCACCTGAAACGAAAAGATGCGTGATCACCCTCCGGTAGCCCGGTGCGGTGACCATGAAATGCATGTGGGCGGGCCGCCAGGGGTGGCGGCCAAGGGCGTCGAGCAGCTGGCCGGCCGGTCCGTCATGGGGGATCGGATAGGACACGGGCCGGATGCCCCGGAAGGCATAGCGCCCGTCTGCGCCCGTGCGGAAGATGCCGCGGTTGTTGAAGGGCGGCTGAATACCGGGCTGCTGCACATCATAGAAGCCGTCTTCATTGTCCGACCACACGTCAATCAGCGCGCCTTCGACGGGATTGCCATCCAGATCCAGCACCCGGCCCTCGAAGAGGCAGGTTTCGCCCTTGCCGTCGAGGCTGATGCTGTCGCCCATCTGCCGCTCCGGCGCCCCGTCCACATGGAAGGGGCCGAAGACGGTCGTCTCCGTCGCGCCTTCCGGCTGGCGGTGGTTGATGGCGTCCACCAGCATCGACACCCCCAGAATGTCCGACAGCAGGATGAACTCCTGCCGCGTGTCCGAGCAAATCTGGCCGCTGCGCGTGAGGAAGCTGATGGCTGCGGCCCATTCCTCTTCGGTCAGTTCCACGTCCTTGATGAAGGCATGCAGGTGGTTGACGAGTGAGGTCATGACATGGGCAAGGCGCGGGCTGGTGGCAGGCCCAATGCGGCCGTTCACCTGCTCGGCAGACCGGTCTTCTGTGAAGTAGTCGATCATGGCGGTCTCCTTTGCTGTCAGCTGTCCATCCGGGGCAGGGACCCGTCATGGGCGCGCCGGAGCAGGGCCAGAATGGCCTGCCGCTCCAGCGGCCGCGGGTTCCAGTAGGGGTTGGAGAGGGCGATGTCTGCTGCCCGCTCAAGGCCGCTTTCCGGCATGCCGATCTCAGCCAGGCTGACCGGTGCGCCCGTGGCGCGGGCAAGGTCCTGAAGGCGGCGGGCCGGATCGCTGCCCAGAACGCCGGTCAGCTGATCCATCACCTCCGGAATGGCCGGAGCGTTATAGGCCAGCGCATGGGGCAGGAGCACCGTATGCGTCTCGGCATGGGGCAGGGCGAAACTGCCGCCCAGCGTGTGGCAGAGCTTGTGATGCAGCGCCATGCCGACGGAGCCAAGGCACAGGCCGCAGAGCCACGCGCCGTAAAGCGCCTTGCGCCGTGCTTCGCCATCATCAGGGGTGCGGTGGATGGCGGGCAGTGCTGCGGCCATGGCGTCGATGGCCTCGAGCGCCAGCAGGCCGATGACCGGATTGCGGTCCCGGGCATAAAGCGCTTCCACCGCATGGGCGATGGCATTCATGCCGCTGGTCATGCTGACAGGGACCGGCAGGGCAAGGCTGAGGCTGACGTCATAGAGCACGGTCTGCGGCAGCACCTTGGCCGAAACCTGCGTCTGCTTCTGGCCGTTGCGGGTCTCGCCAAGAATAGGCGTCATCTCCGAGCCGGAGTAGGTGGTGGGGATGACGAGTTGCGGCAGGCCGGTGCGCAGTGCCACCGCCTTGGACAGGCCGATGGCGGAACCGCCGCCTGCGGCCACCACCAGATCGGCCTTGCGGGTGCGGGCGGTGTCGGCGGCCAGATCGCTGATATCGACGGGCGTGTGCATCGCAGCGCCGGCGAAGGTGCCGCAGACCCTGTCTCCGAGCGCAGCCGTGATGGTGTCCATCAGCCCGGTCTGGCGCGGAGTGGTGATGACCAGCACCCGCCGTGCCCCCAGCCGCTCGGCCTCTGCTTCCAGCTGATCAAGAGCGGTATCGGCGAAAATGACCCGCGCCGGATGGGCCGTGTAGGTAAAGCCTGCCATCATCGGACCGTCTCCCCGTTCACTGGATAATCCACCTGATGGCGTGTGATCCGCAGGCCTTCCAGTGCATCACGAATGCGCAGATGGGCCGGATGAACTGCATAAGCCTTGAGCGCTTCGGCGCTCTCAAATTCGCTGAACAGCACGACGTCGCAGGCGTAATCGATGCGGCTCACATCGATGCCGATCTCCAGACAGGTCATTCCTGGGATCAGCCCGCGCAGGCTTTCAAAGGCCGTCTTGATCTGCGCCTTGGCCTTATCCCGGTCTTCCGGTGTCTCTCCGGCCACATTCCACATCACGATGTGCCGCACCGCTGCGGTGCTTCTAGTGCTCGCGTCCATTGCGGGCGCTCCCTCTGGCTTGGTGCGGGCTGCTTCTCTTTGCGGCGGCCCTGTTCACGTGGCATCAGAGTTGCATTGGTTGATTAGGTGATAAATCCCGTAATCTGGGAATGTTTCTTGCCCGGCGCGCAAAAATGAACGCGCCCGCCGGGCATGCGACAGAACAATTGCAAGATATGTGTTTATACGGTAATAATACCGTAACAATCTTGCAGGAGGGGCAAGAATGGACCGGTTGGCAGAGCTTGAGGTATTCACCCAGATCGCCGATGCAGGCAGCCTGACGCGGGCGGCCGATGCACTTGGCCTGTCTGTCTCCGGCGTCAGCCGGCATCTGACCAGCCTGGAAAACCGGCTGGGCGTGCGGCTGGTGCAGCGGACCACGCGGCAGCTGTTCCTGACCGGGGAGGGGGAGCGGTTCGCCGCCAGCGCCCGGGAAATCCTCTCAAGCCTCAATGAGGCGGAAACCAGTGTCAGTGCGGTTTCGGCCGAACCGCGCGGCACCATCCGTGTCGGTGCCTCGCTTGCCTTTGCCAAGTTGCATCTGATGCCGGTGATCCGCGAATTCCGGGCGCGCTATCCGCTGGTCAACATCGAGCTGCAGGCCTCCAACCGCTACTACGACATGATCGAGAACGGCCTTGACCTTGCCATCCGCACCCGGCGGGGCGAGGCGGACAGCTCGATCACCATCCGCAAGCTGGCGGAGACCCAGCGCACGCTCGCCGCCTCGCCGGACTACATCGCCGCGCGGGGCGAGCCTGTCCATCCGCATGATCTGGCGGACCACGACCTGCTGCTCTACAGCCTTGCCGATGACTGGGAGAACCTGACCTTCACCCGCGGCAACGAAAGCATGCGGCTCCCGGTCAGCGGCACCATGGTGTGCAATGACGGGCTGCTGCTGCGCCAGGCCGCAAGGGACGGGCTCGGCATTGTCGTGCAGCCGTCCTATGTGCTGCATGACGATCTTCAGTCGGGCCGCCTCGTCAAGGTTCTGGAAGGCTGGCATCTGCCGCGCCTCAGCATGAACCTGGCCTTTCCCTCGCGCGCCCATATGCCCGCCCGCACCCGGCTCTTCATCGATGCGCTGGTCGAGTATTTCCGGCGCAACAACTTCGAGGCGCTGTGGTAGGCAGGCACCGGGCGGGGCTTATCCCTGTCCTGCCGTGCGGTTGCGCAGGCGTTCCATGTTGGCCACAAGGTCCGAGAACCTGTCCCCCTGCACGGCGATATGGTCGCGCAGCAGGCGGCGGGCGCTGTCCTCGTTGCCGTCAAGGATTGCCGCAACGATGCCGGCATGTTCCTGCAGGGAGACTTTCATGCGGTTGCGCACCCTGAGCTGCAGGCGGCGGTAGGGCCTGAGGCGCCGGTGCAGGGCGATGCACTGCTCCTTCAGGAAGGCGCTCTGGCTGGCGGCGTAGATCGCGTGGTGGAACTGCTCGTTCTCGTAATAATAGGCGTCGGTGTCATCGCGTGCGGCGGCGGCCTCGCAGGCGGCGTGTGCGGCTTCCAGCGCGGTTCTGTCCCCGGCCGTGTGGCGGCGGGCGGCCAGCGCTCCGGCCATGCCTTCGAGCTCCGCCATCACGTCAAACATTTCCAGCACATAGTGCGGGCCCGGATCCACGATCACCGCACCGCGCCGGGGGCGGATCTCGACGAGGCCGATGGCGCTCAGCTGCATCAGGGCTTCGCGGATCGGCGTGCGTGACACGCCGTAGCGTGCCGCAAGCTGCGTCTCGTCCAGCCGCTGGCCCGGCTCGAATTCGCCCGTGACGATGCCGTTCTCGATCTCGTCCCGAAGCTTCTGGAATGTGTTCTCTGACATAGCTCCGCCCTCGCGTACGCCGTGAAATTTCTTGTATACAAGATTATTGACATCGCGTGCAAGGCAAACGCATCATTCGCTCTCATCCGGCAGGGAGGCCGGATTTCTGGGAGGAAGAACGATGAAGAAACTCACTCGCATGTTGAAGACAGGTGTGCTTCTTGCAGGCATGGCAGCGGCGGCAGGGTCTGCCAGCGCCCAGACCGTGCTCAAGGCCTCGCATCAGTTTCCCGGCGGCAAGGGTGATATCCGCGACGAAATGGTGCAGGTCATTGCGCGTGAAGTCGAGGCGGCGAATGTGGGGCTGACCGTGCAGGTCTTCCCCGGCTCCTCGCTGTTCAAGCCGAATGAGCAGTGGAACGCGCTGACCCGCGGCCTGCTGGAGATGACATCCTTTCCGCTCGACTATGCCTCCGGCCGCCATCCGGAGTTTTCGGTCACGCTGATGCCGGGGCTTGTCGGCAATTTCGACCGTGCCAACCGGCTCAATCAGTCCGAATTCATGCAGGATATCAAGAAGATCATCGAGGATAACGGCGCCATCGTCATTGCCGATGCGTGGCTGTCGGGCGCCTTTGCCTCCAAGAAGGGCTGCATCACCTCGCCCGATACGATGAAGGGGCAGGTGATCCGCGCCGCAGGCCCGGCGTTTGAGGAGATGCTGGCCGCAGCCGGTGCCTCGATTGCCTCCATGCCGTCATCGGAAATCTACACTGGCATGCAGACTGGTGTTCTGGATGCGGCGAACACCTCGTCGGCCAGCTTCGTGTCCTACCGCCTGTTCGAACAGGCCAAGTGCCTGACGGCGCCGGGCGAGAATGCGCTGTGGTTCATGTATGAGCCGGTGCTCTTTTCCAAGCAGGTGTTCGAGCGCCTCACGCCGGAGCAGCAGGCAGCCGTTCTGGAGGCTGGCAAGAAGGCAGAAGCCTATTTCGACGCGGAGGTGCGCAAGGGCGATCAGCTGATGATCGACACCTATCAGAAGGCCGGGGTCGAGGTCGTTGAAATGTCGAAGGAGGATTATGACGCCTGGCTCGCGGTGGCTCAGGAGTCTGCCTACAAGAACTTTGCCGCCAAGGTGCCGAACGGCGGCGCCCTGATCGAAAAGGCCCTTGCGGTCGAGTGATACCGGCCCTCGCACGGCCCGGACCTGCCGGACGGACAGGGCCGGGCCGCATGTGGACGGTCAAACTGAGAGGTTTGAAATGATCGGGGCCTATATCCGGGCAGTCGGGCATCTTTCGCGGGCTTTGGCCGTGATTGCCACACTGCTCATCATCGCGGCGATGCTGGTCGTCTGCCAGATGATCCTGATGCGCTACGTCTTTACATATCCAACGATCTGGCAGACGGACTTTGTGGTTTTCTCCGCGACTGCGGCCATGTTCCTCGGCGCGCCCTATGTGCTGATGAAGGGGGGGCATGTGGGCGTTGACGTGGTGGAGATGATGGTGGGGTCACGCACCCGCCACGGCCTCAAGATCCTCGGCAGCCTGCTGGGGCTCACCTTCTGCGCCATCATGCTCTGGGCGGTCTGGATCCAGTTTCATGAAGCCTGGGCCGGCAACTGGAAACATGCCAGCATGTGGGCGCCGCCGCTGTGGATCCCCCTGTCGGCGCTGCCGCTCAGCTTTGCCATGCTGTGCCTGCAATATGTGGCGCAGATCCTGCTGCTCCTGACCGGTTCCGCCCCCACGGACACAGGCCACGCGGCGCTTGCCGGGGAGGGACGCTGATGAGCCCCATGGCTTCCGGTCTTCTCCTCATCGGTGCGCTCTTCGTGCTTCTGGGCACGGGCATGCCGATTGCCTTTGCCCTCGGCCTCGCCGCCGTCGCTGCCCTGTTCCTGCAGATCGGTCCCGGCATTGTCTATGTGCTCGGCGAAACCATGTTCGCCGGCATCGCCAACCTGGCCTATGTGTCGATCCCCATGTTCGTGCTCATGGGCGCGGCGGTGGCCTCCTCGCCTGCGGGCTCGGATCTCTACACGGCGCTGGACCGCTGGCTCAACCGGGTGCCGGGCGGGCTGGTTCTGTCCAACATTGGTGCCTGCGCCATCTTTTCCGGCATGACTGGCTCATCGCCCGCCACCTGTGCGGCCATCGGCAAGATGGGCATTCCGGAGATGCAGAACCGGGGTTACCCCAACTCCGTGGCGGCGGGCTCCATCGCGGCGGGCGGCACGCTCGGCATCCTGATCCCGCCTTCGGTGACGCTCATCGTCTATGGCATCGCCACGGAAACCTCCATCGGCCGCCTGTTCATGGCCGGGGTGTTTCCGGGTATCATGCTCACGGCCATGTTCATGATCTGGGCGCTGGTCGACTGCCGCCGCAAGGGCTATGACCTCAGCGGCCGGGGCATCAGCTTTACGTTGAAGCAGAAGGTGGAGCAGCTGCCGCGCATCCTGCCGTTCCTGCTGATCATCGCGGGGACGCTCTATGTGCTCTACGGCGGTGTGGCAACGCCGTCCGAAGCGGCAGGGGCAGGGGCGTTTCTGACGCTTGTGGTCGTGGTGATTGCCTACCGGCTGTTCCGCTTCAAGCCCGTGTCGCAGATCTTCGGCTCGGCCATGCGCGAGAGCGTGATGATCATGATGATCATGGCAGCGGCGGAGCTCTTCGCCTTCGCCCTGTCGTCGCTGTTCATCACCCAGACGGTGGCAATGGCGATTGCCGGGATGGATCTGAACCCCTGGGTGCTGATGCTGGTCATCAACGTCTTCCTGCTGGTCTGCGGCATGTTCCTGCCGCCGGTGGCGGTGATCGTGATGACGGCGCCGATGCTGTTCCCCATCGTCACCCAGGCGGGCTTTGACCCCTACTGGTTCGCAATCGTGCTGACGATCAACATGGAAGTGGGGCTGATCACGCCGCCCATCGGGCTCAATCTCTTCGTCATCAACGCCATTGCGCCGAAGATACCGACGAAGGATATCCTGTGGGGGGCGCTGCCCTATGTGCTGGTGATGTTCCTTGCGATCTTCATCCTGTGCCTCTTCCCGGGGATCGCAACCTGGTTACCCAACCAAATGCTCGGAGCGGTCTGATGAACACCACATCCTTCTTCAGTGAAATGCTGCAAGCCATCACGGAACGGGGGCGCCGCCTCCTGTCCATCTCGCCCCAGACCGGCGATGACGATCCGCTCGCCATCCTCGAGCAGCGCTGCGATACGCTGCTGTCCAGTCAGGGCGAGGCCTCCGGCATGGCACTGGCCAAGGATGTGCTGACCCGCTGGGACCAGCTGGACGAGGCCGGGAAGACCGGCTTCGCCCGGCTGCTGCTGGACCGCTTCGGCCCCAACACCGGACGGCTGGAAAAGGCCATCAAGGCCTATCAGGAAGACCCGTCACCGGTGTCGCTGGCAGCCTTGCATACGGCCAGCGAGCCGCGCCGGCAGGAGCTGATCCGCCGGCTCAATCTGGCGCCCGATGCCATTGCCACGCTGGTGCGCATGCGTGAGGCGCTGTTGAAGATGAAGGCATCCGACAAGACGCTGGAGACGGTGGATCAGGATTTTGCCCATCTCTTTGCCTCCTGGTTCAACCGGGGTTTTCTCACCCTGCGCTCGATCAGCTGGTCGACGCCCGCGAACATTCTGGAAAAGATCATCCGTTATGAAGCGGTTCATCACATCGGCGGCTGGGAGGAGCTGCGCCTGCGGCTGGCGCCCGAGGACCGGCGCTGCTTTGCCTTCTTTCATCCCCGGCTTGCCGATGATCCGCTGATCTTCGTGGAAGTGGCGCTGACGACCGCAACACCGGACACGATTGCCGAGGTGCTGCGTGAGGAGCGTGAGCCGATTGGCGCCGGAGAGGCGACGACGGCGGTGTTCTATTCCATCTCCAACTGTCAGGACGGCTTGCGCGGCATTTCCTTCGGCAACTTCCTCATCAAGCAGGTGGTGGAGGATCTGCGGCGGGAGCTGCCGAAACTGGAAACCTTCGTCACCCTGTCGCCGGTCCCCGGCTTTGCCGCATGGCTTTCACGCGAGCGCCGGGCGGAGGTCTCCGATGTGCTGAACGCGCAGGACCGGGAGGTGCTGCAGGGGCTTGATATGGAAGGCTGGCATCTGGATGAGGAGCTTTCCGGGCGCATCCGGCCCGTGCTGATGGGGGCTGCCGCCTGGTATTTCCTCAAGGCCCGCACGCCGCAGGGCAAGGTGGTCGATCCGGTCGCCCGGTTCCATCTGGGCAATGGTGCCCGGCTGGAGCGGCTGAATTTCCTGGGAGACCTGTCGCCCCGTGCGCTCGAACAGTCGCATGGGCTGATGGTCAATTATCTCTACAAGCTCGACGACATCGAAACCAATCACGAGGCCTTCGCCGTGCGCGGCGAAGTGGCGGCCTCCTCTCAGGTCCGCAAGCAATTGCCGCCGAACCGGCAGCCCCGCCAGCTCGTTCCCGTTGCCTCCAGCCCGTCCGAGGACGGCACAAAGACAAAATCCACCAAGGAGTTCACCGCATGAGCAATCACCTTTTCGATGCAATCCGGGCCGCCGCCACTCCGGCCGCACCTTTCATCGAAACCCTCGACGGCCGGTCCTGGACCTATCAGGACATGATGGACCAGTCGGGGAAGCTTGCGGGCGTGCTGATCGAACTGGGCGTCGAGCCGGGGGACCGGGTGGCGGTACAGGTGGAAAAGAGCGCCGAAGCGCTGATGCTCTATCTTGCCTGCGTGCGGGCAGGGGCAGTCTATCTGCCGCTGAACACCGCCTATACGCTGGCCGAGCTCGACTATTTCATCTCCGATGCCGAGCCACGCCTCGTCGTCTGCGCGCCGAAGGCGAGAGAAGGGCTTGAGCCGGTGGCGGCGAAATATGGCGCCCGTGTCGAGACACTGGATGAGGCGGGCGGCGGCAGCCTGATGGACAAGGCCACCGGCAAACCTGCGGATTTCGCCAATGTCCAGCGCGGCCCGGATGATCTGGCGGCCATTCTCTACACCTCCGGCACCACCGGCCGGTCGAAGGGGGCGATGCTCTCCCACGACAACCTGCTCTCCAACGCCGCGACCTTGCGCGAATACTGGCGCTTCACCAGCGGTGACCGGCTGATCCATGCGCTGCCGATCTTCCACACCCATGGCCTCTTCGTTGCCTCCAACGTGATCATGCTGTCCGGCGCTTCGATGTATTTCCTCAGCAAGTTCGATCCGGAGGAGGTGCTGCGGCTGATGCAGTCGGCCAGCGTGCTGATGGGCGTGCCGACCTTCTATGTCCGCCTGTTGCAGAGTGAGGGGCTAACCAAGGAGGCAACGGCGCGCATGCGGCTGTTCATCTCCGGTTCGGCGCCGCTTCTGGCCGATACGCACCGCCAGTTCGAGGAAGCCACCGGCCATCGCATCCTTGAGCGCTACGGCATGACCGAGACGAACATGAACACGTCGAACCCCTATGAGGGCGAGCGTGTGGCCGGAACGGTCGGTTTCCCGCTGCCGGGCGTGTCGCTGCGTGTCACCGATCCGGAGACGGGTGCGTCTGTTGCCGATGGCGAGACCGGCATGATCGAGGTGAAGGGGCCGAATGTGTTCCAGGGCTACTGGCGCATGCCGGAGAAGACCAGGGCCGAGTTCCGCGACGACGGCTTCTTCATCACCGGCGACCTCGGCAAGATCGATGAACGCGGCTATGTCCACATCGTCGGGCGCGGCAAGGATCTCGTGATTTCCGGTGGCTACAATATCTATCCCAAGGAAGTCGAGACCGAGATCGACCAGCTGGCCGGTGTGGTGGAAAGCGCCGTCATCGGCGTGGCCCATCCGGATTTCGGTGAAGGTGTCACCGCCATCGTCGTGCGCCAGAAAGGCGCGAATCTGGCGGAAACCGATGTTCTGGCAAAGCTGCAGGACCGGCTGGCGCGTTACAAGCAGCCCAAGCGGGTGATTTTTGTGGATGAACTGCCGCGCAACACCATGGGCAAGGTGCAGAAGAACGTGCTGCGCGACACCTATGCCGGGCTTTATCAGTCCTGACACAAAGACGTGAGATTGTCCCCGGCCTCAAGATGATTTGCCTGAGGCCGGGGCTGGCGTGGTATTGCTGCCCGGTGTCAATGGATGGACGTAGATGGGCCGGACCAGTCATTCGCTTCTTGCTGCCGCCATGGCAGCGTGTCTCGCATTTCCTTTCGCAGCAGATCAGGCGCAGGCCCGTGTGACGGGCTTCACCATTGTCTCCCAGCGTCCGGTCTTTGAGGGCCGGACCTTTGGCGCAGTGGGTGCCTATGAGCGCATCGACGCCATTGCCGAATTCGCCGTCGACCCGGACGAGCCGCGCCTTGATGCGATTGTGGGAGTCGATGATGCGCCGGTGAATGCGCAAGGCGATGTGGAGTTTTCGGCCAATGTCACCATCCTGAAGCCTGCAGATCCTGCCCGTGCCTCCGGGCTGCTGTTCTATGAAATCGCCAACCGGGGCCGCAGCATCAGCCCCATTCTGCTGAACCTTGCACCGGGCGCCTCCGTTCCGGACAAGGCCGCCGATGCAGGCGATGGCTTCCAGATGCTGCGCGGCGACACCATCGTCTGGTCGGGCTGGCAGGCCGATGTGGCGCCCGGCCTCTTCCGCATCACTCTGCCGGTGCTGGAGGGCAAGACCGGGCTGGCGCGCGAGCAGGTGGTCTTTGACCGGCTGGAAGACAGCAGCACGCTGGCGCTGAAGTTTCCCATGGCAAGCCTTGATCCCTCGGCCATGCGGGTGACGGTGCAGGCCGAGCCCGATGCGCCGGCCGTGCCGCTGCCCTTTGTGATCGACAACGAGAGCCAGATCACCATCACCCGCAGCAAGGACCATGATGCGGGCGCCATTCATGAGGTGATCTATACCGCGAAAAATCCGGTCCCGGCGGGGCTTGGTTTTGCCGCCGTCAGCGACCTCAATTCCTTCCTGCGCGGGTTGCCGGGGCATGAGGCGATGCCGCCGTTGAAGAACATCCGCCACACGGTCGTCATGGGCATTTCCCAGTCGGGCCGCTTCCTGCGGGATTTCCTTTATCACGGCTTCAACGCCGATGGCCTCGGCCGCAAGGTCTTTGATGGGGCGATGGTGCATGTGGCCGGATCGCGCAAGCTCTTCCTGAACTATCCCTTCTCGCAGCCGGGCCGCTACTCCCGTCAGCACGAGGAGCATGACTATCCGGGCGACCAGTTCCCCTTCAGCTATGCCATGAGCACGGACCCGCTGACGAACCGCTCCGAATCGGTGCTGGCGCGCTGCGAGGCCAGCAGCACCTGCCCCAAGCTGATGCATTCCGACAGTTCCACGGAGTTCTGGCAGGCGCGTTCGGCGCTGATTACCCTTGGCCCAGATGGCGCGCCCCTGACCATGCCGGAAAATGTCCGGCTCTACGGCCTTGCCAGCGTGCCGCATCTCAACACCTGGACGGCACGGCCGACGGAAAACGCAAGCTGCCTGTTTGCCTTCAATCCCTTGAGCCCCGCACCCGTGATGCGGGCGCTCTATGATGCCATGGCAAAATGGGTCGAGGGCAGCGGGCTGCCGCCCGAGAGCCGGTTCCCGAGCCTTGCGGACGGCACGCTTGTGCCCCATGACGGGTTCACCATGCCGCTGATCGGCGGGGTGCATCTGAAGCCGCCCTATAATGTGGTCCGGGTGGAAAACCACACGGCTGTTCCCCCCCTGCATGGCGCGGCCTATCCGGCCTTTGTCCCGGCGGTGGATCAGGACGGGCTGGAAACGGGCGGTATCCGCCTCCCGGCCGTCGCGGCACCGGCAGCCACCTATCTCGGCTGGAACCTGCGGCGCAAGGGCTATGCGGAGGGCGCACTCTGCGGCCTCGCCGGCTCCTATATTCCCTTGCCCCGCAGCATTCTGGCCGAAGATGGCCGCAAGCCTCTGGCGCAACGCTACGAGACCAAACAGGCCTATCTGGCAGCTGTCGAAGGGGCCGCGAAGGACCTGATCAAGGCCGGCTACATGCTGGAGGCCGACATGGGGCTGGTGGTCGAAAGAGCTGCCGGGGATGCTGCTGCTCTGCCTTGATTGAGGCTGTTCCCGGCATCTGGTTCCTAGGGGTAGGTGTCCTGAGACGGTAATTACCTGACAGTTGGCTCACCCTCCGGGGTGTGGCCATGCCGCGTTGAAGCGGGTTTGATGGTGTCGCCAAACATCTCAAATCCGAGGACAACGAACATGACCACGAAGGACAAGATAGCACGGCGGAAGCTGTCTCTGCTGGACCTTGCGAGCGAACTTTCCAATGTCAGCCGTGCCTGCAAGGTGATGGGCTATTCGCGCCAGCAGTTCTATGAGATCCGGCGCAATTTCCAGACCTATGGAGCTGAAGGCCTGATCGACCGGCTGCCCGGCGCGAAGGGCCCGCACCCCAACCGCATGCCTGCGGAGATCGAAGCGGCGGTGCTGGCTCATGCCCTTGATCATCCCTGTCACGGCGCGCTGCGCGTCGAGCAGGAGTTGCGGCTCAAGGGCCTTGCCGTCTCTGCCGGAGGCGTACGCGGGGTCTGGCAGCGCCATGGCCTGCTCACCAGGCACGAGCGCCTGCTCAGGCTGGAGAAGGCTACTGCCGAGCGGACCTTCGAACTGAGCGAGGAGCAGACCCGGCTGCTGGAGCGCTTCTCGCCGGAGTTCCGCGAGCGCCATATCGAGGCCCCGCACACGGGCAGTCTTGTTGCCGTCGATACTTTTTTTGTCGGAACGCTCAAGGGGATCGGCAAGATCTACATGCAATCGGCCATCGACTGTCACAGCCGTTACGCCTGGGCCCGGCTCTATCCGTCCAAGCTGCCGGTGACCGCCGTTCACATCCTCAACAATGATGTCATCCCCACCTTCGAGGCCCATGATGCCCGGATCGAGACGGTGCTGACCGACAACGGCCGCGAGTTCTGCGGCCGGCCCGACCAGCATCCTTATGAGCTCTTCCTGCAACTGGAGGAGATTGAGCACCGGACGACCAAGGTCAGGCGGCCGCAGTCGAACGGCATCGTCGAGCGCTTCCACCGCACCGTACTCGACGAACACTTCCGCGTCGAAGGCCGCAGAACGTGGTTCGACACCATCGAGGAGATGCAGGCGGTGCTCGACGACTGGCTCGCCCTCTACAACACCAGGCGCCCCCATCAGGGCCGCAACATGGGCGGACGAACACCCCTCAAGGCCTTCGTCGACGGACTGAAAAAAGCCCCCGGAACACCACCGGAAAAAACGAAGGGAGAGACGCTGACAACCAGACCCAAACAGGCTTCAATGCAATCAGAAACCCGAGCCGCCTGAACCTGCTTCAAAACGCGGCACTGTCAGGTGAATACCATCTCTGTACA